>SMEK01000146.1_pt1 | contig 28517 bp, 22 predicted proteins | sample 2456371 | NCBI WGS metagenome assembly SMEK01 (sample SAMN10132590, study PRJNA489261) | soil metagenome | isolation source: day1 antibiotic-loamy sand soil ammended with composted manure from dairy... | place: USA | collected 2015-04-01
CTCCTACCCTGGTAAAGACCTTGTCTACAATACCAATTTGGGCAGCTTCAGCCGGCACGAAAGAGCCCATCTGAGCCATGAGTACGATCAAGGCTGTTTGTCGCAAAAGTGCAGACTTTCCCGCCATATTAGGTCCTGTGATGATCATGATCTGCTGCTCCTCGTCATCTAGGAATATATCATTGGGCACGTATTCTTCGCCCAATGGAAGCTGCTGCTCGATCACGGGATGCCTTCCCTTGCGGATGTCCAGCACGTTCCCTCCAGAGATCGAAGGCTTGCAGTAATCATTTTTCTGGGCTGTACAGGCAAACGACACCAAGCAGTCTATCACCGCCAACATACGAGCATTTTGTTGGATGTGACTCACGTAATCACCAGCGTGCAATACCAGTTCTGTAAAAATGCGCTGCTCTATGCCAGCAATCTTATCCTCAGCACTCAATATCTTCTCCTCATATACCTTCAACTCCTCGGTGATGTACCGCTCAGCATTCACCAAGGTTTGCTTCCTGATCCAAGTGTCGGGCACTTTGTCCTTGTGGGCATTAGTCACCTCCAAATAATAGCCAAACACTTTGTTATAGGCGATTTTCAAAGAGCTAATGCCTGTACGCTCCACTTCCCGCTGCTGTACCTGCAGCAAATAATCTTTTCCTGAATAGGCGATTCTCCGAAGATCATCCAATTCCTCGTCCACGCCCTCACGGATAAGGTTGCCTTGGTGTACTAGCATGGGCGGATCTTCCTTCAGTTCCTTGTCTATTTTATCCAAAAGGAATTGGCAGGGATTGAGCTGATCTGCCATCTTTTGCAATTGTGCAATACCTGAGGCAGATAAATAAGTCTTGATGGGAGTAGTAAGTGCCAATGCCCGCTTGAGCTGTACCATCTCTCGAGGATTGATCCTGCTCACCGCCACCTTCGAGATTAGGCGTTCTACATCACCAATCTGTTTCAGATGCTGCAGGAGGTTGTCCAACAGTTCTTGGTTGCCAAGCAGGGCCTCTACGGCCTTATGACGTTCCTCTATGGCCGACTTGTCTTTCAAAGGCAATACCATCCATTTCTTCATCAAGCGCGAACCCATAGGGGTTACTGTTTGATCGAGTATCTGAATAAGCGGTATACCATCTTGCTGGGCGTGCAGCAATTCAAGGTTGCGGATGGTAAACTTGTCCAGCCAGACATAATGATCTTCTTCTATCCGGCTTATGGATGAAATATGGCTTATTTCTCTGTGTTCTGTTTCCTTCAAATAATAGAGTACTGCTCCGGCAGCCACTATACCTTCTTCTATATCCTCAATCCCAAAACCCTTCAGCGAAGCGGTACCAAAATGATTGGACAGTCCTTCATAGCCGTAGTCGTATTGGTAAACCCAATCTTCTAGACAATGCGTGTTAAATTTATCCCCTAATATCCCTTGAAACACGTCGCGGTGTTTTTTATTATAGATCACCTCACTTGGCTGAAAGCTCTGCAGTAACTTCTCTATGTATTGCTGTGCCCCTGCTGATGTTAGAAATTCTCCTGTAGAAAGGTCCAGAAAAGCAATCCCGTACTGGTTATTCGCATAATGCAAAGAAGCCAGGTAATTGTTCCGTCGCTTATCGAGCACATTGTCATTGAAGGACAACCCAGGCGTTACTAATTCAGTAACGCCACGCTTTACAATCCCTTTTACAGACTTAGGATCCTCCAACTGATCGCAAATGGCTACACGATTGCCAGCACGAACTAGTTTGGGCAAATAGGTATCAAGCGAATGATGTGGAAATCCTGCCAATGCAATGTGAGATGCTGCTCCGTTGGAACGTTTGGTCAGTACGATATCCAAAATCTTGCTGGCCTTAATGGCATCTTCTCCAAATGTTTCGTAAAAATCCCCTACCCTAAACAATAGTAACGCCCCAGGATACTTGGCTTTTATGGCATTGTATTGCTTCATTAAGGGTGTTTCTGTCTCTTTCTTTTTCCCCATATTATTTGCAAACAAATGGTCTCGTTCAAAGGTCAGCACACTTATAGAGGTTTCTTCTGCGCTATAGGATGGCGTCAATTAAAGAAGTTTCTATAAGTTTGCATTGATTTATCCTTTCAAATTTACTCGTATTTCTTTTAGCGAAAAATTTTGCCTGTGGAATAATAACTCCAATAGGCTCCATAACTTAGTGAATGATGCGGAAACTTAAAAATGAAGAGCTTGGGCGACTTTCAATAGATGACTTTAAAGCTACCAAGAAAATTCCTGTTACCCTTATTCTCGATAATGTGAGGAGCCTGAACAATGTAGGATCTGCCTTCCGTACAGCCGATGCATTTCTTATAGAAAAGATATACCTATGTGGGATCACGGGCACCCCTCCTCATCGCGAAATCACCAAAACTGCACTGGGAGCCACAGACTCCGTGGATTGGGAATACCATAAAGACACATTGGAACTCGTCAAATCTATGAAGACGCAAGGGTATACGGTGTACAGCATTGAACAGGCTGAAAACAGCATCTATTTGAATGATTTTCAGCCTGATGATGGAAAAAAAATTGCCTGTATATTTGGGAACGAAGTTTTTGGCGTGGACCAAAAAGTAGTGGACGTATCCGACGGGTGCCTCGAAATCCCACAATATGGGACAAAACACTCTTTGAATATATCGGTAAGCATTGGGATTGTGGTGTGGGATATTTTCAACAAAATCCGATAAGCAATGTGGAGTTTTGAATGTTAAGTTTTAAATGAGGATTTTTGACATGTCGTTCAGAGCCATTAACCACTCTACTGTTTAAGCCACACCAGCAAACATAAAGAAGGGCCGACTTTATGCCGACCCAACGCTCAACCAATATATAAATCAACCTATTCTTTTACTTCAATTGAGCTTTTGTCACGTTTTGGCTTGTTGTGTCGGTACATTTTGTGCTTTTCCCCCTCTTGCTTTCTCGCCATTTTTACTGTTCTACGATGTTTGTATTGACTTCTATTTTGCTTCACGGAATTCTCATAGATGCTTTTGGCCAATGACGGGTTCCTTTTAGCTTCCTTGTAAAGTTGTGAAGCATTCTGAGGTGCTTTCCTGGCCTCTATGTAATACCATCGAGCAGCCTCAGGATGATCTTTGGCCAACTTATGATATCGCTTTGCGTCTTTTGGATTTTCTTCGGCCCACTTCTGAAACCTTTCCTGCTTTACTTTTCCTCTAGTACGAGGATTATCTTTAGCAAAAATGGCCGAAGCCTGTAGTGAAAAGAAAGCAGCTAAAATCAAAACGAGTATTCTAAAGTTTTTCATGTCTATTAAAATTTAATTGGGATATGGATGAAATAATCTTGCTATTCCGATACGTCGGAGGAATCACCTTAATGCCATGCAGTTTTTGCAATTGAAGGTGCATAATTAGTTACAGTCTTGGTTTTTCAACCCCTTAATAATTATCTTTGGCCAAAGATATCAGGTGGATTTTTGAATCCTTGAATAAGGGAAAGCAAATCTCATTCCAAAAATTTAAAACCCTAATTTTTACATCATGAGCGTAAGGATAGAAAAAGATACAATGGGCCAGGTAGAAGTGCCTGCAGAAAAATATTGGGGTGCCCAAACCCAACGGTCAAAAGATAATTTCAAAATCGGTGGCGAGTCTATGAAAATGCCCATGGAGGTGGTTAGGGCTTTTGCCATATTGAAAAAAGCTGCTGCCAGCACCAATGCAGAGTTAGGTGTTCTCGATAGAGAGAAAGCGGATATTATAGGGAAAGTTTGTGACGAAATCATAGATGGAAAGCTGGATGACCAATTTCCGCTTGTTGTATGGCAAACTGGATCAGGCACCCAATCAAACATGAACGTAAACGAAGTAATAGCCAACCGGGCACATGTTCTATTGGGGGGGAAACTAACTGACGAAAAGAAAAAAATTCATCCGAATGATGATGTCAATAAGTCTCAATCATCCAACGACACTTTTCCTACAGCCATGCACATAGCGGCATACAAGCTTTTGGTTGAAGACACTTTACCAAAAATAGAAACCCTTCGAAACACGTTGGATGAAAAAGCAAAAGCTTATGCCGACATTGTTAAAATCGGAAGAACGCACTTTATGGATGCCACTCCCCTTACCCTAGGAATGGAATTTTCGGGATATGTGGCACAGCTTGATCACGGTATTCGATCTTTAAAGGAATCTTTTGCTCATTTATCTGAGCTGGCCTTAGGAGGCACAGCAGTAGGTACCGGCCTGAATACACCAGCGGGCTATGCCGAGCTTGTGGCCAAGAAGATTTCAGCAATATCTGGACAACCTTTCATAACTGCTCCTAACAAGTTTGAGGCATTGGCTGCCCATGATGCAATAGTAGGCACATCTGGCGCTCTCAAAAAACTAGCAGTAGCCTTGATGAAAATAGGCAACGATATTCGAATGCTAGCTTCAGGCCCTCGTTGCGGGATTGGAGAGATCCTTATTCCTGAGAATGAGCCGGGCTCTTCTATCATGCCTGGCAAGGTGAACCCAACACAGTGCGAAGCGCTTACAATGGTATGCGCTCAAGTCATTGGTTGCGATGCCGCCATTACGGTGGGAGGAATGAACGGGCAATTTGAGCTGAACGTGTTCAAACCTTTGATGATTTACAACTTACTAGTGGCAGGAAGGCTATTGGGAGATGCATGTGCTTCGTTCAACGAGCATTGTGCCGTGGGCATATTACCTAACCATGCTGTAATCGAGAAGAATCTAGAAAACTCGTTGATGCTGGTGACAGCGCTTAATCCTCATATAGGATATGAGAATGCTGCCGCCATTGCCAAAAAGGCACACAAAGAAGGAAGCACATTGAGAGAGGCTGCAATAAGTTTGGGGCTGTTGACCAGTGAGCAGTTCGACGAATGGGTAGTGCCCAAGAACATGATCGGAGGACTTAAAGACTAACTGCAAGTATGATACAGGTATGTTATTAGGATAAATTTAATTTTCTTTTATCCTCTAAGTATGTACATTGTCAGCGAATTGTGTATATAACGAATCAACAAAAGCTCAACATGAAAAATAAGATTTTATTATTAGCCACACTATTCTGCTTCTTGATGGTTTCTCAAGCGGAGGCGCAGCTATCTAAAAAAGAGAAGAAGGAGTGGAAAAAGAAACTAAAAGGCACTGACCCAGAAGATTTTAAAAATATGATGGAAGAGAACAGCGCTTTGAAAGGTCAGGTAAACAGCATGAACAGCCAAGTGTCTAATCTTCAGTCGACACTTAGCGAAAAAAATGCTCGAATTGCTCAACTTCAGGATAAGGTAAACAGTTTAGAAACACAAATAGAGGACCTTACTACCAAAGACATTTCAGAAGACAATGGAACCCGTGTTGCTAAGGGCGTAGTATTCAAAGTACAAATTGGTGCTTATAAGAATAAGGACCTTTCTACCTATACTGCCAATAGCGAAGACATGGCCACAGAGGAAGGGGCTGACGGCACGCAAAAGTATACTTTAGGCAACTTTACCGACTATTGGGAAGCCGATAAGTTTAAGAAGGAGCTTCGCAACATGGGCGTTAAAGATGCTTGGATCGTACCTTATAAAGACGGTCAACGTGTACCAATGAAGGATGTGTTGGAAGGAGTAATTTGAGCCAGCTAAGTTTTTCAGCAAACGGGCTGCTTCAATAATGAAGCAGCCCGTTTTGTTTTTATACTATTGTATATTACTAGATAACCAAGCCAAACATCTTTGATTATCTCTTATTGACTCTTACACTCACTTCCGACTAACCAATAAGCCGCACTTCACGTACTTGTAAATGAGCTTACATGCACCCTGATACTGGTGCATCATAATGGAGGATTAAATGGAACAAGTAAGAATCACACCTCGAACCGGGAGTTCAAATGCTAATCGTAGGCTAGGGGAAGTCTATTATAAGGTGGACATTGTAGTAATTGGCGCTGGTCAAGCTGGTCTTTCTGCCGCATATCATCTAAAAAGGGAAGGAATTGAACCGGGCAGAGGCTTTGTGATCTTAGATGATGAATTTGGCCCAGGGGGCGCTTGGCAACATCGGTGGGACTCACTCACCCTTAGCAATGTAAATGGCATCAATGACCTGCCTGGAATGAAATTTTCCACAGCTGTAGATATAAAAGATACCAAGCTACAGGCGAACGTTGCTATCCCACAGTATTACGAACAATATGAGAAAGCATTTGAGCTACCAATTATTCGCCCCGTAAGGGTTCATGAAGTTATCGAACGAAATGGAAGGTTCTTGATCAGGACCGATGGTGCCCAGTTCAGCGCACGAGGACTTATCAATGCTACTGGCACTTGGAAGACACCCCATTGCCCCAAATATCCTGGATGGGAAAAATTTAAAGGGATTCAATTGCACACAGGCGAATATAAAAATGCTCAAGCTTTTATAGGGAAGCACGTCATTGTGGTTGGCGGAGGCATTTCTGCTATTCAGTTGCTAGGAGAAATATCCGAAGTCACTAAAACCACTTGGGTGGCACGTCGTTCCCCTGATTTCAGAAAATATGAATTTACTCCAGAAAAGGGCCGTGAGGCAGTAGCAAGGGTAGACAAAAGAGTGCGGGAAGGCCTTCCGCCAGAATCGGTGGTATCGGTAACCGGCTTGCCCTTAACGCCGGCCATATCAAACATGTTGGAGCGTGGTATATTGGATCGAAAGCCGATGTTTGAAGAAATCACAGAAACAGGTGTTCGTTGGGAGGACGGCACTACACTTGATGCAGACGTGATTTTCTGGAACACAGGTTTCCGTCACTCTTTGGATCATCTCGAACCATTGAACCTGATCAATGAGAAAAATGGCATAGTGATGACAGGGCAATTAGCCACTCAGGTAGCCCAAGACCCACGCATCCATTTGACAGGCTATGGCCCATCTGCCTCTACCATCGGCGCCAATAGAGCGGGACGTGCCGCTGCGAGGGAGCTGATTGAGTTTTTAAGGTTGTAAGTGTAAATGCCTTTCAAATGGATTTGGATCTCAATTTTACTAACCTGTCTTTAAAAATAATAAATTAACTTCGAAAAGTGGTATACCAGAACCAACGGCAGCTCGATTTACATGAATTTTGTTGGATAATAACCTTATCGTGGCGAAAAAAGAATCCTCTGGAAGACGTCCGGCTCTGTATTCCTTTGAACTGTTAATGAAGCTGGGAAGGGTGGAATATCGAGGCCCATATACAGACTTGTTTTCAAAATCGTTTTGCTAGCCCACCGTTTAAACCAGAAAAAAGGAGTTACATTTTTACTTGTAACTCCTTGACAATCAAGTCGGGGTGGCGGGATTTGAACCCACGACCCCTTGCACCCCATGCAAGTACGCTACCAGGCTGCGCTACACCCCGAACTTTATTTTTACCCTCATCTACATATTTTGCTTATTACAAAACGCATTTGAGGCAACAGGAGTGCAATATTACAAAAATTTGCATCATCCCGATACTGAAACATGAAATTTATGCCCTGAAAAAGCTTAAAATATAAGTCCTCCTCCAAAAATAAATTTAATTTTACCGTTAACCTATAGTGGTGTTGTTTTTGTAATTGCTACCAACGGGTTTGAAGTAAGTCAAGAAGGTATGATGATATTAAGATTTATATTGCTTTCTTTTTTTCTGACAGCAGTCTTGCCCTCAAAAGCAGATAGGATCAAGCGAGGGCTACGAGCCCTAGAAAAAGAAAAGCTTGAAAAAGCAGAGGGCTTATTTAGAAAGGCTTTAGAAAAGGATTCTATCGATGCAGGCGCCCATTATGGCCTATCACTTCTGTTTGTTACGCAAGACTATGAAGATTATGATATTGATACTGCCTATGCGCACATACTATCAGCCATCGATCTATATGAGTCACTAGACAGCTTAGGCAAGGGTCTCAAAAGATTACAAAAAAGGGGCATTAGTGATACTGTGCTCCACAAGCAAAAGCAACTAGTCGAGACTTTGGCCTTTGATCATGTCTCCAATACGCATACAATAGAAGCATATAACTATTTTATTGAATACTATGCTACGGCTATGCAAGTGGAAGAGGCTGTAAGTATTCGTAATGAACTGGCCTTTGAGAAAGCACGTCGAATCAATACGTACGATGCTTATAAGGATTTTATTGACACTTACCCAGATGCGGCGCAAATAGAAAAAGCCAGTGAACTATACGAGTTCCTTTTGTATGAGAAAAAGACTAAGTCCCGTAAACTCGAGAGTTATATTAACTTTCTCAAAGAACATCCAAATACTAACTATACCCTAGATGCCTTAGAAAACATCTTTGAGCTGTATACAATAACCAATCATCAGGAATCTTACCTTAGGTTTATTCAGGACTACCCAAACAATCCTTTTGCCAAGAAGGCAGTCGATTATCTGTACCATATTAAGAAGCACCGTGAAGGCATCTCCTTCTTTGAGGAACAGTACACCCAACTGATCTCTGATTCGCTCCGCATGATTATCGAGGTCGATAAAAGTGCATTATTCCCTATATATCAGCAAGGACTTTACGGCTTTGCCAATCTTCATGGAGAAGTTGTAATCCCACCCACTTACAGTGCCATAGATGAAGATTATCTCTGTGGCCAGATGCCTGACGACTATTTGTTAGTGACCAATCAAGCGAGCCGTGAGATGGTGAATCACCGAGGAGAATTAATATTTAAACATGATAATGAGCTTATTGTGTCTCTTGGAGACGGGCTATTGTTGTCAAGCAAAATGGGGAAATATGGTGTGATTCATGTTGCAGGCTATGCCATCACTGATATTGTTTATGACACTATGGAAATTCTGCATCGGCAATACATAAAATACGCTATCGATGGGAAATGGGGACTTTTGAGTTATACAGGAAGAAAAATTACCGAACCCCTCTATGATGATATTTTTATGGCTGGCAACTATATCATTTTCGAAAATGCTGACCGATTGGGCATCGCCAACGATCAATTGTTGTTTAGGCTAGCCAATCAAGATATGATGCATATACCCATGCCATACGAAGACTATTACCTTTTGGACAACAACTTAATACTAGGAATTGCAGGCAAAGAGCAAGTCGTACTTGACCAGAAACTAGAACCTGTAGTTCCAAAAGCAGAATGGGAAATCTATCAAGTCCAAGAAGGATGGCTTATGAAGCAGAATGGAAGATTCCGATTCTTTTTCAAAGACTTGACACCATTATCACGGGACACTTTTGATGAAGCTTTATACAGAGGAAACTGGTTAGCACTGTCGCTCAATGGGAAATGGGCCTTATTGAACCAAAGGGCAAATGCCTTCCCTGAATTTATCTATGATTCAGTAAATCTAATAGGCAATACTTTTGCGGTAGGGAAACGGGAAGACGCTACTTTTCTCATTTTTCAAAATATGGAAAGCATTAAACTGGCCCAAGCCGCCTCAGCCCAGATATTGAGTACAGGTAGCCTTAGGGACAGTATTATAGAGTATGCTGTAGTAAGAAATCCTAGAAATTACAAGATGCTTTATGATTCCAATGGAAAGCAAATCGTCTCGGGACAATATAACGATATAAGCATGATTGGCCCTTATTTTATTTTGGAAAGAGATGGCAAAAAAGGATTAGCAGATAGCACTGGCAATATATTGTTACAAATCATTTTTGATGGTATAGGTAACTATGACAATGGTTTTATGGCTACGCTGAGGAATCAAAAATTTGGATTATACGACCCTATAAGAGGCATCGATATAAAACCACAATACGATATAGGCCTGAGATTGTATAATGACAGCTTGTTTATAGCTTCAAAGAATGGCCGCTTAGGTATTATCGACAAGGACAATGCAGAGGTTTTGCCTTTCCAATTTGATCTAATCACTTTGTGGAATGATAGCCTTGCACTGGTGAAAGCAGACAACCAATGGGCTGTTTACAACACACTAACGAAGATGGCTGTATTACAAGGGATAAGTTCTTTAAAATATGTTTCGGACAATGAGAGCAAGCAAGCCATCATCTCAAAAGGAACACAGTATGGTGTCATTTCCGATCGCAACCTTGAGTTGCTACCACCAACCTATGACGACATTCTGAACTTGGGCACAGTCGATCAGCCTATTTATTTTGCCGAAAAACGGGTAACGGAAGCAGGACTATTTGTGGTAATCTACTACAATGCTGACGGGGAAGTAATTCATAAACAGACATTCTCCGAAGAGGATTATGACCATATTTATTGTTATTAAAGAACGAACTTTCGACGTTTTTACAAAACTTTGCTATTGCAATTTTCCAAGTGTTCAAAAAAGAAGTAACTTGTGTCCAACTTCATTATCAAGTTCTTAAAGTAAATGGGATCGGTCAGTACTATAATGTATAAAGGAATCTCTATCCTTTATAATGACATGTCAGAGGCTAGGCCTTCCGATGTGATCGAACTCTGCATGCAGAGCAGAGAGGCGATGAAGAAATGTGCTCCTCATTCTGTGTATGTACTCGTCAATGTCAAGAACATACGCTTCAATTCACAGGTGATTCAAGTAATTAAAGAAACAACTAAAATAAACAGCCCTTTTGTAAAAACTACCGCAGTTTATGGTCTAGAAGGCTTTACCCTCACCTTAGCTCAAATGGTGGCTAAATTCTCTGGTCGAGAAATAAGGCCTGTAGCATCATTAGAGGAAGGAAAAGAATGGCTCTTGGAGCAGGCTCAAACTCAGGAAACTTATAACCATTCCGTTATATAGACGGTTCATTCATTATAGTCATAGGTTTTGATGGTGTCATTTTTCGTCCTTTTGAGAAACGATATCATATCTTTTTTAACTAAAGGTACTAGCACATATAGGCCAATGATATTGGGCAAGGACATCGCAAAAAGCATTCCATCAGAAAATCCTATAAAGTTGTTCAAGTTCATAGAAGCCCCGACAATCACAAACGTACAAAAGGAAAACTTGTATATGAAGGAGGAAACACTCCCTTTACCAAATAAGTAGGTCCAGGCTTTGAGTCCATAATATGACCAAGAGAGCATTGTAGAAAAAGCAAATAGGATAACCGCCAAAGAAAGGACATAAGGAAACCAATCAATTACAGTAGCAAATGCATTTGAAGTCAATGCGATGCCATCTTGTGCTTCTGTCTTATAGACTCCCGTGACAACGATTACCAAAGCTGTCATGGTACAAATAATCACTGTGTCAACAAAAGGCTCCAGTGCAGCGACAAAACCTTCCGTTATAGGCTCGCTGGTTTTCACTGCCGCATGGGCGATAGCAGCAGAACCAATACCCGACTCATTGGAAAAGGCAGCCCTTCTTATCCCCTGAATTAAGACCCCAACTAAACCGCCCGCCACAGCAGTGCCATCAAAAGCTCCATAGATTATTTCTCTAAAGGCTTGAGGGATGGATGTATAATTGGCAATGATTACCACTATAGCTCCTACCACGTATAAACCACACATAAAAGGCACAATTTTTTCTGTCACTTTGGCTATGCTCTTTATGCCTCCTATGATTACACTGCCCAAGATAATCGCAATGATTAAACCAAACAGCCAAGCATTTCCGTCGAATATTGTGCCTTGTACAAAAGAGAGACTGAGAAACTGCTGACCTGCCTGATTGATTTGAAACATATTGCCCGCCCCAATCGAGGCTCCAACACACATGATTGAAAAGAAAATGGCGAGAAATTTCCCAAATCTCCCCCATCCTTTTTCTGCCAATCCTTTGCTCAAATAATACATGGGCCCACCAGAAACTGAACCATCTACATGAACATTGCGGAATTTTACTGCTAGGGCACACTCAACAAACTTGGCTGTCATACCGAAAAAACCTGCCAAGATCATCCAGAAAACTGCACCTGGCCCTCCAAGTGAGATGGCAATCGCTACACCAGCGATATTCCCCAAGCCTACTGTTCCAGAAAGAGCAGCTGAAAGTGCCTGAAAGTGGGATACCTCACCCGGGTCTCCAGCATGTGTGTATTTTCCCCTTACAATTTCGATGGCCAATCTAAACCCTCGGATGTTGATAAACTTCAGATAAAAAGTAAAAATAATGGCCCCAACGATCAGCCAAATAAGGATAAAAGGAATGGAGTGCCCGCCTATATTGATGGGATAAAAAACCAGGTCCTCAATGAATTTTGTGGCTGGCGCAATCCAGGTATCAATCTTTTCATCTATAGATGGAGATTGATGAACTTCTTGTGTGTGAGATAGAAAAGGAATGAATAAGAATAGAGAAAGCGAGGTAATCGTTTTTAGCATGTTAAGGCGCTTGATTGTCAAGACCCTAAAATAGAAAAATAATCCTTAATCTCTCTTTTCGTTGTTGTTTTTCTTAGTACCTTCCCGAATCTCACTTTTGACTCACAACATTGGCCGCCTGTTCAGCTACAATTCTAACACCTTCATCAAACGAATGTGGTTGGTAACCTAAGTTAGTCTTTGCCTTTTGTATTATAAATCCAGTCCTAGGGGGTCGCTTAGCTGGTTGGGTAAACTTTGTAGAGTCGGTTCTAGTAATAAGAGATTTATCTAATCCAAAAAAATCAGCAGTTTTTATGGCCATCTCATACGGCGTTAGCATGTCCTGGCCCGATATATTATATATACCTTCTGCCCTTTGTTCGGCAATAAGATAACAGCCCATCGCAAGGTCTTCTGCCAAGGTCGGGGTACGCCATTGATCGTCCACAACTTGAATTGGCTTTTGAGCTTCCAAGCTACCTTTTACCCAAAGAATGATATTAGAGCGGCTCATGTCAGGGACTATACCAAATACCAGCACCGTTCTGGCTATAGCCCACTTTATATTGCTATTCATTACGACTTGTTCCCCTAAAAGCTTGCTTTCTCCATAAAAATTGACCGGAGCGGGAACGCCTTGCTCATCATATGGCCCCTCTTCTCCACTGAAAATAAAGTCGGTAGACAAATGAAGCAAGAAAGCATTGGTCTGCTCGGCAGCCTCAACCAGGTATTTCACTGCTTCCACATTCAATTGCATACAGGCTTCTTTCTCCTTCTCACATTCATCTACGTTGGTCATGGCAGCAGTGTTGATGATCACGTCTGGCTTGTGCCGGCCCACGATTTCCAACACATCCTCCCTGTTCGCAATGTCCATCGATTCGTATTGAAAAGAACCATATTCGGGCCTAAGCCTACTTTCTCCTCGAGCCGTAGCAATTACAACAACTTCTCTTTTGGGCCCCAATAACCTAACGAGTTTATGGCCTAACAGGCCATTTGCACCCGTAATGAGTATTTTCATGTGATTATTTATTTGCTGTGTCATTGTTGTCTGGATATCGATAGCCGTATTCCTGTTCGATTTTATTTTTACTGACTTTCTTGACAGACACTGTCATATATACAGGCTCAATAGGTCGGTCTGCAGCACCTGTAGGCACAGCGGCAATCGAATCAATCACGGCCAGCCCCTCTACCACCTTACCAAATACAGTGTACTCTCCATCCAAATGTGGACTACCTCCAGATGTGCTATATGCCCGAACTCGCTGCTCATTTACTTCTAGCTTCTCAAGTGGCCCAAATTTTTCTATCAACAAGGTTTCAGACTCCTTAATTTTCTCCATAATCCCCTCGACATCGCCTGCATCCTGTAGTGCAATCACTTCCTCACGCAAAGTGCTGTATTCGGGCTCGCTGAGCAATGCCCCAAATCGCTGCTGAAGATTGACCATATACTGGCCTTCTGCCATGTCTCTAAGGTCGTTTTCGGAAAACACTTGCCCATGAACAATATAAAATTGACTACCGCTTGATGCTTTTGCTGGATTTTGCATATCACCAAGTCTAGCGGCAGCTAACGCACCTTTTTCATGAATCAGCGTATCGACAAACTCAGCTTCAATAGTATAGTTCACTTGTTCTTTACTGATCCCTTTAGCATTGACATCACCTCCTTGTATCATAAAATTCTGAATGACACGATGAAATTCTGTGCTATCGAAGAGCCCTTCCTTAGCAAGCTTTAAAAAGTTCTCCTTATGCTTAGGCGTTTGGTCGTAAAGGAGCACTTTCATGTCGCCATATGGGGTGTGGATTGTAACTATCTCGTCTTTTTCTGATGTGCAAGAAAACACCATCGTTAACGAAATAAGAGTTGCTGCAAACGCAATGTTCTTTATAGATTTCATTTATTAGTCGGACAATTGGAAATGACAATGATTAGGTTTATCTATTTTGCTTAGCCTCAATGTTTTCATTGATAAAATAGTCAGTGCAAATATATTGAATTGGCCTCAAAAGGCAACTATGCATTTACCTGAAGCAAAATTTTGAAAAGGTCCTTTACTGTTCTCCGCTATATTCTTATTAAAATAGAGAAAATAGTTGACACACTTCCTTATTAAGCCCCTCGTTGGTATATTTGACCAAGTAAGCAGCACGTAAGATCAAATGGAAATTTCCAGGTCATTCTTTAAGAGCAGCTTTTTATCTTTAAATTTACGGAAACCAACCTATTGATTTAAAAAACATGTACACGGGAATAAAGCATTTGCACTCTGGATTTGCCTATTTGCTATTGGCAATATTGGTAATATCTATCATTTATGTCTTCATAGGCTTTCTCAACAAAAAGCCCTTCACAGAAGGCACCAGAAAGATAGCGCTTGCTGGATTTATTGCGGCTCATTTACAATTGCTCTTTGGCCTCGTACTCTATTTCGTATCTCCATTGGGCGTCGAAAGTCTTTCAGGTGAAGCGATGAAGAATGCTAACTTGAGACTGTATGTAGTGGAGCACCCTCTCACAATGCTTATCGGTATCGTTTTGATTACCATAGGTTATTCCCGAGCAAAAAAAGCTACTGTGAATACTGATCGGTACAAAAAAATACTGATATTCTATATCATAGGACTTATACTTATCCTATCAAGGATTCCGTGGTCAGCATGGCCATAGCCTTATTTACAGATCTTGTGCTGGGATTCCCACCATCTTAGAGAGGCTTATAATGGCCATTTAAATGATATAAATAATATTATGCAAGCTGTTACTCACATTAAAATATATTGAGAATATAGACGTTGTAAGTAGCAGAACGGGGTCAAAATTGGCTAGAAATAATTTACCGAAAACGTTTGCGGTAAATTGACAAATTCCATATATTAGGCACCGTCTAAACCAACATGTTTTTTAAAGGATAATTTTTAAAACTCAACATGCTATGTTAAACTATGTGAAAACTATCCTGTCTAAGGTTAGCTTTAGCAAAGAGCTCTTCGAGAAAGAGCTAAAAAAAGCGATTGCCTTATTGGTTCCAGAAGAGCTTTTGGAGCTAAAAGATTGGTGTATTGCCAAGTTTGGGCATCTTTATAGCAATGTTATTGAAAGATGCTTTATGGGCGTATCTTAGTATAATTTTCTAGAGCGTTTTTTTGATATAGAGGCCTGCTCTTTTCTAAGAGCAGGCTTTTTTACTGGCCACGAATTCAATGTTTCTCTTAAGTCCTTCGTATTTAGTTCTTTTCACAGCAGACTTTTTGAAAATTGCATTAAAGACTTCCCTAGTAATTTCCTCCCATTCATGAGTGTCCATTTCGGCAAGGTCGGGATGAGGCTCAAAAGCAGGTTCATGATGAGGCTGGGAGAAGCGATTCCAGGGGCACACATCCTGACAGATATCACACCCAAAAATCCAATTTCCCATTTTCCCACTGGCTTCCTCAGGTATAGCATCCTTGAGTTCTATTGTATAGTAGGAGATACATTTGCTGCCGTCTATTTCATAAGGTGAGATGGCTCCTGTAGGGCACGCATCTACACAACGTGTACATGACCCACAATAGTCTTTTATGGGGCCATCCTCTTCTAAAGGGAGGTCTAAAATGAGCTCCGATAAGAAAAAGAAGCTGCCCCTAGACTTTGTGACGAGGAGACTGTGCTTCCCTATCCAGCCCAAACCACTTTTTTTGGCCCATGCTCTTTCCAATATAGGCGCTGAGTCAACAAAGGCCCTACCATTTACCTCGCCTATGTTTTCCTGAATTTCATGAATCATTTCTTTAAGCTTGTCTTTGATCACAAAATGGTAGTCTGCTCCATAGGCATATTTGGAAATCTTATAAGATGCGCTCTCAAAGATGTCCTTTTGGGGATAATAATTATAGAGCAAGGTGATTACAGACTGGGCACCTTCTACGAGCTTGGTTGGATCCAACCTTTTGTCGAAGTGGTTGGCCATATAGTGCATACTCCCATGCTTGTTTTGATTCAGCCAATTTTCTAATCTAGGTGCCTCTTCTTCTAGAAATCCTGCCCTTGAAATACCGCAGAACTGAAAACCTAGTCGTGTTGCCAAGGCCTTAATGAATTGGGCATTCTTATGTGTTGCACTAGGTTTCATGCGTGAGTCAATAATGGAAAGGAAAGGGGTTTCTTCTTTAATTAAACTTAGAACAAGTAACCTGATTGAGAAGGCGGCACTATGTTCAAGTGTTTATAAGCTAGCTCTGTAACCTCTCGCCCTCTTGAAGTCCTTTTAATATAGCCTTCTTTAATCAAAAAAGGTTCATATACTTCTTCGATTGTTTCGGCCTCTTCGCTGCATGCGGTAGCAATCGTGCTCAACCCCACAGGGCCACCTTTAAATTTATTGATTATTGTAGCTAGAATGCGGTTGTCCATTTCATCCAACCCATTATGGTCCACATCCAAGGCCGCCAAGGCCATTTCTGCTATGGGCTTGGTTATCTTCCCTGTACCTTTTATTTGGGCAAAGTCTCTCGTCCTGCGCAGGAGGTTATTTACTATCCTAGGTGTTCCACGACTTCTCCGAGCAAGCGCATACGCTGCGTCATCATCTATTGGCGTATTCAGAATCGAAGCAGATCGCTTAACAATGGTGGAGAGCAGCTCAGCATCGTAATATTCTAGGCGAGCGTTGATGCCAAACCTTGCCCTAAGTGGCGATGTCAATAAACCAGCTCGAGTAGTGGCCCCTATGAGCGTAAAGGGGTTTAGGCCTATTTGTACAGACCTGGCATTTGGGCCCGCATCCAGCATGATGTCGATCTTATAATCCTCCATGGCCGAATATAGATACTCTTCCACCACAGGATTAAGGCGGTGAATTTCATCAATGAAGAGCACGTCGAAAGGCTCAAGATTGGTAAGCAAGCCTGCCAAGTCACTAGGCTTGTCCAAAACAGGGCCAGAGGTGACCTTTAAGGTCGATTGCAACTCATTGGCAATAATATGCGACAAGGTGGTTTTTCCCAGCCCTGGAGGACCATGCAAAAGCACATGGTCGAGCGGTTCGTTTCGCTGTTTGGCAGCCAATACAAATATCTTGATATTGTCCAGCACTTTCTGTTGGCCAGTAAAATCATCGAAAGATAAAGGTCTGAGCGCCTTTTCAATTTCTTTTTCTACTGGATCGAAGTGGTTGTTGTCTCCTTTTAAATAATCTTCTCGCATAGGGTTTCAGTCATGCACTACAAAAGTAAGGATTTTTTTGGCGTATGTTTTTATAGCAGCAAGCGTTATACCATGTCCTCAGGTTCAAGCATGGTCAATTTGGTTCTACCATTTTATCTCACTGGCTTCAAAATAGAATAGTTCGCTAGCGAACGTTAGCCCTTCCCGACTCGTAAGAGTCGCTTCTTGCCATGTGTCGCTAGGATAAACAAGACTGCTTTCCCCGAGGCCTTCATAGTACCTCATTCCCATATTAAATCCTTTCACAGGTGTGTTCCATCTATATTCCAGCGTATATTTTCCCCTTTTTGCTTTTCGGATCCGATATTCTAGTGTGGGTACTGCTGTATAGTTTAGGAAAAGATCAAAGATCGGTTGAAGATCGCGCCCTGTTGCACTACTCATATAGGCAATTACGTCTTCTGTGGTCACGTGTTGATAAGCAAAGTGCTGATACATTTTTTTGATGGTCGCATGCCACAACGAGTCGTCGTTAACCGTATTTCTAATGGAATGCAGCATCCACGTGCCCTTATAATACATGTCGGCATCTTCCCAACCACTATAGTTCACGCCCATAGGCCCAAGTATAACTTGCTTATTTTGGATTTTGGGTTTTTGGGTAAGCAAGTACTGAATAGCAGTAGTGTAGTCGTCCTTACATTCTATATATAGTGCCTCTGCATAAGTAGTAAATGCTTCATGAATCCACATCTCAGCATGGTCACTTACACTTATGCTGTTGCCCCAATATTCGTGCGCACTCTCATGGACAATGATGAAGTCAAAGCCGAACTCGTTATTTTTGTAATCGTTACCATAGGCAATAGCTCCTTGATGCTCCATGCCCCAATAAGGAGTTTCTACCAAGGCATAGCCGTCATCCCAGAAGGGATATTTACCATAGCTCTTTTCAAAACAACTTAGCATTTCATGTACTTGACCGAAATGCTCCTTGGCTCTTTCCTCATTATATTTTAAAACATAGTAATCAAGTGATAACCCCTCTCCATCAGCGCTATAGTAAATATCATGGATGTGTGCATAGTCTCCAATGTTTAGAGAAACATTATAATTATTGATGGGATATTGTACGAACCAAGTAAATGATTGATAATCTTCTCCAACCTGCTCTGTTTGGATAAGATTGCCATTGGCCACGCACATTAGGCCATTGGGGACTGCACAAGTGATCTTCATGCTATCAGGTTCATCTGAGAGATGATCCTTGTTGGGCCACCACAGACTTGCTCCGACCCCTTCACAAGCCACCCCGATCCAGTCCTTTCCATTTGCGTCTTTCTGCCACACAAATCCTCCGTCCCAAGGAGGACGCTCCGCCTCAATGGGATTTCCTCTATAGTAGATTTTGATGGTACCGCTTGAGCCTTTACGTTGTACGCTAGGAAACGCTACAAATACTGCATCTCCCTCTCGCTCAAAGTGTAACTGTTGATTGTCTGCAATAATGCTGTCGATACGCATATTGGCAAAAAGATCGACCTGTAGCTTCTGAAAATCCTGAGCAACTTCATAATGAATGGTATTGGAGCCAGAGATGGAGAGCTGCCCAGGATTGACTTTTAAGTTAAGATCGTAAAAGCTGACATCATAAGCGGCCCTATGTTTGCTGAGCGTGCCACGCAAGGAATCGCTTCTAGTAAAAGGCTGTCCACAAATATGGAAAGGAAGCCAGGTCATAAGCAGCAAGAACAGCATTGACCTGCTCATGAGAAAAAATGGCGATTTGCACATATCAGTTATCTGGAGTAAGGCAGTAAGTTACGAATAAAGCATCAATTTATATAAAATGGGCAGAGAAGTCTTTTTTGACCCAATGAGGCAATGCTAGCCTGCGGCAGGGATGGAAGCGATACCCCGGCAAGGGGAGGACAAGGTCTGCAAGTAACAAAAAGGTTGATAATTGAGTGCTGATCGAATGGACAGAGTGGGTGGCCGGAGTATTAGCGGACAGCCCGTAAGCCGCCCAAGAAATTAGAAAACAAAGAGAAAGTAGAAGAAAAGGACAAGCCATGCCACATCAAGGAATATCCAATAGACGGAGAAAATCTGAAGTTTGATTTTTTGGTAGGGATTGGTGACCATGATAAGTTGCCTTACAGGATCGGAGGCCACCCAGAAAGTGTATATGCATAGATATGCCAGGAAACCTAACCCTCCTAAGAGATGGGCAGCATGTAGACCGGTGAGCACGTAGAGAAAAGAACCTGAGCCTTTCCCTGCCATAAAAACCCCTGACCCTCTAAGTTCCTGCCAACCTACGAACTGGCTTATACCGAAAACGATGCCCAGAAGCAATGTGAATAGCAGGACCCGCTTGAGGGTGTGAATGTCATCTTGGAGAAATGCAGGCAAAACCTTGGTAGAAATAAACCCGGAAGTCAACATCACAACCGTACTAAAGATGAATGCCTTGGGCATTGGGAAATTTCCAAAAGATGCCATCTCGGGCTTGCTAATAGTGTAGGCGATCAGCATAAAGAAAAAGACGAGGCTACTGCCAATGATGGCCAAATACAAGAGCATTTTATGAGGGTGCATCCGCTCGATCCGCTCGAGTGTTGACTCTTGTTGCTTCTTTTGTATGTTGTTGCCGTGCCTCTGCATATTATTATACGCTTATAATCACTTTAGTATAGAACGGAAATCAACCTGAGTGGTTTGAGTATAATCGAAATATTTGGTGGACTAATGCAAAAACCTATCCGCTTGACTCCCTTTGATTAATGAAGTATTTATTAACTTTGCACTCCTAAAAAAGTTGTGGGGTATTGCATTAGTACAACGATAGAAGAACTGTTTTTTTATATTATAGGAATAAACATTGAGGGTAGACGATTTTATAAAACTTTACAAGGAAGATGGCTTTGTAAGTACTGTTGCCAAGAAGATAAAGTCGCTAGAGAGTGGCAATATACAGTTGAAAGGGCTTGTAGGGAGCCTGGATGCTGTCGTGGCTTCGGCTATTTTTTCGGCGAACAAACAACAAAGCCATCTTTATATACTGCATGACAAGGAAGAGGCTGCTTATTTTCATAGCGACCTACAAGGTCTACTCCCCGATAAGGAAGTGTTGCTTTTCCCTTCGTCATACAAAAAGCCTTATCAGTTTGAAGAGACCGAAAATGCCAATATCTTGATGCGAGCAGAAATACTTAAGCGCATCAATGAAAAGGCAACGGATGGAGAGCTAATCGTTACCTACCCCGAAGCACTTACCGAAAAGGTGATCAACAAAAGATCGCTAAAAGAGAATACATTTACGGTGAAGGTAAACGAAAAGGTAGATGTTGCCTTTATCACAGAGCTTCTGATCACGTATGATTTTGAGAGAACCGACTTTGTATATGAGGCCGGTCAATTTGCCATACGAGGTGGGATCGTAGATGTGTTCTCCTATGCCAATGAGCTCCCCTTTAGGCTAGAGCTATTTGGCAATGAAGTGGAAAGCATTAGGATGTTTGACCCTTCTACACAGCTTTCCACAGAGACGGTACAAGAGATAAGCCTGATTCCCAATGTGCAGACCAAGCTACTACAAGAAACAAGACAGTCGTTTATTGATTTTTTGCCAGCCGATACCAAGTGCTGGTTTAAGGATTATCAGCAGGCTTTGGATGTAGTGGACGCCCATTTTGCCAAAGCCAAGGAGCATTTTGATACGATTCTGAACGAAAGTGGTCAAACGCAGGTTGTGATGGCTCCTGAGGCGCTTTTTGAAACGAAAAAAAGTATAGATGCGACATTAAAGAGCAAATTAAGGATTGCATTTGGCCAACGCTTTGGGAAAAAGGCAGATGAAGTTTTCACTTTTGATGCGCAACCTCAGCCTTCCTTCAATAAAAACTTTGCACTGTTGGCAGAAAACCTGAACGAAAATCAGGAGAAGTTCATCGTGAATGTGATTGCCGCTGAGTCGGAAAAGCAAATTGAGCGGTTGGCCAACATATTTGATGAAATTGACCCCTTTGTAAAGTTTCAAGGGCTGAACATAGGCTTGAGACAAGGTTATGTCGATAACAATATCAAACTGGCGTGCTATACCGACCACCAGTTGTTTGATCGCTTTCACCGATACAAATCCAGGAGAGGGCACTCAAAGTCCAAAGCCATTACACTGAAGGAGCTCAGGAGCTTGAATCCGGGAGACTATGTAGTTCATGTGGACTACGGTGTGGGACGATTTGCTGGCTTGGAAAAAATGGAAGTAAACGGAAAGGAACAGGAGGTGCTTCGACTCGTCTACAGAGATGATGACCTTTTGTATACTAGCATTCATTCTTTGCATAAGATATCTAAATATAGCGGCAAGGAAGGCGGGCCGCCAACCATAAGCAAGCTAGGATCGCAGGAGTGGGAGAACAAAAAGAAGCGGGTGAAGAAGAAGGTGAAGGATATCGCCCAGGAGCTGATTACCCTGTATGCAAAAAGGAAAAGTGCGCCAGGGCATGCTTTCAAACCCGACGATTTTCTCCAAGCTGCCTTGGAATCTTCTTTTATATATGAAGACACTCCAGACCAAGCAACTGCTACTATGGACGTAAAGAAAGACATGGAGCAGCCCTATCCTATGGACAGACTTGTTTGTGGAGACGTTGGCTTTGGCAAAACCGAGATAGCAATAAGGGCAGCCTTTAAAGCAGTGGCCGGCGGAAAACAAGTGGCAGTACTGGTGCCCACGACCATTCTGGCCATGCAACATTTTCAGACATTCCAAGAGCGCTTATCGGAATTTCCTGTGAGAATAGACTACATCAATAGGTTTAAGGCCACTAAAGATATCAAGGCAATACTGAAAAAACTAGAAGATGGAGAACTGGATATCTTGATTGGCACACACCGAATCGTGAACAAAGACGTGAAGTTCAAAGACTTGGGGCTTATGATTATTGATGAAGAGCAGAAGTTTGGTGTAAAAGTAAAAGAGAAACTCAAAGAGATGCGGGTAAACGTAGATGTGCTTACCCTTACGGCTACCCCTATCCCACGTACGCTTCATTTTTCTTTGATGGGTGCCAGGGACCTCAGTGTAATCAGTACACCGCCTCCCAACCGACAGCCCGTCACTACAGAACTTCATACTTTTAATGAAGAAATCATACGGGATGCCGTAAGCAGCGAATTGAAAAGAGGAGGTCAAGTCTTCTTCGTGCACAACAGGGTAAGCGACATACACCAAGTAGCGAATGTTATTTACAAACTGGTACCTGACGCTCGTATTGCTGTAGCACATGGCCAGATGGAAGGCCCTAAGCTAGAAAAAGTGATGCTGAAATTTATAGAAGGCTCCTACGATGTGCTGGTATCGACCAATATTATCGAATCCGGACTGGACATTCCCAATGCCAATACTATCATAATCAATAGGGCGCATATGTTCGGACTTTCAGATCTGCACCAGATGCGAGGCAGGGTGGGCCGATCCAATAAGAAGGCTTATTGCTACTTATTGACGCCCCCTACTGCTGGACTATCTTCCGATGCAAGAAAACGCTTAAGCACATTGGAAGAGTTTTCAGAGCTAGGTGATGGCTTTAAAGTAGCCATGCGTGATCTAGATATCAGAGGCGCTGGCAACCTACTTGGCGGAGAACAAAGCGGCTTTATCTCTGATTTGGGATTCGACATGTATCACAAGATACTGGATGAGGCTGTACAGGAGTTGAAAGAAACCGAATTTAGCAGTCTTTTTGCTCAGGAACTGAAAGCATCGCTGAAAGATGTTGTTCAGGACTGCTCTATCGAGACGGACTTGGAACTTTTGTTTCCCGAGACTTATATTAGCAATATTTCTGAGAGATTAAGTCTCTATGCCAAGCTAGATAATATAAAAGATGAGAAAGAACTGACAGCCTTCAGTGAAGCCCTTATAGACCGATTCGGGCCAATGCCAGAGCAAGTAAAGGAGCTTATAGAGACAGTACGTTTGAGATGGAGAGCGGAGAAGCTGGGTTTTGAAAAGCTGACGATCAAAAATGACACAATGCGCTGTTATTTTGTTACACCAGAAAACGAAGCTTACTATAAATCCGACACTTTCGGACAAATTTTAAGCTTTGTACAACTACATAGCAAGACCTGCAAAATGAAAGAGCAAAAAAACCGCCTAATGCTCATCATCTCTGATGTAAAGGGTATAAAAGACGGTCTTCAATTACTAAAAGAAATGATGCCAAAAGTACAAGAAAAAACAAAAGCCGACCTTTAATTAAACATAGCCGTCTGATATTGTTTATTAGATATAAATGGAAAAATTTGTCGTAAGAGAAATATTTTCAACACCAAACAAGTTATATAAAGAAAGTGTGTAGTTATACTGTGCTGTAGCAAGCGGTGAATTTTTAAAGCTAATCTTACATTAATGGTTTTTCCACTTTAAATTAGTTTAAATTTAATATGTATTGCGCCAAATTAGCGTTTCGATTGAAAAGTGAATATTAAACATAAAGCGTTACCCGATACGATTACGTATCAAATTTTTTGAATGAATAAAAACAAACAGGTTATGAACAAAATTGTGAGTTTAATTAAAGGCTTATCGTTTGTTGTGTGCGGTATGGCTATTCTCACCTCATGCTCTAAGGGCCATCCCACGAGCGAAAATCCAGGCTCTGTCAGTACAACTACAGGATTGGCTTATAATGAAGATGAGGGTTTTCAAGTAAACCAATTCAGAGGCCAGCCAGAAGGCCCCAACTTGGTATTTATTCAAGGTGGCCGTACTACTTTGGGTTCATCCGAGCAAGACTTGCTTTCATCACATGACAACTTGGAGCGAACAGTTACTGTAGCTTCATTTTATATGGACGAAACTGAGGTAGCAAACATCCATTGGTTGGAGTACCTTTATTATGTAAAACTAGATTCGTCTAATGAATTCTACCAATCTGCCCTACCAGACACAACTGTTTGGCAAGCTGACTTGGCCTTTAACGATTCCTATGTTGACCATTATTTGCGTTACCCAGGATTCCGTTACTATCCTGTAGTAGGTGTAAGCTGGATTCAAGCCAATGACTACTGCAAGTGGAGAACAGCTGTAGTAAATATGAAATTGGCTGAAGAAGCTGGACTGGAGCAATTCCCTGCAGAGCAGGGTGGCAGAATTCCTTTGGAAACAGGCGTTGTGCTTCCTGACTATAGGCTGCCTACAGAAGCTGAATGGGAATACGCCGCACAGGCCTTGGTTGGAACACAGTGGCTTGACGAAAACCAAACGCACAAAAGAATTTATCCTTGGGATGGACATGCCCTAAGGAATCCTTACGGAAAAGAAATGGGCTACTTCTTGGCCAACTTTAAAAGAGGCCGTGGTGACTATGCAGGTATTGCAGGAAAACTCAACGATGGCGCTATGATCACAGCGTACATTTATGAATATCCGCCTAATGACTTCGGCTTGTACAACATGGCAGGCAACGTAAATGAGTGGGTGCAAGACGTTTATCGTCCACTTTCTTTCCAAGATTTTGAAGATCTTAACCCTATCCGAAGAGATGGGACTATAGACGCTGCCGACGATTATGACACTGAAAACTACAATTCACTTATCAGCAATAATGTACGCGTGTACAAAGGAGGATCATGGAAAGACGTTGCTTATTGGATGTCTCCTGGTACAAGAAGATACCTAGAAGCTGATTCTTCTACTGCTACAATAGGTTTCAGATGTGCTATGATCAGAGCTGGTTCAAGTTATTAATTTTCAATAATTCACAATTTCTATGTTCAAGAGGGAGGCTACAGAGGGTAGCCTCCTTTTTTATGCCCTCACAAAGAAGCTTAAAATCATAGAAGGGCAAATTGTTAGCACATTCCTGTCCATTTAGATCTTCTTTTCTGTTCTTAATTAGGGCTTACTGAAAAAGTACAACAGTGAATAGGCGAACCAAGGATGCTTTTTTCAGCAGGCTAATTAGCAATCAATAACTAGTGCTTTGGCACATTAAATCGCATCTTCCTCACAATTGATCATCCAGCTCACCCCATACCGGTCTCTAAGGCCACCGTGCCATGCCCCCCAGAACTGCTTTTCATAATTGATCTTGATCTTACCTCCATCTGCTAAACGGTCGAATATTTCCTTGCCCTTTTCTGGATCATTTACCGTAATGGATAGAGAAGCGTCGCCAGAGCCGCTCCTAGCCTCTCCTCCAGGAAATATATCAGAGGCTAAAATAGTATGATTGCCAAAATGAAGGCTACCATGTAGCACTTTGTCCTTATAATCGCTTGGCGCATGCATCACAGGATTGTCATACCGCTCCTTGACCACTACCCTTCCTCCAAGAATCTCACGATAAAAATTCAATGCTTCCTCACAGTTTCCCTCAAAGTTTAGATAGGGAACCAAGTTAACAATTACGTTTTCCATAATTCAATCTTTTCTTCAACACAAAAAATCACCCAGTCCCCTTAGTAGGACTTGATTAAACTAAAGCTTTCCTCATCAAACAGATATGGATCTAATGCTTTTACCTTTTTAAAGGTTTTAATAATGAGTACAAAATTGAAGTCTCTTATATTTTGCGGAAGGGCAAACCATATTTCCACAAAAAAATTGTTGAGGGCATAAAGCTCCACAAACCGGGTCGAATATTTTTTCTCTGTTAGGAACAAGCCGTGAGCCCATACAATTTCTGCCATTTGCTCCATAGGCATATTCAAAAAATCTTCATAGCGCATCGACATAGATAAAAAGTTTAAAAAGTTGGCCATTAATTATCAAACATTTGTACTCTGTAACTGAGGTTTGTAATTCAATAGTTCAATGAGCGAATTTTATTAACTTAATAAGAATAAGAAAGTTATTAATAGAGACACGCTTAAATGATTTTTTGAACTTTTAAATACAATTTTTATGGACAAGGAAATGCTGAAAGAGAAAGAACTGCCCAGGCAGCAACAAGAAATACCTGGAAAGGAGCATGAAATGACCCCCCAACCGGAAATTATAAGAGAGAACTATCGAGGCAGCGGTAAGCTGGAGGGGAAAGTTGCTCTAATTACAGGCGGTGACTCTGGTATTGGCCGGTCTACCGCAGTGCATTTTGCTAGAGAGGGGGCCAAAGTGGCCATCATATACCTAAACGAAGATAAGGATGCCGACGATACAAAAGCAATGGTAGAGAATGAAGGCAGTGAATGCCTTGTGATAAGAGGAGATATCGGCGACAGACATTTTTGCAGTGACTGTGTGGAGCAGGTTTACGAAGCCTTTGGAGACCTTAATATTTTGGTCAACAATGCTGCCGAGCAACACCCTCACGAAGATTTCAATGAATTGGATCTGGATAATATGGAAAAGACATTTAGGACTAATATATTCTCCATGTTCTACCTGACCAAGGCCGCAATGAAGTATTTAAAAGAATGGGACTCCATTATCAATACTACTAGTGTAGTAGCTTATCAAGGACGCTCTTCCCTGATAGATTATGGTTCGACAAAGGGTGCAATTGTTTCCTTTACCCGCTCGCTAAACCAAGATTTGGCTGCAAAAAACATACGGGTGAATGCTGTAGCGCCTGGCCCTATCTGGACGCCAATCATTCCTTCTACCTTCGATGAAGAACATGTAGCAAAGTTTGGCAAAGACACGGTGATGGGCAGGCCTGGACAACCATCAGAAGTCGCACCTGCGTTTGTTTTCCTGGCTTCCCAGGATGCTTCTTATATTTCAGGGCAGGTAATTCATGTAAATGGAGGAGAAGCCGTTGAAAGCTAAGTGATTCATCTTGTTACATTAGGAAAATATTCTCTAGTCAATAAGCTACACTTTTGACCATAAAAAAAGCCCCTTCGATAAGGGGCTTTTTAGGGTGGAAGATCGGGCTCGAACCGACGACCTCCTGAACCACAATCAGGCGCTCTAACCAACTGAGCTACAACCACCGTTTTGGTCTGCAAATCTAGCAACAAGGAATTTACAAACAAAGTTTTTGAAGCAAATTATTCTTCACTTTTATAAGTGCTCACTCATCCACAAATCGTTGTCAAATCGCTGTAAATACTAATCTTTCCCCTTTTCTTGCTTCATTGAACACGCCATTTTCATAAGCCAAATGACCAGAAACAATTGTATGTGAGACTTGTGACTTAAATTGATAGCCATCGAAAGGAGACCATTGGCATTTTGACAATATGTTATTTTTATTTACCGTCCAAGGTTTGTTTAGGTCAACCAAAACCAAGTCGGCATAATAACCCTCTCGTATAAATCCTCTATTTCTTATCCTGAACAATATGGCTGGATTATGCGCCATCTTTTGGACTATCTTTTCTAAAGTTATTTTCCCTTGGTGGTATAGCTCTAGCATAGCCACCAAGCTGTGCTGCACGAGTGGCCCTCCAGAAGGTGCTTTAAAATACGATTGCTGCTTCTCTTCCCAAGTATGCGGTGCATGATCCGTCGCTACCACATCTATGATATCACTATTTACCGCAGCAAGAATTGCCTCTCGATCGGCAGCGGTTTTCACAGCAGGATTCCATTTGATGAGGCTCTGCTTCTTCGCATAATCACTGTCATCGAACCAAAGATGATGCACACAAGCTTCTGCAGTTATTTTTTTATCCTTCAGCGGCATGTTGCTGTCAAATAGCGAAAGCTCTTTTGCAGTGGAAATATGCAGGACATGTAATCTTGAACCATGCTTATGCGCCAAAGCAACAGCAGTTGAAGATGATTTATAACAAGCCTCAGCACTCCTTATCAGTGGATGGCATTCAAAAGAAACATTTTCACCATACTTTTGCTTGTAGATTTCAGTGTTATTACGAATCGTCGTTTCATCTTCACAATGCGTCGCTATCAGCATCCCTATCCGAGAAAATAACTGCTCAAGGGTCTGTTCATTGTCAACGAGCATATTCCCGGTAGAAGATCCCATAAAGACTTTTATACCACATACCTTGGCAGCATCGGTCTTTAAGACCTCTTCCAGATTGTCGTTGGAAGCACCCATATAGAAAGAGTAATTCGCAATGGACTTTTGTGCGGCCAATTGATACTTCTCTTCCAACAATTCTT
>SMEK01000147.1_pt1 | contig 28515 bp, 21 predicted proteins | sample 2456371 | NCBI WGS metagenome assembly SMEK01 (sample SAMN10132590, study PRJNA489261) | soil metagenome | isolation source: day1 antibiotic-loamy sand soil ammended with composted manure from dairy... | place: USA | collected 2015-04-01
GTAAGCGTCCGGCCACCTCACCTGTACTGAGCCGTCAGCAGCTGTTGCGATACGCGCCTGATTTCGCAGGAGCAAGCGCATGGGTAGCAAGGCGGTATTCTGGAGGCGGCATCTGGCCGCGTGGCGCGACAGCGGCCAGAGTCAGGCGGCGTACTGCCGCCAGGAAGACCTGAGCCTGCCGTGCTTTGGTTACTGGCGCGGCAAGCTGGGCACGGTGTCGTCGCCATCGACCCCTGCGCTGTTGCCGATTGTGGTTTCGGAGGTGTCCACGTCGATTGATCGTATCGAGGTGGAGCTGCCCAACGGGCTGCAGGTACGCCTGTCGGTCGGTAGCGATGCAACGCAGTGGGTGCCGATGATCCGGGCGCTGATGGCATGTTGAGCCCGACCGGCTGGTGGCTGGTGACGGCACCGATCGATCTGCGTTGCGGTATGGATCGGTTGCTGGTGCACGTACGCGAGATCCTCGATCGCAACCCGTTCGATGGCGCGGCCTATGTCTTCCGCAATCGCGCGGCCACACGCATCAAGGTGCTGTGCTGTGATGCGCAGGGCACGTGGCTGGCGGTGCGTCGCTTGCAGGATGGCCGCTTCATTTGGCCAGCTTCCGGTGCGACCACCTGGTCGCTCGAGCCCGAGCAGTTTGGATGGCTGTGTGCCGGTGTTGACTGGCAACGCTTGAGCCCGCAAAAAAGGCTTGCGCCACGCGTGTAAATCGCTACGCTGCGTGGCCATGGATCACGCGCTACTCACCGCTGAGATGGACGTCCAGACGCTACGTGCGTTGGTCGCCGAGCAGATGCAGGCGATTGCCGAGCGCGACATGCAGATCGCGCAGCAGATTGCCGTGATCACGCGTCACGAGCGCACCATCACTCAACACGAGCATACGATCACCGAGCGCGAGGCGCGCATCACCGTGCTGACGGCGGAGATCGCGCGGCTGCGCCGCGCGCAGTTCGCGGCGCGCTCGGAGAAGATGGATCCGGCCCAGCGCGCGCTGTTCGAAGAGACCATGGCGGCGGATATCGCCGCGGTGGAGGCCGAGCTCGAAGCGCTGCAGTCGCCAGCGGCCGATGAACGGGTCAAGGGTCCCCCGCGCCAGGCACCCAAGCGCCGTCCGTTGCCGGAGGATCTGGAGCGCGTCGAGACCCGGCATGAGCCAAGCGCCTGCGCCTGCGAGCGGTGCGGCGGCGAGTTGACGCACATCGGTGACCACGTCAGCGAGAAGCTATCGTGCAAGCCGCTGCAGTTCTTCGTGCGCCGCGACGTCTATCCGCAGTATGCCTGCCGTGGCTGCGAGACGATCACGGCGGTACCGGTGGCGCCGACGGTGATCGATCGCGGCATCGCGGCGCCCGATCTGCTGGCCCAGGTGCTGGTGGCCAAGTATGTGGATCACCTGCCGCTGTACCGGCAGGAGGCGATCTACGCTCGCAGCGGCATCGCGATCTCCCGCTCGACCCTGGCCGAGTGGATCGGCGCCTGCGGGGTGGCGCTGCAGCCGCTGGTGGATCGGATGCGCGACGCGCTGCTGTCGCTGCCGGTACTGCACGCCGACGAGACGCCGGTGGGCATGCTCGAGCCCGGCAAGGGCAAGACCCATCGCAGTTACCTGTTTGCCTACCGCAGCGGCATCGGGCCGCCGATCACCGTGTTCGACTTCTGCACCAGCCGCAGCGGCCAGCACGCCCGGCGCTTCCTCGGGGATTACCGGGGCGCGCTGATGGTGGACGACTACGGCGGCTACAAGGCAATGTTTGCCGCCGGCATGACCGAGCTTGGTTGCTGGGCGCATGCGCGGCGGAAGTTTGTCGACCAATACAAGGCCAGCAGCAGCCCGATCGCCCGCGAAGCGATCGAACGTATCGCGGTGCTGTATCGGATCGAGGCCGAAGCGAAGAGCATGTCAATCGACGACCGTCACACCCATCGTCAGCAGCATGCCGTACCGGTGCTGCGGGCGATCAGGACCTGGTTGGACGAGCTACGGCCTCAAGTGGCCGGCAACAGCGGCACCGCCAACGCGATCGACTACACCTTGCGCCGCTGGCCCGCGCTGGCACGTTATGCCGATGACGGCGCCTTCCCGATCGACAACAACTCGATCGAGAACGCGATCCGGCCGATCGCCCTGGGCCGCAAAAATTGGCTTTTTGCCGGCTCCGAAACGGCCGGGCAACGGGCCGCGGCGATCATGAGCCTGCTAGCCACCGCCAAAGCCAACGGGCATGAGCCGCAGGCATGGCTCACTGACGTGCTCACGCGGCTGCCCACCACGAAGGATCGCGACATCGACACGCTACTGCCTCTGCGGAACACCCCCTAATGGACTACAGCGCGATCATCACGGCCTTGCGCCAGGCCTCGGCGTTTGACCTGTATCGACTGCGCTGGGCGATCGACCGTCAGTTGGATGATCCGCGCTGGATCCTGGCGGTACACGCCCGTGTGCATCTGGGACAGACGGTGGACTTTTACGATCCACGCGACAACGCCATGCACTCGGGCATCGTTGCCGAACTCCGTCGCAAGCACGTGGTGCTGCAACCGCCGACGGGAAACCGCATCTTGGTCGAGTACGCCTCGATCAATCTTGACGGCGTGGATGCCGATATCCGGGAGCAACCCAGGCAAGGACTCGGTCGTCACGAGGTCCGCGTCGGCGATGTCGTGGGCTTCCAGGATCGCGACGGTCGTCCGCGTCAGGGCACCATCCTGCGGCTCAACGACAAGACCGTCACGCTGCAATCGGAGACGATGCAATGGCGTGTCGGCTACACCTTGCTTCATCGGGTGATACAGGGCGGCTGAACCGTTCAATGTGTCCTCGCCGGACGCTTACACAGGAAACAGGAAACAGGAAACAGGAAACAGGGTCATGTTCACCTTCTGACAAGAGTCAAACCCAATGCTTCGTCGACATAAAATCCGCACATCATCCACTCTGACATAATTCAAACGGCTGTAAGTGAACCTGGCCCCGTTATTCGTTCCTGCGCGACCAGAACGGCGACGACGCGCGTGGTGGAGCTTCCTCTCAACTCGTCGATCGCCGTGATCCGGGCCGCCGCCTACTACCGCAGGGGCAACTGGCGCCACCCAGCATGCTGGGCGGCTATCCACAGCGAGCAGCAAGTACCGGACGGGACGTGACTGCGATGGCGGGGTGATGCCAGAGGATGAGCCTGAGAGGGAGGGACGAACTTTATGGAGTGTTTAGGCCCCTTGATTGTTCTTTATTTGGCCGTCCGGGCCGCCATCTAGAACTTAGTTGATCAGGGCATATCTAATCAGGTAAAAACACTAATAGTAAAACCACCAGTGCTGATTCTAAGAGAAAAAAACTAATCAACCTAACTATCAATATTACGCCATCCTTCTCGCAGACCTTGTAGGCAACATAGAAGTTAATAAAAGGCCAAACTATGAAGAAAATGTAATAAGCAAGTGATCCGTTTTTAAAAAGGAGTTCAGCCACATTATTCCCGAGAATAATCATTGGCACCCATATCAAAATCAATAAGATTTTTTGAATCATTTTTTCCCACCACACATTAAATTTCCAACGGATACTAATTTTTGTTCTGAGCGTCCCACGCAAGCCTCCCCTCTTCAGATAAACTGTCTCTCGGCACCTCATCTGCACATACACCATTTTCGTCGCAGCCACCCAATCCTTCAGAATGAGTTGCTAAATATACTCCAAACACGATCGGGGTTGGCTTCAAAAAGCCTTCCTTTGATATCGTTAGAGTTTTAAAACTCAATTTCTTGACTAGCTGGCCTGAGGCAAAATCATCCAATTTCCTTATTAGTGGCCTTGTCCACGGCGTCCTAAAAATAGGCTTTGATGGCGGCAATTTAAAAATTGGTGGTATAACTCCCCCGCTTAGGGAGTCGCTTGAGTTAGCTGTTACATTTACAGTCGGGAATTGCTGAACTGGCTGGGGAGGTGGCGTAGACGGCGTAGATTGTGAAGGCTGAGGACAGGGCACCGAGCCTTGGTCATCCTGCCCCGTAGTACAAGGTTGCATACCATCCGGATCAATATTGATGATCGGATTGTTAGATGCATAGGCATATCGATTTAGCCCAAAGACATCTCCCGGGCTCACCCCTACCGGATCCACACTCAAAAACCGCCCTACCACCGGATCGTAATACCGCGCCTGCATATAAACGAGCCCACTCTCCGCATCGTTTACATGCCCCGTATACCCCGTTGGTCCGCTCGGCGGTGTGCCCAACACCTGTGTCCCATACGGCGCATAGTCGTAGGTCGCCACGATATTGCCCTGCGCATCAGCCTTCGCCAGCACGGTTCCCTGCGCATCGGTGTAGTAATAGTGCTTCGTCCCCGCCTGGGCAGGCGCGATACCCGCCGCTATCCACAGCAGACCCAACAGAACCGCCCCGATCTCACGAATCGTCATCGCCCTGCTCCTCATGGTGCCCACCCCGAGCAGCCCGCTGCGTTGCAGGCACGCACCTGCACGTCGTACCACTGATCGTAATCGAGAGGCTGTGGGCCCTGATACATCACAAAACTCGTCGCCGAGCCGGTGTACACCGTTACGCCCGTATCCACACGTCGCACGTTGTAGCTGGTCGCCGCACTCACCGCGTTCCATTGGGCCTTGAAACCAGCAAACTTATTGGTGATGGTGAAGCTGATTACCTGCACCCCCGTGGGTGCAGGTGGCGCCAGTGCCACGGTGATGGTCTTGGTACTACTCCACCCCCCGCAGCCACCGGCATTGCAGGCCTGTACCCGGTAGCCGTAGCTACCGTTGCCCTTACCACTGATTGCCTTGCTCCGGGCACTGCTGGCCTGGATCGTCGCCCAGCTGCCGCCGCCCACCCGCTCCTGCAAGGTGTAGCTGGTCGCTCCCGTCACCGCCGTCCAGCTCGTCGTGTAGCTGCCCGAGCTACTCGTGGCCGGTACGGTGAGTGTCGGTGCACTGGCCGGCGGAATCGTCACCGTGACCGCGCTACTGGCCTTGTAAGCGCTGCAGCCACTCGCATTGCATGCCTGCACCTGATACGTGTAGCTGCCGCTGGCGGTGACTGTTCGCATACTGCTGGTGGCCGCACCGGTGTACGCGTTGCTCCAACTGCCCGTGCCTAGACGCTGTTGCAAGGTGTAGCTGGTGGCCGTACTGCTTGCCGACCAGCTCACTGCGATGCTGCCGCTGCTGGTTGCCGGTACGCTGATGCTTCCCGGCGCCGCCGGCTTCAGCAACACGGTGGTGGCCTTTATACCGCTCCATCCGGCGCAGCCACCCACGTTGCAGGCCTGTACCCGGTAGCCGTAGCTGCCGTTCCCCTTGCCGCTGATCGCCTTGCTGGTCGCGCTGCTGGTCTGGATCGTCGCCCAGGTGCCGCCATTGACCTGTTCCTGCAAGGTGTAGCTGGTGGCGGTGCTCACCGCCCCCCAGCTGACGCTATAGCTGCCCGTCGTGCTGCTGGCCGGGGTGGTAATCGTAGCCGCACTAGCCGGCGGGTAAGTCACTACCAATGTATGGTTCCCGGCACGCCAGTCGCTGCAGCCATACGTATTGCAGGCTTGCACACGATAGACGTAGCTGCCATTGGCCAAACCCGAGACCGCCTTGCTGGTGGCACTGCTGTTGTGGATTTCGGTCCAGTTGCTACCGACGCCCTGCTGGACCACGTAGCGCGTCGCCAACGTGGCGGCGTTCCAGCTCAAGGACGCACTACCGGTGCTACTGGTGGCTGGCACCGTGAAGCTGGCCGGCACCGTCGGCAGGACGCCGTAAGTAGTATCCACCGTGACCGCGCTGGAGGTCGCCCAGCCGCGACTGCCGTGGCTGTTCTTCGCCGACACTCGGTAGGTATAACTACCGCTGGTGGTCCCAGGACGGCTGATCGAGGTGGCCGTAGTGTTGCTGGCGATCGCCGTCCAGCTACCACTGCCCAGGCGCTCCTGCACGTCGTAGCCGGTGGTGCTGGCCGGGGCGGTCCAGCTCACCATGTAGCTGCCGTTGATGGTGCCCGACGGTACCGTGACGGTGGACAGCGCCGGGCGTACGCCCAACGTGGCCGAGTTGCTCCACGCACCACAGGTGCTACCGATGCAGCCGCGCACCTGGTAGACGTAATTGCCGCCAGCCCGGCCGCTGAGCGCCTTGCTGGCAGCGCTGCCGGTATAGACCGTTGTCCAGCTACCGCCATTGAGACGTTCCTGCAGGGTGTAGCTGGTGGCGGCTAGCACCGCGCCCCAGCTGACGGTATAGCTGCCGTTGTTGGCGTTGGCACTGAAGGTCACCGCGCCGGGGGCGACCAGCACGATGCTCTCGTTGCTGCCCACCAGCTTGCGGCCTAGGTAGGCATAGCTGGTGGCCTTGGCCAGTCCCGGCTCGACCTGGTACATCAACTGGCCGGCCTGGTTATAGAAGCTGTAGGTGGGTGAGCCGCTCGTGGGCGTCTTGCTGACCCGTCGGCCGGCCGCATCGTAGGCATAACTGATGCCTGGCAGGCTCAACAACTGGTTCTTCTGATCGAAGTTCAGTGTGACGCCGCCCTTGCTGGTGACGTTGCCGCGCAGGTCGTAGCCGAAGGTGGTGGCGCCCGCTCCCGTGAGACTGCTCAGCCGGTTCCGGCTGTCGTAGTTGTAGGTGGTGCTCTGGCTGCCGTTGACCCGTTTGCGCAGGTTGTTGATCGGGTCATAGGCGTAGGTTTCGGTACCCCACAAGGCTCCCGCCGTGGCACTGGTCAGCCGGTTCAGCGCGTCGTAGCCGAAGGTTTTGTCGCGTATACCGCCATCATCGCCCAAATCGTCGAGCTCGGTGATATTGCCGTTCTTGTCGTAGACGATGTCTTCGCTCAGGTTAACTGCACCGCCCTTGCCGTAACTAAAGTTCCTCAGCAGTTGCCGGTCGTTCTGTTGGGCCAGATAGCTGGCACCATTGCCTAACGTGGCTCCAGCAACCTCGCCATTGGGATGGTAGCTATGGATGGTGAGGTAGCTGCCGACCACAGTCGGCCGCCCCAGCGCATCGGGTGCGTAGCTGACGCTTTCGCCGTCGGGGTAGTGGATCAGGCTGAGGTGGCCGTAGGTGTCATGCGCATAGCCGATCGCCCATGGGTCTTGCCCGACCAGGAACAGGCTCTCGCCGGTCAGCATGCCGCGCTTGTTGTAGGTGGCGCTCCACGTGCTGTTACCTGAAATGGCATACGACATGGCGCTCGTGAGGTTGCCCACGGCATCGTAGTCATACGTCGTGCTCTGCGTGCCTGATGGCGGCAGAATCATACTCAGCCGGTTCATCGCATCGTAGCTTCGCGTGATCACACTTGCCGACTGTGCGAGTTCCGGATGGCAACTACCGTCGTTGCTCAAGGTGACTCCAGAGACACTCCACGTCAGATTGTTCGCATCGTCGTAGCCCATCACGGTATTGTCGCTTTCCGGCTCGATGGTGCGACACAGGCGGTAGTGACTGTCGTAAATGAAAGCCTTGTTGAAGCTCAGGCTTGTCGTGCCGTAGGTACCCGACTGGTTGATGATATTCGGATTACCGTACAGGTCGCGCGTGATGGTCTGCGTGACACCGGCCGGTGCCACCACCTTGATCACCGCGTCATAAGCGGGCTGGTCGAACACCTGATAGCTGGTGGTGGTGACGTTGCCGTTGGGATCGGTGACCTGTTTGCGCGCACCGGAGAGATAGGCAGTGGTTGTGGTCAACGGGCCCAGTTCCGAACTCTGTTGGGTCTGGGTGAGGCGACCCAATGCATCGTAGGTGCTGGTGGTGCCCTTGATGCCGCTTGGCGTGGTGGTGAAGTTGCGTGTAGCCTCGGGGTAGGACGCGAACACCGTCTGGCCTTTCGTGTCGTAATTGGTCAGAACGCTGGTGTTGGAACCGGAAACGCCGTTGATGTAGCTATCGCTGAGCACCGGACGCATCAGCGCATCGAAATACGTGACAGCACGCGAGTTACCTTGGCTGACGGTGCGCCGCCAGTGCTTGGCGGCAAGGCCGCGCTCGGTGCTGGTCACATAGGCGTAAGCGAAGGTCTTCGGCAACCATGTCTGCTCATCACCGGTGGGATAGCTGATGCCGGTGACCCGCCCAGTCGTGTCGTAGTTGTAGGACGTCTTGCTCCCAGCCTGGTCGGTGATCGAGGCGATCTGGCCGAAGTCGTCCATTACCAGGGTTTCGGTCTTGTTGTCCGGCGTCTTGATGGTTTGCGGGATGCCGCGCTTGTAATTGCTCAGCGTCGTGGTGTTGGTATTGCCGTCGGTGAAGGTCGCCAACTGGCCGGCGCTATTGAAGGTGTAGCTCATCAGCTTCTGGCCGAAGCGCCAGCGCTCCTTGAGCGTGACCTTGGCCATGTCGTAGACGTATTCGTCCACGACTTCGTTGTCGGTGAGGTTCTTCGTTTGCGTGGGGAGGCCCAGTACCCAGTGCGGCACATCATTGAGGTAGGTGGTCTGCTCCTCGATCTCGGGCTGACCCGTGATGTTGCTGAAGCGTTTGGTCTTCGTCACCTGGGCATAGGTGTTGAAGGCCGTGGCTTGCCACGTGTAGGTGGTGCCGTCCTGGGTGATCACCCGCTTGCTCAATGGTGAATATTTGTTTGTCTGTTGGGAGTTGACGTTCGATTGCAGGTTGTAACCGACGTTCTGTGGCAACGGTGCCGTCGTCGGAGCGGCGTAATCGCTAACCTCTGAACGCAAGAGCGTCGATACCCCCACCGCACCCGCGTAATAGTCCGTACGGAGCAACTGGCTCTCTGTGTAATCGAACTTGTTGCTGAAGGTGGATCGCACCGTGCTGCCATCCGGGCTGACCACATTCGAATAGACCGTGGTCGGGCAATTGCTGCCGCAGTCGGCCCAACTGTCGTTGGCCGGCGAATAGCTGTACGACCAAGTTGCCGTTGGCATCCCCGCACCGGAAAGCACTCGCTGGGTGATGCTGAATCCATACCAGGCTTTGGGAATCAAGGCATAGCTCTGCGGGGTCGCCGGATTCATCTGGGTCGTGCCCCGGCAGTCCTGCGGCACGTATGAACGACCGTGGCGGACCGACTTGCCCGTGAATGTTCCGGTCAAGCCGGAAGGGTGCGTGATGCTTCCAGTCACCGGGTTCGGACTGCCCGGAGCCCCCAACGTGATACAGCTCGACCCGGTAGCGCTGGGAGTCAGATTGGCATTGTTGAAGTTGGTCAAGTCGTAGTGCCACTGACTGCCATCGGGCAATGTCACTGCCGTGAGCGATCTACCATCGGTGCTGTACGTATAGATCCAGGTTCGCGGAGCACCGGCAGTTGGTTGCAAGGTGACACTCTGAACACGCGGCGTGCCACTCACGTACTTGACGGCCAACGCCCGTCCATCGCTGGCTGTGATGCCCTTCAGGTTGCCATTGACGTCATAACTGAACATCAATGTGTTACCGAAACGATCCTGAATTTTGGTCACCAGCATCACCGCTTTCTTTCGGCTCAGAACATTGGCTGCAGGAACAGCATGAGCCAGGGACGAACCGGTAAGCAGCTCCAGCAAATCACCGACAGGGTCGGTGTGTGAAGCCATCAGGTTTTCAAAAAAGCTGACATGCGGCCGTGTCGCATCGGAAAGGTCATCGCTATAGAGCGGGCGCGACATGTCTTCCGCGAAGCGGTAAACCAACTGATCGAACCAATATTTGGTGCCATCCGGAGCCTGAGCAAGAAACCCCTCCCCAGGCTGCCCATTGGCGGTGCTTCCCAGGCAACTGAAGCGCCAATGGCTTTTCGTGACGACGGGATAGGCGCTGCGCGTTGCCAGGTCCGCATTGGAAAGCATGTCCTCGCTGCCTTGGCCAGGCATCACCAAGTGATATCCCTTCCACCATGACGCCGGATTCCAGGGCACCAGAGCTGAATCTCCAATGTGCTGGGAGATCGTCAGAGGTTGCGCGAATTGAGTACAGCGTGCATTCGGCTCCAGAGCGTTGACTTGCCAACCATTGACCTGAATCCAGCCTTGGGTGGTGTACGTATAGCCGCTGGCCGCCAGCGTCTCCAGATGGGGCAACTCGATCGACCAATCGCCAAACGCGTACTCTGTCCGCTCCACATTGGCAGCGATCCCTTCAATCTGGAACTTGCGGCTGAACTGCAGCAACGGGCCGTTGCCACTGGCGCTCACATCGGTTTGATGAAATGTCAGCGAGCCGTCATACAGGCTGATGCTTTCGCCGAATGGGTGCTCGCCCAGAGGCTGAATATCCTCGTTGACGCGAATGAGCTTCCTGTATTCATCCTCGGGGGTTGCCACAGACTGGGCATGCGCCAACGACAACAGCGAACCGAACAGCACTGCCGACAGGCAGATCCCTTGCCAACGAACACTCATAATTCTCCCCTACCCCAGCATTAATGCGTGGGCTGTCGCGAAGATGAACCGCAAGCCCCTACGATGTCAATCATTGAAACGTGCGTCGACAACACACCCCCGGGCATCGATCGCGGGGCCATATCGCTATTTAATGCCGGAGCATCTGGTTGCGCCGATCAAATGGTCAGTGACATCGAGGATGTACGTGGGATTAGCCAAGCCTTGAAATGAGAAACACATCACAAATTCAGCACAACTCTGTGGTTTATGCATGAGCTTCAACTCAATGTGCCGGTCTATGGATGGTGTTCGCCCCTTCATGTGACGCTGGAAATTTCTTACGCCATTCAACGGTGAGGTAGCCATCCACAGGCAGGGGAAAGCTATGGATGCGATCCACTCCAAAAGCATTTTCGTGTACGGACAGGTCAAACGATCCCTTCGGGCGGGGCGGTATACGCCTGGGCAGCGGATCGATCCGGCTGCGCTCGCCGCTGAATTCAACACCAGTCCTACGCCTATTCGGTTCGCCTTGTACCGCTTGGTCGGCGAAGCCTTGATCGTCGATAACGCACGCGACGGACTGTACGTCCCGTTGCTCAACGAAGTGGCGCTGCGCGACCTCTACGATTGGATGGAACACCTGTTGCTGACGTCATGCGATACCGGCGATTCGCGGGTAGTCACGAGGGCCGAGCCGCTGGTGCTCGCGTCCGCCGACGACGATCGGGCGAAGCTGACTTGGCAACTGTTCGATGCGGTCGCCCGTGCGACCACCCGCAAATTCCTTCGCCATGCCGTCAAGCAAGCCAACGATCACCTGGCTCCTATACGCCAAACCGAACAGGGCTTACTCAAGCACGGCTTCGAAGAGCTTTCGGAACTGATCCGACTTTGGCAAGCACGCGACATGCCGAGGCTGAAATCCGCACTGCGCGACTATCACGAGTATCGAAAGGAACTCGTCCCTCGCATCGTGGCCTTGCTGAGCGAGCGCAGTGAATACCTCCTTTGACTGGCTTCGACCGAACCAGAATCGAATAGCGCCAACATAATGGGGCGCCCATCACATTCCGAAATAATTACCTGATAACTAAGCAATAATTATTTGAAAATTAAAAATTCCGACTCCTACGCTGATCGCGTCATGGGACTGCTATGACGCGAACGTAGGAGATCGAAATGAACACGAACGAGAACATCCGCAACGACACGTCGGAAGACGTCATCGAGCTCGGTGTTGCCAGCGTGGAGACCTTGGGCGGCCTCACGGGCACCTTTGAACCCATAGGGTTCGTGTTGACCGGCTTGGTCGAGGACTGAGCGGTACAGGGAGGCGTGCCCATTGGCACGCCTCCTCTTCTTTGGGGAAATGATCATGGATTATCACCTGAGTGAGGGATTGTCATACTGTCGAATAGACGGCCATGCGATCTTTCTCGACATTCAAAGTGACCGCTACTTCCGCCTGTCCGACGACATGGAAGCTATCTTCACGGCCTTTATAAAGGGTGGTCGAAACTCGAAGGCCGAACTCGCGGCGCTGGTGAAGAACAATATCCTCACAACGGCACCCCGGACCGAGGACTACGATACGGGGCCATCCATAGCGCCACCCACTCGTAGTGCCCTCGAACTGTCTGACTCATCCGGCTCGCTCAGCCTGCTAGCGCTGTTGGAGGTATCCACTCTGGTGCTGGTGACGCGGTGGACGCTGAAGACCCGGCGGTTGGCGGACGTCATGGAGAGCCTCGGCCGCTATCACCGGGAGCAGGAGGGGAAGCCACCATCGCAGCCGACAACACTCTCTATGCAACTCGTTTGCGACGCCGCGAACGTATTCAACCGCACACGGCTCTACGTACCGGTGGCGACATCATGCCTGCTCGACTCGTTGTCATTGGCCAAGTTCCTTGGCCGTCGGCAAATTGACACAAGCATTGTGTTCGGAGTCACGCGCGACCCATTCGCCGCGCATTGCTGGGTACAAATCGCAGATACAGTGCTGAACGACAGCGTGGGCAACGTCACCGCATACACGCCGATACGGGCCGTCTGATGAGCTACCGATACTTCGCACTTTTGGATAGCCGCGACGGTGGGGGCCCCATCGAAGTGTCCGATGTGCAAAAGAGCACCCTTTGCGAACTTGGACTGCGGAGCTGCCTGGAATCCCCACAAGTGCACTTGTTCGCGTCAGAAGGTACGCCCGTACTTGTTTTGCCGAATGAGCGTGTTCTCATCGGCCATTTGTTCAACAGGAGCGGGAAGCCCGTCCACACCGGGCCAGGCCTCCTTGGGTCCCGGAGCGACGCGCAATTTACCGAGCACCTCCTTCAGAACTACTGGGGGGAGTACATCGTCATCTGCCATGGCGGTGACCGGGCTCATGAACTGACGATTCTACGCGAACCTTCGGGTGGAATGCCTGCGATTCATGTTGTTCAGGAAGGCAAGGGCTTTATCACGTCGGACATATCGATCGCGGTAGCACTTGGCTTATACACGCGACAGATCGATTGGAACTACATCATCACTTTTCTCGCGTTTCCCCGTTTGAATACAGCGACAACTGCTCTTGACGGTGTTCACGAACTACCACCGGGTTGCTCGCTACACCTGCGAGGCACTCAAGCGACCATCCAGGTCTCTTGGTCACCGTGGGATTTTGTCACTTCAAGCAAACGATTTCGTGAACAGCGCGATGCGGCAGATGCGATCCGGAAGACCGTTCTGTCTGTTGTCAAGGCGTGGGCCGACGTCGATCGTACCGTACTACTGGAACTCTCCGGGGGGCTCGACTCGTCGATCGTGGCAGCGTGCTTGCAGGCCACGGATGCGCGCGTGACGTGCTGTACGGTAACCACGGCAGTACCCGGCACAGATGAACGTCAGTATGCAGGACTCATGGCGAACCAGTTGGCCGCGGAACTCTATACAAGGATTCTCGACTTCGAAAGTGCACGCTTTAACTTTCCCCCGCCGTCGCACGCAGTAGTCCCCTGCATGACGCCTCTGCAGTATGCGATCGATTTGGTCATGCAAGCCGCGGGCAGCCTACACGACACGACAAGCCACTTCACGGGCGGTGGCGGCGACACCGTCTTCTGCTATCTGGGAACTGCCGCGCCGGCGGTGGATGCATTTCGAGAAGTGGGTATCGGCGCAGGTCTCGCTGCAGTTAGCCATCTATCACTTTTGCACAACTGCACTTTCTGGAAGGCAGCGCGAGTCACGGTCAAGAAACTATTGCGGAAGCCGAAACCCTCGTACAAGGCAGATCTCACCTTTCTCGCGTCGTCCATCGCCCCGGGGCGCCCCAATGCTCATCCGTGGCTGGATCAACCCCGAAATGCGCTACCTGGCGACCGTGAGCGAATCGCTGACCTAGTGGGCACACAGATGTTCAGAGGCTCATCACCGCGGGGGCAGAAGCAGTGGCACCGAATGCCTCTCTTGTCACAGCCGGTCGTGGAAGCCTGCCTCAGAACACCATCTTGGATGACCATCGTTGGTGGCAACAATCGTGCGGTAGCCCGCAACGCATTCGCCGATTTGCTGCCTCCAGAAGTTCTGCATCGGCGTAGCAAGGGCACATTCATGAGTTACTCCGGGGCCGTTTACCAGCGCAACAAGATACAACTGCGTGAGTTTCTTCTCTCAGGAGTACTGCAACAACACCAACTGCTGGATGTCGCTGCCTTGCAGCAGTTCTTCAAGACGGACCTTCCGCCACGCGACAATTCCTTCGTGCGCGTGTTCGAGCTCTCCATGATCGAGAACTGGGTGCGCCATCAGGTTTGACTTGGATCGGTCCGTAATGCCCCGAACTTTGCAGAAGTGTCATTCCAGTGAAGGTTGGAATCCAGCGTTTTGTGCACACCACGGCCTGAAGTCATTAGATCCCGGCATTTCGCAGGGATGGCACCTCTCATAGCCCGTGAAGAAAACCACTTCTGTCGCACGTCCGGTACTTGCCCAGACGTGCTCACGCGAACCAGCCACTTGCGTGACCGATCCGCGACTGGCCATCGGGCAACTGCTCCTGCGTTGCCTCAAGTCGGGCATCCATGGTTTCGCCATGACCGTACTTTGAGGTTGAAAATTCACAACCTCTCAGCCGTGTCGCCAAAGTTCGGAGCACTGGGTCGGTCCAGGTTTCATCGTCGCTGGCGGTTCATGCGATCTCTCATGACATGCCAATGCTCGTACTGCACGCGCTTGACCGGGGATGGATCTTCGTAACCCTGCAGCCAGAAACGGAACCAGTCGAGATTTCGCTCATAGGCAGCCAGCTTGTGTTTCGGCTGAAATTTCTGGTGAGGCTCATTCGGAAAAACATACATGTCTGCACGCTGGTCAAGCAACAGCGGAATCACATAGTCAAGCGCGTAGATATACTCCTCCTCGGGCACTTGGAGCAGCAGCGGCGCGTGGAACTTGTCCAAACTGTACGCCGGCGAGAGGGTCCGCCAACGCTTGGGGGTCTCCTGCGGTGATCCAAGCTGCCAACTTTCCTTCAAACCCGCTGTAAAACTCCTGCCCCTCAAGCTGTTCAGAAGGTAGTAGAGGGGCGAGACCTCGGGCGAAGTGATCGATACGGCAGCCAACTGATCCGACTTCGTCGCCACCCATAGGGCAATTTCGCTTCCAAAGCTGAGCCCACCCATGCCAATTCTCGCTCGGTCGATCTTGCCCTGCGATGCCAATAGATCCACCACACTCTTGACGGCCGAAAGACCTTCGTTATCACGCGCCACGGCGTCGGCAAGTATCGGCCCATGATTGATGCACAGTGCTGAAATGCCATTCTGCGCCAGGGAGACCAACGGCCATTCATCCCCTACTCCACCCCGCACGAAGCCTTGGCAGCTGTAATAGGTGATAAACAACGGAGCCGGGCCAGTACCGCTGCGTCGCGCCGGATAGAACTGGCCCGTGAAATGGCGGCCGGCACCATCCGACCAGCGAAGAAGTTGCGGCTGGACGACGATGCGCCTCATATCAGCGGCGAGATCGGCATTGGGGTCAAACAGCACATGCCGCCTCCCGCTTCCCAAATCGATACGTTCGAGACGCGGCGGCTGGTCCGCCGCTGCGGTGACGCAAACGAGGATCACATCGGAAAGACCGCATGGACTCGGCGGCTGCTCGTCGCGACCACCACCGCCGAGAACGCCTTTGGTGCGAATCACGAGCCGCACGACGCCTGTTTGCACATTCCAGCTGTAGATCGACTGAGCCTCCGCTGGATCGGTGACTGTAAACAACACCTCGTCACTATCTGGCCGCCACTGCACGCTGCTGATGGCTTTATTCGTACACAACTTCGCCACACAGTGCATCGGCTTGTTTGCCATCATGTTTGGCAACATGGCGAGCTGGACCTCGGGTTTGCGTTTACGCGCAGGACCTTTACCGTTACCGACTCGCATCAACAATGCGATGCGCCCCGTGCCTGGATCAAGTGATAGCTTCGATGACCCAGGTACATCGAGGGCAAGATCGGATAGTGCGAGCGGTGACGGCGGTCGATCGGGCGCCCCAAGATCACGGACAGTGCGGGTCTCCAAATCGAGCGCCTTCCAGCGGTCCGGCTCTGAAGCCAGGAGGCCAGCCCGAGCAACCCACACGCCCGTATATCGCTGCGTCGCAAGTCGCCCAAGGGTATAGCGCGAACGGAACAACCCTCCGCCGATGGGTACCGTCTTGTCGATGCGAATTCCGTGATCGTACTCCGCTTGCTCGGCATGAACGATACGTTCTCGCGAAGCCCCCACGCTGTACTTCAAGGTTCTGCCATCGTCACTCAGACTAAAGTCACGGACATCAGCTGGATCGTGCGTGACCGGCTCAGCGCCGGCCCCATCCGTTGCGGCACGCCAGACGTTAATACGTCCGTTCAGCCGGGCTCGATAGTAGATCCAGTGTCCATCGGGTGACCAGACGGTGGAAGCCGGTATCGAGAGCCCTGCTATCGAATCACGCAATGGAACACCGCCGTTCGCTACGAGACGCGGCGACGCATCGCCTTCCACGCGCTGCACGTACCAGTACGAATCATAGGTATTGCGCTCGATCGACGCTTGCTCGACTCGGAATGCAACGCGGTTCCCGTCCGGCGAAGCAACCGGCGGGCCGAAATCGGCCACCACCAAAAGCCGGCGCGGAGGGATCGTTTCCGCATGCGACAGCCCGGCGAACGCCACCAGTAACGCTCCCAGCATGAGGATTTTTTTTATCAAACTTTTCGTGCACATAAGAATGGCCCGGGTAAGAGGCGAATTTCATGCACTCCGGAGACAGAGTGGATGATCGCGTTTGCGCAGGATTGGCCAGGCACAAGGAGCCACGGCCGTTAAAGTTGTGCCCGATGACGCCCGGGTATCAGAAGTGCTTTGATACCGAGAGGCTCAGATAGCGACCTATCGCCGAATAGTTGGTCGAGTCGTAAGGCGCATTGCCCAACGAGGTGACCGCGTACAACGGTGGTGCACGATTGAGCAGGTTTCGTACGGACAATTCCAACGCCAGATTCGACCATGCGTCATCGCGAGCGCTGGTGTCGTAGCGCACCGCGGCATCGAAGGTGGTAAACGAGGCGCCCTTCCTGTCGCTGGCGATGTCGGTCACCCCACTTTTGTAGTTTCCAAACAACGAAGCGGTAAAGCCGCCCTGCTGCCACACTGCTCCGATCCGGCTGTTGATCCTGGCCGGATTGAACAGCGTGCCCGACAAGTCGTAAGGGCTTTGTACTGCCGTGATCTGCTGTGCACTGTCCAGCCAACTGGCCGAGCCACGTATCATCAGCCTGCCTACGGCCAAGTCGACTCGATACGTCCCTGACAGATCGACTCCCTTGATCCGCTGCCGAGACGCATTTGTGTACTGGTTGTGGATGATCGCTACCACTTTGCCCGGGTCATAAGCCGCGCCAGCAAAGTTTTGGAGCATGAAACTCGCCAGAATGTCTGCCTGTTCACTGGCTGTCGGCGAATATTCAATGAACGGAGCATTGCCAGGTATGTTCAGCGCCTCGGCTGCGTTGCTGGTAATCGGCACTATTACGCGATGGGTGTAATCAATGTCGAACCAGGTCAGCTCTGTCTCCAAACCGGGCAACATCCCAGGATGGAACGCCAGCGAGGCGCTCCAAGTGCGAGCCTTCTCGGGCTTCAGACCAGGATTTCCGCCGTAGGGCAACAATACCGTGGCATTGCTGGCGTAACCGGTACCACCTAGCGACGCCGCCGGATAGAGCGCGACGTTCCGGTTCTCGTATTGCTCCAACAACGTCGGTACTTTGAAAGACTTGCCCCACGATGCTTTGAACGTAACGTCGGCGCTGGGGTCGTAGATCAGCCCAAACTTGGGAGTGGTGACCCTGCCAAAACTGTTGTAATCCTCGCTACGGAGCGCCCCGGTGAACTCCAAACGATGAATACCAGTGATATTCAAATCGGGGGAAATGGTTGGCAGGTTCAGTTCCGCATAAGCAAAGCGGCTGCTATCGTCACCATGGACCCTGATAGCCCCGGTGATTAAGCTGCGATTCAAGAAGTCGTTGTACCGGTAGCCGGTGCCAACAGCGATTCGCGCATCTCCACCCGGTAAAGCCAACAACGGACCCTCGGCTTCCAACTCGTACGTACGACTCTTGTTGGCGTAGCGGACTGCATTCAACGATGTTCCCGCCGCGAGCACCGTCGACTCGTAGTAATTGGTGTCATCCTCTCCCCAAGTTCCCCCGAGGTTTAATGTCCAGTCGTTTGGCAACGAGAATTCGACGCTCGGCGATACCAGTGAAGTGCTGGTCTTGGAAGCGTCAAGGTAGTACAGGTTTGAGTACCCGATGTAAGAGGTCACGTCGCGTATGGTCCTGAGCGCATCCAATCGCAGTTCGGCAGCACCGCCGAGCGATTGATGAACGCTGAGCAGGCCACTTCGCAGGTCATTGCCCGAATAAAGAGTTGCCGGCGCAAACATGTTTTGGGTGTAGTCGCGCTGGTCCGCGTAGATCGGATCGCTGAAAGTTTTCTTCCAGGTCGCAATCAGTCCCCCCATGGACCAGGTTGTGCCCGCAGTGACGTTATATTCGTGCGTGTTAAGTCCACCATCGGTGGCGCCTCCATAACGCGCGCCAACCGTCACTCCGTCAAAATCGCGCTTGAGAATCACATTGGCTACGCCGCCGACCGCGTCGGAGCCATAAATAGCCGACGCGCCGTCCGGCACGATCTCGATGCGATCCACGGCCTCAACTGGAATGGCGCTGATGTCCACCCCCTGCGTGAAGCCCCCGTAAGACATGCGTCGACCGTTGAGCAAGGTCAGCGTGGCGTCCGGACCCAAGCCACGCAGATTTAGGGATGAGCCGCCGGTGGTGTTCTGATTGTTAATGCTGCCCCCTACAGCACCGTTGATCACGCCCGGGTTCTGACCGCCACTGAAATTCTGCGGCACGCTGCGGATCACTTCGCCGAGGTCGGAGAAACCTTCCTGCTGGATTTGCTCGCTGCCGATCGTGATGACGGGTGACGGTGATGTGCCGCCACGGATGCGCGTGCCGGTGACCTGCACGCTTTCCAGATTTGTGGCGGTGGGTGGCGAAGCGGTGCCGGTCGCTTGTTTTGGGTGCGTCTTGCCCGATGTGTCAGTTACGGGCGCCCTGCCCTGTTCGGTCGTGTCCTTCGTGGTGTCTTGCGCCATGGCCCACTCGCCGGTGCCGGTGGCGGCGATGAGCAAGGCGATGGAAATGGCGTTGCGTAACGTGCTTGTTTTCATGCTGCGTCCTTTGCTTTCCCCTGATTGGCGCCTTGTCAGCCGCTGCTTGATCGCAGGCTCGGACTGCACTTCCCGGCATGTGCAAACCTGCCGCCGGCTAAGCCGCCATGTCTTCGTCTTCACTCCTCACCGGCTCCGGGTGGATTGCATGCGCCGAATCACCAGCAAAAAGCCCATAGCTACGATAAACGTAGCTTCGTTAACACTACGTTTTACGTAGTATCAATGTCAAGCGCCCGACGGGAAGCTGCTGCATATCGAAACTGATATGCGCTTATGACCGAGAAGTGCCCGGCAACTCTCTACGGCCGTCGCCTACGCGAGGCACGAAACAGCTATGGCTTCAGTCAGGAGGAGCTGGGGATAGCGGCGAGACTTGATCAGTCAGTCGCGAGCAGCCGCGTCAGCCGCTACGAGACGGGCAAGCACGAAGTGAAACTCGGATTGCAGAAATTGTTCGCCAAGGCTTTGGCACTGCCTTTGAAATACTTCTACATCGAGGATGACGAGGAAGCACGACTGATCGCGGAAGCTTCGCGCAGCGATAAGCCAGTCAAGCTGAAAGAGGCGATCAAGAGAAAGATCAAGGGAAAGTAGATCCCCGATGGGAACGGACCCTCGCCATCCTCCTGGCTCTCGCCCCCTGCGTAAACGACGTGCTTGAGAAGGGCGGCCGCCGTGCAATCGGCCGCCATCATGCCCACTTGTCCACACGCGCACCTGGATTTCTCAGCTCGCCAAACGCATACTACGTTTAACGTAGTATCGCAGGTGCGCGCGTATCTGGAAGCTTCCACACATGGAAGTTCAAGACGCATGCGACCGTGGTTGAGAAGGGACCACTCCCTGTGTACAGCCGTAGGCTGCGCGAAGCACGCGAAGCCCACGGCATTTCACAGCGTGCCCTAGGTATCGAAGCTGGATTGGATGAATTCGTCGCCAGCACGCGGGTCAACCGCTATGAAACTGGTGTGCACCAGCCCGACTTGCAGACCCTGCAGCGCCTCGCAGCAATCCTCAAGCTACCAGTAGCCTACTTTTATGCGGAAGATGAAGAACTTGCGCAGTTGATTGCCAATTTCAAAGGACGAAGTAAGAGTAAGCGCTGATCGGAAGCTGCCAAGTACACGAACACGGGAAGCGGTGAGCTACTAGAGAATGCCAGCTCGTCCGCTTCCGACCTATTTTGGCCGAGCGCAGCAATGCCCGACCCACCAGTTGCAAGCACCCACAGAACACCGATCCAGCCGCTGATATCCGCGACCACCAAGGTGTGCGAACGTGGCAGCCATGGACGAGCATATCGACATGGATAGCCCACTCTCGCGAGCCTACTGGTGCGGTAACTTCAGCTGCAGCGATGAAGAACTGGCAACAGCCAAAAACCTCGAAGGCCTTTGCCGTTTTGAATCTCCCCAAGGCATCATCTTGTTCTGTGGATAGCTCAAGTAGAGCAATCGGCGCGAACGGGTTACTGCGACGAACGCACTTCTCGCCTCTTCTTGAAGATCCATCGGACTTTGTGCCCTATAATCAGGAAAGATGCCTTCAGCCATTCCCATGATGGCGACTACATCGAACTCCAATCCTTTCGCCGAATGCACGGTCAGAAGACCAATTCCGTCCTGGACAGCACGTTGCGTAGTTCCAAGCGCCTTGCTACTGAGGAACGAGCCGAGATTCTTCGTCCCACCCTCTGAACGAAGAAACTGATCCCACTCCTTTCCAAAAACGGTCACATCTTCGTAGATGGCTCGGCGGTCGTCCTCGGAGAGACTGTCAGCAAAACCTTTTAGGACCGCGAGAGCCTCCATGAACCTGGGACTGCCGCCACCATTGAAGGCAACGTCTGCGGCCTCGGCTACTACCTTGGCCCCCGGTTTCGAAGATGTGGCCGCGAGCAACCCGATTGCCTCCAAGGCATTCTTTGCACCTGGCTGCGACTCACATGCAGCCCATCGCTTTGCCAGTGCGCTGTAGTGCAAGCGATCCATGGGGTTGGCCAGTACCCTCAGCGCAAGCTGGAAATCCTCCACCAACTCAGACTCGTTCTCATGGTTGGCGGTCAGCCTCTTGTAGAACGGAAGATGGCGGTCTGCGAGCTCCTTCTCTACGGCGAGCAAGGCGAAGCGATTCCGTGCCAAGATGGCGCACCTTGAGGGAGTAATAGCCCCCTCCACGTCCGGGTGGCCCTGACTCATGAGGGTAACCAGCTGGTCCACGATAAGATGAGCCTCTTCGGCCTCATTCTGGCCAATCAAAAGCGAACAGACTCCTTCGACTGGTAATTGGCCTTGCACTTGATACTTCGGATCCAGTGCCTTGGCCGCTCGCACCACTGCCTGAGAAGAGCGGAAATTCTCCGTGAGCTCTACACGCTCCGCACCAAAGTCCCTTGCGAACTGCTCCATGAACTGAGGGCCCGCATCAGTGAATGCGTAGATGGATTGCTTGGGGTCACCCACCATCATGAGATTCTTGAAATCGGTGCCGCAGAGCGCACAGATGACCGCGTACTGCGCCTCGTTCAGATCTTGAGACTCGTCGACGCAGATGAAGCGATACAAGCGCCGATAGAGGTCGGCCAACTGTGGTGTCTGGACGAGAAGCTGATAAGCCAACAGAAGCAAATCATCGAAATCGAACGCATTACACGCCCGCAGACCTGCGTTGTAGGCGCTGACGATGCGCGCATCATCTTCATCCGGAACCGCGCATGTGATGGGGTGTGTCTTGATACGCCCAATGGCTGCCAGCCACTGGTCTAAGCGCTGGTTACGCTCCTTCGCCGTAGAAAGCTCATCAATAATTTCAGAGAGTGCGGGATCTTCTGCCACAGCCCTTGCCAAGATCTCTCGGCGGTCTTTGTGGTGCTCGAAGATGTTGGGCACGCCCTCAACGCCCACAAACTTCCCTCGCTCGGTCAAGAGCTCTTGGCAGAACCCATGCAAGGTTCCGATGTAAGCACGCTTTCGCTCGTCTCCAAGGTCGGCCAAGCGCTCCCGCATCTCGTCGGCCGCCTTGTTCGTAAAGGTCAGAGCAATAATCCGGAAATGCCCAGGAACCGTAGTCAGGAGACGGCGGACACGCTCAGTTAGCACACGGGTCTTACCCGACCCAGGCCCAGCCACCACCAGGAGCGCCCCATCAACATGGGAGACGACACGCTCTTGCTGCGTGGACAATCGAACGGAAGGCTGGCTACTCATTTCTTGGATGCCTCACAACGCTTGAGCGAATGCTTCACTCCCATCTTCTCAAAGAGCTTCTCGACCGGCAGTGGAAAACGACGCTTGGGGTCGGCATGCGTGCTGATGATGCGAGCAAGCGGCTTGACCAGCTTCGTCTTCATGGACTGCATCGCATCCAAGGCAGCGCGAAGACGACCATCTTGACCGCCGTAGTCCCTGTTCCCCTTGTCTGAACCATAAGGCTTCCCATGATTGAGCTTTATGAAATCATCCAGCGCACCTGGTTGCTTTCCGCGCTGTTCATCCAATGCCTTCTCCACCTCAGGCAGGTACCCATCGTTCAGCAGCATGCTCTCAAAGTTTCGGCCGTCCTCGATGACCACCACGTTATCGCAAGCCGCGTGGTCTCCCTCTCCCGCTTTTTTCAGCGCTTCGTCGAGCCGCTGTACTGGTAGCGCCTCACCATCCGCGAAGACATACCATGGGATGTGAAACTTCTTGGCTAGCCAGATCAACGGAAAGTACTGGGTGCCGTTGGCACGGACAAAACTGAATCCAAGCTCGTGGATCGAAGCGCCCCAATACGCCTCAGCCCAGATGGGCAAGGCTTGCTCTTCGGTTTGTCCCTCGAAGACCACAAGACCCGACGAAAACAACAGGTCTCCACGAGTCTCAATGACCGTCTCCTGCAATTTCCGCACGTCGTCCTTGTTCTGAAGCTCCTCTATCGGTAGCTGACTAACACAGGAGACACCACCATCCTTGATGAAGAGACGCAGATCCTCAAGCCCAGCCTGTGCCGCGAAGTAGGGAGAGTGGGTACTCACAATGCGTTGACCAGGGATGGCCTTGATCTGCCCAAACAGCGAACGCTGCGCCTGAGGGTGTAAGTGGGACTCAGGCTCCTCAAGTGCCAGGATGGAATGAAGCCTGTCCTTGTTCTCGTTCGCAGTCTTGGCCTTCCAAGCCGTGAAAGCCCTGAACACCAGCAGGGAGGCAAGGCTCCTCGTACCCATGCCATGCCTTGCCAAAGGAAAGGGCTGGGCGCCGGCGGTGGAGAACGACACATCCACGCCACGAGACAAGTCTTGGAAGCGACGCGCGACAGGCGACACGTTGATACCATCACTATCAGCCGAGACAACACCTTGAATCGTACGAAGACTGTCCCTGAGGTATTGGAGAACCTCGCTCTTATCAACGATCTGCTTGTTGATGTCGGTCAACGATGCCTCAATTGCTGCAACGTCTCCAGGTGGAAGACCAAGGTCGTCGGTCAATCGACGCCAGAACGAGCCAGGGCGATGCAAGTCATCTTCCAGATCCCTCTTTGCGTCGATGTAGTGAAGCGCAATGGGCTCAATCTGGGCTGAGGTGACCGCCTTTTCCGAGACTGGCGCAGCCAGCCAACCACCGAAGTCCACCCATTCCTTGAGAAACTTCCGCTCAACAACGTAATCGCCCTTGGCAACCGACCAAGTAAGGCGTGTACGGATACCCACCGATTCGGTGAAGTCCTCTCCATCGAGAAGGATGTTAGTTCCCCACAACTCCACCCAGAAGCTTCCGACAGGGAAATTCGCAAGCGGCTTACCATCGTCACCAATTGGCTTGACGCGGATGTCGATGACAACCTCGCGCTCCTTGGGGACAACAGCCTCACCCGGCGCGATATGCACATCTTCTTGGCTGAGAGGCCGCCTTCCACTACCGATAGCGGCATAGACCGCATCCAGAAAACTCGTCTTGCCGGCATTGTTGGCGCCCAGCAAAACGGTCAGGTCTGTCAGATGAACCTCGATGTCCGTAAGCGAACGAAAATTGCTGACGCGAACATCCGTGATAGCTACGCCGCTATCCGTTGCGTACGTGGTCACAAAGCCCCCTAGCTTTCAGATGCTAGGGAAGTAGCCTACACCTATACAGGCATCCTTCCGATAGCAGCCCCAGGGTCTAGGAAAACCAAGCTATCTGGCTTCGATGTGTTGGACCAAACGCCTGTGACCCCATGCCGATAGCAATGCTCACGGACATCTCTGCCGAAGGTGCGCTGGATCTTAGTAAGCCCATGGGAAGATGGGGTAACCCGTCGCCAATGGTCAAAGTAAGGGCGATCTCCTTCCTCGTCGTACTTCTTGTCCTTCGTCTTGCAGAGGCCAAGAAGGACGAGAAGCTCGCCATGGCCTGCCTGTCGAGCTTCGCCCGATGCAACCAAGCGTTCGAGCGCGGCCTTCAATCTGATGAAGAACGCTTTGTTGGTGTAGCTCCCTACATCGTCCCTTAACGCTTCTTTGATGACCACATAGACTTCATTCGGAATGGACTCTGAAAGCTTGCCGTCGGAGATGTCGATTTGCCAGCCAACATTCACGCCAGCGATGGCAATCGTGAGTGTCTTCGGACCAGCGAAGTAGACTCCTTTTACGTGTAGCCTTTTGAACTCAAATCCGAAGAGCAACGAGTGCACTTCTTCTCGACGCGCCACCTCATGAAGTCCTGGCAGTACCTCCGATACGTCTTCCATACGCCTCCCTCTCCACCGATTCTTTCATGCCGTGTCGGCTATCGGCCTATGCTGGCAAAACTTGAAACCTAACAGCAAGACACTGCGCTTCCTGCGGGCCACTTGATCAGTGACAATCGGGAAAGGTCGTAGGGGAGCCAACGGATGGAACACGTCTGGGAGCCTAGCCAGTGGGGCATGGTGTTCACCAGGTCAGAGGCATGGAAGCTTGCTCTAGGCGCCAGAGCACTGCGCGTGACTCGCCAAGAGGGAGAAACCAGCATCCCGCTCGCTCGCTTGAGCGTAGCGGTTGATAAAGGCATCTTCTGGTCCCGAGTCACGTTGACCGATGACAACACGGTCGTAACCTCACTCGACGGCATCCCCAACCGTTTCGCTGTCGAGTTCAGAGAACAGGTTCATCAAACGCTCGTAGCCCTGCGTAAGCGGGGGGCCGACCAGGCCAAGATCCAGCGCCTCAACGAACAACTTCCTCGCATCCTCCATTGGAGTCGACGCACGACCGAGGAGATGAGCACTCTATGGGAAGGCAAGCGTTGGCTGACCGAAGAACATATTGTTCGCTGGAAGCAAACCAAACCTAGCGTGAGCCTCGCCCTAGCAGACCCAGTCATCGCAACCCACATCGCACACCGACCAAAGGGTGAACAAACTGCCTTGGTTTTCTGGCAGCGCGATACCCGGGAAGCCGCTCAGGAGCAGAACAAAAAGCTCGTTGAGCGCGAACTGGCTGATTGCAAGGACTTCTTCGACCGCGTCGAAAAGACCCCACTGACCGAGGAACAGGCCCGAGCCATCTTGTGCTTCGACAACCGCGTACTCGTGGTTGCCTCTGCGGGCTCAGGTAAGACGTCCACGATGGTGGTCAAGGCTGGCTACGCCCTACATCGCAATCTATTCGATTCCTCAGAGATTCTCCTGCTTGCCTTCAATGCGGATGCTGCTGAGGAGCTTCAAAACCGCATCCGCGACCGCCTCAATCCTCTTTGCTTGGCAGGCGACAGCATCCAAGCCCAAACCTTCCATGCCTTCGGACTTGATGTCATCGGTCAAGCAACGGGTGCCCGCCCCACCCTAGCTCCTTGGCTTGATCAGGGCCAGGACCTTACTCACCTTCGAGGCCTCATCAGCCAACTGAAGGCGGACGACCCGTCCTTTGCTAGTCGCTGGAATCTATTCCGGGTCGTACTCGGACGTGACCTCCCCGCCTTCGGTAAGGAAGAGGAAGCTCCGGAGGACTGGGAGACAAGCACTGGCAGGGAAGGCTTCCGCACACTCGATGGAAAAATTGTCAAAAGTCAGGGCGAGCGCCTGATTGCAGATTGGCTGTACTACAACGGGGTCAACTATGAGTACGAACGCCCCTATGCCGTCAATACCGCTGATGCCCAGCATCGGCAGTATCTCCCGGACTTCTACTACCCCGACATCGATACCTATCACGAACATTGGGCGCTTGATGCTGCGGGAAACCCTCCACATAAGTTCCATGGCTACAGAGAGGGCATGCTCTGGAAGAAAGCCCTCCACGAGAAGAATAGAACCCAACTCATCGAAACGACGATGGCCGACCTGTGGTCTGGGCGTGCCTTTGACATCCTAGAGAAGGAACTGACTCGTCGCGGCATCCAATTCGACCCCAATCCCCACCGCCCGCCTCTCGGTCGCAAAGTCCTCGAAGACAAGGACTTGGTGCGGACATTACGCACCTTCATGCTGCATGCCAAGAGCAATCGTCTCAGCGATGAGGAACTCTCCAAACGAGCGCGCGAAAACACCGCTGGAGCCTTCCTCTACCGTCACGAACTCTTCCTGGGCCTATTCAAGCAGATTCGTCTCGCCTGGGAGAAAGAGCTTGCTGAGCATCAAGTCATCGACTTCGAAGACATGCTCATCCGTGCTACGGATCTACTGGAATCAGGAGCCTACGATCCCGGATATAAGCTCGTGATGCTCGACGAGTTCCAGGATGCTTCCCAAGCCAGAGTCCGCTTGGCCCGCGCCTTGGTCAATGCACCTGATCGCCATCTCTTTGCCGTTGGAGATGACTGGCAAAGCATCAATCGCTTCGCAGGAGCTGATTTGTCTGCAATGACCAGCTTCGAAGCATGGTTTGGGGACGGCCATGTCCTGAGGCTTGAGCGCACCTTCCGCTGCCCACAGGTGCTGTGCGACATCGCAGGGAAGTTCGTACAGGCCAATCCCGTTCAGCTCAAGAAGCGCGTGGTGTCCCAAACCCCTGCAAACGGCCCTGCGGTGCGCGCCATCGAAGTTGCGGACGAGGACCGAGTCAAGGGTGCCCTGCTGAGACTTTGGGAAGAAATCTACCAAGACCTCTCAACGAGAAAGATTGCACCAGGCAAGAACAACAAGGTCAGCATTTACTTGCTAGGTCGATACCGCCGCGACGAGTGCTACCTGCCGAACTGGGCACACCTCTCCAATAGGCTGGATGTGCGCTTTCAAACTGTCCATGGCTCCAAAGGCCTTGAGGCGGACTACGTCTTCGTTCCTCGTCTGGTCTCGGGCTACTACAGCTTCCCAAGCACCATCACCGACGACCCTGTGCTCCTTCTCGCGCTCCCTGCTGGCGATGACTTCCCCTTCGCTGAAGAGCGCCGACTCTTCTATGTTGCCCTGACGCGAGCACGTCGTAGCGTGACTTTGATGACCATCCAACATCAGCACTCTCTGTTCTTGGCAGAGCTGCGCAAGACGATGAGTCTGGAAGTCACCAACCTCGAAGGAGAGTCCAGCCGCTCAACGCCTTGTCCAGACCCCAAATGCAATGGCACGTTGATCCCTCGGCGAGGCAAATACGGGATGTTCTTGGGCTGCACGAACTACCCGCGATGCCGTGAGACAAAACGAATCAATAACACTAAAAAGTAACTATCAAGGGTCACCCGAAGCGCAACAAACATAATCCGCCATAACCAAACAATGAAAGATAATAATGAATAGAAATATTGTTCTTGATAAAAGCTATCTCAGGGCATCAAATGTCCGTGCAATAAATGACCTATCCTCGACATCGCGCCTACTTCTGCCTGACTCACTCCTCTACGAAATATCCAAAGATAATCCAAGTGAATTTGCACATCACCTAAATAAACTTTGCGAGCTTACTAATACAACCTTCGCGCTACCTTATTTTGGAAAATCATTGCGCTTTGAGGCAGAAAATCACCGACAATCCCCCATGGCATCAGCTACCGCAAAGCCACTTTCTTGCGAAGACCACAAGACACTACGCGATAACTTAACCAAAGGATTTCATGCTGAAACTATCAAAAACAAAGCCAGTGAGTACCAGGTAGATAAAGACGCATTTGTTTTAATTCATTCAATGATGTCCCAAGAAATGCAATCCTCCATACCACAATCTGGAAGTGATGATATACGCCTTAAAAAGCTAAACGAGTTCGAGGAACGCATTGCCAATGACTTCTCTTTTATCCATGACTATGCATTAAGGCTCGGAGAATCTTTTTCATCTATAAATGAAAATTGGGCATCATATGTTTACCTGCAAGTACAGAGTCTATTTACTGCCGAAAAATGGTCCTGATTAGCGTCGAACCTCAGCCGGTCGTCGCAGGATTCGCGACGGCGTAGGCGCAGCGTGAAGGCCATGTTCCGACGCGGAGTTCGATCATGGC
>SMEK01000488.1_pt1 | contig 28493 bp, 25 predicted proteins | sample 2456371 | NCBI WGS metagenome assembly SMEK01 (sample SAMN10132590, study PRJNA489261) | soil metagenome | isolation source: day1 antibiotic-loamy sand soil ammended with composted manure from dairy... | place: USA | collected 2015-04-01
TCGTGGGAGGCGCAGGCGCTGCTGCGGGCCCGTGGCGTGGCCGGCAGCGGTGAGCGACCAGTATTCGTCGCCGATCGCCGGCAACGGTTTGGGCTCACGCAAGGCCAGCGGCAGCGCGTTGGCGTAGGCCTCGCCTGGCGCGCCCAGCCAATAGTCGGCAGCCCAGGCCAGTGTCCGCATCAGTTCGGCATCGAGCAGGGCGGTTTCATCGAGCAGGCGCAGCACTTGCTTCAGCCGGTTGCGGCCGACGGCGGCCTCGGCGTCGATGGCCACCACCACGCCAACCAGCTTGCCGCGACCGAACGGCACCAGCACCCGGCTACCCACGCGCGCTTCGCCCGCCGCGGGTGGCAGGTAATCGAACAGGGTCGGCAGGGGTACCGGCAGGGCAATGCGGAGAACGGCGGGCATGGACTACCTCATGGCGGACCAGTGTAACTGCGGTGCCGCGGACGGTCTTCCAGCGCAGCGCGATGACTGGCTGCAGTTGCGCGTACTTTCTCCCCGGCTATCGAGGAGTCAGGGGTAAGTGGCTATCCCCCGGGGGTTTTTGCGCTTATCCACAATCTCTGTGGATAAGTCTGTGGATGCAGCGGGGAAGGGGGCCTCCAAAGCCCGTGGTGGCGCCCTTCATTACAACTTGACCATGTTTTGGTCAGGGAAAAAAATGTTTTCGATTCAATAGGATGCAAAAGTCATCAAGCTGCTGTTCAGGCCGCCGCGCAGGCGCCGCTGGCTGTCTTGACAGCTTCTTGACGCTGTGCAAAACCCGCTGGCGCAGTGTCCGCGCAATGGGCGTCAGTGGGCGACACCCAGGGCGATGGCGATCATCAGCGCGAACAACAGCAGCCAGAAATAGCTCCAGCCGACGAACCAGAATTTCAGCACGGTCATGGGCCAGCCCTGGCGGTAGATGCGCTTCTGCATGATCAGCAAGCCGGTCGGGATCCACAGCATCAGCACGACCTGCACCCAGCCCAGCGCGGAGCCGGCCCAGGCGGCGTGGGGACGCAGCCAGGTCGAGAGCATGCCGGCGAAGATGATCAGCATCAGGCCGAGAAACATGAATGCATGGCTGTGCAGGGCCACGATCAGATGCTCCATGTAGAGGCGCCGACGAAACAGGTAGAACAACTTGAGCAGGCCGGCGAATACCGGGATCAGCACGAACATGGTCATCGGCAGCACGCCGAAGACGCCACTGATCATCCGCTGCCCGGCTTCGGCCCGGGTCGCACGATCGCCATCCTTGAAGGCCCGGACGTTGTCGTGGAAGCGATGGCCCATCGCGGTCAGGCGGGCGTTGGCAGCATCCGGCAGCCAGCCGATCCGTACCGGTTGCGACTCCTGGTCCAGCGCCTTGCTGACGGCATTGGCCGAGTTGGCGCGGGCGTGGGTCCTGGCGGACATGGCTTCGAGGTTTGCGGCGACCGAGGCAGCGGGGATCGGCGCCGCGCCGAGTTCGACCAGACGCTTGTTCGCCTGCTCATGCAGGGCCTTGGCGGCCAGTTCGCTCGGGTTCTGCGGCAACACGTCGAACGCGCCGATGTGCGGCAGGGTCTTGATCTGGCGCTTCAGGGCCTTGCGCACTTCCTTCGGCGTGTCGGCATCGCTGAACGTTTCGCTGGTGGTTGCCGCGGGCGAATCGTTCGCTGCGGCTTCGTGAGCAAGCTGGTCGATCGCCAGATGGGTCACGAAGAACGACAGCAGGCACAGTACGAACATCAGCCGGAACGGTGCGACGTAGCGTACCCGCCGGCCGGCGAAGTATTCGAGCGTGAGGAAGCCCGGCTTGAGCAGCAATCGTGGCAGCGTATGCACGATGCGGCCATCGACGTGCAGCACCGTCTCCACGGTTTCCTCGACCATGTGGTGCATCGGCTTGAGCACACTGTGGATCGACTGTCCGCAGGCGTGGCAGAACTCGCCCTGCATTGGCGCGCTGCAATTGGCACAGTGCAATCCTTCGTAGCTGGTGAGCTGCTTCATCGTTGTCCCCGGTCGGCGCAGCGGGGAATAGTCGCACAGGATGGCCGCCCGGCTGCCGTGACCAATGGCTCAGGTAGAATGTGCCGCCCTGGAGTCTGCTGTTCCCCATGAAACCCTTTCGTCCCGAACGTGCCCTTCTGGTGCGCGAGATCAGCGCTACCGTGCGCCTGGCGCTGCCCTTGATTCTTGCCCAGCTGGCGGCGATCGGCAGCAACGTGGTCGACGCGGTGCTGGCCGGCCACGTCAGCGCGCACGTGCTTGGCGCGGTGGCGGTCGGTGCCAGCATCTGGTCACTGGCGATCGTCAGCGGCATCGGCATGATGATGGCGGTGCCGCCATCGGTGGCGCAGCTCGACGGTGCCGGCCGCCGTCCCGAGGTGGGTGCGGTGTTCCGCCAGGCAGTGTGGATGGCGCTGGGCATGGGCGCGTTGTTGTGGTTCGCCGTGCGTCACGCCGGACCGCTGATCGAACTGATCGGGGTAACGCCGAGCCTGCGCGACGAGGTGCAGCGGTTCCTGTTGGCGATCAGTTGGGGTGCGCCGGCGCTGACCTGTTATTTCGCCCTGCGCGGATTGTCCGAGGGGCTGTCGCTGACCCAGCCGTCGATGTACTTCGGCTTCGGCGGGTTGCTGGTGCTGATTCCGCTGGGCTACGTGCTGATGTTCGGCAAGCTGGGCATCCCGCCGCAGGGCGCGCACGGCTGCGGCGTGGCCACCGCGACCGTGCTGTGGCTGGAAATGCTGGGTTTCGCGCTTTACGTGGCGTACCACCGCAATTACCGCGGGCTGGGCCTGTTGGACCGTTTCGAGTGGCCCGACCTGCGCCGCATCGGCCGGCTGCTGCACATCGGCTTGCCGATGGCGGTGAGCCTGCTGGCCGAGGCCGGCCTGTTCGTGGCCACCGCGCTGATCATCGCCACGCTGGGCGAAAACGTGATCGCCAGTCACCAGGTGGCGCTGAACATCGCCTCGCTGTTCTTCATGATTCCGCTGGGCCTGGCGATGGCGATCACCGTGCGCGTGGGCAATGCGGTAGGCCGTGGCGATGATCGCGGCGTGCGCTACGCCGGCTTCTGCGGGATCGGCCTGACCCTGGCCACGCAACTGATCTCGGCCGGCCTGCTGCTGGGCTTTCCGCATGACATCGCCGCGTTGTACACGCGTGACCCGGTGGTGATCGACCTGGCCGTCAAGCTGATCATGCTGGCCGGGTTGTTCCAGTTCTCCGACGGCATCCAGGTGGCCGCCAACGGTGCGTTGCGCGGCCTGAAGGACACCCGCGTGCCGATGCTGATCACCCTGTTCGCCTACTGGATGATCGGCATGCCGGTCGGCTGGTGGCTGGCTTTCCATCACGGCATGGGCGCGCGCGGCATGTGGATTGGCCTGATCGCGGGCCTGTCGGTGGCCGCGGTGATGTTGTTCACCCGTTTCTGGCGCAGCGCATGGAAGCAGCGCTGGCGCCGGCAGCTGTCGATGACCGCACCGGCCTGACCGGCTACGCTCGAACCCATGACTCCAGGAAATCCACGCATGACGCCACCCCCACCACCGCCCCGCCGCTCCGGATTCTGGGCGTTCCTGTGCACGCTCGGGCGCGGCATCAACGTGATCCGGCTGGTGATCATCAACCTGGTGTTCTTCGGCCTGCTGACCGTGTTGCTGCTGGTATTGACCGCCGGGGTCGCCGGCAGCCGGATGGAGCGGGCGGTGCAGGACGGCACCGTGTTGCTGCTCAAACCGCAGGGCCAACTGGTCGAACAGTACAGCGTGGATCCGCTGCAGCGTGCGATGGCCCGATTGTCCGGCGAAAAGACCAGTCAGGTGCAGTTGCGCGATCTGGTCGGCGCGATCGACGCGGCAGCGAAGGACAAGCGGATCAGCCGCATCCTGCTGATGCCGGGCGAATTGCAGGGCGGCGGCTTTGCCGCGCTGCGTGAGGTTGGCGCAGCGCTGGAACGCTTCCGCGCGGCGGGCAAGCCCGTGGTGGTGTGGGCGGTGAACCTGGATCAGGGCCAGTACTACCTGGCCGCGCACGCCGACCGCTTGCTGGTTGACCCGCAAGGCGGCGTGATGATCACCGGGCTGGCCAACTACCGGCTGTTCTACAAGGACCTGCTCGACAAGCTCGGCGTCGACGTGCACCTGTTCCGCGTCGGCGAGTTCAAGAGCGCGGCCGAGCCGTACATCCTCGACCATGCCTCGGTCGAGGCGAAGCAGGCCGACAGTTACTGGATGGGCGGGCTGTGGGACAGCTACCTCGACGAGGTGGCGAAGCGGCGCAAGATCGCGCCGGCGCAATTGCGCGACGACATCGACAACCTGCCGCTGCACATCGCCAGCACCCGGGGCAACCTGGCGCAGCTCGCGCTGGACCAGCACCTGGTCGATGGCCTTGCCACGCGCAGCGAGTTGATCGCGATGATGCGCAAGGAAGGCGTGCCGGCCGACGAAAAAGGTCACGGCTTCCGCCATGTGACGCTGGAGCGTTATGCCCGCAGCATGTCCGATCCGGGTGATGTCTTCGCCCCGGGCGTGGCGATCGTGGTGGCCGAGGGCGAGATCAGCGGCGGCCGGCAATCGCCCGGCGCGATCGGCGGCGAAACCACCGCGGCGCTGGTCCGCAGCGCGCGCGAGGATCGCAAGACCAAGGCACTGGTGCTGCGGGTCAACTCGCCCGGTGGCGAAGTCTATGCCGCCGAGCAAATCCGCCGCGAGATCGAACTGACCCGCAACGCCGGCATTCCGGTGGTGGTGTCGATGGGTGATGTGGCGGCCAGCGGCGGCTACTGGATCTCGATGAACGCCAATCGCATCTATGCCGAACCGAACACCATCACCGGCTCGATCGGCATCTTCGGCATGTATTTCACCGTACCCGACACGCTGGCCCGGCTGGGCATCCAGAGCGACGGCGTGGGTACCGGACCGATGGCCGGTGCGTTCGACATCAGCCGGCCGCTCGATCCGAAGGTGGGCACGGTGATCCAGGCGATCATCGACAAGGGTTATCGCGATTTTGTCGGCAACGTGGCCAAGGCGCGCGGCAAGCGTTACGAGGCGGTCGATGCGATCGCGCAAGGTCGTGTGTGGACCGGTCGGCAGGCGTTGGAGCGCGGCCTGGTCGATCAGCTCGGCGGGCTGGGCGCGGCAGTGGCCGATGCGGCCGGCCTGGCCAAGCTCGGCAAAGGCTACCCGGTGCGCTACGTGGAAACGCCGCAGAGCGGCCTGGAGCGATTCCTGGCCGGGGTCAGCCAGAGCGCGAGCGTGCACGTGCTGCAATCCTGGGGCATCCGCCTGCCGCGCTGGATGGCGCAACTGCCGGCAATGGCGCCCGAACTGCAACTGCTGCGCAACGCCCGCGCGGGCAAGCCGAACGTCTACGCCTACTGCTTCTGCGCGCCGCGCTGAACGGCTCGATGGCGGATGCCGGCGGTACCGCCGGCGTCAGCCCGGCGCGGCTGTGTAGTAGTCGCCGAGCCGCCGCACCGTCACCGGCATGCCGAACAACGCCGTCAGTCCCGCGCTGGTGAGCACGCCTTCCTTGCTGCCCTGCTGCAGTACGCGGCCATCGCGCAGCAACAGGATCTGTCCGATTTCAGGCAGGATCTCCTCCGCATGATGGGTCACCAGCAGCAGCGTGGTGCCGGTGCGGGCCAGTTGCCGCAGATTTTCGAGAAAGTGGCGGCGGCTGGCCATGTCCAGCCCTGCACAAGGTTCATCCAGCAGCAGGGCGCGTGGTCGGTGTACCAGTGCGCGGGCGATCAGCACGCGACGGGCTTCGCCGGTGGACAGGCTCGCCATGCGGCGCCCGGTCAGGTGGGCGGCGTCCACCTGGTGCAAGGCCTCGCCGGCGCGTTGGCGCATGTCTTCGCTGATCACGTGACCGGGGCCCAGCCCGCGCGCGGAGAAAAACCCCGAAACCACCGCCTCGAACACCTCCAGCCGGTCGTCGCTGGTGCAGTCCAGTTGCAGTGCCGGTGACACGATGCCGAGCCGCTGGCGCAGCTCGCCGACGTCCCAGCGCTCGCGGCCGAACACGCGCACGGCGGGCCTTCCATCGTTCCGTGCCAGCGGATAGATCTGGCGTGCGATCAGCTTCACCAGGGTCGACTTGCCCGAGCCGTTGGGGCCGAGAATCGCGGTGTGCTGGCCGATGCCGATGCGCAGGCTGAGTCGGTCCAGAATCAACCTGTCGCCGCGCATGATGCTGGCGTCGTCGATGTCGAGAATGGTTTCGCCAGCGCCGGGATCAGGCGCATCGGCGCCGGCCGGTGACAGGGTCATGTGGGGCGATCCCCGGGCGAGGGTGGAGTGGCCACCTGGCGCTCGTGAAAAATCCGAACGCCATGGCAAGAACATTGTCGCCGATGGCGCCATGGCGTCTGTTTCAGGCGCAACACGGGCGATGGGTCCTCAGTGCGTTGCATCATCGATCTGCTTGCGCTGTTCCTCGGCGTTCTTCTCGACGAGCTTCTGCACGTCCTTCGCACGCTGCTTGTCCGCCTTCAACGCATCGAACGGGGTGGCCACGTCGGCTGCCGGTTTGGCCTGTGGTTCAGGCGGTTTGCTGGAGCAGGCACCGAGGGCGACCAGGCACAGCAGGATCGGCAGGGGCTTCATGGTGGTTTCTCGCGCGTGACGGAAACGCCGAGTGTCACGCCGTGCGCGGATGCGGGCAAGGTTTCGTGCGGCAATGCGGGCGCGCTTTGCTTTAAGCTGCGCCCATGAACAGCCGTCTCGACGCGTGGCAACTGCAAGGCCACACTGCCCTGATCACCGGCGCCAGCAAGGGCATCGGCTACGCTGCCGCGCGCGAACTGGCCGGCCTCGGCGCCAACCTTTTGCTGGTGGCGCGCGACGAGGATTACCTCGAACAGGTGCGGGTGGAACTGGTTGACGATTTCCCGGATGTCGAGGTGCTCGCCTTCGGTGCGGACCTGACCGAAGCGGAGGAGCGCCTGGCGGTGTTCGACTGGATCGCCGACCTCGGCGCACCGTTGTCGCTGCTGATCAACAATGCCGGCGGCAACCAACCCGCCGCCACGCTGGACTACCGCGAAGACGAGTACCGCGCGATCTTCGAACAGAACCTGTTTTCCGCCTTCGAGATGTGCCGGCTGGCGCACCCGCAACTGGTGCAGCATGCCAACGCGGCGATCGTCAACGTGGGATCGGTATCGGGAGTCACCCATGTGCGCACCGGGTCGCCCTACGGCATGAGCAAGGCAGCGCTGCATCAACTCACCCGCAACCTGGCCGCCGAATGGGCGGTGGACGGCATTCGCGTCAACGCGGTGGCGCCGTGGTACATCCGCACCCAGCGCTCGGAGCCGGCGTTGGCGGATGTCGACTATCTGGATGAAGTACTCGAGCGCACACCGCTGAAGCGCATCGGCGAACCGGAGGAAGTGGCCGCGGCGATTGCCTTCCTGTGCCTGCCGGCGGCCAGCTACGTCACCGGCCAAGTACTGGCGGTGGATGGCGGGTTTCTCAACTGCGGTTTCTGACGCGGGACACGGTCAACTGGCGAATTCCGCGACGTGCTCGTCGGCGGCAAACCCGATCGTCACCGCGCCTTCGCCCACGTTGACCATGCCGGTGATGCTCATCGGCGCTTCCATCAGTTCGACGCCGCATTCCTCGCAGGCGGCACGCAATTCGGCGTACCCGGGCAGGTGTGACAGCACGGCCAGGTCGCCGCCGTAGCTGGCACAAACCACCGGTACCAGCAGGCCGGCGCGCACGCGCTGCGTGACATAGCCGAACAAAGCTTCGGCACCCTGCTGGAACCCGCGTACCTTGCCGACCGGGCCGGTTTCGCCACGGAAGCAGCGCAGGATCGGCTTGATGTCCAGTGCCGAGCCGAGCATCGCGCTGACCAGGCCGACGCTGCGATCGTTCTTCTTCTTGGCGCGGGCGCGCAAGTAATAGAGGTCGCGCGGCAGCATGTAGCCGTAAGTGTTGTTCGCGACATGGGTCAGCCGCTCGCGGATCGTTGCGGGTGGTTCGTCAGCGGCGATCAGGCGGGCCGCTTCGTAGATCGCGGGCGCCGCGCCAGCAAAGATGTTGCGCGTGTCGATCACGCGCATCATGAATGGCCCGGGGATACCGGCCTGTTCGCGAACCTGGCGGTAGTTCTTGAGGATGCCGAAGCTGGCCTTGTTGACGTTTTCGTTGATCGGGCTGCGGGTGGCGGTGATGGTCAGGCAGAACACGCAATCGTGCTCGATCACCAGCTTGTCGAGGAATATTTTCTGTACCTCTTCCACCGGGCTCGGCTCGGTTTCCGCCGAATGGCTGCGATTGCCCAGGCGGCGCTTGATGAAACGCTGGATCTCGGCCGGCTGGCGATCGTCCATGAAGACTTCGCCGTCGATTCGCACGGTGATCGGCATCACCGCGATATCGTGTTGCTGAAGGAACTCCTGCGACACATCGCAGGCTGCGTCGATAGCCAGGCCCATCCGCATGCGTCTTCCCCCGTCGTGAATGGCGTGCAAAACATAGCACGCCGCAAGTGACTGCAGTATCTGGAAAAAGTCGCAGGGACGGCGTGGCCGACGGTTGTCGGCACGCTCTAAGATGAAGCATTTTCTGGCATTTCGCCGGCGTGGCGTCGTCGGTAACGCAAATCGGATCGCTTCATCATGAAAAGCAAGCAGGAAATCGTCTCCAACTGGCTGCCGCGCTACACCGGCACTGCCCTGGAACAGTTCGGCGAGCACGTGCTGCTCACCAATTTCGGTCACTACGTGGAGCTGTTCGCGCAGTGGCACGGCGTGGAGGTGCAAGGCCGCGACCGGCCGATGCCGAATGCCACCGCCGACGGCATCACCCTGATCAACTTCGGCATGGGCAGTCCCAACGCAGCCACCGTGATGGACCTGCTCAGCGCGATCGCGCCAAAGGCCGCGCTGTTCCTGGGCAAATGCGGCGGCGTCAAGAAAAAGAACCAGCTGGGCGACCTGGTGCTGCCGATCGCGGCGATCCGCGGCGAGGGCACCAGCAACGACTACCTGCCGCCGGAGGTGCCTGCACTACCGGCATTCCAGTTGCAGCGTGCGGTTTCCACCATGATCCGCGACCTTGGCCACGACTACTGGACCGGCACGGTCTACACCACCAACCGCCGGGTGTGGGAACACGACGACACCTTCAAGGATTACCTGCGCCGCACCCGCTGCATGGCGGTGGACATGGAAACGGCGACCATCTTCGCCGCCGGCTTCGCCAACCGCATTCCGTGCGGCGCGCTGCTGCTGGTATCGGACCAGCCGATGATCCCCGAAGGCGTGAAAACGGAAGCGAGCGACCGCAACATCACCTCGCAGTTCGTCGAGGCGCATATCCGGGTCGGCATCGAGGCGCTCAAGCTGGTTCGCCGCAACGGACGCAGCGTGAAACATCTGCGCTTCGAGGAAGACATCGAGACGGATTGAGCTGAGAGGCTGGAGTTCTTTAAACCCCGAAACCGGGCCACGGAGAGCCGGACGTGAAACGGTCACGTAAGTGACTGGTTCATTTGGACGTGTCCGGGTCTGTGCCGGGCGCGCGATGGAAGAAAGCGACAGGAAGTGGTTCTTTCACAGGCTCTGGCACAAACGAAAAGCCTCGCCGAAGCGAGGCTTTTCATCCCGGACGGGAGCGCCTCAGTAGCGCGGCACGCTGGTGTCGATGTCGCTGGCCCAGGCGTCCATGCCGCCTTCCACGTTGTACAGGCGGGTGAAGCCATGGGCGGCGAAGCGCTCGGCCATGGCGCGACTGGACATGAAGGCCAGCGCGGTGTCCTTCGGCAGGGAGGCCAGGCTTTCGTAGCCTTCGTCTTCGAGCACGTGTGCCTGCGCCAGCGGCATGGCCCGGGCGCGGCCTGCGGCGGGGCGTACGTCGATCAGGGTGATGTCGTTGGCGGCCAGGCGATCCTTCAGCTGTTGCACGCTGAGTGATTCGATCTCGGTTGCGCCGGGGAATTTCAGGCTCAGGCCCTCGCCCTGCACGGTGGAAACCCAATCGATCACGATGCCCTTGGCGCGCTGCGCGCTGGCCGGGTCGAAATGCACCTCCAGGCCATTGGCGTGCGCCACGATGTCGTGATCGCCGGCCGGGGCCAGTTGGAAACCGGCGCTGTGGTCGGGGCCGATCTCCAGGTGCAGCGCCACGCCCTGCGCGTTCGCGGTGCCCTGGCGGATCGCCTCGGCGGCGGCGTCGGTGATGGTGATCTGCGGTGGCGTGCGATCCGGCGCGGCGGCGCCGAACAACGTGTGCAATTCACCGCTGCCGTACATCTGGCGAATGATGTCGGCGCCGCCGACCAGTTCGCCTTCCACATACAGCTGCGGAATGGTGGGCCAGTCGCCGAAAGCCTTGATGCCCTCGCGGATTTCCGGGTCGTCCAGCACGTTGACCGTGTGGTACTCCGGCAGCAGCTCATTCAGCGTGTTGGTGGCGGCGGCGGAGAAACCGCACATCGGCTGCTGCCGGTCGCCCTTCATGAACAACACCACGCGGTGGTCCTTGAGCAGGGTTTCGATACGTTCGCGGGTGGATGCGTCGAGGGACATGGGGAACTCCGGGGTGCAAGGTTGTGAATTTTCAGCCTCTCGGCCGGTCGCGGATGGGTCACGCAAGTGACTGATTCGCGTGGACGCGTCCGCGCCTGTACCGGACGTGCGATGGGGAAAAACCACGGGAGCGGGTTTCTTCCCAGGCTCTGAGCGCTGCAAATGACCGTCAATGATACGCCGCCTGATATGCGGGGTACTTGCGGGGGTTCAAGCCGGCGCGTCAATCCGCCTGCAATGCCGCGCGCACCGCCGGCTCGATGGCCTCCAGCCACAGCGCGTATTGCGCGGCGGAGGGGTGCAGGCCATCGTCGGCGAGCAGCTCGGGTTGGCGGCGCGAAATGCCGGTGATATCGGCGAAAGCGGCGCCCGCACGGGCGGCTTCGGTGCGGGCCAGCGCGTTGTACGCATCCAGTTCGGCGGCAATCCGCCCACGGTCGCGGCCCTGTTCGCGGGCGAAGCGGGTGACACCCCAATCGGGGATCGACACCACGACGACATGATCGGCGCGTCCCGCGGCCAGCTCCACGGAACGGGTCAGCAAGGTGTCGAACTGTATTGCGTAGTCGTCGACGGGACGACCGCGATACTGGTCGTTGACGCCGATCAGCAGGGTGACGAGGTCGTAGGGCGGCGCCAGCGAGGCCGCATCCATGCCTTGTGCCAGCTCGTCGGTGGTCCAGCCGGTGACGGCGATGATCTGTGGATCGTCGATCGGCACGCCGTCCCCGCGCAAGCGACGTGCCAGCACGATCGGCCAACGTTCATGCGGATCCACCGATTCGCCGATGGTGTAGGAATCGCCGAGGGCGAGCCAGCTCGACATGATTCAGGCCACCGCAGCGGCGGATGCCTGTTCGCTGGCCATCCGCGCCAGTACCCGTTCGATCCGCATGAAAACCTCGCGCAATTGCGCTGGCGGTGGCAGCAGGGTCAGTCGGAAATGCCGGCTGTCCGGCACGTTGAAGCTGCTGCCAGGCACCACCAGCACCGATTCCTCCTCCAGCAGCCGCAGCGCGAATGCCTCGTCGTCGAAACGGGGGATGCGATCGGCGCGCACCTGGGGGAACGCGTACAGCGCGCCTTCGGGCGTCACCAGTTCCAGGTAGTCGCTGGCGGCGACGCCTTCCAGCACCACGCGGCGGGCTTCATGCAACCGGCCGCCCGGGTGGGTCAATGCACCGATCGTGGGGGTGTCATGCAGCGCCGGCAGCACCGCCCACTGCGCGGTCACATTGGCGCACAGGCGCAGCGCGGCCAGCAATTGCAGGGCATCGCGGTAGTCGGCGGTGCGCGCGGGGTCGCCGGAAAGGCTCATCCAGCCGACGCGGTAGCCGCAGGCACGATGCACCTTGGACAGTCCGCCGAAGCTGATGCAGGGCAGCTCCCCGGCCACTTCGGCCAGCGGCTGGAAGCGGGCGCCGTCGTACAGGATCTCGTCGTAGATCTCGTCGCAGAGCAGCAGCAGATGGTGTCGCGCGGCGATCGTCACGAGACGCTGCAGCAACACGCGCGGATACACCGCGCCGGTCGGGTTGTTGGGGTTGATCAGCACCAGCGCGCGGGTGCGCGGGGTGATCATTGCCTCGATGTCGTCCGGATCGGGCAGGTGGTCGTTGCGGGCCAGGCACCGGTAATAGCGCGGCTGGCCACCGTTGAGAATGGTGGCAGCGCTCCACAACGGATAGTCCGGGCTCGGCAGCAGCACTTCGTCGCCCGGTTGCAGCAGCGCGCGCAGCGACAGGTCGATCAGCTCGCTGACGCCGTTGCCGATGAAGACGCGTTCGGCCGCCACACCATGCGCGCCGCGGGCGCGTTGCTGCTCCGCGATCGCTTCGCGGGCGATCTCCAGGCCTTGCTCGTGGCCGTAGGCCTCGCTTTCGTGCAGGTGACTGGCGATCGCCTCGCGCAGGTGCGCCGGCGCCTCGAAACCGTAGCGGCCCGGGTTGCCGATGTTGAGCTTGATGATGTCGAGGCCGGCGGCCTCCAGCTCGCGGGCGCGGCGGGTCAGGGCCCCACGGATTTCGTAGCGCACGTCCGCCAGGTGCGCACTGGGTGTGATCGAAGACAACGCCGGCATCCTTTTTATGTGCGTGAGTGGCCGGCGCCACCGCCGGTCCGTCGATGCTATCAGCGTGATGCAGTGCAGCGCGATAGCCATTTCTGGCCGATCGCGGTTCATCGTCGGGCCATGCCCGGGCAGTGCATAATCGCCCGACAACCACGCCGACTGACCTTTCCCCATGAGCGATGCCGAAACGATCGAACGCCTGCGCCGCATCGGCTGGCGCGGTGATGCGTTGCCCGCCGCCGGCTTGCGCCTGGCCCGGGTGGTCGCGCAACACCGTGCCGGCTACGAGTTGCACGACGGCGAAACCCTGTTCGGCGCGCAGCCGGACGGGCGTTTCCTCAAGCGCGGCATCGATCCGGCCACGCGGCCGGTGGTCGGCGACTTCGTCGAGATCGAGCCCGGCAAGCCACCGCATATCGTCAACGTGTTGCCGCGACGCACGGTACTGTCGCGTGCCGCCGCCGGCGAACGTTACGAACGCCAGCTGATCGCCACCAACATCGATTACGTGCTGGTGCTGACCGGACTGGATGGCGATTTCAACCCGGCGCGGATCGAGCGCTACCTGTCGCTGACCGAAGACTCCGGCGCGCAACCGGTGGTGCTGCTGAGCAAGCTGGACACCCGCGAGGACGCGGCCGAGCAGATCGCCGCCCTGCGTCAGCGCCTGCCTGATGCCACGCCGATCCACGCGATCAACGGCAAGGACCCGGCCAGCGCGGACTTGCTGGCGACGTACCTGAAGCCGGGCGACAGCGCGGTGCTGGTGGGCTCCTCCGGCGCTGGCAAATCGACGCTCACCAACACCTTGCTGGGCACGGCGCGGATGGCCACCGCCGAGGTGCGCAGCCACGACAGCCGCGGCCGCCACACCACCACCCATCGCGCGCTGCTGCGGTTGCCCAGCGGCGGTTGCCTGATCGACACGCCCGGCATGCGCGAACTGAAACTCACCGGCGAGGAGAACCTCGACCTGTTCGCCGACATCGAGGCGCTCGCCGAACAGTGCCGCTTCGCCGACTGCAGCCACGGCAGCGAACCCGGCTGCGCCGTGCAGGTGGCACTGGATACCGGCGAACTGACCCCGGGGCGCTGGCGAAACTATCTCAAACTGCACGACGAGCGCGAAGAGCAGGCGGCCACGCTGGAAGCACGGCTGCGTCGCCAGCGCGGAGGCCGGCCGATCGATCGTCCGCACGGCCACCGCGGGCAGCGCGAACGGGATTGACGTGCGAAACCGTTTCGCGCCATCGGAAACACGCAGAGCGGGCACCGCCCGCCGCTTTCCATCCCGAATCGTCGTGCGAGGGCCCCCTGTGCGCGACGCGTTTCGTCACGTGTCCGAAGAGCATCGCGCAGCGGGTGCGCTCCTGCGGTTTGCCGGCCTCTGGCGGTGGCGACGGGGGGCATTCCATTGAGCTCGCCAGAACACGCCGTCGCTTCCGAACTGCAGCATTACGCTGCTCTGGACCGACGCCTGCTGGCCGCCGTGCGCGGTATCCAGATCCTGCCGACGGTAGCGTGGCCGGCCTCGCTGGAAGACCGCATGATCGCGGCGTACAGCCGGCGCGAGTTCGCGTTGCCGCAGGTGGACTACCGGCGACCGGACCTGGCCGACGTGCGCGCCGAACTGGCCGCGATCGAACTTGCCGCCGCGGGCGGCGATCCGGATGACGCCAACCCGCTTGGCGAGTACCTGCGCCGCACCGCGGAATCGTGGCGGATCGCCGCCGGGATGCTGGAAGCGGTCGGCACTGCCGATGTCACGGCGCCGTCGATCGCGCTGTATGGCAAACCCGGTGACCTGATCCCGGGCAGCCAGCGCAGCAATCTCGACGCGGCACGCTACTTCGTCGAACTGTCCGACGAACTGGGGGCCGACCTGCTCGCCGACGACAGCAGTGTCAACATGCCGGCCGACGTGCTGCGCGCCGATCTGGCCGATGCGCTGGACGCATTCTTCGGCGCCGGCACCATTCGCGTCGAAGTCGACCCGGAACTCACCGCCAAGGCCGCCGCCGGCGCCACCCGCATCCGACTGCGCGGCGGCGCCTGTTTCAGCGAATACGATCGCCACCAACTGCTGGCCCACGAAGCCTTCGTGCACTCGCTGACCGCTTTGAACGGGCGCCGGCAGCCGCTGCTGACCTCGATGGCGCGCACCTCGCCGCGAGTCACCGCCACCCAGGAAGGGTTGGCGGTATTCGCCGAGCTGATGTCCGGCGCGATCGACATCACCCGGCTCAAGCGCATCAGCTTGCGCATCCTGGCCATCGACATGGCGCTGGACGGGGCCGATTTTGTCGAGGTGTACCGGTATTTCAACGCCTGCGGGCAGAGCGTGGCTGACAGCTTCCACTCCGCGCAGCGCGTATTCCGTGGCGTGCCGCCGGGCGGCGGTGCCGCGTTCGCCAAGGACAACGTCTACCTCTCGGGCCTGCTGACCGTCCATACTTTTTTCCGCTGGGCGCTGAAGCAGCGGCGGATGGACCTGTTGCGCCACCTGTTCGCCGGCAAAATGGCCCTGCACGACGTGGTGGCGCTGCAGCCGTATTTCGAATCCGGCGCGATCCTGCCGCCGCACTGGCTGCCGCCGTGGATGCAGCATGTGCACGGGCTGGCCGGAAAGCTGGCGTTCTCGGTGTTCGTCAACGGTATCCACATGGGCGAGGTGCAGGCCGACGACTTGTCGCTGAACGCCTGATCCTGTGGCAAATGTGGTGCCTTTGACGGGGAATGCGGCAACGTGCGGGCGTGCCGTCCCTGATAACATCACGGGACCCATCACACGCAAAGCCGCAAACCATGTCACTCCCCGAAGAACTGCGCCTGGCCGCACTCGAATATCACCGTCACCCGCGTCCCGGCAAGATCAAGGTCACCCCGACCACCTCGCTGCTGACCCAGCGCGACCTTTCGCTGGCGTACTCGCCTGGCGTGGCGGCGGCCTGCGATGCGATCGTCGAGGATCCGACCAGTGCGGCGGAGTTCACCGCGCGTTCCAACCTGGTGGCGGTGATCACCAACGGCACCGCCGTGCTGGGCCTGGGCAACATCGGGCCGCTGGCGAGCAAGCCGGTGATGGAAGGCAAGGGCGTGCTGTTCCAGAAGTTCGCCGGCATCGACGTGTTCGACATCGAGATCGACGAGAACGACCCGGACAAGCTGGTCGACATCATCGCCAGCCTGGAGCCGACCTTCGGCGGCATCAACCTGGAAGACATCAAGGCGCCGGAATGTTTCATCGTCGAGCGCAAGTTGCGCGAGCGGATGAAAATCCCGGTGTTCCACGACGACCAGCACGGCACCTCGATCATCGTCGGCGCGGCGCTGCTCAACGCGCTGATCGTGGTCGGCAAGAAGATCGAGGACATCCGCGTGGCCACCACCGGTGCCGGCGCGGCGGGCATTTCCTGCCTCGACATGCTGGTGGCGCTGGGCGTGAAGCCCGAGAACATCGTGGCATTCGACCGCAACGGCGTGATCCACACCGAACGCACTGACCTGGATCCGGACAAGCAGCGCTACGCGCGCAATACCAGCGCCCGCACGCTGGCCGAGATCGTCGGCGGCGTCGACGTGTTCCTCGGCCTCTCCGCCGGCGGCATCCTGAAGCCGGAAATGGTCGCCACCATGGCCGACCAGCCGATCATCTTCGCGTTGGCCAACCCCAACCCGGAGATCACCCCGGAAGACGCCAAGGCAGTGCGGCCGGACTGCATCATGGCCACCGGCCGTTCGGACTACCCGAACCAGGTCAACAACGCGCTGTGTTTTCCGTACCTGTTCCGCGGCGCGCTCGATGTCGGCGCCACGGTGATCAACGAGCCGATGAAGATCGCCTGCGTCAAGGCGATCGCGGCGCTGGCACGGCGGGAATCCTCCGACGTCAGCGCGCGCGCCTACGGTGGCAAGCCGCCCAGCTTCGGCCCCAACTACCTGATCCCGCAGCCGTTCGACCCGCGCCTCCTGCTGCAATTGCCGCCGGCGGTGGCAAAGGCGGCGATGGACTCGGGCGTGGCCACGCGGCCGATGGCTGATTTCGCCGAGTACAACGATCGCCTGACCAGCTTCGTGTTCCGCACCGGCTTGCTGATGAAGCCGGTGTTCGAGCGGGCCAGGGCCGCGCCGTGCCGGCTGGTTTACGCCGAGGGCGAAGAGGAAACCGTGTTGCGCGCGGTCCAGGTGGTGGTCGACGAGGGCCTGGCCAGGCCGATCCTGATCGGCCGTCCGGAAGTGATCGAGAAGCGCATCAAGCGTGCCGGGCTGCGTATCAAGCTCGGTGTCGACGTCGAGATCTGCAACATCAACTCCGACCCGCGCTTCGACGCCTACTGGCAGCACTATCACCAGGTGATGGAGCGGCGCGGGGTGACCCCGTCGATGGCCAAGGCGGTGATCCGCTCGCGGCCCACCGCGATCGCGGCGCTGATGGTCGAGCGCGGCGAAGCGGACGCGATGATCTGCGGCCTGGTGGGCCAGTACCAGAGCAAGCTGCGCTACATCCGCGACATCATCGGCCTCGACGAAGATGTCGTCGAACCATCGGCGATGGCGGCGGTGTCTACCGACAAGGGCACGTTCTTCTATCTCGACACCCACGTGCAGGACGATCCGTGCCCCGAGCAGCTCGCCGAGGCCACGCTGCAAGCGTCGATCCGGCTGAAGCTGTTCGGCATCACGCCGAAGATCGCGCTGCTCTCCGGCGGCAACTTCGGCAGCCGCGACACCTGCGGTTCGAAGAAGATGCGCAAGGCGCTGGAGCTGATCCGCGCCCGCGCGCCGCGGCTGGAAGTGGAAGGCGAGATGCAGGCCGACGTGGCGCTCACGCCCGCGCTGCGCGAGAAGCTGTTCCCGAACTCGCGGCTGGAGGGCAAGGCCAACGTGTTCGTGTTCCCCAACCTCGACGCCGCCAACATCGCCTACAACATGACCCGCATGCTCAGCGACGGTGTGGTGATCGGCCCGATCCTGATGGGCGTGGCCAAGCCGGCGCACATCCTGATGCCGCAATCTACCGTGCGCCGGGTGGTCAATATGAGCGCGGTGGCCTGCGTCGAGGCACAAATCCGCGCGACCAACCGCCAGCAGGGCTGAAAGGCAATCAGTTGCTGAAAACGCCGGGCAGGCAATCGCCGGGGGGGAGTCCGCGACGGTGTCAGCGGTAAACGCTACCGCATGTGCCGTGGCGGCAATCATCTTTCCTTTGACCAGGATCAACATGGCCAAGTTTCACTTCATCGAGGACTACGAACGGTTGGTCAAGTGGCTCATGCGGAAGTATCCGCTGGACGAGGCGATGAGCCGTGCTGTGGGCGGCGGCGGATATGAGCATGTTGGCCAGATAGAAGCCGCGATCGTGGGTCATGCCGGATTGCGCGATGGCCAGTCGCTGGTTGATTTTGGCTGCGGGAGCGGACGTCTTGCTTCGGCCCTTGGGCAGAAGATGTCCATCGAGTACTGCGGCATCGATGTCGTCAAGGCATTGCTCCAGTACGCAAAGAAAAAATCCCCGGAAAATTACCGGTTCATCCTGAATCGCTCGCTTGGTGTGCCGCTGCCCGATGCGTCGGCTGACATGGCCACGGCATTCAGCGTGTTCACCCATCTGCTGCACCATGAAAGTTATATCTATCTGGAGGAGTTGCGGCGCGTGGTACGTCCGGGTGGCGTGGTGGTTTTTTCCTTCCTGGAATTTTCCGAGCCTGGCCACTGGTCGCAGTTCGAAGCCACCGTCGAGGCACAGCGTTCGTCCACGGTGCCGCATCTCAACCAGTTCCTTGAGCGATCGCAGATCGAGTTGTGGTCCAGCAAACTCGGCTACCAGAGCGTGGGATTTATCGACAGCACCAAGGCCCCCTGGAGAACGTCCAAAGCCCTGGGTCAGAGCATCGCGATCCTGCAGAGGTGACGGGATTGGCTGTCGTTTGCATCGCTGTCCATGCGCTTGCGTATGGATGGGTCCAAATTGGCAGGCATCCGGTGCAACGGCTAGACTTGGACGTTGATCCCGCCGCTGTCCCCCCGGTGACGGGATGTCCCCCTCAAGCATGAGCGCTGCAACGGCGCCGCGGAGAATCTTCATGGATCAGCTCGACGATATCCTCAACCAGGACATCGACCCCACCGAAACCCGGGAGTGGATCGACTCGCTCGACGCGGTGATCCATCACGACGGCACCGAACGCGCGCACTTCCTGCTGGAAAAGATGGTCGACACCACCCGCCGTTCGGGTGGCCACCTGCCGTTCAATCCGACCACCGAGTACGTCAACACGATCCCGCCCAGCCAGGAGGCGAAAAGCCCGGGCGATGCGGCGATGGAATGGCGCATCCGCTCGCTCATCCGCTGGAACGCGATGGCGATGGTGGTGCGTGCCAACCGCAAGCCGGGCGACCTGGGCGGCCATATCGCCAGCTTCGCTTCGTCGGCCACGCTGTACGACGTCGGCTTCAACCATTTCTGGCGTGCGCCGAGCGCGGATCATCCGGGCGACCTGGTGTTCCACCAGGGCCATTCCAGCCCCGGCATCTACGCACGCTCGTTCCTCGAGGGTCGCCTGGCCGAGGACCAGCTCGACCTGTTCCGCATGGAAGTGGTCGGCAAGGGCCGCGCGCTGTCGTCGTATCCCCACCCGTGGCTGATGCCGGATTACTGGCAGGTGCCGACGGTGTCGATGGGCCTGGGGCCGATCCAGGCGATCTACCAGGCGCAGTTCTTCAAGTATCTGGAAAACCGCGGGCTGATCCCCAAGAGCGACCGCAAGGTCTGGTGCTTCATGGGCGACGGCGAATGCGACGAGCCGGAGTCCCTGGGCGCGATCTCGCTGGCCGGCCGCGAGGGCCTGGACAACCTGATCTTCGTGATCAACTGCAACCTGCAGCGACTCGATGGCCCGGTGCGCGGCAACGGCAAGATCATCCAGGAACTGGAAGGCAGCTTCCGCGGTTCGGGTTGGAACGCGATCAAGCTGATCTGGGGCAGCTACTGGGATCCGCTTCTGGCGCGCGACAGCAAGGGCGTGCTGCGCAAGCTGATGATGGAAACCGTCGACGGCGAATACCAGGCATGCAAGGCGTTCGGCGGCGCGTACACGCGCGAGCATTTCTTCGGCAAATACCCGGAGACGCGCGAGATGGTCGCCAACCTCAGCGACGACGACGTCTGGCGGTTGAATCGCGGTGGTCACGATCCGCACAAGGTGTATGCGGCGTATCACGCGGCGACCACCACCAAGGGCATGCCCACGGTGATCCTGGCCAAGACGGTCAAGGGCTACGGCATGGGCCTGGGCTCCGGCGAATCGCAGAACCCGACCCATCAGCAGAAGAAGCTGGATGAGGATTCGGTACGCCATTTCCGCGACCGCTTCCAGATTCCCATCAGCGACGACAAGCTGCATGACGTGCCGTACTACCACCCGGGCAAGGATTCCCCGGAAGTGCAATACATGCTGGAGCGTCGCCAGGCGCTTGGCGGTGCGTTGCCGCAGCGCCGGCGCAAGGCCGAGGCGAAACTGAAGACGCCGGAGCTGGCGGCGTTCGAACAGATCACCAAGGGTACCGGCGAACGCGAGATCTCCACCACCATGGCGCTGGTGCGCGGTATCAATCTGCTGCTGCGCGACAAGCAACTGGGCGAACGCGTGGTGCCGATCGTGGCCGACGAGGCGCGTACCTTCGGCATGGAGGGCATGTTCCGCCAGATCGGCATCTACGCGCCGTTCGGGCAGAAATACAAGCCGCAGGATTCCGACCAGTTGCTGTACTACCGCGAGGACCAGAAGGGCCAGGTGTTGCAGCAGGGCATCAGTGAAGCCGGCGGCATGGCCTCGTGGATGGCGGCAGCATCCAGCTACTCGGTCAGCAACCAGGCGATGTTGCCGTTCTTCATCTACTACTCGATGTTCGGTTTCCAGCGCATCGGCGACCTGTGCTGGGCGGCTGGCGACATGCGCTCGCGCGGCTTCCTGGTCGGCGGCACCTCCGGCCGCACCACGCTCAACGGTGAAGGCCTGCAGCACGAGGACGGCCATTCGCTGTTGATGGCCGGCGCGATCCCCAACGTGAAATCGTACGACCCGACGTTCTCCTACGAGGTGGCGGTGGTGCTGCAGGACGGCGTGCGCCGGATGATGCAGGAGCAGGAGGACATCTACTACTACATCACCGTGATGAACGAGAACTACAGCCACCCCGACCTGCCCAAGGGCAGCGAGGAAGGCATCATCAAGGGAATGTACCTGTTCAAGGATGGTGGCAAGCCGAAGAAGGGCGAGCCGCGCGTGCAACTGCTGGGCTCGGGCACGATCCTGCGCGAGGTGATCGCGGCGGCGGAATTGCTGGAGAAGGATTTCGGCGTCAAGTCCGATATCTGGTCCTGCCCCAGTTTCATCGAGCTGCGTCGCGATGGTTTCGATGCCGAGCGCTGGAACCGCCTGCACCCGGAAGCGGAGCAGCGCGTGCCGTATGTCACCGGCTTGCTCGAAGGGCGCTCCGGCCCGGCGATCGCCGCCACTGACTACGTGCGCGAGTACGCCGACCAGATCCGCGCGTTCATGCCCGACGGCATGCATTACACCGTGCTGGGCACCGACGGTTACGGCCGCTCGGATACCCGGGCGCACCTGCGCGGGTTCTTCGAGGTCGACCGCTACTGGATCGCGCACGCGGCACTGGCCGCATTGGCGAAGGACGGCAAGGTGAACGCGAAGGACGTCAGTCGCGCGATCAAGGAGTACAAGCTCGACCAGGACAAGCCGAACCCGCTCACTGTCTGAATCAGCCGAAAGCGCCCATGAAAAACCCGCCAACCGGCGGGTTTTTCATGGGCGGCGAAACGGGCTCAATCTTCGTCGTCGCTGCGGAATGCGCGGCGCAACAGCAGGAACGCGCCAATGGTACCGGCGACGATGGCCACCGTGGCTGCCGGGTGGCGATTCACCTGGCGGCGCACACGGCGATAGTGGTAATTGGCCTCGTCGGCGAAGTCTTCCGCGGCGCGGCTCAACTGACGGCCATACCCGGCACCGCGCTTGCCGAAACGTTCATGGATGCGGCGGCGGCCGCTTTCCAGCATGTCGCGGGCACCGCTACCGGCTTCGTCCACGTAATGGCGTGCGCGTTCCCCGGCAAGGTCAGCGGTGTCACGGAGCTGGTTCGGGATATCTCGGTTACGCATGACGTATCTCCTTGGCATCTGATGGTGCAGACTGCCAGCGGAATCGTGAGCGGGGTGTATAGCGGCCCTTCCTTCCGTTCAGCCGAGCAGGTATTCGCCGCCCTGCTGCAAGGCGCGTTGATAGGCAGGTCGCGCATGGATGCGCTGCAGGAATGCACACAGCCGCGGGTGGCCGGCATCCAGGCCGCCACGGGCGGCGAACGCCTCCAGCGGGAAGCTCAGCTGGACATCTGCCACGCTGAAAGCGTCACCGACAAACCAGTCGCTCTGGCCCAGCTCGCCCTCCAGATAATCCAGGTGAAGCTTCAGCTGCGGATCGACGAAACCGCGCTGCACCTTGCGCGCGATACCTTTCGCCACCGGCTTGACGAAGAACGGCATCGGCGCCGTCTCGACCCGGCGGAACACCAGCTTGAGCAGCAACGGCGGCATCGCCGAACCTTCGGCGTAATGCAGCCAGTAGTTGCAGCGCAGTCGCGCCGGCGTGCCGTGTGCGGGAATCAGCACGCCGGCACCGTAACGGTCGGCCAGGTATTCGATAATCGCGCCGGACTCGGCCAGCGTGAATCCGTCATCGGTAATCACCGGCGACTTGCCCAGCGGATGCACGGCGCGCAGCTCGGGCGGCGCCAGCATGGTCGTCGGATCACGCTGGTAGCGCCTGGTTTCGTAAGGCACGCCAAGTTCTTCCAGCAACCACAGGATGCGTTGCGACCGCGAATGGTTCAGATGGTGAAGGGTGATCATTCGATACTTCCCTGATGGTATGGGTTTGCCGCGAATCCGCAGGAGCGCACCCTGTGCGCGATGCTCTTCGTCACGTCATGGAGAGCTCGCGCAAAGAGTGCGCTCCTGCAAGTCCGGTCGCCGTGATGGATCAGTAAATCTCGCCCACGCAGCAGCGCAGGCTGCCGCCGGCTTTCTCGATTTCGCCCAGTTCCACCGCGCCGATGGCGAAACCGTATTCGGCCAGCGACGCGCGTTGCTCGTCGGTCAACGCCGCGGCGGCGCGGGAGCTCATCCACACGCGCTCGTCGGACAGGGCGATCGCGTTGGCGGCAAAGGCCTGCTTCTGCGCCGGCGTGAGCCAGATCGCGCGGTCGCCGTACGCCCTGGCGATGGCCTGTGCCACGGCAGGGTCCCGGAAGCCGTCGGCGGCGAGGATCGCGCAGCGGCTGGCCAGCACGGTCAGCACCACGTTGGTGTGGTACTCGGATTCGGCCAGGTCGAAACAGAAGGTCAGGTTCAGGTCGAACGCCTTGTGCATGGCCTGCGCGCCAGCCATGTTGCAACGTTCGCTGAGGCCGCAGAAACCGATGCCGCGAGCGCGGTCAATGATCAGCGAGCCGGTCAGTTCCGCGACCAGGTGATCGCAACCGGACAGGTCGATCTCGTCGTAACCCAGCACCTCGCCGAAAAAATCGCGGATGTCGGTGCGTTCGGCCTCGCGCTGACGCACCGCGTGGCGCATGCGGCCGACGACCAGCCGGCCGGGCGCGGTGCCGAACACGTTGTTGGGAAACACCGCGTCGGGCGTCGCCGGGTTGCCGGGAAAGGTGATGACCGGACAATCCGCCCGCAGCGCCTGCGCCAGCGCGCTGTGCTGGGCCAGCGCCTTCAGTGGATCGACGCGGAGGTTCATGTCCATGTAGCGGTTGTCGCGCGCCGATTCCGCGGCCAGCGTGAACTCCGCTGGTGCCACCAGGTAGGCCGCCCGCGCCGTGGCGGCGGTGCCCGGCCGTGGTGCCAGTGAGGCGAAGGCTCCCAGGAATTCGATGGGTGACGTGGTGATCACGCGGCGGCTCCGTGCGGCAAGGGTCGATGGGGTGACGTCGAAGGATATCGGCTGCCTGGCCTGCCCGTGCGGGAACCGCGCCTCGCGGGCGGAAATTCCGTGTTCAGCCGGCCGTCGCGGAGAATTGACGCGCTTTTGGCTTGTGGCCGGCTAGCGTGACTGCACCAGTCACGCGAGGCGAAGTCCATGGGCAGACAGGCGAAGCATGTGTACACCGATCCGACCCGCATCCGCCAGCTCGAATCGCTGGTAGAGGAGCTGCCGCCGAACGGTCATGTCGTGCTGCTGCTGCGGGACGGCAGCAGCTGTGACGGGGTGGTCAGTGCCCGGCCAACCGTGCAGGTGTTTCGCGATCCGGACGAATGCGAAGGCATCAATGCCACGGTGAAGCTGCAACGCCCCGACGTGCCGGAATGGAGCGCGCACGTCTGGCTCGATCAGATCGTACGGGTCGAGCACCTGGATTCGATCATGGGCAGCGAAAGCTGACCTCAGGCCAGGTCGTCGGCCAGTTGCGGTGTCATGGCGGCAGCCGACGGGGCGCGTCGAGCCGCCGCATCGAGTCCGAACAGCGGCCGCAACCAGCGTACGCGACGAATCACGCCTTCGTGCAGCAGCGCGCAAGCGCCCACCGTGGCGAGCACGATCAGCGTCGGCTCAAGCACCGGTCCTAAACCCAGCGGCATCAGCCACCAAGCGAACAGCAACAACAGGCTCTGGTGCAGCACGTACCACGGATACACCGCTTCACGCGCATACGGCAGCCAGCGGAACGGCTGGTTGAGATACGCGTGGCCCCAACCCAGCACGCTGGCGATCGCGCACCACAGGTAGAGGTAGTGCAGGGTGCGCACAGCCATCCACAGCGGCGCCGGCGCATCGTCCGGCAAGCCCTTGATGCCAAGCAGATACAGCGCGAAGCAGACCAGCGCCAACGGCAGGGTGATCCGGCGCAGGCGCGCCAGTTCCGCCCACATGCCGCTGTCGGTGCCCAGCAGATAACCGTACGGCCAATAACACATTCCACAGCAGCAACGGCAGCGCCGGCAACACCAGCAACGGTGCGCCGCGCAGGCTCAGGCAAATCATGCGCAGACGCTGGCCCAGGCGCGACTCCAGCAGCGGCAACAACGCAAGCAGCAACATCGTGTACACCCACAGATACGGCAGGTACCACAGGTGGTTCCAGGTGAAGCCGTATTGCCAGCCGGTGAACGCATCGGCCGGCCACGGGCCACCGCTCCAGTAGCGCAGCAGGAAATGACCGAAGCCGGGTTCGACCAGGCGGTTCGACAATCCCTGCACATACGGCTGGATCGGAATCACCACCAGCATGCCGAAGATCAGCGGCAGCAACAGTCGTACGCTGCGCCGGCCCATCAGCCGGCTGATGCTGCCGCGACCGCGCATGAAGTGGATCACCAGACCGGAAATCAGGAACAGCAGTTCCATCCGCCAGCGGTTGAGAAAAAGCATCGGGTATTGCAGCCATTCGTCGGTGTGGCTGCTCTTGAGATGGAAATCCCAGCCGGCGACGTAGAGCATCGCCGCGTGGTACAGGATCAGCAGGCCGAAGGCGAGGACGCGTAGCGCGTCGATATCGTGGCGGCGGTTCATGAGGGGCACTCCGGTGTGGAAAGTGCCTTGCAGACTCGGTTGTAGACGGTCGCTTGGCGCGCGTGAAGTGACCGATCGCCCGGCTTTTGTGACAAATCGCGGCCCGCAGGGACGAGCGGTGGTGAGGGCTTGGTTAGAATCCGCCGGATGGGTACGAATACGGCTTTCGACATCTACCAGCGCTGGCGCCGGCCCCTCGAGGTCGCGGTCTGGTTGATATTCTTCGCGCTGAACGGGGTCTTCAACAGCATCAACTCACGCCTCGACCATCCTGACGCGGCAGCGTGGGAGCCGTGGCTGTGGGAGTGGAGCAGCGTATTGGTATGGCTGGCGCTGCTGCCGGCGGTGATCGCATTGGAGCGGCGCTGGCCGATCCGCTTCGACAGTTGGCGCCGCAATCTGCCATTGCACTTGTTGTTCAGCGTGCCCTTCAGCGTGATCCACGTCGGCGGGATGCACCTGTTGCGAAAACTCGGCTACTTCCTCGCCGGCAGCCATTACGACGCTTTCGGCGCATCGTGGTGGATCAATTTCGGCTACGAATACCTCAAGGACGTGCGTACCTATTTCGTGATCGTCGGCGTGCTGGTGCTGTATCGGCTGTGGCTGTTGCGCCAGCAGGGCGAGGCGCGATTGCTGGCTGAGCCGGATGAAGGCGCCCCACTGGAACCGGTGGAGCGACCCGAGCGTTTCCTGGTGCGCAAGCTGGGCAGGGAATTTCTGCTCAATGCCAGCGAGATCGAGTGGCTGCAGGCGTCGGGCAATTACGTGAACCTGCACGTGCGCGGCCGCGACTATCCACTGCGCGCCACCATGGCCGGGATTGAGGAGCGGTTGGATCCGGCTCGCTTCGTGCGCGTGCATCGCAGCTACTTCGTCAATCTGGATTATCTCGCCGAGATCGAACCGCTGGAGACCGGCGACGCGCGATTGCAAATGCGCGATGGCGCCAGAATCGCCTGCAGCCGACGTTACCGCGCCGCGCTGCGCGAGCGCTTCGGCCAGACGGATTGAACCCGTGCGGTTGCATGGCGACCGCGGAACGTTCCAAGCTAGCTGCCTGTTCCCGTCTGGTATGTCGCCGATGAAACGCGCCTTTCTCCGAATCGCTCCGATGGTTTTGGTCAGTGCCTGGCTGCTTGCCGGTTGTTCTCCGGGTGCGCCGGCTCCGACTGCGGAGCAGCAGCAGGCGCAGACGCAGGCCGCCGAAGCGGCGCGCAATCTCGATACCTATCGCCAGTTGCTGCGCATCAACAACGACGAGATGGCGGTGACGATGGGCAAGCAGATCGTCAAGCGCTTCCCGGACAGCGACGCGGCGAAGGAAGTGCAAAAGACCCTGCCGGCGATCGAGAAGCGCTATACCGAAGTCAGCGAGAAAAGCCGGCTGGCTGGCTTGTGGCTGTACCAGGTCGCGCCGATGGCTGGTGGCACGCAGTCCACCGCCACCATCGAGAACAGCCAGCCGGCCGGCGGCGAGCGCGTTCGGCTGGTGTTGCGCCGGCATACCAGCTGGGGGCAGAGCGTGTTTCTGTATGGCACGAAGCCGGGTTTCGTCTGTCGCGGCAATTGCACCATCGCCGCGACCGTGGATGGCAGGGTGGTGAAGATCAAGGCATTCGCGCCGTCCACCGGGGAGCCGGCGTTGATGATCAGGGACGACAAGGGATTCATCACCATGTTGCGGCGGGCGAAGACAATCAGCCTGCCGGTGACCCTGGTCGATGGCGAGAAGAAGCAGACGCTGGTCTATGAGGTGGCGGGCTTCGATCCGGCCAAATGGGCGCCAGTGAAGAAGGGGAAGAAATGACGATCGGGTAAACCACGCCATCGTGGGAAACGTTTCCGTGCCAGGTTACCCCGGGAGATACGCGCATGCCGTACGTTCGTTCCATCCTTGTTGCAGCGCTGTTGCTTCTGCTCACTGCGTGCTCCAGCGTGCCTTACGCACAGCGCGTGAGTGAAAGCCAGGCCGCTTATGCAGCTGCCGCCGGCGAGCCGGTACGCAGCTTTCGCTTCTTCACCCTCTATTCGTGGGAGCCGGTCGGCGACCGCCAAGTGGCCATCTACACGCGGCCGACCGAGGCCTGGCTGCTGGACCTGGGCGGTGGTTGCCCTGACCTGGCCATCGGCAACAGCCTCGGACTGACCTCGAACCTCAACCAGGTAATGGTGGGCTTCGACAAGGTGATTGCCGGCCGCAACAGTTTCCCGTGCACCATTTCGCAGATCCGCCCGATCGACGTGTCGAAACTGAAAGCGGTGCGGCAGCAGCAGCGGGAGATCAGGAGCGAGCCGCGCGAAGCCGCCTCGTCGGTACCCGCCGGGCAGTGACCGCGCTTGGCGGCTGCCGGTGTCAGTGCAGGAACAGCTTCTCGGTGATTTTCGCCAGCGGCTTTTCCAGCGCGCCCTGCAGCCGTGGCGGCAGGGCCAGCGGCTTGAGCAGCATCTTCACCGTCATGCCGGCCGGAAGATGCCGGCGCAGCAAGCCCTGCGCCCGGTCGCTGATGCGGCGGAATTCCTTCTCGTTGCCAAGGTATTGCGGGTAGCACTGGTTGAACACGTGGCGCAGCGCGATGTCGCTGTCCTCGCTCTTGATCTCGTTGACCCGGCGCAGGATCGCGCGAAACACCTTGTAGCGCCCGAAATCGCCACGCTCCCGGTACAACTGGTAGTGGTGGTAGAAGTGCTTGTAGTGGCGCACCTCGTCACTCTTGATGTGTCCGGTGAGCTGCTTGAGCACCGGCTCGTCCGTGATCTCGTTGAGTGCGCGATACAGGCTGGCCGTGCCGGTTTCCACCACACAGCGCGCGGCCAGTTCCAGCCCGCGACATGACTCCAGTTGCTCGGCTGTGCACACCGCGCCGTATTCGGTCCAGAACGCCTGGAAGCCCTTGTCCCAGTCGAATTCGGGCCAGACCTTCCTGACATAGGCAGCCAGCGCGCGGCCGTGCTGCATTTCCTCATGCTCCCAGTGCTGGCTCAGCCAGGTCTGCAGTTCGTCGTCGCCGGCGAAATGGTCGATCAGATTCTGCGTGTAGAGGTCCGAACCGCTCTCGACGAACGAGGCACTGCACAGCAGGAAGAACAGATCCTCGTTGTGGCGTACGCGCGCGACATCGATGCGCTCGAGGTCGAGGCTGTCCAGGGTCCAGGGCAGGGTGGCGGAGTAATTCAAGCGGGGTTTCCTGTGGGGCGGCGCGCAGCAGCTTCCGCATGACAAATCAATGACACAGGATACGGCCTGGCAGCAGCGCCGGATTAACGCGGGCCGACTTGC
>SMEK01000149.1_pt1 | contig 28370 bp, 22 predicted proteins | sample 2456371 | NCBI WGS metagenome assembly SMEK01 (sample SAMN10132590, study PRJNA489261) | soil metagenome | isolation source: day1 antibiotic-loamy sand soil ammended with composted manure from dairy... | place: USA | collected 2015-04-01
TTACCAGCCGATATTCAGCAATCGAGAAGGGAAATGTTCAGCACAGCTATGACCAACATACAATCAAAAAACCCGGCATTGCATACGTTCATCACCAGCCCAAATGTGGCAGTGGAAGTGTATGTTGTTCCAGCCAACCATGGTAATTTTAGCTCCCTTACTTCTGGGATTAGTGGAACAGTTAATGGGGTCACTAAAAAAGGTGTTTTAAATACTACAGATTATAATTTGCTTTTTGTAACTAACGAAACATTCCAGAGACGGGATATTATTGAGAATGCAGATTTAATGGTTCGTTTAAGCTCTGAAGAGAAAGCCTACATCCGCAATGCTGTCAATGATCAGGTCAGGATTGACCAGTATGAGTTGCTGGTGAGCAAATTTCAAAGCACTGATCCCTCGATGGCACAGAATGTGAACGGTTATTTTGAGGCAGGCACCATCACGGCCGGTCAGTTGGATGAACTTTATTATCAGGTGGAGCTTTCAGGTGATGAGCAAGCAGTTACTGCGTTCAGGCACTGCGATTGGAGCATTAATCAGAGAAGCAGAGCAAGCCGAAAGCAAACCTGACTTCATTCATAAAATGGCTATTGCTCTGAAAGAAGCTAATGAAACTGAATATTGGATAGAGTTACTTTTTCAATCTGACTATCTTGAAGAAAGCTCGTATAAGCAAATCCATTCCGCTACAAGTGAGCTTTTGAAATTATTGACAGCGATCATAAAATCTTCAAAGCAAAATGGAAAAAGATAATTGTACATTACCCACTGTCAATTGTCAATTGATCTTCGGTTCCAGAGAGATCAATTATGAACTCTCTTATCAGGATCGTAAAACCCTCGGCATTCGGGTGTACCCCGATTGTAAGGTGAAGGTGATCGCTCCTCTTGATACCACAGATGAAAAACTAAAAACCAAACTTAGGGAGAAAGCACCTTGGATTATCAAGCAGCAGCTTGAGTTTCTATCCTATCATCCATTGACACCACCACGGAAATACATTAACGGTGAAACCCATCTTTACTTAGGAAGACAGTACAAACTGAGAATCGAAAAGGCAGCGACCAATGAAGTGAAACTATACAGAGGAAGACTATTAGTCCTGAAAAAAGACAATGCAACAGCCAAGAATCTATTGTCTGAATGGTACAGGGAAAAAGCATCTGTTCACTTTGAAGAAACACTAAAAAAGATACTTCCGCTATTTGCCCGGTACAACATCAGTCAGCCCGAGCTTCAAATTAGACAGATGCCGACTCGTTGGGGAAGTTGTACGCCTAAAGGAAAGGTGATTCTAAATCCCGAATTGATCAAAGCCCCCAAAGGAAGTATTGAATACGTCATCATACACGAGTTGTGTCACTTGATCCACCACAATCATACACGCGCGTTCTACGACCTGCAAGAAACAATAATGCCCGACTGGAAGAAATGGAAAGAAAGGCTTGAAACTACTTTGAATTAATGTTTTAATGTACTCACCTTCGACTGGCCTGCCAAATAGGCAACCTTTTCTGTTCTCATATCGATCATGGAAAGTCTCAGGAATTGTATCGTCCGCTAGCTGACTCCGCTAATAGAATGCTGGAAAATCACCTGATTGGTGGTATGCGAAGGATGTTCTCCCCCAAGAAATCTGACCTGCCGAACTTGATTAGAAATTCGAGGGAAGGAAAAACAAAGCCATTCTGTATTATGAATGATAATCCAGAATGGCTTGATTAATTAAAGGATGTTTAATTTTTATCTCTAAAATTCCACTTAGAATTGTCACTGTTCATGTCAAATTCTCCAAGTGTGGGTGTGCTATCTCCCGCAGAGATTAGCGCTAGCTTTTTATCTGTGTTAGGAATAGCTTTGGGCATAATTCTATACGTTCCGTCGGTCAATTGGTCGATACGCCATAATTGTTCCGGCGCACCAGTGAACTTAGGAACCGTGATCACTTCGGCATCTTCTGTCGCCGCCAATGCTCTTTCTGTTCCTGCTATCACTATTTTATAAGCAGGAGTTCCGAAAAAGCCAGGTACGTCGTTCACGGCAGTTATTGTCCATCTTTGGTGGGGACGGCCTATATAGTCTCCAATTCTAACCTCAATATTTCCGGTAGGCCAAGTATCGATCACATCGGATAATTGCTGGGATGGAACTGCTTCCACCAGTGCATCTGGATTTTCTCTGAAATATCCCCATGATTTTGCACGTGGCATTCTTACAAAATCAACGACCAATTCTAATCCATAGCCTCGTCGTTCAGACTCAATTTCATAGGTACCATCTTTAAGGTTTTCACCTGCAATGGGCCACCCATTTTTCCACAATAAGGGCTTTATAGCCAATACACTACGTCCGCTCCGGTCTAAATCGGCTTCGTAATGCAGAGACACTTTTTCAACTCCTTCTTCAAGAATGGTGCGCCCGAAGTGTCCGGCTCCGTTTGTTCTTCCACCCCCAGATGAAACCACCATCTTGGCTCCTCCCCTTAGCATATCCCTTCCCATATTATCCACGTATGGGCCGGTTACTTTTTTAGAACGCCCGACAACGATATTATAGGTTGAATTTGCTTCATCACAACAGGTTCCGTGTGTCCCGAGCAGATAATACCAGCCATCGCGATACTCTAAATCGGTAGCCTCGCAATCAATGGCAATATCTATAGGCTCATTTCCTTCTACTCGCGCCCCAGTTTTCGGATCAAGCTCTACAAGGCGTATGTTGCCAAAATAAGTACCATAAGACATCCATAAACGACCATCGGTTGGGTCTAACAAAAGCCCGGGATCGATTGCATCGTTGTCTTCCATGTTTTTAGATTCTGCCACCATGATTGGTTCCGAAAATTCGAAATCAGGAGAATTTGGGTCCAGTGTTTTGTTCCACATCGTCATGATCTGACCATCATGTCCTCCGCCAAGGCCACCACCTGTGATGCCATATGCTATCAGGTATCGATCGCCAATTTTTATGGCATCGGGAGCAGCTCCACCGCCGGGTCTCACAGCACCACTTTCCCAGTGCCAGCCATCTTCGGATATTAATCCGCCACCGCCAGTACCGAAAGTATAATACTTTCCATCACTTTCCATAATGGTTGATGGATCATGAATATAGGGGTTTCCAACTTGCGCTATTGCTGTCCCGGATAACATCACCATTAATGTAGCAGCTGCGCTTATTTTTGTAATAGTTAGGTTCATTAGTAAATATTTTTTCATCATTGTTAATGATCAGGAGTTAATACTATTTGTAGCTAATTGTTAAATTTCTTATCGGTTCTCCTTTTTCATCAAGAAAACGCACACAGAAATCACTCATTCCCGGTCCATTAATGACGGCTCCACGTACGATATTTTTCCCTTTTTTGAGCGTAAGGCGTTTAGAAACCACATCATCCATCACCATACGCCGGTCGCCTGAAAGCAATGCGGCCTCTTCTCCATTCAACCACCACATAGATGCCGAATTGGATCCAATGGCCATCCTAACGTTTTCCATATCTTCTGGGCTTTCAATCACGGTTACGGCCCAAAAAAGCACTCCGTAAATTTGCTTTTCTAACCCAAAGGCGAAGCGAAACAGCTTCACATTAAAATTAGTGCTCTCGAGCGCATGCCATTGCAATCTTTGTTTCCCTACTTTTACTTTATCGCCATGTTTAGGGATGACAGTAAACTGATTTTTAAAATACAACGTATCAAATGCATTTCTCAGATAGCTATCTGTGAATACAGTATTGGTGCGGTTGGGCTTGTCAATGGGCTCTAACAGCAACCAACGTTGAATGAACCCATCTGGATCGGGGGTCATTGTTTTTGTTGTAGCCGGCGTAAAATAGGGAGCGATGGTCCTCTCAACATCAAGGTGGTCGAGGTAATCAGCTTGTCGCTGTGCGTAAGCAGAACCGCTATTGATTACGATCCCGGCAAACATTAAGATGGCCATCGCAAATGGCCATGTTCTGCGTTTGTTTGTCATAGTAGTTATTTACAATTGTTGGTTACGTTATTTAAAAAAGCCCTTTCAATGAATGCACAAAAAGATTTTCCTTCGATTTTTTCCAAAATATTTAACGGTGGAGCGGTGAGAATTCAATTTGACAAAAACAAACACAGGATATTTATCTTGTTAAAATGAAGTTCAAACGACCCAGAATTTCTTAAAGCATTTACGCTCATGGATTATCATTGCGGTCAAAGATAATAAAAAGTCAATAATATGGTATTTATTGGAACTTTTCCTTAATAGTTTAATAAATCTGCACGTTTTCGACTTAGCTATTAGATATTTACCTACTTCATTATAACCTTCATTGTTTACTTTATCACGGTAGGCATGTTTGTGTTTTTGCAATTTATAGCAGCACCTCCTATTTATATTTATAAGCTAATGATCCTCTTATAACACCCACCCTTAGAGCATGCGCATTTAATTTAACCCTAAACTGGAACAAGCCAAGGCGTCTGACGGCTACAGAAGATGATATTTGGACAAGCAAAACATTGAATGCACAAGCCGTACTGACGCCTTTCTGCTGCTGGATTTTTTAAATTCGTTTGCCCTGACCCACCCTCAAAACATCCCGATCGTTCAATTTATTTTCGTATTTTAGCCCATAGAAACTTTCGTCAGGAGGAACTGCATAACAAATTTCAATCGTACAGCCCTCCTTTTTAAAAAGACACTTTGAACTACCCATAAATTATCAAACGAACTCCTTAGAACTCAGAATAATATATTATCAAATTCAAACCCTTTGTAGATGAAGAGAACTATACATGCTTTTTACATTTTATCAATTATCGGTCTCGCACTGGGAACAAATCAAGCCAAAGCGCAATCGTATGCGGCTTGGTACAATAGCGCCCAAGAGCGGATTGACACCCTTAGAAAAGGAAGTTTCGGAATAAAGATAGTAGATAAAGATGGTCAAGAGTATGCCGGACCTGTATCGGTACGAATGGCCAAACATGAATATCCATTCGGAATATCGTTCGATTTCTACGAGGGGGCGTCCAGCATGGGCAACACTTTCAGTACTTCTACGGCCATCCAAGCCGAAACAGATCCTGAAATTTACCAAACCGAACGGTGGGGAGAGTATCTGGCATACGCCATACCTGTCGAGAGTGGCAAAGAATACAAGCTAACGTTGAAATTCGCTGAAATATATCATGGCGGAAGCGGTGCCAGGCTATTCGATGTGCTTGTTGAGGGCGAACCTTTTCTTTCTAACTTTGATGCCTTTGCTGAAGCAGGAGGAATGAATATAGCAATCGATACCAGCATCAACATCACCCCTGCTGACAACTTCATCCATATTGAAATGACAGCCACGGTAGATATGGTAGCGATAAAAGGCATAGAACTAATCGATGTCGATACAGATGAAGCCATCCGTATCAATTGCGGAGGAAGTGCGCTCACCACCCTCGATGGAAACCAGTACATTAGTGAGAATGGCTTTTTTGACCCAGATATTAATACCGTGGCCAGCCGTGAACAATGGATGCAGGCAGCAATGTACAAATACTTCAATTATGGTGTCACGGGTAACTCTTTTAAATGGAGTGGCATTCAACCTCAACATACTGAGCCCGACTATACCAATTTCGAAAATGCCTTGGCATGGACGCAAAAAGTAGGTTGGGACTTAAGGGCCCACACCCTCCTATGGGGAGGCGACGATGCCCACTCCACACCAGATTGGGTTAGAAACCTACCGACGCCTCAAGCCATTACCGATACCAGCAAAATGCGAGTGATCCGTGAAATGACCCGCTACAAAGGGATCATCAAAGAATACGATGTCATCAATGAGCCTTTGACCGGCCATGCAGATTGGCTGCGAAATGAGGTGGGTGATTCCATCCTCTGGAATGTGTTCAAATGGGCACGTGAAGCTGACCCAGATGCCGAACTGTTTATCAACGACTATAATGTTGAGTACAATTGGGGGCAGGCCGAAGAGTATCGCGATCTTATACTGCAAATCAAGGAGATGGGCGGCCCTGTTACCGGTGTAGGGATGCAGGCGCATTTTTGGGATTGTTGCCGACCCAATGTTGACGAACTGGTAAGGAATGTCAACATTGTGGCCGAGGCAGGCCTACCAATCCGGTTTACCGAATATGATTACGGTGGCAACCTTACACAAGCCGAACAGGCAGCCGACTTTATCAAAGTCTTGACGATCGCCTTCTCTCACCCCTCCATCACTGGGATGATCAGTTGGGGCTTGAGCGACGATGGGGCATGGCGCGAGAACACAGGATTTTTCGATGCTCAACATCGACCCAAACTCGCTGCCGACACACTACTTTATTATACCCAAACAAAATGGGCTACCAACTTCGATGACGAAATCATGGGCAATAACGCCCTTGTATTTGATGCCTATTATGGTCACTACAATATTGAAGTCACTTTTGACAATACTGTGAAAGTATTCACCGTACCTCTTTTAAAAGAACATGAAGATTCTGTTTTTACCTTATACGAAGCCGATGCGGTTATAAAGGGACCTGTATTGCTGAGTACTCATCTCGATGGCCCTGACGTAGTAAAATTGCTGTTTGACAAGCCCATCGAAGTCAACTCAGTCAAAAGAGGCGATTTCAAATTTTTTTCTAATCATAATATTGGGATTCAGGATATCTACACAGACCCAACGGATCCCACGGCATTGACCATGGTGCTAAGCTCTAACGTGGTTCCGGGCGACTACATCTCAGTTTCTTACTTCCCGGGGAGTTTATTAGACATTGAAGGCGGCAGAGCCACAGCATTCGGACCCGAAGCCGTAAACGAAAAGGCAATGGATCCGGATCCGGAGATCCCTACCAATGTTTCACCCTCCGTGCCTGTTGCCAAATTTGAGGTTTATCCTAATCCGGCCAATGATATCGTGCATATCTCCTACGACGCTGGTCAGGCCTTCCAGGTCGACATTTTCAATATCATGGGGAATAAAGTTTTCTCAGCACTATCAAAAACTAGCCAGTTTGAGATGAATGTCGGGCAGTTTACGAGAGGAGTTTATATCGTAAGGATAACAGATTCTAAAAACAATGTGAAGACCTTAAGGCTTATTTTGAACTAAAGGAAATCCAGTAACATTGATATAAAAGCCCGAAAATGACCATAAGGCGACCCAATTATCCCGATACGTTTATCCAATAAACCTATTAAAGATTTTGGGGCGCCCAAGCTAGATTGGTATTCTTCTTCCCTCCCGTTTGGCCACTTCGGGCTTAAACAATGCCACCATCCATGGCATTAACGGTTTTACACAATTCTAAAGAATCTTCCATGATTTTCTTCTGCCTAGATTTAGAGAGTCCTAATTGCTCTAACAAAATGGGATTTTCATATATTTCTTTGCAGAGTACTATCCCTTTATCCAGCAGCTTATTTTTTTCATATTTGGTGAGTGTTGCTAATGCCGTCAGAGGATACATGCCTGTGTTGTCTATCCTTTCTTTTAAAGAACCTTTCTGTGGATAGTCCCAACTAACAAGTATTAAATCAACGCAAGTGCCATACTTGATGGCATCCGAAGTGAAACGAGTGCTGGTATAAAGTCCTCCACGATACAACTTCGTGCCATTTCCATTCTGACTCTTCCATCTTTCCTTTATGTCCAAGAATCTCGATTGAACATATAATGGAGTCTTTACATTGCAAATTCGACCTTGATCACTATGGAATTTACATTCAATCATGTAAATGTCGTCCCCTTTTTCGGCTATTACATCTACTTCATGTGACACACAATTTCCATCTACAATAACGCCAACCTGAGTGTTGAAACCTTCAAATTCTAGTAACTTACCTACTAATTTTTCAAATGGAAATCCAGTTGGGCCTAATTCCAACAGGGCTTTTTTCAGCTTATATTTCGAAGCACTTATCCGTGATTTTCTTTTAAGCATATTAAAAGCTTTCTGATAGATAGTTTTGGTCGTCATTCCCTCTTCTATTTGCTCCACTATATTATGGGCCACCTGCTGAACAAGACCTTCATCTGCTTGCGATCGCCGAAGAGAATTAATGAGCTTGTTTATATCGAAAGCTTCTAATTCTCCTGAGTGTTTTTTTATCTTAACAGTATTCATCGCTTAATATTTAGGCAACCTTAATCTTATTGAGTGACCAGCTGTAATGTCCTTCTTCATTTAGATTTTATTCAAATAGCCTTTTAGTCTTATTATCTTTTTTCTCTTAAGAGAATAGTTAATCGAACCCAACATCCCAAATATGATGAATTATTAAATATCCCCATCTATACTCCATCGACCAATTGCATTATCACGAAGCAACGAATAAACGTAGGAGCGCCCCTGATGGAAGCGGATACCCCACAGCCCGCAGGGCGAGGAGTAGTAGCGGACAGCAGGAAATGGCGCCCAAATAAAAAATTGCTTGAGAAATTGTGAATCACAAACGGGTTTTGGCAGAACAATTCTATATGAGTTATATTTATCTCAAAGAAATTCACAGGAAACGTCTTATAAATATATTTTTTATTTTTTACAGTTTCCTTTTATATTGGAAATCTAAACCCCATAGAATATTGAGATTAGCTGCTATAGACATTGGCTCCAATGCCATCCGATTTCAGGTTACCAACGTCATTTCCTATCAGGGAAATATCACTTTTAAAAAACTGGAATATGTTCGATTTCCGCTGCGCCTCGGTAATGATGTATTCAGCTCGAAGAGCATAAGTAAGGCCAACGAGGCCAAGTTTTTTAAGCTGATGCATGCTTTTAAGCTGCTGATAGACTTGTACGAAGTAGACAACTATATGGTTTGTGCCACTTCTGCGATGCGTGAAGCGAAAAATGGCGAAGAAATAGCTGCAAGGGTGAAAAAAGAGCTGGACCTGAAGATAAGGATTATCGACGGAAATAAAGAAGCGGAAATGATCAACCGCGCCATAAGCTCGTACATTGACGAAAAGACGTATTTGCACATAGATGTTGGTGGCGGTTCTACAGAGCTTAATCTCTATTATAATAGAGAAAAGATTAATTCTAGGTCGTTTAAGATAGGTTCTGTAAGGAGGCTTGGGCACCACGACAGTCCTGTGATCTGGAAGAACATGCAACAATGGATTGGGACAAATGTGAAAAAAGAGTATGGGCCAATAACGGCCATCGGAACTGGGGGTAACATCAACAAGATATTTGAACTGGCCAAAACCAAGACCAATAAGGCGCTTTCTTTGGCAAAGGTGGAACAAATCAAGGCGTATTTATCTGGGTTCACTTATGAAGAGCGGATAAATGTTTTGCAGCTTAACACTGACCGAGCCGACGTGATACTGCCAGCTTCGGAGATCTATATTGCGGTGATGCATGCAGCTAAAGTGAAGAATATAATAGTACCTGACGTAGGGCTAAAGGATGGAATGATGCAGATGCTGTATGAAAAGAGCATTAAAAAGAAAGCCAAGTCTTAAAACAACTTGGCTTCTTTTATATCGGAAAGTTTGACTTTGAAGAACTCGTGATGTGTATTGAATAAGGGATCGTTTCCTGCTTCTTTTTTCTTGTATGTACCGTTTTCCTGCATCATATATGCGTTTACGTTATCCCTGAGGTTGTAGGCCAGTATATTGATGACCTGTTGCTTCAGGGTTTCGTCTACGATGAGGAAGAGCGATTCCAGCCTCCTGTCGAAGCTTCTTACCATGATATCTGCACTTCCGCCAAATACCTTGGGGTCGTTGTTGTTGTGGAAGTAGAAGATTCTGGAGTGTTCTAAGAACTCGCCTACCAGTGAGCGAACGGTAATATTTTCGCTGAGCCCTGCCCTGCCTGGCCTCAGGCAGCATATCCCTCTGACGATCAATTTTATTGGCACGCCAGCTTGTGAAGCGCTGTACATCTCGTCAATTACTTCACGATCTTCTAGAGAGTTGATCTTGATGACGATGCCGGAAGGAAGGCCCTTCTTAGCATTTTCAGCCTCATTTCTTATCATATCGATAAGCTGCTGCCTCATATCGCGTGGGGCAGTGATGAGGTATTTGTAGATCTGAGGGTATGAGTGCCCAGTGATTACATTGAAGAACTCACTGACATCATGAGCGTAAGTTTCGTTGGTAGTCATGAGCCCTACGTCAGTATATATCCGCGCAGTGTCTTCATTGTAATTGCCGCTGGACATGTGCACATAGCTAGTCACTTTAGACCCTTCTTTTCGTACGATCAACATAAGTTTGGTGTGCGTCTTCACACTGTTGATCCCATAAATGACGAAACAGCCCGCCTGCTGCAGCCGCTTGGCTTCTCGTATGTTATTTTCTTCATCGAAACGTGCTTTTACCTCAAAAAGCACCGATACATGCTTGCCATCTTCGGCAGCTTTTACCAGGGCATTGGTGATGCGGCTATCGTGTGCCAGGCGGTAAATGGTCATTTTGATCGCCAGAACACCTTTGTCCTCCGCAGCCCTTTCGATTAGCTCTAGTACCGGCTCCATGCTATTGTAAGGCTGATGAAGCAATATGTCTTTGGTTTTCAGTACTTCGAAAATGTCTTCCTTTTCGCCCTGAGGGTAAGTAATAGGAGGCACTGGGTCATGCATTTTGGGGAGCTTGTCCTTAAACTCCCTATGTTGGATGATCTGCCAAAGGCCAGTATAATCCATTAAGCTATCATCGTCCACCTTAAAGATATTGTCTTCCTCTAGCTCCCACCTGTCCTTTAGCCGCTTCATCATCCATCGGTTGTAGTGGTGCTCTACTTCTATGCGCACTACCCTGCCCGTCTTCCTAGTTTTTAGTTTTCTTTTGATTTCCTCGAGAAAGTTGGCCTCGATATCGTCACTTTCCTCCAGTGTAAAATCACCATTTCTAGTAATCCGAAAGAGATTTACGGCCACAATGTCGATATTCCTGAAAAGCTTCTGGATATGTGCCCTTATCACCTCTTCTATGGGTACGAATATGATTCTGTCCTCACGTTCGATTTCATAAAACCGCGGAAGGTTTTGTGGGATCTGGATAAAGGACATTTTTTTGAAATACTTCTTCTCTTCTGGACTTTTAGTAACTACGCCAAAAATGAGAAGCTTATTCATCAGAATTGGAAAAGTATGGTAACTATCATATACCATGGGCGTTAGCATGGGATATATAGTCTTTTTAAAATAGTCTTTGACTTTCTTTTGTTCTTGGCTCGTCAGGTTTTCTACTTTGCTGATTTCTATACCATTCTTTTCGAACAAAGGCTTTATACCATGCTTGAAGTGGTTGTTCTGATCTTGGAAAAATTGCTGAACATCGGCCAACAGCTTCTTCTTGAAGGGCAGTTCCCGAAGTCCGGAATAATCAACCCTTTCTTTGCCATAATCGATATAGTTGTACAAACTCCCTACCCTAATGACAAAAAACTCATCGAGGTTGGAAGCTGTGATAGCCAAGAACTTAAGTTTCTCAAACACATTGCGATCTGGGTCTTTAGCCTGATCCAAAACGCGGTCATTGAACCTGAGCCAGCTCAAATCTCTGCTTATATACTTGCTTTGTTCTATCAAAGCAGCTATTCTGTCCTTCGCTAACATACACTCAAAATTATGTCTTTGCTCAAAAATCTATGTCGTTCAGTCTTAAAAGCTTTGCTTACTTCCTATTGTTGTCTTTTTTAATATCTTTTATCTAATCTCTAACTTTACGACAAGAATACAAACGAATGCGATAAAAAAACAGGATGCCAAAAGGCACCCTGTTCACCATATGAATTTCAACTTTTCTTATGCGTCAATTTTCGCATATCGGGCGTTCTTTTCGATAAATTCTCTTCTTGGTGCCACTTCGTCCCCCATAAGCATTGAAAACAAATGATCTGCTTCGGCTGCTGATTCAATTGTCACCTGTTTAAGACTTCTCGTTTCCGGATCCATGGTAGTAGACCAAAGTTGTTCTGGGTTCATCTCCCCTAACCCCTTATAGCGCTGCACGCTTACCGAATCTTCTTTCCCTTCCGGTGCCATAGCCTTGATTGCCTCAATCCTATCCTCTTCGGACCAACAATAGCGTTCTTCCTTTCCTCTTTTTACCAAATAAAGCGGGGGCAAAGCAATGTACACATACCCTTTTTCTACAAGCTCTCTCATATAACGGAAAAAGAAAGTAAGGATGAGGGTCCTGATATGACTACCATCAATGTCAGCATCGGTCATAATAACCACTTTGTGGTAGCGAAGTTTGGAAAGATTAAGTGCTTTTTCATCTTCTTCCGTACCAAAGCTCACGCCCAATGCAGTGATGATATTTTTGATCTCCTCATTCTCATATATCTTATGCTCTTGAGCTTTCTCCACATTCAATATTTTTCCTCTGAGTGGAAGTATGGCCTGAAAAGCCCTGTTCCTACCTTGCTTGGCAGACCCTCCTGCTGAGTCACCTTCTACTAGGTATAGCTCACATACCGATGGATCATTATCAGAACAGTCAGCTAGTTTTCCTGGAAGGCCTGTTCCCGACATCACGTTTTTGCGCTGAACCATTTCTCGTGCCTTACGGGCAGCATGCCTAGCCTGTGCTGCTAAGACTACTTTTGCCACAATTTGCTTGGCTTCTCTTGGGTGCTCTTCCAGATAATATTGAAGCACTTCGCTCACTGCTCCATCCACTGCGCCCATTACATCGGAGTTTCCTAGCTTCGTCTTGGTCTGCCCTTCAAACTGAGGCTCCATCACTTTTACCGATATAATAGCGGTCAAGCCTTCCCTAAAATCATCACCGCTGATTTCAAGTTTTACTTTATCCAATAAGCCAGATTTTTCTGCATATGTTTTTAATGTACGGGTAAGCGCCCTTCTAAATCCAGAAACGTGTGTTCCTCCTTCTAAGGTATTGATATTGTTCACATAAGAAACCACATTCTCTGAATAAGAAGTATTGTAATTTAAGGCTACTTGCACCGGCACACCAGATTTTTCTCCTTCGATATAAATTGGCTCAGGGATAAGCTTTTCTCTTGTATTGTCCAAATAGAGCACAAACTCCTTCAACCCCCCTTCAGAATAGAATAGGTCATTGAGATACTCCCCGTTGTCTTCTTTTTCTCTATAATCGGTCAAATATATTTTTATGCCAGCGTTTAGAAAAGAGAGCTCTCTAAGCCTGGCAGCTACAGTTTCGTAATTATAGACAGTGGTTGTAAAAATTTCTGCATCTGGCTTAAACCATACTGTTGTTCCAGTAATGTTCGTATCGCCTACGGGTCTTACCTCATATTGAGGCACGCCCCTTTTATATTCTTGCTCATGTATTTTACCGTTTCTACTATGAACCGTCACCTTAAGGTCTTCGCTAAGTGCGTTCACACAAGACACGCCCACACCGTGCAGTCCTCCTGAAACCTTGTATGTATCTTTGTCGAACTTACCTCCCGCGTGCAGCACGGTCATGACTACCTCAAGGGCTGATCGTTTTTCTTTTGGGTGAATGTCTACAGGTATACCCCGTCCGTTATCAGTTACACTAATTGAATTATCCTCATGGATTTCTACTTTTATCTCATCGCAGTAGCCGGCCATTGCTTCATCGATCGCATTATCGACTACTTCCCATATCATGTGGTGAAGGCCTTTAACCCCGACATCGCCAATATACATTGCGGGTCTTTTCCTAACTGCCTCCAAACCTTCCAAAACCTGAATATTCCCTGCAGAATACTCACCTACATTACTCTCTTTTCGATCTGCCATATTGTTTTAAATAATTGATTTTTTCCCGACACAGGAAAATAATGATGATTTGATTTATGAGCTTTTATGTGGATAAAGTATACATTGACCGTTATGAGTCGCCATCTACAAAAATACAACATTTAAATGGTTTTCTATGCATTTTTATTGGTTAAAAAGCATAAAATGGCACTTGTTTAATGGTCTTTTTGAAGGAAACAGGAAGTGTCAGCAACAATAATCCTAAGTAGCATTTTTTTAATATTAGAGAACGAAATAGCTGGATGATTTGTGCTAGGAAAACATTACCGGAACCTTTCTGAAAAAGTTCAAGCTATTTCACTGGAATTGAGGTTTAAAAATCCTTATCTTTTAAAACTCAACTTAAATACTAACAAAGTTAATGCTAATACTAAGGTGACCAAGTTGGCCAAAATAATGGGAAGATCGCTCACCAAAAGTCCATAGATAAGCCAAAGCAAAACTCCTAAGCAGAAGATGGAAAACATGCCCAAAGAAAGGTCTTTGGCTGAACGGGACTTCCAGGTTTTGACTACTTGGGGCAAAAAAGCCACAGTGGTCAATATTCCAGCGATCATGCCCAAAAGCTGGATATAATCAATTTCATTCATAGTGATCGTACCGAATCATTAAAATTGCCTGGATCTCAACATCACCAATGTACACCCCTCTACCACTTCAATGCCTGCCTCTGTAGCCTTTTTTTCGAGTTCACTGTTTTCTGTGCCAGGGTTGAATATGATCCGCTTGGGATTGAGGCCAAGGATAAAGTCATACCAAGCTTCTTGATTCTGGGGTCCCACATACAAAGACACTGTATCCACATCTTGTATCGATGGGCTATCCTTCAACTGGAGAATGTTTTCACCAGCCACCTCGCCTTTTTTGATCCCAACTGGTACTACTTCATGCCCATACTCTTTAAGCATATTTGCCGCCATATAAGCATATCTGGCCGGGTTGGTGGATGCACCTACTACTACCGTCTTTTTCATTCCAAATAGTTTATTTTATCAATGTTCTAGGGTACTATAACGTTTTTAATACTAAAAAGTCACAGCAGCATATTTTTCTGCCAGTTTTTCGGCACATCGTTCGCCGTCCATCGCTGCTGAAACGATCCCTCCCGCATAACCTGCTCCTTCTGCGCAAGGATAAAGCCTTTTTATTTGAACATGCTCAAAAGTCGCTTTGTCTCTTGGAATCTTCACTGGTGAGGAAGTCCTGCTTTCAACCCCCACCACTATGGCGTCGTTGGTCAAGAAACCATTCATTTTTCTACCAAATACCTTAAAAGCCTCCTGAAGCCGTTTGGCAACCTGGGACGGTAGCACCTTAGAGAGGTCGACGCTTACCAAGCCTGGCTGATAAGAGGACTCCGGAAGAGAGCCCGAAAGCTTCCCCTGAACAAAATCTACTAAGCGCTGAGCCGGTGCTGCTTGGGTGTCGCCTGCAAGCTTACATGCTTTTTGCTCTATTTCCATTTGGAACATCATACCTGCAAGCGCACCATACTGCGCATATTCCTTAAAATCCCCTTCGTCTACCGCTACGACAATGCCTGAATTAGCAAATTTAGAATTGCGTCTAGAAGGACTCATCCCGTTTGTAACCACCTCTCCCGGAGCTGTAGCAGAAGGCACTATGAAACCACCGGGACACATGCAAAAAGAAAAGACACCCTTTTCTACTCCTCTATGTTCTACTTGAGATACAAGCGCATAAGAAGATGCGGGTAAATATGCCCCCCTATTTTCTCGTTTGTATTGAATTTTATCGATGAGCTGTTGAGCATGCTCTACCCTAACACCCAAAGCAAAGGGTTTGGCTTCTATTTGGATATCCCTTTCCTGCAAGAGTTTAAAGATATCTCGTGCAGAATGGCCCGTTGCCAGAATAACGCCAATACCCATAAATTTTTCGCCATTAGCTACAACCACTCCTTTCATCTCTCCATTTTCCAACAAAAAATCGGTCACCTTGGTATTAAACAACACCATGCCCCCAGCCTGCTCAATACTTTCTCTAAGAGCGGTGATAATCTTGGGCAACTTATTGGTTCCAATATGGGGATGCGCATCCACCAAGATATTCTCTGTAGCACCGTGCGAGACAAGGATTTCTAATATCCGTCTCACATCTCCCCTCTTTTTCGATCTAGTATAAAGTTTCCCGTCAGAATAAGTTCCTGCTCCACCTTCTCCAAAACAATAGTTGGAATCTTGGTTAACGATATGTTGCTTGTTGATAGCCGCCAGATCTCTTCTTCTCGACCTCACGTCCTTTCCACGCTCGAGAATAATAGGCTTAAGGCCTAGTTCAACACACCTAAGGCCTGCAAAAAGTCCGGCAGAACCTGCCCCCACAATGATAACCGGAGGCCTGTTGCTCACATCAGGATAATCTTTTTTATAGGAAATCAGCGGCGGAGGCGTTTCCTTGACATATACCTCTGCAGAAACATTTACTTTCACAGTCCTTGACCGAGCATCTATCGATCTTTTCAAAGGTCGTATCACCACATCATCTTTGGGCCGGCCGATTTGGTCAAGAACACAACTTTCGAAAACGGCTTCGTCAAAAGCCTCTTCAGGCAAGAGTGTCAGGTCTATATTTTTCTTCATTCTTTGGTAAGGGATTTATCCTTAAACTTCCCGAGTAACAAAAAAAGGAGCTTAATAGCTCCAATATTTAAAATCTATTATCCAATAAAATAGACCCAATGCCTATGCATAGTTATTGAGCATCACAGGCATTACCAGCATCAGGACATCTTCATTTTCCACCTTTTCAACTGGCACAATCAGTCCGGCTCGATTGGGTGTGGACAACTGCAAGGAAACATTCTTGGCACTGATATTATTCAGCATCTCGATGAGGAACTTTGCGTTAAAGCCTATTTCTATATCCTCTCCATCATGCTCACAAGACAAACGTTCGTTGGCTTCGTTGGAGAAATCAATATCTTCGGCCGATATCAACAATTCGCTTCCTGTTATTTTAAGTCGTACTTGATGGGTGGTTTTATTGGCATAGATAGCTATCCTTCTCAGTGAGCTCAAGAATTCATTCTTAGAGATCACCATATGGTTGGTGTTATCTGCAGGAATTACGTTTTCATAATCAGGAAAGCGCTCATCAATCAATCGGCAAACCATTTGGATATTGCCGAATTTAAAGAAGGCATTGGTTGCGTTAAACTCTATGTTCACATTGGTCGCCATAGTGGGCAAAGTTGCCTTTAGCAAGTTCAATGCTTTTCTAGGTATTATGATGGAACTATTGGTATCAGAAGCCACATCTACACGTCGATAACGCACGAGCCTATGGCCATCTGTCGCTACAAAAGTTGTATTAGTATCGCTAAGGTTCAAATATACACCTGTCATGGCAGGCCTAAGTTCATCGTTACTAGTAGCAAATATGGTACTGTTGATTGCTTCGGCAAGTACATCTGAAGAAAGATTGACTGCGTCTCCTTCTGTCACCACTGCGATTCTAGGAAAATCAGTAGCATTTTCTCCTGCTAATTTATACCTACCATTGTCTGAGCTTATTTCAATACTATAGGTTTCCTCGTCTATAGAAAAGGTTACGGGCTGTTCAGGCAGATTTTTCAATGTTTCCATTAAGATACGGGCAGGCACAGCAATGTTCCCACTATCTTTGGCTTCCACTTCTAGCTCAGATATCATTGATGTCTGCAAATCAGAAGCAGTCACGGTCAACTTGCCATCATTGATCTCGAATAAAAAATTCTCGAGAATAGGAACAACAGGATTGGTCGTAATAACACCATTTATACTGGTCAGCTGTTTTAAAAGCGCCGATGAGGAAACAATAAATTTCATAAGTATATTTTATATTTTTTCAGCTTGGTAAAGTTAAAAATAAAATTCAAAATTAAGGTATCATGGTAAAACATTTAAACCTTTTAAAAACCCAATACATTTACAGAAAATCGATGAATCTCCAAAAATGACCCCATATCTCGATTGCGTGCAAAAAACAAATAATCCAAATTAGTATCTGGTGTATTTTTGCTTTCGATAGTAATACCTTCCTAACCCATACAAGATAATCGCCACAATCGGCAAAACCAAGTTGATCAGTTGCCATTTCAATTTCTCATTCTGGAGCTTGAGCTTGTCTAAAGGTCTAATCTTGATTTCTTTGGACCTGGCAGCAATAATACCAGCATCATCAAGAAAATAGCTCATGGTATTCATCAGTAGATCTTTATTGGCAAAAGCCACTTGCATGTAAGGGTCATAGCCCAGTTCATATGGTGCGCCATTTTGCGGATTAACTTCATTCTTCACAAAATCCCCATCGGCAATCACCAATATCTTGGACTCCTCTCCTGCTTCTCGAAATAAATCTTTATTGACGGCAGCAGGAAGCATCCTATTTTTATATAAAGATGTAAAAGCCCCTTCTAAAAGATAGGCCACTGGATATGGTCCATTTTGGAAATTCTCGGGCACGACATCTCGGAGATCGTTAAGGTTCACCCTTACAGGTGCCGCCAATGCCCGTGCGTACTTAGAAGTGAAAAGCAAAGGCGTTTTCTTAATGCCATCAGCCTTTACAGTATCAATACTGCTGACAAATCTAGTGTATACTGCATCCAGATTCTTTACGGTGGGGTGTTCACCAAAATGGTTGATGATCGGATAAAATGGCCAAGGGAGCACTCTAATTTGTGGCTGATCACCCATAAAACCCGTAACAACTGGATGTGCGCCCGCATTTAGGTCTTGAAGCAAATTATTATTGATCCGAACGCCATATCTAAAGAGCAGGTCTTCTAGGTTTAGCATTTTGGGAAAAGCATACGTGCCATCGCCACCAGCACTATCCATGCTTACGCGCATCATGTCTATGAAAAACATGGCTTTTCCACCCCCCATAATGAATTGATCTATCTTATACTTATCCTGCTCAGAAAATACAGTGTCTGGCTTGGCGACCACGATCGCATCATAGTCGTTGAGGTTCTCCTTTGTAGGGAGATTTACATGAAAGAGGTCATAATTTTCTAAAAGAGCATTGGAAAGCCCTGCTATACTAAGTGAATCCAATTCTCCATGTCCTTTGATCAATGCGATCTTCTTCCTATTGGTCACGCTTAATTTCCTGATCGCTGCAATCATCTCATATTCAATCCCTTCTATGGACTGATTGAGGCGTTCTTCGGGACTTGCTCCTTGGTTACCTTTTAGCAGCATCACAGATGTCTCCTTGCCACCGTACGACACAGTAGCTCCCGGAAAAATCAACTTTTCAATTTTTTTGCCATCTTCCGTTGCGAAAAGATTGGTAGGCTGTATGCCCTTATCGACTAGTGAAAGGTAAAATTCACCCCTAGTCTTGGCATCGGTGCCTTGGTGGCTAGGGTCGATAAATCTATAGCGGATATTGCGTCCACCATACACCCGGAACTCTTCCAATCTTTCCCTAATTGCATTTTGCAACCGCTTAAAACCCGATGGAAAGTCTCCTTCAAGATATACATCTATATGCACGACACCATCCAAATTTCTCAAGGTGTTCTTGGTGGCATCAGTAATGGTAAACCTCTTCTCTTCGGTTAGGTCGATTCTAAAAAAATGCCGCTCTGCAATCACATTCAGCAGCACTATTGCCGCCAATGCAAAACCGAATCTTATGAAAGCTGCTTTCTTTCTACTTTTTTTCTCTACCATTTCCTGCTCGATAATATCATGTGAGTAATCAGCAACATGATCGTTATGACACTAAAAAAATAGATCAAGTCACGCGAATCGATAAGTCCTTTGCTCATAGAGGTGTAGTGATACAGAATGCCCAATTTCTCTATGAACAAAGAGGAACTTTGCCAAACATTGATAGAGGCAAATGAGGCAAAGCCACTATAAAAGATAAAGCAAAAAAATACCGCAATGATAAATGCCACAATCTGGTTTTCTGTCAATGAGGAAGACAAGACTCCAATAGCTGTAAATACAGCGCCCAACAGCGCCAGTCCAATATATGAGCCAACGATCCCGGCCGTATCGAGATTCCCTTCAGGATTGCCTAGTTTATAAATTGAAAAATAATATATCGCAGTGGGGAGAATGGAAAATAAGACCAATGTAAATGAAGAAAGGTATTTCCCCATGATAATCGACCACTCTGTCAATGGCCTAGTCATTAATAGCTCTATGGTACCTGCCCTTTTTTCTTCGGAAAATGTGCGCATTGTGATGGCAGGAATAAGAAACATGAAAACATAGGGTCCCAATGCAAAAAGGGTTGTCATGTCTGCGAATCCATAATCAAGAACGCTTGTTTCGGGGAACACCCACATAAGCAACCCAATTCCTGTAAGAAATACTCCTATCACGATATAGGCAATGAGGGAATCTAGGAAACTGTTAATTTCTTTAATATAAATACTCCACATGGTCATCAAACACTTAAGCTCATATTATTTTGTGAGTTGTTGGAATATATCTTCCAAAGAATCCTTTTCCTGAACCATACCTAGCAAGGTCAGCTTATTAGTAGCAGCAAAATTAAAAATCTCACCACGTATATCCTTATTAGGAGGTGATTTGACAATATATTTGCCCTTTCCCATGGCCTTTACTTCGGTTATACCATCTATTCCCTTCAACAAATCCGGCTCTATTTCGGCAGAGAATTCCACCATAAGAGTGACTTGGCCTGCCACTCCTGATTGCAGTTCGGTCACTCGTTTATCGGCCACTACTTTCCCTTTGTTGATGATGATAATCCTATCGCATAAAGCCTGCACCTCCTGCATGATGTGCGTGGAAAAAATTACTGTTTTATTCTTGCTGATTGTTTTGATCAGGCCTCTTATTTCCAGTATCTGGTTGGGATCGAGTCCAGTTGTAGGTTCATCTAGAATAATTACTTGAGGGTCGTGTATCAGTGCTTGAGCCAACCCAACTCTTTGTCGATACCCTTTAGAAAGAGCGCCGATCTTTTTATGCTGCTCCCTTTCTAGTCCACACAACTTCACCATTTCTGATTTTCTTTCTTTGAGCTGTTTGCCTCGGAGCCCATGCAGTTCACCTATAAACTCCAAGTATTCATGGATGTACATTTCTGTGTACAGTGGGTTGTGTTCAGGCAGATACCCCACAATCTTTTTTACCTGCAAAGCATTTTCCGTCACATCGTACCCACCGACTTTTACTGTTCCTGAAGTAGGTGGCAGGTAGCTGGTTGCTATCTTCATTGTGGTGGATTTTCCTGCACCATTTGGGCCCAGAAAGCCTAAAATCTCCCCTTCAGCAACAGAAAAGGAAATATCGTCTACCGCATGTTGGCTCCCATATACTTTACTTAATGACTCAACAACTATCGACATCTGGGATATTTAATTCAACCAATATTTACACTTAAATAAAGATTTGCCAAAATAACGAAAGAGAAAGCGTAAAACAATATAACACAAATCAATTATTGGCTTATTTCATAACATGCGCACATTTCTCAAGCTTCAACTCATTAAGTACCGTTCTGAGCCTTATTTTTAAAGTTACCAAAGCAGCTGCTTAGATTTTTACATAAGTTTGCAGTTCAAAGTATCGGTTTGTGAATGTATCGTTTTAGGGATTTAATTATTGCATTCTTTTTATTGTTTGTAAGCACTGGCATTACACACGGCCAAGGACGCTCTCCTATAATAAACTATACTTACAGCGTTGGCGGCAGTATCAGTAAGGGTTTTATCGTTGCTCATGACCCCAAAATGAGGCACTTGGCCCTGAGCCATCCTGAGGGATTCAGCATATGGGTGAAGAAGCATACCTATGGTGATAGAGATTGGGAAAAGGCCCTAAAGTATCCTGACATTGGCCTTGTGTTGGACTATTTCGATTATAAGAGCGACATCTTGGGTCATTCTATTGCCACCACCGGATTTTTAGATTATTATTTGACCCGCACTGACAAAAATTCCTTCAACTTTCAATTTGGTGTAGGGATATCCTATTCTTTCAGCCCTTACGACAAACAAGATAATAATAAAAATATCGCGATCGGGAGCCCTATCACCTACTCACTCAGAGCACAACTGTCTTACAACCAACAGATAATAGAGCGTTTGAAGCTTATGTTGGCTCTTCGACTGACACATTACTCCAATGGTGCTTCTGCACTGCCCAACAAAGGCATCAATATTCCTACTGCTGATTTGGGAGTTTCTTATTCCCTTAATAAGCTCAGGCCTGATTACCACATCTTTTCCACCATGCCTAAAATCGACGAAGACCTCAAATTCAATGTTTTTATAGGCACCGGACTGAAAGAAGTCACAATCGACGGCAAGAAATTTCCATTTATAACTGTTTCGTTCAACTCCTCTAAACAAGTTTCATTGTTAAACAGCTTTAATTTGGGAGTTGACTATTTTCATAGTTGGGCGACAAAAGAAGAAATTGCTATTGATCGCGATTTGGAATCTCGAGATCTGGACTTCAAGCGTGTAGGTTTGGCAGGAGGGCATGAGCTGCTAATTGGTAAGCTCTCTTTCCTGACCCAGCTTGGGGTTTATATCTACAGGCCTTATAAAAGTGACAAACCTATTTATCAGCGATATGGTCTAAAATACAAACTCTCAGAAAAACTTTATGGGGGAGTTTTTTTAAAGTCGCATTATGGAAAAGCAGAAGCAGTAGAATGGGGCATTGGCATAAAACTTTAAGACTTTTTATATGAGAAAGACGACAGCTTATATCGTTACAGTTGCTTTGCTTTTAATGTCAGGATGCGACAACACCAACTTCGACTGTGTGAAAAAAGCTGGAGATAATACCACTGTGGAACTGTCATTACCACCCTTTCATTCTATCAACATCAACGATGGCATCAATGTAATCCTCAAAAGTGGCAATGTTCAAGAGGTGAGGCTCACTGCGGGAGAAAACCTCATCGCTGGAATTAAGCTAAGCGTAGATGAAGAGGGTTTTCTAAATATTTATAATGCAAACAATTGTAATTGGATCCGTAGCTATAGGGATATTAATTTGCATCTAACGCTTGATACCCTCGTCCGAATCAATCACTATGGTTTTGGTCGCTTAAGTTCGGAGGGAGTGGTCACTTTCAATAACTTCACTGTTAACATTCAGGACGGAACGGGAGATGTGCGGCTCGAGGTGGACAATGAAAAATTGTATATCGTTAATAACTCTATTGCCAATTGTTATATTTCTGGGCAAACTAATGATTTTATTGTTGGATATTATTACAACGACGGCATTTGTGAAGCAGAAGAACTTTCAGCTAAAAGAGTAAGTATAAACCATCTCGGTACCAATACTATAGCAGTAAATCCTTCCGAATATTTGACAGGTTCATTACAGTCCAGTGGCGATATTGTATACCAGGGCAATCCCGAAAAAATCGAAGTGAATGTAACAGGAACGGGAACATTGCGCAAGAAGTAGTTCAGTTAAAGGCTTATGGTTTAAGGTTTTTCTTTACTTATTACCTTTATTTTGCTAAAGCTTTTTGCTACGATGACCATAGCCCCGCAGATAAATCTACGGGCTAATTGAAATATCGGCCGGCCATTCAATAGGAATATTGCTTTAGCACATTCCCAAGCAGCGAAGGAATCATAGACTTAGACAGAAGGGCCAGGTTTCTAAGTCCTAAAATATCTTCCATCTCACAATTCAACATTCAAAACTCATAATTTTCCCCTACGATCAACTGCCTATTGCCAACTTTGTCCAAGGTCTTAAGGCTGATAACTTGAGCCTTCTGCCTTCAATCTAGCTCCTCACCTGCCCATTTCCTTTTATCAGCCATTTATAGCTCGTCAACTCTTCTAAAGCCATTGGCCCACGGGCGTGGAGCTTTTGTGTGCTAATACCGATTTCTGCGCCAAGTCCAAACTGGGCACCATCGGTAAAGGCGGTGGACGTATTGGCGTAGACTGCCGCAGCATCAACTGCTTTTAGAAAAGTTTCTACCGTGCTTTCATTTTCAGAAACAATGGCTTCGCTATGTTTGGAGCTGAATGTTGCAATATGTTCCAATGCCTCTTCCAAATCTGCCACGGTCTTGATAGACATTTTCATTGACAAAAACTCGGTACCAAAATGCTCGTCTTTGGCAGGATGTAGAAGGTCATCAGGATAGTGGCCTTTCAATTTTTCGTAAGAAGGAGCATCAGCATATACAGTCACGCCCTTTTCTGCAGGGATAGCCATTATAGCAGCGAGATCATCAAGGCGTTTCTCATGCATGACAAGGCAATCCAACGCATTGCACACGCTCACCCGTCTCGTCTTGGCATTATCAATGATGGCCTTTCCCTTTTCCAAATCGGCAAATTCATCAAAATAAGTATGGACTATGCCTGCCCCCGTTTCAATTACAGGCACTTTAGCATTTTCCCTCACGTAATTAATTAGGCCTTGACTTCCTCTTGGGATGATGATATCGATATAGCCAACCGCATTAAGCATCTCATGGGTAGCCTCCCGCTCGAGCGGTAGCAACTGAACAATATTCTCATCCACCCCATTATTTCTCAACACCTCATGAATGATCTTGACTATCGCTTCGTTCGAATCTTTGGCATCGCTCCCGCCTTTTAGAACCAAAGCATTTCCAGACTTCAAGCAAAGAGAGAAGACATCAAAAGTAACGTTAGGCCGCGCCTCATATATTATCCCGATTACGCCTAGGGGAACGGATATCTTCTTCAGCTCTAGGCCATTCTCCAATGTACGCTCACCTAGAATTTTACCCAAGGGCGATGGTAATTTTATCACATTGCGGATATCAGCAGCAATTCCTTGAATCCTTTCTTCAGTAAGTTTTAAGCGATCGTATTTGGGGTCGTCTGGACTCATTCTGGCCAGATCTTTCTCGTTCTCCGCCAAAATAGCAGCCGAATTCAATACGGTTCTATCTGCCAGATCGCTCAAGATTGAATTTATTTTTTCTTCTGAAAGCAGATTAAGTCTTCTGCTTGCTTGTCTTACTTTTTTAAAGGTCTGCTGCAATGCCATTATATTCTGTAATCTTATTGATGAAACAAATATAAGTAATCATAATGTATTAAGGGTCTTTGGTTGGAAACCCCAATCTTTTCGATGGCTATTTTTGCCCCATACTCTGCTTTTCCCAGCCCCAATTTTTCTCCTTGCTCATCCACTATTCTCACTATTTCTCCTCGGGTGAAGTCTCCCTTTATATCGACTATTCCGATCGGCAACAAACTGATGATCTTTCTCGACAGCAGCGCTTTTTTAGCTCCTTCGTTAATCACCACTTCTCCTTTCGAATAGTTGTCGCTATGAGCAATCCACTTTTTCTGGTTGTGCTTTGTGCGATCTGGCTCGAAATAAGTAGCCCTGAGCCGATTATGATAAAAGTCTACCAGCACATCATCCCTTTTTCCATTGGCAATATAGACATGGATGCCCAAATCGGCAGATTTCTTGGCCATGCTCATCTTGGTAATCATGCCTCCCCTGCCAAATGAAGATTTGGAAGTCGATACGTACTTGCTCACCTCTGGCATCTTCCTGCCCACACGTTCGATCAGCTCTGCACTAGGGTCATCAGGATGTCCCTTATATATACCATCAACATTCGTGAGCAATAAAAGGGAATTGGCGTCAACCATGGCTGCTACCAAACCTGCCAGTTCATCGTTATCGGTAAACATGAGCTCTGTTACCGCCACAGCGTCATTCTCATTGATAATGGGCACAATGCCATACCGCAACAGACCTGCAAGGCAACCTTTCATGTTCAAGTAATGCTTCCGATCCCTAAAGTCTTCTTTAGTAACCATGAGCTGGGCAATCTGGTGACCCTCTTGCAGGAACAACTCCTTATATGAACTAATAAGCTCTATCTGGCCTACAGAGGCCAGCACCTGCTTTTTTACAATCGAGTCGCCCCGATCCTCCATCCGGATGGACTTTCTACCAAAGGCTACTGCCCCAGAGGTCACCAGCACTACCTGCACATTGTTTTCTTTCAGGAACACCATCTGCTTCACCAAGGAAGCCATCCGCTCTTTGTCGGGAGAGCCATCTTCTTTTGTAAGAACGTTTGACCCTATCTTAATTACTACTAACTGCACTACTACTGGATTCTTTTTTTCACGCTCAACTTATGATTTATAAGCTCTTGGCCATATGCCGCCCTAAAGTAAGGTTTTTCTCTGATCTACAAAAATGGTTTATCACAACCGTAAAAATTAACTTGGCTGATAAAGTATCGAAGCTAGTTTTCCTTCATCGGCCACCATACTCATAAAAGCTTACAAAAGTTTAGAGATTACACAATTTCATTTAATTTTAGGTTCTAACCAACCAAAGAAATAATAACGAATGGAAAACTCTTCACATAAAAACTATGGCTCTGCGTTATCCACGCTGGTCACAGTGTTTTTCTTTTGGGGCTTCTTAGCAGCCTCTAACGGTATATTTATACCTTTCTGCAAATCTCACTTCAACCTATCACAATTTGAATCACAACTTATCGATTCTGCCTATTATGGTGCCTACTTTATAGGCTCGCTTATCCTATACTTGGCCTCCACGGGTGTTGGTTATGACATCCTGAATAAGATAGGCTTTAAAAAAGGCATTATATATGGACTTCTAATTTCTGTTGTGGGGGCTGTATGTATGATCCCAGCGGTCAACTCTAGTGAATACGCTCTCATTCTGGGAGCATTTTTTATCATCGCGCTTGGGTTTTCTTTGCAGCAAACTGCTGCGAACCCTTTTGCCATTGCCCTAGGCGACCCCAAGACAGGTGCTCACCGATTGAGCTTGGCTGGTGGAGTTAACTCATTTGGCACCACCATCGGGCCCATCATAGTCACGTTGGTGCTTTTCGGAACTGTAGTAGCCACCCCCGAACAGGTGGCCAATGCCTCTATGGAGTCCATCAATTTTCTGTACCTAATACTTATTGGCGTCTTCTTATTAGTCGCTGGCATATTTGCCATTGCCAAGATGCCACGTGTAGTCTCTGATGAAGCCTATGAAAAAACAGGGAAAGCTACCAAAGCCATGCTTAGCATCACGGGAGCAATCATATTGTTGACATTGATCGGCTATTTGTTGCCAGATAGTGCTGGAGACACTGGCACCCTTGTGCTCCTTTTCCTCTCCATAGTGGCGGTACTAGGAATTCTTTTTGCATCCAACAGCGCCGCCCAAAAAAACAACACAGGCTGGGGCGCCATGAAGTACCCACAACTAGTCATGGGCATGATTGCCATTTTTGTTTATGTAGGGGTCGAAGTTACCATCCAAAGTAATATGGGAGCCCTGCTAGAGACCCCGGAGTTTGGAGGCTTCAATGAATCGCAAATCTCCCATTACATCTCATTATACTGGGGAAGCCTAATGATCGGAAGGTGGACAAGCGCAGTCACTGTGTTCAATCTTTCTAAGTCGACGAAAAATATCCTCACTATCGTCGTCCCATTTGTAGCATTTGGAGTAGTCTTGGGAGTCAACTATATCAGTGGCGTCGATGTCAGCGACTTGTACATTTATGCGATATGTATTGTGGTGCTTATTGCGGCCAATTTTTGGGCTCAAGAGCGCCCAGGAAAACTATTGTTGATTCTAGGCATTCTAGGCATTGCCGCCATGTTGGTAGGATTGTTCACCACGGGCAAAGTAGGGCTCTTCGCTTTCATCAGCGGCGGTCTTGTCTGCTCTGTCATGTGGCCCTGCATATTTGCCCTTAGCGTCACTGGTCTAGGAAAATTCACTAGTCAGGGCTCAGCATTCCTGATCATGATGATTCTGGGAGGTGCCATCATTCCGCCCCTGCAGGGAGGACTAGCCGACATCACCAACATTCACGCATCCTATTGGATTACTGTAGTGTGCTTTGCCTACCTCGCTTTCTTTGCTTGGAAGGTGAGCGGCATTTTAAAAGCACAGGGCTATGACTTGGATGCGACAGAAGTCAAATCCGGCCATTAGCATCTGACCAAAAAACCGCGGGGCAGCGATCAGATGTGTTCATTGCCCCGCGGTTAATACCAATTCCCATTAATCATTACAATTATTTGGGCGCGTATTCCTGCTGTCCGCTACTACTCCTCGCCCTAAGGGGCTGTGGGGTATCCGCTTCCATCAGGCGCACTGCTACGTCTTCAAAAGGCTGCAACCAGTCCCTATGCCTACTGTTGTACTTTTCAGGAAGCCTTAGTTAACCTTGTTTTTTCTTTGCAGCGTCAGCCTTATCATAAGCCTTTATAATATCCTTTACGATCTTGTGGCGAACCACATCTTTGCTGTCCAACTGAATGAAGCCGATCCCCTTCACATCTTTTAAGATTTCCAGAGATTCGATAAGCCCCGAGCGCTGCCTCATAGGCAAATCCACCTGAGACCCATCCCCTGTTATAATCACTTTGGAGTTAGGCCCCATGCGTGTCAAGAACATTTTGATTTGCATTGGTGTGGTGTTTTGCGCTTCATCTAAAAGGATGAAAGCATTGTGCAATGTGCGTCCACGCATATAAGCCAATGGCGCGATCTCAATGATCCTATTTTCCTGATAATATTTCAACTTCTCGGCAGGCACCATATCGTCCAGAGCATCGTATATAGGACGTAAGTAAGGATCTATTTTTTCC
>SMEK01000150.1_pt1 | contig 28323 bp, 27 predicted proteins | sample 2456371 | NCBI WGS metagenome assembly SMEK01 (sample SAMN10132590, study PRJNA489261) | soil metagenome | isolation source: day1 antibiotic-loamy sand soil ammended with composted manure from dairy... | place: USA | collected 2015-04-01
GGCGGGAGAGTTCGCCACCGCCCTGAACATGTTCGGGACGACACCAAAGGCGCCTTTGATCTGGTCGAAGGCTGGCTTTACCGCGGCGTTTGCGGAAGCTGGATCAACGAGGTTCACTCGTGCCATAATGCTTGTCTCCTTCTCTGCTTGGAGGGGATCATGGGGCGGTCCGGCGATGGCAGTCGTCGGGCCGCCTCCACTTCGATCAAGGAATGTTGAAGCTGCCGGAGAGCCGAACGAGTTCAAATCGGCTGGGACGCACCTCAAGTTCCACCAGCCAGGGGCCAGCGAGTGGAACTGCTATATCCGAGCCTTGCCAGAAGCCGGCTCCACTCGGCGCGAGCGGCCGGCGCATCGGCCCTATCCCCAGCTCAGGCGATGAGATGATGGCTGTCATCTCTTGCGGAACGACCAGATCTCGTCTGCCGTCCATTAGGACGACAGAGATTGAGTTCACCCCGATGCGGCCGGGGGCCAAGGAAACTTCGGCTGTCAGTGCGTCGCCGTGCAGGCGCAGTTCGACACGCGCGTGCGGTGCCTCGGCCATGGCCCGCGGAGGCGGTGCAAAGCGCCATCCGGCGACCAGTGCAAGGACAGCGAGGAACAGGGCCACTTCCAATCTCATGCTGCGACGCAAGAGAGTAATGGCCCTGACATTGCCTGCAAGGACCGGGCGGGTGAGGCCAAAGCGATTCCAGGCCGCCAGCCCAAGAAGGACGGCTACCAGTATGAGCTTGCACGAAAGGATGGCCCCATAGACCGAAAGCCAGAATATAGGCTGCGGGCCGAGCTGAATTACAGCAAGGACGGTACCGGAAACCAGGATCGCCGCTACCGGATAGGGTGCAATTGTCGAGAACCGGGCAAGTGGCGCCGCAAGTTCACAGGGACTGCTGCCCAGCAGCGCCAAAAGCGGCGGCAAGGAGCCGATCCAGAAGACGATCCCCAGGACATGGAGACACAGCGCGGGGCGCGTGATCCATTGCGGTTCGGCAGCGGCGGCGTGCCCGCTCAGCGTCAGCGAAACGGAAACCACGAGCAGGCCCGCGATCGCAAGTACCTTTGATATCGCGCCGCCGAGCGCCAGACTGAAGCCGGCGAGCATCAGCGCGGCAAGACAGGCAGCCACCGTGAGACTGAAGGGAGTCGAAAACCCTGCCGCCCAGGCATTGGCATCCAGAGCGCGTTCGAAGCCGAGTCCGAGCGCATCCATCCCGTCCAACACCAGCGATATCGGCGCGGCAGCAAACCCCAGCAGCATGGCCGCCACGGCCAGTCGGCCGACGGGCGGCGGCACCGGCGCAACCAACGCGGCGAAGGCCGCAATCCCCACGCCGAAGAACAGGCCAACATAGAGGGCAAGCTTCGCGACCCACAGGGCGACGGAGACTTTCGTATCGCCCTGAACTGCGCCGGACGGCATGCCGCCCGACGCGACGCCCACGGAAAAGCTGGCCGCCCCTGCGATCGCATGCCCGTCCCCGGAGACAGCTCGCCAGGACACCAGGAAGGTTCCCCGGGATAGATCGTCGGGAAGGTTCACGACCAGGTTAATACCGCCCCTGCTCGCGTCCAGCAGGTCTCGCCGGCTACCGTCGGACCCTGCCAGCGTCACGGCGAGCGGTTGGACTGGCTCGTTAAAGGTTAGAACGACCTGGGTCGGAGCTTCCTTGAGTAATGCACCGTCTGGCGGCACAACGGATATGAGGGCAGAATGGGCCGTGGCAGCCGGCGCCAGGCAGGACAACAGAATCCAGATCGCCGCCAGCCAGGCATGGACCTTGCAAAGTGCCCCCCTCATCGCCCTTCCCCGCAAAGCGATCGCTCACTGGCCGACGTCTCGCGGCACCAGCCTCACGCGCGGTGCGGGTCGCCTTGCGTCCTCACCGGCGTCAATCTCGATCCAGGCCTCCTCTCCGCTCGCGCACTCCTGCACCGTCGGGAACACGAAGTCACCTTCTGCCAGCGAATCCGCGAACGTGCCCCGGAACACGAATTCCTCGTACCAGCCACTCGGCAGATTACCGCCCGACCAGATTATTTCCCTGACACCCTCGGTTACGACAGTGCCGTGATTGTCATAGGTCTTCTCGTAGGGACCTGTGATCGTTTCGAGTATCCAACCGGCCTTTGGCTGGGGTTTGGCGTTGAAGAACCCCTCGGGGATCTGCACGCGGACCACATTGGTCGCCTCCTCGCCGCAGCCGTGAGGGATCTTGAGCACCGCCTTGTATTCTGAGCCAATCACGGCTTCCTGGGACTCAAGGGTAACGTGCGCGAAGGCCGGCGGCGCAAGCAGGGCGAGTGTCGCCGCTGCAAGACTTGCTCGGTAGAGAGTGCGGATCATGACTGCTTTCCGTCTTCGAGATTGAACTTATCAATAGAAGGCGGCGGCGCTCGGAAGTTCCGCCGCCCAATCAAGGATGAGATCAGGACTTGCTGTCGTGGCTATGGGTGCCGCCGACGTGATGCGCGCAGCTCACCTGCGGATTGTACTGGGCGAAGACGCCATTTGGATTTTCGCGGTAGAGCCAGACATGCCGGTCGTAATGCGGCTCGAAATTATGGGCTTCGTCGACATTCGTGGCGGGATCGTCCACCATCTTGTCCCAGGCAACACCGTGGAATGACGGCGGCTCCTGATTGCCTGCTGCCTCCCAGGCCTTCAGGAAAACGAGGTTCTCAACCGCGACGAGTGCCATGGAACCGTCCGCCTGCGGTTCGTAGATCAGCACGCCCGGCTTGGTGAAATCGGTATGCGTGCCGACACCATCCACGCGAGGGTTCGGCGGAGCGCTGATGCCCAGCAGGTCGGGCCGAACGTAATGCACGCCCATCGTGCCAAGGCTCGCGGGCTTCCCCATCATTTCAGCGTCGTCGCATATATTTCCCGGATCCCGCATGTAGCCCTCCGCCAGCGCCTGATTGACATCGCGGAAACGTTCGGTGGCGGCTCGGATTTCGGCGAGCGACGGTTCGCCGGGTTGCGGCGTCGACGACGCGTCGATGCGGGCCTCGATCTCTACCGAGTCGGCATGCGCAAGCACGACGGATGTCGAAAGAGCAACAAGCGGTATGAGACATTTGATGACGGTCATTTTCATTGATGATCTCCAGCTATGGTTTCGGCGACGGTGCAGGAATCCGGGCGCGCGCGCCGCCGGGAGACGCGCCACGATTAGGGCCCGGCGGAATGCCGGATCGTTCTGGTCCTGCTTTCGTATTCCCGGTCTGTGTTGGCGTTGCGTGACCGAGTCGATGGGACGCGCCACAGGGCGGGATCGAGGCGCCTGATGCGCCGAGGCGAGCATGCCGGTCTGTGTCGGGGTCCCTCGGATGGCGGTGTGCAGCGTCTCCGCGCGGGAACTTCAGTCGGTATTGCCGAGTGGCTCCAACCGACGGGCGAATATTAATTCAACCCGATCCGTGATGCTTGCTAACTGTTCCTGCCCGGAATCGTAAAAATTTATTAAGGACCGCCCCCCTGACCGCGGCCGACTTCCTCCAGCACGAGCATGCAGCACGTGTTCAGGCGGAAGCGGCCACGCCCGATCTTCTCTATGCGTATGGGGCTTGCCCGCTCGCTGAGGCGTCGCTGGAGCAGAAGCAGGCGGGCCTCGAGATTCTCGGCATAGGCAGGTAGCCGTAGGCCGGCATCAAGCCGCAGTTCGCGGTTGGTAAATTCTGTCCGGCCGGTTTGCGTGAACTCCCTGACGAGTTTCCAGAAGATGGCGCCGGCAACGCCCTTGATCAGGTAATCGTGGTCGAGGAATACGCTGTCATCTGCCTCATAGTGGCGAACGGCGACAGTTTGCAGTTCAGGAGCGGTCTCATGGCCAGCGGGTGCTGACGGACGGGGCACTGCCTCGCCTTCTTCGATTGCAGGCATCAGAAAGGCCAGCCGGTCGGCGACCAGCGAAAGGGCGTCTTCGTCGTCGTAGCGGAATCGCAAGGCCTGCGGACTCTCTGCGAAAAGTACGCCGATCAGGGATTGCCTGCACATGATCGGCACGGCGATCTGGCTCTCCGGCGCCGCCAGGCCGGGATAGGGAATCTCGGTCGCCTTGGACCAATTCATGCCGACGCTGCGCGCCCTGTCCCGGATCGCAACGCCGTAGCTGTAGTCGGCGGTCATGTGCCCTATTCGGATCGGTGCACATTCGCGGGCAGCGACGCCGATGACGCCATCCCCGACCTCGATCTCCGACCCGATGCCGGATGTCGGGTAGCCGAGGGATCCGACCGTGTAGAGGCGCCCCCCTTCCTCGTCCAGGATCAGGATCATTGCGTGTTCGATGCCGAAATGCCGCTGCAGGGAGACGAGAGTGCGATCGATGAGTTCACCCATTCCCCGGCTTTCAGCCATCTCTGTGCAGACGCGGCGCACGGCAGGCAGCAGGTTGCGATCGGCCATTGCTGGCGGGGCGGATGGTTCGAAGATCGTCTCGATCGAGCGGACGCGGAACACATCGGATCCGAGCAGGCGGAACACGCCGTGGAGTCCGCTGTGCGACGCGATGCCCGCGAGCTTGGCCTTCATCGTCTCGAACAGCGGGCCAGAAGTCCTGGTCTCTTCATAGTCGAGTTCCAGCCGGTACTCCCCGAAGGTGACCGGATCAAAGACCGCGACAGAGGCGCGCCCCGTTGCGAGAAGATTCCTTCGAGTCTTGTTGAAGAATTGATAGGAGAGCGCCACTTGCTCCGGACCGACATAGTGGACCTGGCTGATGAACATGACGTTCGGCTTGCCGGCCTCGTCGCAGGTCGCCATCACTCCCGGAACGACGCCCTCCAGGCAGTCACGCAACAGGTCGAGCGTCAACCTGGTCATGGCGTCAGCGCGGTGCCGGCGTTCGGACCCGGCGTCTGCGCGAAAGCCTCGTCGGGAGTGAACTCGAAGGCAAGGATGTCCTCGGGATCGGCGAAGCAATAGCCGTCGGACATGAGCTGGGTGTACTTTATCGCCACCAACCGGTCCCTGAATGCCAGGCTCTGGACGGCCAGCGCAGCGCCGTCCGCAATCGTTACGGCGGTCTCGCGGGCGAACTTGCCTTTGATCTGGATCGAGCGGTGCTGGGTGGGTTCCGTGAAGGTGGCGGCGATCGGTGCCCCGTTATTCAACGCAGCAATGAACGCAGCGTGACCGGTCCGCCTGAGCAGGAGGCGTACTGTGCCGTTTTCGTCAACCCGAGACGCGAAACCGCGTCCGGCTATCGGTCGCCCTCCGGCGCAGGTCGCCAGGATAACGGCGACCCCCTTCTGGCAGAAGGCGGCCAGTTCGGGTGTCAGCGTACCGTTGGCAAGCGTCGGTCCTTCCCACTCTCGGCGCGCCACGATGTCATCTTCAGGACGCGCAGCTTCCACGTTTGACATCTGCCGGACCCCAACATCGCTGTAATGATGATTTTACTGCAACAGCGCTTTCCCGGCTAGCGACTCGGCGAATCTTCGGCTTGACGAGCCTCGCGATGCTCGGGGAGGCAGGCGTCTCCCCTGTTCTGTTGAAAGTGAGGCTTTGTCTCCTGAGTCTCAGGGGCAATGCTTGACGACTGCCTGCATGCTGAATAAGCCTCTGAATCGGAACTGGTTCGGCCGCAAGGCTGATTAAAACGGGAATGCGGTGCGATCTGCCAGATCAAATCCGCAGCTGCCCCCGCAACTGTAACCGGTGAGCCGCGCTCCATGCACCACTGGCCGAGAGGCTGGGAAGGGGGGTGATGGCCATGATCCGGAAGCCAGGAGACCTGCCGTTCCGGTCACCCATGTCTGGACACGAGGGGTGTTCAGGCGCGGCCTGCCGTAGCGGTGACATCTGAAAACAGAATGTTGCCGCATGCCGGGGACCGCAGTGGATCCTGCTTCCATATCAACTGTCCGTCACTACCCGCTTGCGGTTTTCCGTGAACCCCGGGGCGAGGAAATGCGCCCCGCAACAATCGGCAAGCATGGACATGAAGAAGCGGATTTTCGTTGCCAGCGTAATTACGCTCATCCTCGCCGGCGCCGCCAGCGCCCAGCAGGTACCGGAGGCAGGCCAAGGCGTTACCGTGCTCGACGGCATAACCATAACCACCCCATTGCGGAGGGAGTCTTCGCTGGAACGTAGCACCTCTTCGATTACCGTGATCGAAGAGGAAGAAATCGCGCGCTCGCCCGCGATCGACCTGCCGTCCCTACTGAAGTCATTCACCGGGGTAAATATCGCAACCAATGGCGGCATGGGCGCAGCGGCAAGCCTCGGGCTTCGTGGCGCGAGCAGCGCCCAGACATTGGTATTGATCGATGGCGTCAATGTCCGCTCGGCCACGGCTGGATCAACCGCGCTGCAAAACATCCCTCTCGGGGCAATAGAGCGGATCGAGATCGCAAAGGGGCCGCACTCGGCGCAATATGGGGCGGACGCCATCGGCGGCGTGATCAATATCATTACCCGCAAAGGGACCGCGGCCTGTCCGGAGGGGAAAGAGATATGCACCACGGTGACGGCCGGCGTTCTCCATCCCTGGGGCGGCTACACGGATGCAAATGTTCATGGCGCCATGCCGGACGGAACCCGCTTCAACCTCGGGGGCAGGCTGATCGGAACCGAAGGCTATAATTTCAGCTCTCCGAGTGCTCCCTTTTTTGAACCCGACGACGACGGTTTCCTGCTCGGCTCGCTGAGCGCCTCTGCCGAAAAGGATTATGCCTGGGGCCAGGCCTACGCGTCCGCCCTTTACTCACGCTCGCGCGTTCAATTTGACGCTAAGGGTGATGCAAATGAGGCTGATACAGCCACGCTGGCCGCCAGGATCGGCACGCGTATCGACCATGCCCATGACTGGAGTTCCCGCCTGGAGTTCTCGCTTGGAAAGGACGATCAGGACAACTTCAAGCGCGGCACGACGATCCACGACGACTTCGGCACCTTGCGCTATGGCGTCTTTGCTTCCACCAGCAAGGAGTTCGACGCCGGAGATGCGCATCATACCTTCACCATCGGCGGCGAGGCTTATCGTGAGCAGATTGACTCCACGGCAGTGTACGACGTCACCGCCCGCAATCACGGCGCCATTTTCGCGCAACACTCTGTGGAACTCGGCGAGCTGAGCCTGGATGGCGGCATTCGCCACGACCAAAATGAGTTGTTTGGCGACGCCACGACCTATAATTTTGGGATGAGCTATGAAATTGGCCCAGGCCTGACGGCTCGCGCATCCTACGGAACCGGTTTCCGTGCGCCAACCTTCAACGATCTATACTGGCCGGCTGATCCGTGGACGACCGGGAACCCCGACCTCAAACCCGAACGTTCTCGAGCCTACGAGATCGGTCTTTCCTGGCGACCCACCGATGCGACCACGCTCGACGTCGCCTTCTATCAGTCATGGGTGCGGGACCAGATCAACTGGCAAGAAGATAGCGCCACCCTCATCTCCCGGCCCGTGAATATCGACCGAGTCAACACGACCGGCTTCGAGGCCAGCCTGTCACATCGCTTCAACGAACAATGGTCGGCGCGCGCCTGGCTCGACATCCGCAATCCGCGTGACCAGGATGGCCGGTACGTCCTCCGGCAGGAGCGCCTGAAGCTTGGCGCGGAAATCACACATCAGCCGCGCGAAAATCTGGAGTTGACCTTGGGCGTGCTTCATGTTGGTCCACGGGACGACACCGACTTCAACACGTTCGACAGGACCGAGTTGCCGGCCTACACACTGGTCGACGTCGGCGCCACCTATTCATTTGATGAATATTCCAGGCTCAAGCTGTCGGTCTCGAACCTGTTCGACGAGCAGTATTCGACATACTGGGGCTATCTTGCGCCGGGCCGCACATTCGACTTCAGCTATACCAGGACGTTCTGACCGCATGTGGAAGCTGATACGATCGCGGCGATTGCTTCTGGGGCTCGTGGGACTCGCTTTCATGAGCCTGGCCCCGACGCTGCCCGCAGGCGCGGCGAAGGCGCCCGCCCGCGTCGTGTCGATGAACCTGTGCACGGACCAACTGGCAATGCTGCTTGCCGCGCCTAGTCAACTGTTTTCGGTTTCCCATCTGGCAGCGGACCCGGGCAGTTCCGCCCTGGCTGAGGAAGCCGCCCGCTACCGCTTGAACATTGGTCTGGCCGAGGAAGTCTTCCTGATGAAACCGGACCTCGTTCTTGACGGAACCTTTTCCACCTCACCCACGGCCTCCATGCTGCAGCGCTTGGGTATTCGGGTCGAGAAGTTCGCACCGGAGGCATCCTTTGACGACGTCGCGGAAAACATATTGCGAATGGGAAGGCTTCTGGGGCAGGAGGAACGCGCACAGGAAATGGTCGCAACCCTGGAGAAAGGCTTGGATGATCTCGCATCTTCTGCCGTTCCGGGCCTGACGGTCGCCACCTATGCCTCCAACTCCTATACGACCGGCAAGGGCTCCCTTAGCGAGGCGGTGATCGAGGCGGCAGGGCTGACCAATCTGGGCAGCAAGCTCGGCATCCGGGGAGCCGGCCGCCTTCCGCTCGAAATACTGGTGCTTTCACTGCCGGATATCGTCACTAACGATACGCCGACCTACGAGGCTCCCGCGCTTGCACAGGAGAATTTTGTCCATCCCGCCTACCGGGCGGTGCTCGAACGAGCGCAAACCGCGCCAGTACCAGCATCGAACTGGATTTGCGGCGGGCCTTTCAATCTGGTCGCAGCGGCCATTCTGCAGAATGCGGCCAAGGCGGCGGTCCAATCCGGAAAGCACAGAGAAAAATGAGGGCGTCCGCCTATGCGATCTTGCTGGCTGCGCTCTCGGGGCTCGTGGTCCTGACATTCGTCGGCTCGCTCCTCATCGGCCCTTCTGATCTCGGAATGGCCGGCAGTCTTGAAGGACTCTTCTCGACCGAGACATCGCTTGCTCAACTCGTCATGTACGAGATTCGGCTGCCGCGAGCCGTTCTTGGCCTCATGATAGGCGTAACGCTTGGCCTGTCGGGAGCGGTCCTGCAGGGATTTCTCCGCAATCCGCTTGCGGAACCAGGCATTCTCGGCATCAGCAGCGCAGCTGCCCTCGGCGCGGTGCTCGCCATCTATACCGGCCTTTCGGCATTCTTTCCGTTGGCGCTGCCTCTTGCCGGCCTTGCCGGTGCCTTTGTCGCCGTTCTTCTCATTCGCGCCTTGACAGGTGCCAACGGCAGTACGCTCACTCTCATCCTTGCCGGCGTCGCGGTGTCGGCCTTCGCCGGTGCCGCGTCGACATTGGTGCTCAACCTGTCGCCCAACCCTTTTGCGGCCACGGAGATCCTGTTCTGGATGCTGGGCTCGCTGACTGACAGATCCATGACGCATGTGTGGCTGGCCGGACCATTCATGATTATCGGGTGGATCATGCTGGCTTCCCTGGCGCGCCCTCTCGATACCCTGACGCTTGGATCGGACGCGGCGGCCACAATGGGGATCAATGTGGGGAAACTGCAGAGCTTTGCCGTGTTCGGCACCGCCGCTTCGGTCGGCGCAGCGGTGTCCGTTGCCGGCGCTATCGGCTTCGTCGGGCTCGTAGTCCCGCATGTGCTGCGCCCGCTGGTCGGGTCGGTCCCTTCCCGGCTCCTGCCGGCAAGCGCGCTCGGCGGCGCCATCGTGCTGCTGACTGCCGACATTCTTGTACGCCTGATAGATCCCGGACACGATCTGAAGATCGGCGTGCTCACCGCAATGGTCGGAGCGCCGTTCTTCCTTTGGCTCGTCTACCGTTCGCGAAGGAATGAATTGTGACGCTGCTCTCCCTTCGTGAACTCCAGGCGGAACTTGGCGGCAAGCAGGTGCTGGACGGCATTTCGTTCGATGTCGCGGCGGGCGAGTTCGTCGGCCTGATCGGGCCCAATGGCGCCGGCAAATCGACCCTGCTGCGTGCCGCGCTCGGCCTCATCCCCTCCAGGGGAAGTATCATGTTGTCGGGCCGCGATGGCCGGACCCTTTCCGCCCGGCAGCGCGCCCTTTTCGTATCCTACCTGCCCCAGGAGCGCGAGATTGCGTGGTCGATGACCGTCGAGCAACTGATCTGGCTCGGGCGCACGCCGCACCGTGCCGCTTTCAGGCCGGTATGCGCTCAAGACAGGCTAGCCGTGGAAGCTGCGGTCCGTGCCATGGGGGCGGAAGAATTCCGGTCGCGCCCGGCCAACGCCCTGTCGGGGGGCGAAAAGGCGAGAATTCTTGTTGCCCGGGCACTTGCGCAGGACGCGCCACTGCTGCTTGCCGACGAGCCAACCGCCGGGCTGGATCCGGCGCACCAGATCGCGCTCATGCGCACATTCGCGGAACTGGCGCGGAAGGGGCATGCGGTCGTGGCCTGTCTGCATGATCTGGGCCTTGCGGCGCGCTGGTGTACACGGCTCGTGATGATGGCAGGCGGTCAGGTCGTGGCAGATGGTGAGCCCCGTTCGGTCCTATCGCCCGAGCTGCTGCGCAAAGTCTATCAGGTCGAAACCTTCTGTGCCGAACATGGCGGCGGCCCGATCGTGCAGCCTTACGACCTCGCCTCTGGCGAATGAAACGCGCGTAGGTCCATGGCCGTGTAACGGAGCAAGACCGCAAGCCACTCGGCGACGGTAGAGCTGGATACCCACTTGCCTGGCGCCGCTTTCAAAACTACCTTTCACTTATGGAACAGACTATCTATCGAGGCAGCCTGACTGGCGCATTGGCCTTCATCTTTGGCGCAATCGTCATAGTAGCAAGCCTCGGCTCTTTGCTGCTTACCCTTCTGGCGCTGGTCGGCATTCATATCTGACGGGCTTTTTTAACCGCAGTTCATCTCCACGAGTTGCGACAACTCGTACCTTGCTGGCGCGCGCCTTCGCAGCTAAGAAATGTGGTATTCAAAATACCGGTATTAAAGCGATGCATCCGCGCCACCTCGACCGAACGCCGCCCGCAGAGCAGCCCCTGGCCGATCCAGAGGTGGACAGGGCTTTTATCGGTCGGCTGGTGCGCAGCTTCTATGCCCGTGTCCGGCGTGACCAGCGGCTGGGGCCGATCTTCGCCAATCACATTGCCGATGGCTGGGAACCCCATCTGGAAAAAATGACCGACTTCTGGTGCGCGGTCATTCTCAAGAATGGGGCGTATCAGGGACGGCCGGTGCCAGCCCATCTGAAGCTGAAGGAAGTCGTGGAGGGCGACTTCGACATCTGGCTCGGGCTGTTTCGTGAAACTGCCCGGGAACTGTGCAGGCCCGACGTGGCGGCTGTCTTCATCGATCGCGCCGAACGGATCGCCCGTAGCCTGAAGCTGGCCATGTTCTTCCGCCTGCCGGCACAGGAAACAGCCGCCAGGGATCTTCCATGCGCCTGACCCTTCACGTCGACTATGCGCTGCGGATGCTGATCTACCTCGCCGTTCGTGGAACGCGCCCCAGCACCGTAAACGACGTCGCCCAAAGCTACGGCATTTCGCGCAACCATCTGCTCAAGGTCGCGCTTCGCCTGAAAGAGGCAGGCCTTATCGCCACTTCGCGCGGCCGGTCCGGCGGCATCCGGCTGGCGGTCGCGCCCGAGAGGATCAATGTCGGCCGGATCGTGCGCCAGTTTGGCGACAATGTGGCCCCTGTCGTGGAATGCATGAGACCGGACGGGCGCGGCTGCATTCTTTCGCCAAGCTGCCGGCTGAAGGCCGTGGCACGGGAAGCACTCGGCGCCTACCTCGCCGTGTTCGACAAATATACGCTGGCCGACCTCGTCACCAATCGCGCCGAGGTGATATATCTGCTTGATGGCGCCGCCAAAAGCTGCGACTCTCGCGGAGAAGCGGCGTGAGGCAGACCGCCGACAGGATCTGGGAGGCACTGACTTGATCGCCCAGCTTACTTCCAGCGAACGCCAATACTCAGCCGTTATCCTGATCCTGCTTCTGATGGCAGGAATTGCCATGGCGGCGCTAGGCAAGGCCGATGCGTTGGGCGTGCAGGGCGTGATAGTGCTGCTTTACAGTGGCGTCCTGCTCGCTTTCGTGCTGTCGTCGATCGACAAGCCCGAACCATCGGAAGACCGGCAGGCCAACTACTACGACGACCCGATCAAGGTCGGGATCGTGCTGTCCATGGTCTGGGCTGTCTTCGGCATGTTCATGGGCGTGTGGGTAGCCGCGCAGCTCGCATGGCCGAACCTCGCCTTCGACGCCGCCTGGTCCACTTTCGGGCGCATGCGGCCAGCCCATACAACCGGCGTCATATTCGGGTTCGGCGGCAACGCGCTTATCGCCACCTCCTTTCATGTCGTGCAGCGCACTTCCCGAACCCGGCTGGCCGGCCAGCTCAGCCCCTGGTTCGTGCTGATGGGCTACAATCTGTTCTGCCTCCTTGCCGTAAGCGGCTATTTCATCGGCATCACGCAATCGAAGGAATATGCCGAGGCCGAATGGTACGCCGACCTCTGGCTCGTGATCGTGTGGGTCACTTACCTGGTGCTCTACATCCGCACCCTGGCGCGGCGGAAGGAACCTCACATCTACGTCGCCAACTGGTATTTCATGGCCTTCATAGTGGTCGTGGCGATGCTGCATATCGTCAACAACCTCGCCGTGCCAGTGTCCTGGGGCCACGCAAAGAGCTACACGATCTGGCCGGGCGTGCAGGACGCCATGGTGCAATGGTGGTACGGCCACAATGCCGTTGCCTTCTTCCTGACCGCCGGCTTCCTGGGCATGATGTATTACTACCTGCCGAAGCGGGCCGGACGGCCGATCTTCTCTTACAGGCTGTCGATCCTTTCCTTCTGGGGCATCACCTTTTTCTACATGTGGGCAGGCTCCCATCATTTGCACTACACGGCCCTGCCTCACTGGGTGCAGAATCTGGGCATGACATTCTCTGTCATGCTGCTGGTTCCCTCATGGGCTTCGGCCGGCAACGCGCTGCTGACGCTCAACGGCGCCTGGCACAAGGTGCGCGACGATGCGACTTTGCGCTTCATGATGGTGGCCGCGGTTTTTTATGGCCTTTCGACCTTCGAGGGCTCGTTCCTGGCGATCCGCCCGGTCAATTCACTGTCTCATTACACGGACTGGACGGTTGGGCATGTCCATGCCGGCGCTCTCGGCTGGGTGGCGCTGATCACTTTCGGCTCGCTCTACACGCTGGTTCCCGCGCTGTGGAAAAGGGAGCGCATGTATTCGGCCGCGCTGGTTGAAGTGCACTTCTGGCTCGCGCTCGCCGGAACCCTTATATACGTCTTCGCCATGTGGAATTCGGGCATCATCCAGGGCCTGATGTGGCGCACTTATACCGAAGACAACGCGCTGGCCTATTCCTTCGTCGATTCCTTGCTCGCCATGTATCCGTATTACATCGCGCGTGCTTTCGGCGGACTCTTGTTCCTGCTTGGAACGATTGTCGGCTGCTACAACATCTGGATGACGGTAAGGATGGCTCCCGTCACGGCGCAGGATCATGCAGACCTGCCCGACCGGCGAGCCGCGCCGGGCATCGCTCCGAGCCCTGCGGAGTAAGGCAATGTCCGAACTGTTTCACCGCAAGATCGAACGCACGGCAATCGGCTTCGTCGTGGCCATCATCGCCGCGGCCAGCGTCGGCGGAATCGTCGAGATCGCGCCGCTGTTCACAATTCCCGACACTGTCGAGGAAGCTCCGGACATGCGCCTCTATACGCCGCTCGAACTGGCGGGTCGTGACATCTACGTGCGCGAAGGCTGCTATGCCTGCCATAGCCAGATGATCCGCACCCTCAGCGATGAGGTGGAGCGTTACGGCCCCTACTCGCTGGCGGTGGAATCCAAGTACGATCATCCCATGCTGTGGGGCTCGAAACGCACGGGACCCGACCTGGCACGCGTCGGCGGCAAATATTCCGATTTCTGGCATGTCGCTCACCTTTCCAATCCGCGCGACGTGGTGCCGGAGTCCAACATGCCTGCCTACGCGTTCCTCGCCCGCACGCCGCTGAGAATGGACGATCTCGGCCTGCGCCTTGCAGCGCTGCGTGCCGTTGGCGTCCCCTATACCGATGACATGATCGAAAACGCCGCGGCAGACGCTTATGGCCAGGCCACACCTGACAGCAGTTACTCCGAGGGCGTGACCGGGCGTTACGGCGAGAAGACGCAGATCAGTGCCTTTGACGGCGTGACCACCAACGTCACCGAGATGGACGCGCTCGTTGCCTATCTGCAAGTGTTGGGGCGCCTGACGGACGTCGCCTATGGGCGGACGGCAGCTTCCGAGCAGGCACCGGACCCCGATCAATAGAAGGGACTGGAGAAGGTCGGCATGGAGATCACCCACGATACGCTCGTCGCCTTCTCGAAGAGCTGGGGGTTGTTCTACCTGATCGCCTTTGCGATCGGCGTGGCGATCTACACCTTCTGGCCGTCCAACCGCCGGCGCTTCCACAGGGCCAAGCACAGCATTCTCGACCAGGACGACAAGCCATGGCGGTAGAGGAAGTTGATCCCGTAAGCGGCCGTGTGACGACCGGGCATGAGTGGAACGGCATCAAGGAACTGGACACCCCCGTACCTCGGGGCGTGTTGATATTCCTCATCGTCACTCACATCTTCGCCGTGATCTGGTGGTTCGTGATGCCGACCTGGCCGTTGGGAACGACCTACACCAAGGGCCTGCTCGACACCAATCAGCACAAGATCGTCGAGGAAAGACTGGTTCAGGCGAATGCGGCGCGGGCCTCCTGGGTCGATGCCATCGAGACCGCCAGCTTCGATGAAATACGCGCCGACCCGAAGCTGATGGGAATCGTGAGGTCAACGGGCCATCAGCTTTTCGGCGACAATTGCGCCGCCTGCCACGGACGCGATGGAAAGGGCGGCCATGGCTATCCGGACCTGACCGACGACGACTGGATCTGGGGCGGTGATCCGGAGATGATTGCCGAGACGATGCGCATCGGCATCAACTCACCCCATCCGGAAAGCCGGGCATCGCAGATGCCTGCCTTCGGGCGCGACCAGATGCTCGACCGCAGGCAGGTCGTCGACGTGGCCGCCTATGTACATTCGCTAAGCAACCCTTCCGAGTCCACGTCCGCCACCATCGGCTCCATCGAGGCCGGCAAGGAGGTATTTCTGGCCAATTGCGCCGCCTGCCACGGCGAGGATGCCAAAGGCAACCGGGATCTGGGCGCGCCCAACCTGGCCGACGGATACTGGATCTATGGCGGTGACCTGCAAGCAATCATCACCACCATTCACAGTGGACGTCAGGGACATATGCCGACCTGGGACGAACGGCTGTCGCCGGCCGAGATCAAGATCCTGGCGCTCTACGTCCATTCCCTCGGTGTCGAGAACCCGTGAGCGCATGAAGGCGATGTTCCTGTCCCGGCATAAGTCACGTGTTCCATTGCTGGTATGGTCACTTGTGTCCCTTGGAGTGCTGCTTTTCGTCGGGGCCAACGCCCACCTGATCTACGTGGCGTTCTCGTCCCAACCGCAATGCGTGGACCATCTGAAAGCCCCGGAACCCGGAACGGGGCGCTTCAGGGCGGCAAGTTCCAGCTGTTGAACGGCGATCGGACAGTGCGAGGAAGCACATGAGCAATGCAGGAAAGCGCTACGGACTGCTGACAGAGGTTTCCGGCATCGAGGAAACCCGCAACCCCGAGCGTCAGCGCCATCTGCCGGCGAGTGCGGCGCTGGACTGGCTCGCGGCAGGCTGGCACGACTTCAAGACAATCCCGGGGCCCAGCCTGGCTTACGGGCTGGCAGTCTTCCTTGTCTCCATCCTCTTCATCTGGGCGATGTTTGCGTTCGGCTGGGATTACATTCTTTTCCCGGCGCTTTCCGGCTTCATGATTGTCGCTCCGGTCCTTGCCATCGGGCTCTATGAGAAGAGCCGCGCGATCGAGGACGGCGAGGTTCCGACCCTGAACCGGATGCTTTGGGTCAAGCCGCGCGCCGGTGCGCAGATCTTGTTCACCGGGGTACTCCTTTGCCTGCTCATGCTTCTATGGATGCGAGCGGCGGTTCTGATCTATGCGCTGTTTTTCGGCGTTCGTGCGTTCCCCGGCCTGGACCACATTGCCCCTATCATCTTCACGACGCCGATGGGGTGGGCCCTGGCCGTGGTCGGCACCCTGGTTGGGGGCCTGTTCGCGGCCTTCGGTTTCGCCATAAGTGTTTTTTCCATTCCAATGCTTCTCGACCAGCGCACCGACGCCCTGACCGCAATGGGAACAAGCATGGCGATGGTGTGGAACAACCTTCATCCGATGATCGCGTGGGGTGCCGTGGTGCTTGCCCTCTTCGCTGTCAGCGTGGTGACATGCCTGGTCGGGCTCATCGTCATCTTCCCGTTGCTTGGCCACGCAACGTGGCACGCTTACAAAGCCATTCGCTAGGTTTGCCGTGATCCCCTTCTCCGCAGCCGACCCGAGGCTCCGAGGCGAGCGCAGGAGGAAGGAGTGCGGGCCCCCTCCGACGCAAGCGGTCGCGACGGTCGGGCGATGAGCTACCTCATCGTTCTTGTTCCCATCGCCATCCTGCTCGGCCTTCTGGGCCTGGCCGCCTTTCTCTGGTCGCTCCATAACGGGCAATACGAGGATCTGGACGGCGCGGCCGAACGTATCCTGCTGGACGATGACGACAAGCCGGTGCGGGACAAGCATGCTTCGCTGAACGCGCTGAATGACCAGTCGGATCGGCGCTCGAGAGGCGAACCCTCATAAAGCCAGCTTCGGAAATCATCGGAGGCGGCCTGCACAAGCTGTACGGCCGCCCCCTGCCCCCGCTCACTCACGAACCCGGGATCGGATGCGGCGCCGCGGCCTGGGTCATGAGATTGACGGTGAAGGCAGCATGAGGGCTGGCGGCTTGGCCTTCCTTGCGCTGGGACAAATCTCGTCGAGGTTTTGGGGCGCTGGGCCTCCAAAAAGCGCCCTTCTGGACACCCTTCCCTACTTGAGTTTGCGCTGGCGCAATGAATGGAGCCCGGCCGCTACCTATGCTGAGGTGGCGAATATCCGGCGCAGGGGGCGCACTGTGTTCCGCGGAGAGTTTGCCGCCATGTTCAACATGATGCCAAAGAAAAGATCGAACCCGTTGGAGGAGTGCGAAATCTCCGCCGGCCAGCCCGCCAAACGGAGACCGTGAGCATGGGAACTGCACTATCCCGCTGGACGATGGCCTATTTCACTGCCGCGCTGGTGTTCCTCATGGCGGCCCAGACAATGATGGCCATGGGTTATGGATACCCCACGGTTGCCGTTGAGGCCCCAGAGACCCTCGTGCTCGTCCATACCGTGACGATCGGCTGGCTCAGTTTGCTGATGTGCGGCGCCTTGCTCCAGTTCGTCCCGGTGCTTGTCGCCAAACCCCTTCAGTCGGAAAAGCTGGTACTGCCCGCTCTGCTTTGCCTGCTTTCAGGGCTGGTCTGCCTCCTTGCCGGATTTCTCCACCTTGCCGGTGCGATCGAGACCGACTTGCCATTGCTGCCAGCCGCCGCGACATTGCTGCCGGCGGGCTTCCTGCTCGTAGTCATTGTCGTGGCGCGGACCTTGTGGAGCGTACGGCCGGCCAGACTTCCGCTTCCCGCACGGTTCGTCGCCATCGGCCTGGCTTGCCTGGCCGTGACATTTGCAATCGGCGCCCTTTTCGCGCTGGTCTTGTCTGGCTTGCTGCCGCTCGATCTTCGCACGGAGGGGCTGTCGATCCACATCGCAGCCGGCGTGGGCGGCTGGCTCACTTTCACCGCCATCGGCGTGAGTTATCGCCTGCTCCCGATGTTCATGCTTGCGCCCGATGAGGAACGCGCCGCCAGCCGGGCGGTCTGGCGATGCGGGATTCTTGCCCTTTTGTGCTTTGCCGCAGCGCCGCTGGAAAGGCTGGCCGGCGGATTTGGAATATTTGGCCCGGCAGCTGCGGTACTGGCATTGGCCGCCCTGTACTTTTACGGTCTGGACCTCGTCTTCCTTTACCGGAATCGGAAGCGGCGGAAGCTGGAACTCAACATGAAGGCGGCTATCGGCGCGTTCGTGGCGTTCTTTGCCTGCGGACTGCTGTTGCCTGTCGCCGCTCTGACCGGAACGCTGGAAATGTATTCCGGAGCCGTGTTCTACCTGGCCGCTTTTGGATGGCTGACGGGGCTCGGCCTTTCACAACTCTACAAGATCGTTCCGTTCCTCACCTGGCTGGAATGTTTTGGTGCGGTGATGGGCAGGAAGCCAACCCCGCGCGTGCAGGACCTCGTCGCGGAGCGTCGCGCTCGATTGTGGTTCGCGCTCTATTTCACAGGGGTGGCCATCGGTACCGGAGCGCTTGCCTGCGCAGTGCCAGGCCTGTTCAGACTAGCCTCTGCTATGACATTGGTGGCGATAGGGGCGATAATCGTGGAGCTGGTGGTGTCCCGCCGCCTCCTGAACCTCCCCGAAAGAGATAGTTTGCCCGAAGGTGCCTCGCGGCCGCGCCTCTTTTTGCCTTCTGCGCGTTGATAAATGAGATCGGAGACGAACATGACCCTTCCTCCTTACGACCTGGACGTCCGGCCAATCCTGCGCGAAGGTGGTGAACCTTTCAGCGTTATCATGGGGGCAGTGGAAGCCCTGGCTCCCGGTCAATCGCTGCGGCTACTCGCCACCTTCAAGCCGATCCCGCTCTTCCACGTCATGGGCGCGCGCGGCTTCGACGCCTCGGCCCGTGAAATCGGCAATGGAGACTGGGAAGTAATCTTCACGCCGGCCGGACTCGAGGCTGAGGAGACGCCGAAGCCTTCCGAGCCCGCCAAGTCTGGCGATGATTGGCCGGAGCCTGAGCTGGAGGTGGATGCTCGCGAACTCGACCCGCCCGAGCCCATGACACGGACGCTGGCGGCGGTCGAGTCCCTGCCGGTTGGCCGCACCATGTCCGCATTGTTGCCGCGCGAGCCGCTATTCCTGTTCGAGGAATTGAAGCGACGCGGTCATGAATGGCGAGGCGCATTCGAGCCTGCCGGGCACTACAGAATTGTCATTCGAGCCGCAGAGGCACAGAAGGGCACGTCATGACGACAGGCAATGAAACCCTTGCCGACGCCGTGGAACGGGCTCTCACCGTGGTGATAGACCCGGAGCTCGGGGAAAGCGTGATCGATCTTGGCCTCATCTACGAAATCACGGTCGAGGACGGCGTGGCTTATGTGGAGATGACTACGACCACTCGCGGCTGTCCCGCGACGGCCTACCTTAAAGAGGCGGTCCAATCAGCCGCCTGGTCCGTGCCGGGCATCCACTATGCAGAGGTGAAGCTGACCTATGAGCCGAGCTGGTCGCCCGGGATGATGAAAGACGCCGCCAGAAGCCGTTTGCACCTCGCCTAGCTGGCTGCGGTTCAATTCCTCTGGTCGCGACCTTCGGCGAGCAGAAGCAGCCTGTCTGGATCCACGACAGTCACCTTCTGCCGGCCGCTTTTGACAAGTCCCCGTTCCTCCCATGCCGTGAGAAGGCGGCTTACCGTGTGAAGGGTCGTTCCCGTCATTTCAGCGATGTCCTGGCGGGAAATCGGGAAGTCGATCAACAAGCCATCAGGCGTCTGTTTGCCGCTTTGCTTCACCAGCTTGAGCAACGCATGGGCGACACGCTGATCCACCTGTTCGGTCGACATTTCGACAACCAGGGTGTGGGCATCCTGCAGCCGGCTACCAACCGTCTTGTACGTATTGGCTCCAAAGTTCGGAAAGGCGGCCGCGAATTCCGACCACAGCGAGCTGGGCCAGGCCAGCACTACACAGTCTGCAGCAGCGATGGCGCTCGCAGGATAGGTGGTCCGGCCCAGGGCATGGGCAATCCCGATCAATTCGCCGGGGCTGATGTAGCGGACGATGACTTCCTGTCCCTCAGGCGTGGATTTCACCACGCGGACATGCCCGTCCAGCAGGAGGAAAAAGAAATGGGCCTCGTATTCCTGCTCGAAAATGGCCTGCCCCTTCGGCACGCGCTGCGCATGAGCCCGGCTGATGATGCGATCGAGATCCTCCGGCGCAATGCCCTGGAAAACCGGAAGCCCGGCAATCAATGAACGATCGAGACGACTCAACGCCTTCTCCTTGTGGCCGAAAGGAATCCGGTAGATACCAGCGCAATGTAACAGGGCTTCGACCAGCGGCAAGCGGGTGGTCTTTATCTGGTTGTCCCGTTTGTCCTTTTGTTTGCGCTGCAGCAAAGTAGGCCAGCGGCGAATACGATAGATGGCCCGCAGACGATTTCTCGTTGCAGTGAAAGGCAGTGTCATGAACTATAAAATTGCAATCTCCGCCACCTTGGCCGCTTTCCTGCTCGCCGGCGGCGCGCAGGCTGCAGATCATCAGGTCCAGATGCTCAACAAGGGCGAGAAGGGCGCAATGGTGTTCCAGCCAGCTTTCATTAAGGCTGCGCCGGGCGATACGGTGACGTTCATTCCGGTCGATAAAGGTCATGACGCTGAGAGCATAAAGGGCATGATCCCGGACGGTGCGGAGCCCTTCAAAGGCAAGATGAACGAGCAGATTACGGTAAAGCTCGAAAAGGAAGGTGTGTATGGGGTCAAGTGCACCCCCCACTACGGCATGGGGATGGTCGCCCTGATCGCTGTCGGAGAGCCGGTCAATCTTGAGCAGGCCAAGGCCATCAAGCACCCCGGAAAGGCCAAGAAGGTGTTTGGAGAGCTGCTGGAGGAAGTTTCGGAGGACTGAACGCGATCCACCGACTGAAAACGGGATTGGGCGGCGCAAAGCCGCCCAACCGAAGGTAGCAATGGCAATCCCTCGCACGCGGCCTGGAAGTTATCCGGCCATCCTGTCTTACGGGTTCAGGCCCTTCTTCCTGCTTGGCGCGCTCTATGCGGGCGGAGCGATCCTCCTTTGGCTACCGCTCTTCTACGGCCAGCTCGCTACGCTCAGCGCATTCGCGCCGGTGGACTGGCATGTGCACGAAATGTTGTTCGGATATGTCGCCGCTCTGGTAACCGGCTTCCTGCTGACGGCAATTCCGAACTGGACCGGGAGGCTTCCTCTGCAAGGAGCCCCCCTTCTGATATTGGTGCTGTTGTGGTGCGCTGGCCGCGTGGTCGTGTTCCTTTCGGAACTGATGGACTGGTGGACGGCGGCGGCAATCGACAGCGCTTTCCTGCTCGCAGTAACCTTTGCAGCCGGGCGGGAGATCGTCGCAGGCCGCAACTGGCGCAATCTGAAAGTGCTCCTACCCCTGACGGCGCTGCTTGCAGCCAATGTCGCATTCCACGCCGAAGCGCACTTCGCCGGACTTTCCGATGTAAGCCGCCGCCTGGCAATCGGCGCGATCGTCGTGCTGATCATGATCATCGGGGGGAGGATTATTCCCAGCTTCACGCGCAACTGGCTGGTCCGCGAAAATCCCGGCCGGCTTCCTACCCCTTTCGGTCGCTTCGACACATTGGCGATTGCAGTTTCGACAGCGGCACTGGCGGCATGGATCTTCTTTCCGGCACATTTCGCGAGCGGCGCGTTGATGATCGCGGCGGCGGCATTGAATGCCGCACGGCTGCTTCGCTGGGCGGGGGAACGTGCAGCGCGGGACCCTCTCGTCCTGATCCTGCACATCGCCTTCTGCTTTGTGCCGGTGGGCTTTTTCCTCGCAGGTCTGGCCGTAATTTTACCTGACAATGTCCCCTCGGCAGCGGGTCTGCATGCCTTCGGCGTAGGTGCCATGGGCAGCATGACGCTGGCCGTGATGACCCGCGCCACGCTCGGCCACACCGGCCGCGCCCTGGCGGCCAGCCCCGGAACCTGCATGATCTACGCAGCCATTCTGGCAGCAGCAGTCTTCAGGATCGCGGCAGCATTCCTTCCCGGAAACGATCTGCTGCTGCACCTGTCGGTGGCGGCATGGGCGGCCGCATTCCTCGGCTATGTGGGGTTGTTCGGCGGCATGCTTTCAAGGCCGCGCCTGGGCGGCCGACCGAGCTGATGGGAAAAACGTGATTTCTTGATTTCCGGTCTGCGGGTTATTCTACATCTTCACCGCAGCAGGAGAACGACGATGAAGACATTGCTCGTATTCGCCGCAGTATTTGGCCTGTCGGTATCTGCCGCTTCTGCCGATTGCGCCTGGCACTCCAAGGTTACGGCATCGGTGGACACGCAAACCACCACGGCCAGCGTAACGGAAGCCGACGCGCAGACGGTCGCAGAAGCCGAGACGTTGAAGAAAGAGATTCCGCCGAAGGCCGAATAAACGCGAATCCGGCTGGCGGTGATTGCCGCCGGCCTTCGCTGTATCTCGCCCGGCCAAACAACCCGATGCAGAATCTTCTGTGTCAGGTAACTGAGTTTTGGCGCATCCCTCCCCGTGACGGGCCCTTCATTAAGGAGGCGCGTGAGTTTGGTTGCGCGGAGTTCTCGCAACTCCACCCGCCCTGCTTCATCTTTGACTAGCGCGCTATTGTTCAGTGAAAGCACGCGACATGGAATCGACGACGGGCTTCACCAGGTAGCTGAAGAATGTTCTCTCCGCGGTCTGGATCAGCACTTCGACGGGCATCCCGGGGCTCGGGGTTGAATTCAGCCGCGCAAGCTCGTCAGCCGACAGGCTTATGCGCGCCACATAGAATTCCTCATCGGACCCGCCCCTATCTCCAGGAACCGCGTCGGCCGAGACATAGATCACCTCCCCCTTCAATACGGGAGTGGTTCGCTGGTTGAGTGCTATGAACCTGACCGTTGCCGGCTGCGAAACCCGAACGCTGTCAATGTCGGTCCGCTTTATATGCGCCTCTATGATCAGCGGCACGTCAGCAGGCAGTATTTCCAGGATTGCCTTTCCGCTTTCGACCACACCCCCTGCCGTATGGTAAAAAAGACGGATCACCGTCCCGGCAATCGGAGCATTGATGGTTGCCCGACGCAAGACGTTCTGCGCCTGGCGTGACTGCTCGCGAACGGCATCCAACTCGCCCTGTATCTCCTCCAGTTCATCAAGCGCGGCCTCTCTTTGAGCCACTTCATTCTGTTGAATCTGTTGCTGCTCCTTGATGATCTGGGCTTCGGTTTCGGAGATTTCTGCAGACAGCCGCCCTATCTGGCCGGTCGCCTCGGCGATCGCTCGCTGGACCGCCTTGATCTCGGTGCTGCGGATGAGGCCCTTTGCCAGTAACGTTTCCTTTCCCTGCAGCTCCTGGCGCAGAAGCTGGAGCTGTACGTCCATCGCATCGCGTTGCTTGCTGTAGCCCTCAGCGCGAAAACGAAACGCATCGATATTCTGCCTGACCAGCACGGTTTCGCTGTTGAGCTTCCTTTGCCAGGCCTCAAAGTTCAGGTTCTGCCCCTCGATTATCGGAGCAATCTCGGGGTCAGTTCGGTTGTCCATCACTATTTCGGGATATTGTATTTCATCGGCTCCCCGGATCTGGCTGGTGAGGCGAGCAGCTATCGCCTCGAGGCGAACACGGCGCAGGAACAATTCCCGTTGTTTGGCCAGCGCAGCAGTCTCGTCCAACTTGATCAGCGGCTGATCGAACGCGACCTGATCGCCTTCATTGACCAGGATTTCCTCTATGATTCCGCCTTCGAAGTGTTGGACGACCTTGTTCTGGCCGGTGGCGACGAACTGGCCCTGCGCGATGATGGCAGCCGCCAGCGGCGCTGTCAGCGCCCATCCGCCGAAGCCGCCGAAAGTCAAGGCAAACAGGATCATTCCGAAAGTGGTCTGCTTTCGGATCGAACGTGGCACATCGGCGTACCACTGGATGTCGTGGACCTTCACGACGTCGGACATGATCACGCATCCTGCCTGATTTGCCGGTGACCGAATGACCCCGTACCGGGATCAAGCAGCACGCCGCGGCTGGAAAGGGCCTTCAACACTTCGTTGCGCATGCCGAACAGCGCCACTGTTCCATTCACCAGAAGCAAAATCTTGTTGACATTGTTGAGCAGCGAAGGGCGCTGGGTAATCGTGACCATGGTGATCTTCTGCTCCTTCGCATGCTGAAGGGCACGCATCAGCGCTTCGTCTCCGGCGCTGTCCAGATTCGAGTTGGGCTCGTCAAGAACGACCAGACGCGGATTGCCGAAGAAGGCGCGCGCAAGGGCGATGCGCTGCTTCTGCCCACCCGACAGAGGCGCGCCATCGGCGGCAACCACTGTCTCATAACCATGAGGAAGGCTCGCGATCATGTCATGCACATCGGCCAGCTTGGCCGCTTCATAAATCTGTGCGTCCGTCACATCCTCGCGCATGCGCGCGATATTTGCCTTGATCGTCCCGGGAAAGAGCTGAACGTCCTGCGGCAGATAGCCGATGTTTTCGCCCAGTTGACGCTGGTCCCAGTTGCGCAGATCCATCAGATCAAGGCGGACACAGCCGGATGTGGGCAGGATCGAATTGACCAGCATCTTGCCCAGAGTTGTCTTTCCGGCCCCGGAGTTTCCTATCACGCCGAGGGAATCCCCGGGTTCAAGCTTGAAGGACACGCCGTTGAGAACCACCCGCTTGGTGCCCTGAGGCACGTAAAGAAGGCGCTCCACATCAAGTCGCCCTTCGGGACGGGGCAGGTTCAGCCGTTCCAGGTTCAGAGGCGAGGCGGTCAGAAGTGACGATATTCGCGCGAAAGCCGACCGGGACTGGCTGTATTGATGCCAGCCTTCGATGGCCCCTTCGATGGGCGCCAGACCGCGACCGGCAATGATGGACGCGGCTATCACCATGCCGCCTGTCAGTTCGCCCTCTATGGCCAGATACGCTCCCCATCCCAGCATGCCGACCTGCGTGAGAAGCCTTGACCCCTTGGAAAGCGCAGCAAAGACAATATTGCGGTCCTGGGCCAGCACCTGTGCCTTCAGGGAGGCTGCGGTGTCCCGTCCCCAGATCTGCACCGTCTCCGGAATCATCGCCAGAGCGTTGATGATCTGCGAGTTCCGCGACATGGATTCCAGGTGCAGGTTGGCTTTCACCTGGGCTGTGTTTGCAGCCCCGAACCAGCCTGCCGTTACCTTCTGGTTGAGCAGGGTGAGCACGAGAAGAAGCAGCGCCGTCGCAACCAGGATGAGGCCGAGATGGACATGGATAAGGAACACCGCCAGCACGAACAGGGGCGCGAGCGGCGCATCCAGAAAGGACAGCAGGGTTCGGGAAACCAGGAATGACCGGACTTGCTGGAGGTCGCCCAGAATCTGGTATTCCTTTCCATTGCTCTGAAGGGATGCCCGCGCAGCAGCACTTAGAATTGGAGAGCCCAGCTGGGCGGCGAACTCCACAGCCGTTCGCATGAGGATGAAACGGCGTATTGCGTCGAACATCGACTGAAGCACCACGGCTCCGACGATCACCACCGTCAACATGACGAGCGTGTCGATCGATCGGCTCGTGAGAATCCTGTCTGAGATCTGGAACAGGTATATCGGAATGGCCAGGACCAATACGTTGCTGGCAGCCGTGAATAGCATCACAACACCGAGGTTGCGCCGCACAGCGGAAATCCCGGCCTGGAGGCTGGCGTTGAAATCGATAGGTGCGAGGCGTTTGTGAAAGACGCCGCCTTCGCCTCCAGGCGCGCCGCCGCTTGAATCGCGCGGGGCGCCTTTGCCGTTCGATCCGGTAGTCCGAGGCGTTCCACGCGCCTGGATCGGGCCGCGGCCGTCCTCGATCGTGATCATGCCCTCAGGTTGCCTCGGATCCCGCGTTCCAGGCGGTGGCCTCGGAGTTTCACCGGGTTCCACCTTTGCCGCCGGCTCGCAGGCTTCCGGAACGACGCGCCCGCTGCCAGGCGTCGCGTCGACAGATGCAGTCGAACTTCCTTGGCGGGGCGTGAAGGCTGCCTGCTCGCGCGGGGGCGTGTCAGCCATCGGTCGTATCTTCACGTCGGCGGGGATCGATGCAGCGCGCGAAGCCCGATCCATGATTGCCGCGTTATGCAATTCCCACACTGCGCGGTCGAGTTCGGCGAACGTCCTGTCGATCTCGTTTTCCGGAGCACGCAGGACATCAGACAGCTTTGTCGGTGGAACGTCCGCCTGCGACGGATCTGAACTGCTTGCGTCAGGCAGGTCTTTTATGACGCTCGATGGGCCACTTTGCTCGCCAGACATCGATGCACCCTGTTTTTCTAGCCGATCATGGAATGCAAGCCATCACTATGCGCGTCGTCGGTAGTTAGATTGTCCGGCATGTAGTTGTTGCCGCCCGCGGGGTCGTCCACGCTGTCATCGAGGAAAGCAATTGCTTCATTGACGAGAACGTCAGGGCTTTCCCCATACATGGGGTCGGTGGAGATGATGTCAGCCTGCACAAGAAGGTCCTGGGAATACTGCTCGCCACCCACATAGGTCTTGCCGAGTGAATCCAGATCCACGATCGCTGCATTGTTGATCAGGACGTTCTTGCCTGTCGCAACCGACCATTCTGCGTCCGCATAGGCACCGCTTTCGCTTAGCGCCAGGGCGATCTGGTCGTCGTCGCCGAGAATATTGGTCTGCTCTGCATACTGCACATTCACCAGGTCCCCTTCGATATAGAGGACGCGCAGTGCGCCTTGACCGGCGAAGGCTGGGTCCGTGAGCACGCCATCGTCGATTTCATGCATGCCGTTCGCCAGGGCTGCTGCAGTGTTCTGGTAGCCCGCGGGCAGGGCTTCATAAGGCCCGCTGCTGCCGACATTGTATATGTGGGCCTGGTTCCAGAGCAGATTATCCGAAGTGGAGTATGTTCCACTCCCGTCGGTCTGAAATCCCGCCACCGCTCCGACCATATCGCTGTCGGCCATCAGGTTAAGCTGCTTGATTATGTTGAGGTCGTAAACGCAGCCGCCAACAATGATGAGATCATAGGCAAAGCCGAGCTCGTAGAGCGAAACGCCGTTGAGCGCGGTATTGCCTCCGGAATAGACGTAGCTCGTCACGCCGGAAGACGATACCACGCCAATGTCGTTGTCCTTCATGAAGGTGAGCTGTTGCAGCCAGTTCACGATCATGAGGTCGCCTTTTATTTCCGTGACGGCCCAGTAGCTGGGGAAGGTAGGGTCAGGGTCATCTTGCCCGTCCGGCTCTTCCGCCGACGGGTCGTAGCGTTCGAAAGTCGCTATGTTGAACGCCTCGGTCGCGGATGGTGGTTTTTGCCAGGAGGCGATCGCGTCGGTTATCGCGTCGCTGTCCCACCAGGCATTGATCTGAATGATGGCGTTGATCTCGAAATGATCCCCGACCACGGCAGTGACCGTAGCTCCGGTCCAGACGTTCTTCAGGACCACATCGTTTACGAGGACGTTGTCTCCGGTCTCAAGCGTGACCGAGTCTTTGATCACTATGCCGTGCTCGGTTATTGTCACATTCGGTTTGAACGGTTCGTCGGAATGCGGACCAGACTTGCTGCGCTCTTCAAATGAGAAGAAATCCTCCAGTTTCGGCGCATCCCCTTCTTGCCCGTTAACGAATGTGCCTTCGAGGCAGAAGTCCTTCTTGACGAAAAGGCTCTCGGTTTCGGAGGAACCTCCCTGTTCCTTTGGGTCGTACGCAGCCAGCGCATCGGCGGTCAGCCGCGCAAATTCGGCAAACGCTTCGGCGCTGCCGGGCATCTCCACATCGGGAATTGGTGAGATGCGGCTTGCCGCCTCGTAAAGCCGGACTATGCCCTCGTCACTGACAGGGTCAGGCCTGAAGGCAAGTCCGTGCGAACCGACACTGAAATAGTCATTGTCCGACAGGGATATGCCCTGGTGCATGTAATTTGCCACGGAACCAAGCGGATCGATATCGACGATCACCTGCTTTGCGGATGCTGCGCTGTGGGCAGGACCTAGATCCGGAAGGCGCGGATTTGGCAGCGCGGCACCGGGCTTGAGCTTGATCTCGGGCGAGTCGATCTCGACAAAGGTCCAGGATGACCATGGAACGATGTCGGGGGCAAATGGGCGATAGGCAATGCCAGGATCGTAACCTTCAAGCAGGTAAGGCGCCGAGAAATCCAGCTGCAAAGCGGGAAGCGAGGGAAGATCGTCCGGAAGATGTTTCGCCGCCATGAACTTGTCGAAGAATTCCCGATAGCGGGCTCCCTCATCAGTTACGGCAAAAAGTCCCACGAAATGCGCGATTTCCTCGGTGGTCCGGTCCATAAGCATGGCAGCACCCCTCCGGGTTGCGTTGGCCCTAAAACCGATCTTTTGTCATGTGGACTGCGCGGGCAAACCCGCGCAGTCGTTGTTCACATAGCCTGAGCGTCACTCAAGCAGCGGCGTCGTCATCTTCACCGATGACGCTGCTGTTGAGATCGCCGCCGACTACCGTCATGTCGATGGCGTTCTGCTGCAGGTTGGCCCCCATCACAATTTCCTGGTTAAAGGCGCTTGTGTTGACGATCGCATCGGCGGATGCGCTGCTCGTGCCAGTCACGAAGCCATCATCGCCATTGTCGGAACCCCAGGTTCC
>SMEK01000151.1_pt1 | contig 28233 bp, 27 predicted proteins | sample 2456371 | NCBI WGS metagenome assembly SMEK01 (sample SAMN10132590, study PRJNA489261) | soil metagenome | isolation source: day1 antibiotic-loamy sand soil ammended with composted manure from dairy... | place: USA | collected 2015-04-01
GACGCCGGCCTCATGGCTTTGAGGATAATGGCGCTGCAGATCAAGCAGCGGGGGCCAGGACTGGTCTCAGCGTCGTTGGTGGCAGGCGGCTTGCAGCGCGCGTCACACCTGCGTGCCGCCGACCGTTATCTGGTTCATCCTCAGATGCGGCTGACCAACGCCGACGGGAACCCACTGACCGGCCTTGCCGCAATTACCGATGCCCGTGTCGAGCTTCATGTCGTTGCCGACCATGGTCACGCGGTGCATGGCATCCGGCCCGTTCCCGATCAACATGGCGCCCTTGATCGGCCGCGTGACCTTGCCGTTCTCGATCATGTAGGCTTCGGTGCAGCCGAACACGAACTTGCCGCTTGTAATGTCCACCTGCCCGCCTCCGAAGGACACGGCATAGATACCCTTTGATACCGAAGCGATGATTTCCTCGGGCGTGTACGGGCCGGCGGTCATGTAGGTATTGGTCATGCGCGGCATGGGTTGATGTGCATATCCCTCCCGCCGCCCGTTGCCGGTCGGTTGCATGCCCATCAGCCGCGCGTTCTGGCGATCCTGCATGTAACCCACCAGCTTGCCGTCCTCGATCAGGACGGTGCGGTTGGTCGGCGTACCTTCATCGTCCACTGTCAAGGAACCGCGACGCTCGGCAATCGTGCCGTCATCCACTACGGTGACGCCCTTTGCCGCGACCTGCTGGCCCATGAGACCGGCGAAGGCGGAGGTCTTCTTGCGGTTGAAATCGCCCTCAAGCCCGTGGCCGACCGCCTCGTGCAGCATCACGCCCGGCCAGCCCGAGGACAGCACTATATCGAACGTGCCGGCCGGCGCCGGCACCGCTTCAAGGTTGACCAGCGCCTGTCTGAGGGCCTCCCCGGCGGCATGTTTCCAACTGTCCTCGGCAATGAACTCGCCAAAGCCGGTGCGGCCGCCGAAGCCGTAGGAGCCGCTTTCCTGGCGGTCGCCTTCGCCCACTACGACAGACACGTTGATTCGAACCATGGGACGGACGTCGCGCACGATCTGCCCGTCTCCCCGCACGATCTCGACCTGCTGCCAGGAAGAGGCAAGCGAGGCCGTGACCTGCCGCACGCGCGGGTCCTTGGCGCGCAGCCAGGCGTCCATGTCCTGCAGGAGCCTGGCCTTGGCGTCGAAGGCAGGCGAGGGAATGGGATTCTCGTCACTGTAGAGATGGCGGTTGGTGCGCTGAGGCGCGGCTGCGAGCACGCCGGAATAGCCGTGCTTCACTGTCGCCACTGCATCGGATGCGCGCAGCAGTGCCGCCTCCGACAGCTCATTCGCATGGGCGTATCCGCTGGCCTCGCCAGCTACCACCCGCAGGCCAAATCCCTGGTCGGTACTGAAGTTGGCCGTCTTGAGACGGCCATTGTCGAATGTCAGCGCCTCGCTCTCGCTGTATTCGAGGAATAGTTCGCCGTCGTCGGCACCCTGGATTGCGTCAGCCACGATTCGCCTGATGCGATCATCGGAAATGTCGAACTGTTCGGTAAGCGGGGAACGCACGGCTGGCTCCGTCTTTGATGCTTCTGCCGGCTATATAGAGAGGCACGACGCTGTTTGCACGGCGCCCAGCCGGCGAGGAACGCGAATCGGGATAAAAGTCAGCGAAACATGGGGGCCGGGAAACGGCCGGCAAGCCGGGCAGTCCCTTTCAACCGGCACCAGAAGGAATCGCCCTCTCAGGGCAGGGCCGTGAAGCCGTCGGCAAAGCCCTTCAGATCGACCGGGATGCCGATGCCTTCCTCGGGCGTCTGAAACACTATGAAGGTCGCCGAGGTTCCGTTCCTGAGCGTATCGAGGAGGGGCTTTTCCAGAATGACCTCGGCATAGCAGCCGTCCTGGAAGCAGCGGACGAAATAGGCGCGACCTATGTCCTTGCCGTCTACATTGAGGCCGAGTCCGTTTGGCAGCAGCACGCCAAGCGGCGCGAGCACGCGCAGGATTTCGGCCTTGTTGTCGGCCGTGCGCAGCACGACGACCGACAGGCCCATTTCCGGACGGTCCTCGGCAACGACGTTCTGCATCATGACGCATTGTTCGGAGGTCGCACCCGGGGGCGTATCGCATATGATCGACCATGCGCCGTGGGTGGACTTGACGGTGCCGTTCGGCTGGGCCGCCTGTCCCGGTCCCGCAAGCGTGAGCGCCGCCAGGCAGGTGACCTTCGCAAGGGTTCTCGAAAGCCGGTGAATCATGAAGGCTCCATTCAGAATCAAGGCACTTTAAGCCGCGTCAAGCCCAAGGAAAAGCGCATGTCTGGTTCAATCGCGCCTGAATAAGGCTGCAATGCGGTTTTGCCCCCGCTATCCTATATCCTGCGGGCGTAAAGAAGCTTGATTCGTGGACGATCGGGCCGGGGGCTGCCATCAGGAGGTGCTCTTGAGCTTTGCGCGCAAAAATGCCGCATGGTTTTAATGGCTCCTTCCTTGCGGCAGGGACAAGAGTATGGTTTGAACCGGTTGGACAGTCCGGGATTCCCATTCCGGATACAATTTGCATTCTTGCGGCCAGGTCGCGGGGGAGATGATGAACGCGATGATGAAGTTGTTTGCAGGCATTGGCGCCGCGCTGTCGTTGACGGCGACTTCCGCCTACGCGGCTCAGCCTTCTCCATGGGAGATGCGTTTCCAGCCGGCAGCTACCGAAATCATGCGTCAGATAGCATGGTTCGAAGAGTATACGCTGTGGTTCATCGTGCCGATCACCGTGCTGGTTCTGGTGCTTCTGGCCTATTGCATCGTCAGGTTCCGGGCTTCCGCCAATCCGACTCCTTCGCGCGTCAGCCATAACACGCTGATCGAAGTCATCTGGACGGTCGGCCCGGTCATTGTCCTTCTGTTTATTGCCGTCCCTTCCTTCCAGCTGCTGACTGCACAGTACACGCCGCCGGAGGAGGCTGCCGTGACGGTCAAGGCGACGGCCAACCAGTGGAACTGGGATTACGAATACCAGACGGACGAGCCGCTTTCGTTCAACTCTGCCATGCTTACGGAAGATGAGCGGGCCGCGGCCGGCAAGGAGGATATTGCGAGCTATCCGCGCCTTCTGGCCGTCGACAATGAAATGGTCGTTCCCGTCAACAAGGTGACCCGCGTTCTGGTGACGGCATCGGATGTCATTCACGCCTTCGCCATGCCGAGTTTCGGCATAAAGACCGATGCGGTGCCCGGCCGGATCAACGAGGTCTGGTTCAAGCCCGAGAAGGAGGGTCTCTATTACGGCCAATGTTCCGAATTGTGCGGCAAGGACCACGCCTTCATGCCGATTGCCATCCGCGCCGTGTCTGAGGAGCAATACAATACCTGGCTAACCGCGGCCCAGACAGATCTGGACGGCGCCAACAGGGCCCTGATGGCCGAAGTCGACGGAACCAACAAGGTAGCCGCCGCTGGCAATTGATGCCGGGGCAAGCAAGAATAGGAACGGAGCGGAAGATGGCTCACGCTGCTGCGCACGAAGATCACGATCACAAGCCGTATCGCGGCTGGGTCCGCTGGGTGTATTCGACCAACCACAAGGACATCGGCACGCTCTACCTGATATTCGCCATCATCTCGGGCATCATCGGCGGCTTCATGTCGGTCATGATGCGCTGGGAACTGGCCGAGCCGGGCATTCAGATTTTCCATGGTCTTGCTTCCATGGTCTACGGCGTGGAAGGCGCTTCCGCCATCGATGCCGGCAAGCACATGTATAATGTGTTCACCACCATGCATGCCCTGATCATGATCTTCTTCATGGTCATGCCGGCGCTGATCGGCGGCTTTGCCAACTGGATGGTTCCCATCATGATCGGTGCGCCCGACATGGCGTTTCCGCGCATGAACAACATTTCCTTCTGGCTGCTGGTTCCGGCGCTGCTCCTGCTGCTGATCTCGATGTTCGTGCCGGGCCCTGCCGGTGCTTGGGGCAGCGGCGGCGGCTGGACCATGTACCCGCCCTTCGCGACCTCGGGTCAGCCCGGTCCTGCGATGGACCTGGTGATCCTGTCGGTGCATATCGCGGGCGCTTCGTCGATCCTGGGCGCGATCAACTTCATCACCACCATCTTCAACATGCGCGCTCCCGGCATGACGCTGCACAAGATGCCGCTGTTCGCATGGTCGGTGCTGATCACCGCCTTCCTGCTCCTGCTTTCGCTGCCGGTCCTTGCGGGCGGCATCACCATGCTGCTGACCGACCGCAACTTCGGCACCGCATTCTTCGTGCCGGAAGCCGGTGGTGATCCGATCCTGTTCCAGCATCTGTTCTGGTTCTTCGGACATCCCGAAGTGTACATTCTGATCCTGCCGGCCTTCGGCATCGTCAGCCACATCGTGTCCACCTTCTCCAAGAAGCCGATCTTCGGCTATCTCGGCATGGCCTATGCCATGACCGCCATTGGCGTCGTGGGCTTCGTGGTGTGGGCGCACCACATGTTCACCACGGGCATTTCGCTGGACGCGCAGCGTTACTTCACCTTTGCGACGATGGTGATCGCTGTGCCGACGGGCATCAAGGTCTTCTCCTGGATCGCAACCATGTGGGGCGGCTCCATCCAGTTCCGCACCCCGATGCTGTGGGCGGTGGCCTTCATCTTCCTGTTCACCGTGGGTGGCGTCACCGGCGTCCAGCTGGCCAATGCCGGTTTCGACCGCATGGCGCATGACACCTATTACGTTGTCGCGCACTTCCACTACGTAATGTCGCTGGGCTCCGTCTTCGCCATCTTCGCTGCCTGGTACTACTGGTTCCCGAAGATGACCGGCTACATGTACTCCACGCTGATTGCACGTACCCATTTCTGGCTCACGTTCATCGGTGTGAACCTGGTCTTTTTCCCGCAGCATTTCCTTGGCCTGGCGGGAATGCCCCGGCGCTATATCGACTACCCGGACGCTTTCGCGGGCTGGAACCACGTTTCGTCGATCGGTTCCTACATTTCCGCGATCGCGGTTCTGGTGTTCCTGTTCGGCGTGGTCGAGGCGTTCCAGAAGAAGCGTGTGGCCGGCGCCAACCCGTGGGGCGAAGGCGCGACCACGCTGGAGTGGCAGCTGCCGTCGCCGCCGCCATTCCACCAGTGGGAACAGCTGCCCAAGATCAAGTAAGGAGGCCTTGTGCCCCGGTGCCGCCGGAAGCCGGCGGTACCGGCCTGACGGTAAAAGCGGATTTGAGTACGCATGACCCTTGTTGACAAAACCCGGATGGAGGACGCGGCCTTCCGCATGTCGGAAGCGACTGCGGGCGATTATTTCGCCCTCCTGAAGCCGCGCGTGATGTCGCTGGTGGTGTTCACCGCTTTCGTCGGCCTGCTTGCGGCTCCAGCGGACATCAATCCCCTGCTGGCCCTCATAGCCATCCTCGCAATCGCCGTCGGCGCCGGCGCCTCCGGTTCGCTCAACATGTGGTACGATGCCGACATCGACGCCGTGATGAGCCGCACCGCCAGCCGACCGGTTCCATCCGGCCGCGTCTCGCCCGGCGAGGCTCTGGCTTTCGGACTGGTGCTTTCCGCGCTTTCGGTGATGACCCTCGGCGTGCTGGTGAACTGGCTGGCAGCAGCGCTCCTTGCTTTCACCATCTTTTTCTACGCCGTCATTTATACCATGTGGCTGAAGCGCTGGACGCCGCAGAACATCGTTATTGGCGGCGCGGCGGGAGCCTTCCCTCCGGTCATCGGCTGGGCAGCCGCCACCGGAACGGTGAGCCTGGAAAGCATTATCCTTTTCCTGATCATCTTCCTGTGGACACCGCCGCACTTCTGGGCGCTGGCCTTGTTCAAATCTCAAGATTATGAGCGCGCGGGCGTGCCGATGATGCCCAACGTTGCGGGCGAGGCTTCCACACGCCGGCAGATTTTCGGCTATGCACTGGCTCTCGCGCCGGTGGGCATACTGCCCTGGTGTCTGGGCTACGCCAGCGCCGGCTATGGCATCATCGCCGCTGCCCTTGGCGCAGGCTTCATATGGTATTCCTGGAAAGTGCTGAAGATGCCTGACAGCGACCGCTCAATGCGGCCCGCAAAGGCGCTGTTCAGCTTTTCCCTGGTTTATCTTTTTGCGATCTTCGCCGCCTATCTGGCCGATAGCGTTGCTGAACGAATTCTTGGCATGGGCTGGGCATGATGATGGCTGCGGAAAAGCCGGAATTCGTCACGCTAACCGAGTCGCAAAAGCGCGCTCGTCGCAGCCGTTCGATTGCCATCGGGCTTGCGCTTGCCGCACTGGTTGTCATTTTCTACGTGGCGACCATCATCAAGTTCGTTCCAGCCCTTTACCAGCACGTGATGTGAGGGCTGCATGAGTACGAAACCGAATAACATTGTTGCGGCCGGCGGTAAGCAGAAGACGAACCGCGTGATCGCCTTCGTCTGCCTGTCGTTCTTTGTCGGCATGATCGGCGTGGCTTATGCAGCCGTCCCCCTCTACAAGCTTTTCTGCCAGGTAACGGGCTATGCCGGCACGCCCCAAAGGGCCGAGCAGGTCTATGCAGGCAAGGTGCTCGACAAGGATATCACCATCCGGTTCGATGCCAATGCCAATGGCATAGCCTGGGACTTCGCACCCGCAGCGCGTTCGGTCACTTTGAAGATCGGCGAGACCGGACTGGCCCATTACAAGGCGACAAATCTGGCAAGTGCGCCTGTCACGGGCCGTGCCACCTTCAATGTCGTGCCAGACGTTGCGGGCGCCTATTTCAACAAGGTCGAATGTTTCTGCTTTACCGACCAGACGTTGCAGCCTGGCGAGACGATGGATATGCCGGTCGTCTTTTATGTCGATCCCGACATTGTGAATGCACCTGAACTGAAGAACATCAAGACCATCACGCTTTCCTACACCATGTTCCCCGTCGAGGGGACCAAACCGGTCGCCTCGAGACCGGGGCCAGGAAAGAGCAAGGCAAATACCGAAGGGACCCTCGGGGGCTGATATGGCAGACGCGCACGTAAAAAATCACGATTACCATCTCGTCAACCCGAGCCCGTGGCCGGCACTGGGTTCGCTCGGCGCGCTGATCATGGCGATCGGCGGCGTCGGCTACATGCAATATCTCAAGGGTGGCGAGTTCCACCTGTTCGGGGTGAACCTCGCTACGCCCTGGCTTTTCTTCATTGGCGTTCTGGTCGTCCTCTACACGATGTTCGCGTGGTGGTCGGATACCATCAAGGAAGCGCATGAAGGCCATCATACCCGTGTGGTGGGGCTGCATCTCCGTTATGGCATGATCATGTTCATCACCTCGGAGTTGATGTTCTTCGTTGCGTGGTTCTGGGCCTTCTTTGACGCCAGCCTCTTTCCGAACGAGGCCGAGCAAGTCGCACGGGCAGCCTTTACAGGCGGTGTGTGGCCACCACAGGGCACCGAGGTGCTGGATCCGTTCCACCTGCCGCTCTACAACACGATCATCCTGCTTCTTTCGGGTACCACGGTAACCTGGGCGCACCATGCGCTGCTCAATGGCGATCGGAAGGGGCTCGTAAACGGCCTTGCTCTCACGGTGGCTCTTGGCGTGCTCTTCACCTTCGTGCAGGCGTATGAGTACATGCATGCGCCTTTTGCGTTCCGCGATTCCATCTATGGCGCGACCTTCTACATGGCTACCGGCTTCCACGGTTTCCATGTCATTATCGGCACTATCTTCCTTTTGGTGTGCTTGATCCGCGCCATCCGGGGTGACTTTACGCCGAAGCAGCACTTCGGCTTCGAGGCCGCGGCCTGGTACTGGCACTTCGTTGACGTCGTATGGCTGTTCCTGTTCGCCTGCATCTATGTCTGGGCGTCGGCAGGTGCGACCATCGCGCACTAAGGCAAGCGTCAGGAGATTTCGAGGGCGGCCGCGGGAACGTGGCCGCCTTTGCTTTTCTCCTGCCCGAGGAGGCGACTTTGAGCAAGGACAAGGCCATCTGGCCGCCGATTGATCCTGTATCGGCAGGGTTGAAGGGACGCTGCCCGCGCTGCGGAGAAGGGCGCCTGTTCTCCGGCTTTCTTGCCGTCGGCAAAGGATGCTCGAACTGCGGGCTCGATTACTCATTCGCAGATTCGGGTGATGGGCCGGCCGTATTCGTGATTCTGGTCATCGGCTTCATCGTGGTCGGCCTCGCGCTGTGGATGGAGGTCTCATACGGCCCGCCGCTCTGGCTGCATTTCATCCTATGGATACCGCTGGCCGTCGCGCTGTGCCTTGTCGCCTTGCGGTTGTTCAAGGGCGTATTGCTGACGCAGCAATACGCCAAGAGAGCAGCCGAAGGCAGGTTGGATGGCAGCCAATGACGCCCGTGCCGACCCAGCGGCGAAGGGAGAGGCTGTGGCCTGTCCTCGTGCTTTCGGCCGTCGCTTTCGTCGTGCTGATCGGTCTCGGCACTTGGCAGGTCAAGCGTCTGATCTGGAAGGAAGGTCTGATCGCCACGATCCAGGAACGCATGGCAATGCCTCCGGTCGACCTTCTGCCGGCGCTCGATGCAAATCCGGATCTGGCAAGACAGGAATATCGGCCGGTCAGGGTGGAAGGCACGTTCGATCACGCGCGAGAGCGTCATTTCCTCGCCACCTACGAGGGGAAGGCCGGCTTTTATATATATACGCCGCTTCGCCTGGATGACGGTCGCTGGGTGTTCATAAACCGTGGATTTGTGCCCGATGGGCGGCAGGATCCGGTAACAAGGAAGGAGGGCCAGGTCGAAGGCCGCGTCACTGTCACCGGCCTTCTACGTGAGGCGCCGGCCGAAAAACCTTCCTCCTTCGTACCCGACAATGAACTGGGCAAGAACATCTTCTTCTGGAAAGACCTCCGGGCAATGGCCGCAAGTTCCGGGCTTCCGGCCGATGTACCGATGCTCAACCTGTTTATTGACGCCGACGATACGCCGAATCCCGGCGGCCTTCCCATCGGCGGAGTGACCATTGTCGATCTTCCCAACAGCCATCTGCAATACGCAATCACCTGGTATGGGCTCGCAGCGGCGCTGGCCGGTGTTCTGCTGGTATGGCTCATAGGGCGAGGAAAGAAGGAGCATTAGCCGCTGCTGCGCCTTGCGGCGTGCTCCCATACACCTGTGCCCTTGACAGGGCCGAACCACACATCCCATGTCGGGACGGTTGATGAGCCAGGAAACATGTTGAAGTCCTCCACTAAAACGCCCTTGACGATAAGGCTTTGCCAGCCGCGCGGATTTTGCGCCGGGGTCGACCGTGCCATCCAGATCGTCGTGCTGGCGCTGAAGAAATACGGTGCGCCGGTCTATGTCCGCCATGAGATCGTGCATAACCGATACGTGGTGGAAGGCTTGCAAAATCTTGGCGCGATCTTCGTAGAAGAGCTGTCCGAAATTCCCGCACACCATCGCCATTGCCCGGTGGTCTTCTCGGCCCACGGCGTGCCGAAATCAGTTCCGGCGGATGCTGAAGCGCGCAACCTCTTTTATCTGGATGCCACCTGCCCGCTGGTTTCGAAGGTCCACAAGCAGGCAATGCGCCATAGGCGGCTCGGCCGGCATGTGCTGCTTATCGGCCATGCGGGGCATCCGGAGGTCATCGGCACCATGGGCCAGTTGCCGGAAGGCTCGGTGACTCTGATCGAGACCGAAAGCGACGCTGCCTCATTCACCCCGGAAGATCCGGAAGCGCTCGGTTTCGTAACCCAGACCACCCTTTCCGTGGAAGATACCGCGGGCGTCATCCGGGTACTTCAACGGCGTTTTCCTGCCCTGCAGGCGCCGGCGTCCGAATCCATCTGTTATGCCACGACCAATCGTCAGGAGGCGGTGAAGGAAGCGGCCGCGGGCGTAGATCTTTTCCTGGTTGTCGGGGCGCCCAACTCGTCCAATTCACGTCGGCTCGTCGAGGTGGCAGAGCGCGCCGGAGCCAGGAAATCGCTCCTTGTCCAGCGCGCCGCCGAGATACCCTGGGGCGAGATCGGCGAAATCAGCACGCTGGGCCTGTCCGCCGGCGCCTCGGCGCCTGAGATCCTCGTCGACGAGATCATCGACGCCTTTCGAGAACGTTACGATGTGTCCTTGCATCTGGCAGCGACTGCGACGGAAACCGAGGAGTTTCCGGTCATGCGCGCCCTGCGCGACGTGGAATTGACCCCGGCCGACATGGCCTTCGTCAACGGAGTACGCTGAGCGTGGCCGTCTACACCGACATTTCCGAAACCGAACTGGCGGGGTTCCTGGGCGACTATACGCTCGGCGACCTGCTTTCCTATAAGGGCATCGCGGAAGGTGTCGAGAATTCGAACTTCCTGCTTCATACGTCGAGCGGCTCATACATATTGACCCTCTACGAAAAGCGGGTGAACCCGGATGACCTGCCGTTTTTCATCGGCTTGATGCGACATCTTTCCGAAAGGGGCATTAACTGTCCCCTGCCGGTGCGGCGGCGTGACGGTGGCACAATCGGCAAGCTGGCAGGCCGTCCGGCGGCCATTGTCACCTTTCTGGAGGGCATGTGGATGCGCCGTCCCAAGGTGGATCATTGCCGGGAAGTGGGTAAGGCGCTGGCTGCCATGCATCTGGCGGGGCAAGATTTCGCTCTCACCCGCCGCAACGCGCTTTCAGTCGAAGGCTGGCGTCCGCTTTGGGAGCGCGCGCGCGAGCGTGCCGAGGAGGTGGAGCAAGGGCTTGCGAGCGAGGTGGAGACTGATCTTGCCTTTTTGGAGGAAAATTGGCCGTCCGACTTGCCCGCGGGAGTCATCCATGCCGATCTGTTTCCGGACAATGTCTTCTTTCTTGGCCGCGAGCTTTCCGGCCTGATCGATTTCTATTTTGCCTGCAATGACCTGCTCGCCTATGACGTCGCCATCTGCCTCAACGCCTGGTGTTTCGAGAAGGACAACTCCTTCAACCTGACCAAGGGCCGGGCACTGCTTGGCGGTTACACGGCGGTTCGGCCGCTGTCGCGGAAGGAAGCCGAAGCGCTGCCGATTCTTTCGCGCGGAGCAGCCCTGCGCTTCATGCTCACCAGGCTTTATGACTGGCTGAATACGCCGGCCGGCAGTCTTGTGGTCAAGAAGGACCCGCTCGAATATCTGCGCAGGATGCGTTTCCATCGCGGCATTGAATCGCCGACCGAATATGGCCTGGAGCTTTCCGGGGCGGAGGCATGAGGCGGGTTGAAGCATTCACTGACGGCGCCTGTTCCGGCAATCCCGGTCCGGGCGGCTGGGGGGTGGTTCTGCGGCTGCGCAGCAATGGCCCCAATGACGGCGCGATTCGGGAGATGAAAGGGGGCGAAGCCCTCACGACCAACAACCGCATGGAACTGATGGCGGCCATCAATGCCCTGAATGCCATCAAGGAGGGGACTGTTGTCGATCTCTATACGGACTCCAACTACGTGAAGGATGGCATTTCCGGCTGGATCGAGGGCTGGAAGCGCAACGGGTGGAAGACCGCTGACAGAAAGCCGGTGAAGAATGTCGAGTTATGGCAGGCGCTGGACGAGGCGCGTCGCCGGCACACGGTCAACTGGCACTGGGTAAAGGGCCACGCCGGCCATCCCGAGAATGAGCGCGCCGACGAACTGGCGCGCGAGGGTATGGCCCCTTTCAAAAGGAAAACGCCGGCGCCGCTTTCCGCAAATAAAGAGGATTCCGCCACAAAGGCCTCCCAGCCGTCGAGGCGGCCGCGGCGTTCCGCGCAAAGCTATTGATCGGTTAAAGCTGCTCCAAAATATGTGCTGCGCTGGAAACGTCTACACCCGGCTTGGCTTCGACGTTCAGCGCGGTCACCTTGCCGTCTTCCACCACCATGGAAAACCGCTTGGAGCGCTTGCCCATCGCGTTCCCGGAAAGGTCTGTTTCCAGCCCGAGCGCACGGACGAAATCGCCATTTCCGTCCGCGAGATAAAGGATCTTGCCTTCGCCGCCCGTAAATCGCGCCCACGCTCCCATGACGTGAACGTCGTTGACCGCCACGACCGCTATGGCGTCCACGCCGCGTGAGCGAATGGCGTCATAATTTTCAAGGTAACCGGGCAAATGGTTGTTGGTGCAGCCAGGCGTGAACGCGCCGGGCACGCCGAACAGGACGACCTTCTTGCCGGCGAAGACTTCGGCGCTGGCAAGGTCCTTGGGCCCGTCGGCAGTCATGGTCTTGAAGGTTGCTTCTGGTAGCCTGTCGCCGACTGAAATGGTCATGGCATGTCTCTCTTCTGTCAGGAGTCCGCAAAGGCAGTTAGCCGATCGAGGCCGAGCGGGCAATCTCGGGCGAATCTGAATGGAACGCTCTCCACCTCAGGGATAAGGTAAAAGCCCGGCGACGGCCCCTGCCGTACTCGTCAGCGTATAGTGCAGTCCCCCATCGAGCGGAGTTGATTTCGGCCGCTCGCGGATGGGTACGGTAAAAACCAGCTTGCCATCTGTTTGTTCCCGCGTGGGGGGACCGAACATGTACTCGCTCCCCCCTGCTATGAAGAGATCGGCCGAAGCGGAGTCTCCGGGAACCCTGGCCTCCAGTCGCAGGGTCTTGTGGTCGCCCGGCAGCGGTGTCACGCCAAAGTCGGCATTGGCCGTGGAGGGAAGGGCAGCGAGGGCGGCTTTCACATTGTCCGCGTCCACAGGGTTGGTGGGATCGGAAGCGGGGTCCACCGTGAGCCTGGCCTGTACGGGAATGCAGATCGTCTCGCAGACACCCAGAAAGACATCCGCGGAAATCAGCACTTTGTCTTCCGGATCGGTAATGGTGAAAACGACCGGCAGCGCGACGGACTGGTCGTAACCCGCCCACTGCCCATAGCCGTCGTCATGGCGCTTTGGGGCCGGAAAGAGAAGTTGCGCATCGGAGATGTTGTCGCTGCCGGAAACGTCGAGCTGCGGCGGCACGCCGCTGTCGCCCGGGTCACGCCAATAGGTCTTCCAGCCCGGTTTCAGGGCAATTTCCAGCGCGCCGTGAAGGCGTCCCTGGGCGTCGGGCTCTCCTGTGGTGACCAGCCGCACGCGCCCGCCCTGGCTATCCACCCATTCCGAGGAGGAAGCGAAAGCAGCTGAAACAGTGGAGACGGCCAGGGCCAGGCCGGCAAAAATGAAAACGCCATTCTTCATGTGGCTGATTTGGCCTTGCCTTCGCCGTAACGCAATTGCCGGTCAGCCTGGACGGGGATCATATTTGCGTGACCTGTCACCACCCATTGGCGGCGGTCGAAGGTCTTTCAAGAGGGCCGGAAAAGGGATACGTTTCGTTCATGGAGCTTTTGCGCAACAAGAAGGAAGCCGGAGGGAATGGCTTCCTGGACGACCACTTCCTGATTGCCATGCCAGGCATGAGGGATGAACGATTTGCACGTTCGGTGATCTACATCTGCGCCCATAGCGAAGAGGGTGCGATGGGCCTCATCATCAACCAGACCCAGCAGATGATGTTTCCGGACCTTCTTGTCCAGCTTGGCATCATGGACGAGGAGGAGGTCATACGCCTGCCGAGCTACGCACGGGATTTCGTCGTACGCAATGGCGGCCCCGTGGACCGCAGCCGTGGCTTCGTACTCCATACCGGGGACTACCGCGTAGAGTCCTCGCTGCCTGTTTCCGAGGACATCTGCCTGACCGCAACGATCGACATCCTGCGGGCGATCTCAACCGGCCGCGGGCCGCGACATGCCCTGATGGCGCTCGGCTATTCGGGTTGGGGAGCCGGCCAGCTTGAAAGCGAGATCGCCCAGAATGGCTGGCTGACCTGTCGGGCGACGACAGAACTTCTGTTCGACACGGATATCGAACGCAAATACGATCGCATCCTCGCGTCAATCGGCATCGACCCGGCACATCTGAGCGCGGCTGCCGGGCACGCCTGACCATCGTTCCCTGAAGACAGCCGCTTTTCCTGCCAAGCGCCGCGTGCAGACCCCTGAATCTCCCGTTGAGGGAGGCAACGGGGACTGTCTCAGGCGGCCGTCAGCGGATATTGCTCCTTGAGCAGTTTCAGCGCCGCATCGCCCGCCATCGGCGCGCCGAAGGCAAAGCTCTGCACATATTCGCAGCCCATCTGGCGCAATTCCAGTGCGTCGCTCGGATCGGTGATGCCCTCCGCCACCACCGACAGGCCGAGTTCGTGCGCCATGTTGATCATGGAGCGCAACAACACCGTGCGCTTCGGTGACGTATCGTCCACGAAGGCCTTGTCGATCTTGATCGTGTCGAAAGGAAAGCGCGTCAGATAGGACAAGGAAGAGTAGCCAGTGCCGAAATCGTCGAGAGAGAGGCCGATGCCGAGCTGTTTGAGGCGGGTCAGCACATGCGCCGTCTGTTCCGGATTGTCCATGACCAGAGATTCAGTGAGCTCCAGCCGCAGGCAGCGTGGCTTCAGGGTGGACCGGGTTATCACCGAACGCACGTCGCTCACGAGGTCGCGGCGGATCAACTGACGGCTGGAAAGATTGACCGAGACGGACAGAGGTGCGTCGCCGATCTGTTTTTGCCATGCAGCCAGGTCCTCGGCTGCCTTTTGCATGGCGAAGAGGCCGAGTTGCACGATCAGCCCGCAATTCTCGGCCACGGGAATGAAGTCGGCGGGTGGAATCATGCCACGCCGAGGATGTTCCCAGCGCAGCAGCGCCTCGAAGCCGGCGACGCTGTTGTCCTCGAGACGCACAATCGGCTGATAGGCGAGCGTGAACTCTCGCCTCTCTATGGCGCGGCGCAAATCCGATTCGAATTGGAGGCGGTCAGTGCCGACAGTGCGGAAGGCCGGCCGGAACGGCTCTATTCGGTCGCCGCCGAAGCGCTTTGCCTGGTACATTGCGAGCTCGGCGTCCTTCACGAGGTCGCCCGCGGAGGCCTGGTCCGTAGTCCAGGTGATCAGGCCGATCGAGGCGGTAAGCACGATCTCTCGCTTGGCGAAGGTGATCGGCGCACTGATGGCGCGTTTGATCGCCTCGGCGACTGAGGCTATGCGCGCAGGGTCCTGTTCCGACAGAAGCATCAGCGCAAACTGATCGCCGGAGAAGCGCGACAGCGAGTCCTTCGGTTTGAGCAGCCGGTGCAGGCGTCGGGCTACGGTCAGCAGTATGGTATCTCCGGCCGAAATGCCGAGCCCGTCATTGACATACTTGAAGCGGTCGATGTCGATGACGAACACGGTCGGGCGTATCTTTTCCTCTGTGCGGGCGATGGAGATGATGGTCTCCAGCCGGTTCATGAAAAGCTCGCGGTTGGGCAGGCCGGTGAGATTGTCATGTACCGCGTCGTGCAGGAGCCGCTCTTCGGCCTTTTTCTCTTCGGTCACGTCGACCATGGTGCCGACACAACGGATTACTTCGCCGTCGGAGCCTATGATCGGCCGCGCGCGCAGCGAGAACCAGTGGTAATGGCCGTCCGCGCCGCGCAGCCGGAAATTCTGGGCCACTCGGCCCCGGCGATGCTCCAGGACGACGTCAAGCGTGGTGCGGAAGGTGTCGCGGTCCTCGGCATGCAGGAGGGGGAGCCAATTGCGTGCGGGACCGTTCAAGCTGTTGGGGGCCAGCCCGAGCTGCTGGCTGATATCGGGGTGGGTCACCACCCTGTCGCGCAGCACGTCCCAGTCCCAGACCGTGTCGCCGGAGCCCGCTACCGCCAGCGCCTGCCTTTCCAGGTCGGAAAGCAGGCCCTGATGCAGCGCACCGCCAGCAAAGGCGTGCTGCATGACCGTGAATCCGATCAGCAGGATGATGAGGATCAGGCCGCCGCCGAGTGCAGGCTGTGCGATGTCGTTGTCGAGCATGCCGGTGACGGCCATCCAGGACCCGACGAGCCAGACCAGTATCATCACCCAGCTCGGGATCAGCATGATGGCCCGGTCATAACCGCGTATGCTCAGCATCACGATGAGGCACAGGCCCGCCAGTGCCGTCGCTGCGAAGGAAAGCCGCGCGATGCCGGCCGCCACCGGCGGATCGATGATGGCTACCCCCGCTATCAGCACCAGGCCTAAGATCCAGGCTAGAGCGCCGTAACTGAAATGGCCGTGCCAGCGGTTGAGGTTGAGATAGGCGAACAGGAACACGACCAGGGTTGCGGCGAGGGCAACTTCGGAGGCCGCACGCCACATCTGCTCGTTTCCGGGTGTGATTTCTATGATCTTGGTGAGAAAGCCGAAATCGACGCAGATGAAGGCCAACACCGCCCAGGCCAGAGCAGCCGTTGCCGGGAACATGGAGGTTCCCTTCACGACGAACAGGATGGTGAGGAACAGGGCAAGGAGTCCCGCGATACCGATGACTATGCCGCGATAGAGCGTGTAGGAGTTGATGGTGTCCTTGTAGGCGTCGGGTTCCCACAGATAGACCTGAGGAAGCTTAGGGGACGCGAGCTCGGCGACGAATGTGACGACAGTGCCCGGGTTCAGCGTCACGCGGAACACATCGGCATCGGGACTTGCCTGGCGGTCCAGGGCAAAACCTTCCGAAGGCGTGATCGCGGAGATGCGCGTCGAGCCGAGATCGGGCCAGAAGATGCCCGAATTCACCATGCGGAAATGCGGGGCTACGATCAGGCGGTCGAGCTGCTGGTCCGTGGTGTTGGCGAGCGCGAACACCGCCCAGTCGCCGGTAGAGCGCTTGTCATTGGCCTCGACCTCGATGCGTCGAACAATGCCGTCTGCGCCAGGTGCGGTCGACACCTGGAAATTCTCACCCTGGTTGTGGTGTATCTCCACCGCCCTGGACAGATCGAGCGCCACGTCGTCGCGCGCGATCTTGATCGGCTCCACGGCGAGGGATGGCCAGGCGGCGCACAGGAGCATTATCGTCGCGAGGACGAAGGCAGGCAGCGATCGTAGTCTCGCGCTAACAGTCAAAATCAACCCTTCTTGCCGAAATCCGGATTGTCCTCGATGATCCGTGCGTACAGATAGTGGTCCTGCCACGCGCCGTTGATCTTCAGGTAGGACCTGAGCAGTCCTTCGCGCTGAAATCCGGCTTTTTCAAGCACTCGCATCGAGCGGACGTTGTCGGGAATACAGGCAGCCTCTATGCGGTGCAACCGCAACCTGTCGAAGGCGAAACGCACCAGGACGTTGACGGCGTCGGTCATCAGTCCGCGGTTGGCGTAGCGTTCGCCGATCCAGTAGCCGATATGGCCGCTCTGGGACACGCCATGGCGGATGTTGGCAAGGGTGATGCCGCCCGCGAGCTTGCCGCTCTCGCCTTCAAAGATGAAAAAGGCGATCGCCGTACCCTGGGCATAGTCCTCGCGGTAGCGGCCGAGGCGGTGGCGCCAGCTCGTGCGCTCGAGTTCGTCCGGCGCCCATCGCGGCTCCCAGCGCTCAAGGAAGGCGCGACTTTCCCTCCGCAGTGTCGCCCATGCCGTGTAGTCGCTGGCCACGGGCACCCGCAACATAACCTTGCTGCCTTTCAGCACCGGCATGTCTCGGCGGAAGAAAGGAAGCGCGAACACGGCCTGAAACTGCTTCAGACGGCGAGTCTGTGAGCCATCGGTCGCGGGCCCGGCAAGGCATCAAGCACGGCCTCATAGGGTGCCAGCGTCCCGACTGGGCCGACAGCCGTCAGTGTCGGCTTGGTCGAGAAAAGTCGCGACGAAAGATCCGTCAACCGGTCCACGGTGAGCGCCCCCAGCCTGTCCATCAGTTCTTCCTTTGGAATTGGACGGCCGAAGAGCAGGAGTTGGCGGGCGATCTGCGAGGCCCGGCTGGCCGGGCTCTCCGCCGACATGATAAGGCCGGCTCGATATTGCGCCCGGGCGCGGTCCAATTCCTCCTGGGTGATCTTTTCGCCCGCCCGCTCCAGTTCGCGGATGATGACCGGGATCAGCCTGCCGAGATCTGCCTGGCCCGTGGCCGCATGTATGCCGAAGATTCCAGTATCGGAAAAGCCCCAATGGAACGCATAGACCGAATAGCACAGGCCTCGTTTCTCACGGACCTCCTGGAAAAGGCGGGACGACATGCCGCCCCCCAGAACCATCGAAAGAACCTGCGAGGCATAGAAGTCGCGCACATGATAGGCGCGTCCTTCAAAACCCAGCACGATCTGCGCATCCATCAGGTCGCGGTTCTCGCGAAAGTCTCCGCCGACATATTGCGCATAGGTCGGCGGCGCCGCCTCCGCCTTCGATCGGAAGCGTCCGAGGCGCTTTTCAACTTCGCGCACGAATTCGTCGTGCCTGATATCGCCAGCGGCGACCACCACCATGCGATCGGCGCCGTACTGACGTTCCATGAACTCGTGCAGTTGCCTGGAGGTGAAGGATTTCACCGTTTCGGGCGTGCCAAGAATCGATCGGCCAAGTGTCTGATGGCGAAACGCCGTCTCGGTGAAGCGGTCGAAGACGATGTCGTCCGGCGTATCGTGCGCGGCGCCGATCTCCTGCAGGACCACATGCTGCTCGCGCGCCAGCTCGTCGGGATCGAACTCGGAGTTCTGCAGTATGTCGGAAAGGATATCCACCGCCAGCGGCACATCGTCCGATAGCACCCGGGCGTAGAAGGACGTCGTTTCCACGCTGGTGGCGGCGTTGATCTCGCCGCCGACATTCTCGATCTCCGAGGCAATCTGGAAAGCGCTACGCCTCTTGGTGCCCTTGAACGCCATGTGTTCGAGCAGATGGGCGATGCCATGCTCGTCGTCGCGTTCGTTGCGGGCGCCGGACTTGACCCACACCCCGAGAGCGACGGATTCAAGATTTGGAATGGTTTCGGTGGCGACAGTCAGGCCGTTCGAGAGACGGCTTACCTCAACACCCATATGGACTTTACTCCCTGCGCGCGGCCGCTAACGCGCAGCTCGCGCGCGGTGGCTGATATGATCTTCCAACATTTTCAAGTCGGATGGAAGTACCGTGAATGCTTCGTCGGCTTCCATCAATCCGGATAGCCACGCCGGCAGGGCCGGAGAGATGCCGCATGCGGCCTCCACCGCTGCCGGAAACTTTGCCGGATGCGCGGTGCCCAGCACCACCATGGGAGTCACCCCGGCAGGTTGGCCCGCCGCCACATGCACGCCGGCCGCCGTGTGTGGGTCCAAAAGGTAGCCGCTCGCCGCCAGCGTGGAACGGATGGTTGCGGCGACTTCTCCGCTCGTCGCGCGCCCGGCATCGAATTCGTCCCGGATGCGCTGCATGTCCGGGCCATCTATGGCGAAGGCGCCGGACTGCTTTAGCAAGGCCATGTAGCGCCGAACCGTCGCGGCATTGCGGCCCGAGGCTTCGAACAGAAGGCGCTCGAAATTGGAGGAAACCTGGATGTCCATGGACGGCGAGGTGGTGGGGACGACGCCTTCCATGCGGTACTCGCCGCTGGCGAGGGTGCGCGCCAATATGTCGTTGTCGTTGGTGGCTATGACCAGCCGCTCGACAGGTAGCCCCATCCGCTTGGCTGCATAGCCGGCGAAAATGTCGCCGAAATTTCCTGTGGGCACCGTGAAGGAAACCGGTCTGTCCGGCGCGCCGAGCGAGATCGCCGAGGTGAAGTAATAGACGATCTGGGCCATGATCCGCGCCCAGTTAATGGAGTTCACGCCGGAAAGCGCGACGCGATCGCGGAAGGCATGGTCGTTGAACATGTCCTTCAGCAGACCCTGGCAGTCATCGAAATTGCCCTCGATCGCCAACGCATGAACATTGGCCGCTTTCGATGTGGTCATCTGTCGCTGCTGAACAGGGGATACCCGCCCATGCGGGAACAGGATGAAGATGTCGGTCCGCTCCCTGCCGGCGAAGGCTTCAATGGCTGCGCCGCCGGTGTCGCCCGAAGTGGCGCCCACTATGGTGGCGCGGCGGTCGCGCTCGGCCAACACATGGTCCATCAGCCGCGCCAGCAACTGCATGGCCACATCCTTGAAGGCGAGCGTGGGTCCGTGGAACAGCTCCAGCACGAAGCGGTTTGGACCGAGCTGGACCAGTGGGCACACCGCCTCATGACGAAAAGTCGCATATGCTTCTCGCACCAGCGCCTCGAACGCCGCCGACGGAATTTCCCCTCCCAGGAAGGGTGTCAGTACGCGTATCGCGATATCGGGATAGGGCAGGCCACGCATGGCGCGGACTTCCTGCGCCGAAAACTGCGGCCACTCCTGCGGGACGTAAAGGCCGCCGTCCCGCGCCAGTCCGGCAAGTACCGTATCGGAAAATCCCAATGCGGGCGCCTCGCCTCGGGTGCTCACATATTCCATGCTGGCTGATCCACTCCTGCCCGATAAATGCTGCTGCAAACGGTGTTTTTTGTGCGCAACCTCAGTCGCATTTTTGCCTCCGGGTTGCTATAGGACACCGGCTTTGCCAGAGGGAAGGGCACTTCATGCTGTTTCATGCCTTCAACGGTCGCTTTTTTGCCGCTGCTGCAATTGCCGGCTTCATGCTGGCCGCCGCCGGCTGTCAATCCAGCGACCTCACGTTGGGCATGGGGGGCGACAAGCAGGCGGCCAAGCCCCAGGAAGCCGGAAAGGTCACGGCGAGTTCGCTGAGGGCCTATTGCCCGAGAGTGACGCTTCGGGAAGGCACCGCCTATTTCAATACCTATGGCAGGGGCGGTCGGGGCAGCGCTGATGCCGAAGAGGCCAGCCAGAACGACTCGTCGAACATCGTTTACCAGGCTGCCATCACCGACGTTACTCGGGACTGCACTCACGACGGCACCACAATGACGCTGAATGTCGCCGTCGCGGGCAAGGTGGTGCCCGGGCCGCTCGGCAAGCCCGGCGACATCACCATGCCCATACGCATCGTGGTGATGCGCGGGACGGAGGTGCTCTATTCCAAGCTGCACCAGTACAAGATCCACATTTCCGACATGACGGCGGCTACCCAGTTCGTTTTCAACGACCCCGCCATCGCAGTACCCGAGCCCACCGCCGCCAACTATCAGGTTTTCGCCGGCTTTGACGAAGGCCAGCCTGCCGCCGCCAAGCCGCAGAGGAAGCGCGTCGTGCGCAAGAAGGCGCCGGCCACTGCGGCTGCTCCGGCACCTGCGTCCGAGGACGCGTCGCAGACCTCGATATCCGACATTCCGAGATAGGACAGACACACCGCGAGATGGCGAAGGCACGGTCAAGGGACGCGCTTACGCGTCCTGCCATTCGGACAGCGCCGCAATCACGCCCTTGAGCTCGGACCAGCGCCGAATGACGGTTTCCGCGCCGGCTTCAGTCAAGGCATCGGCGTGGCCGGGATAGCTATGCGCGGCGCCGGTGAAACCGATCACACGCATGCCGGCCCGCCTTGCGCCGGTGATGCCATGGACGGAATCCTCGATCACGAAGGTTGCGGCTGGATCGGCCCCTAGCGTCTTTGCGGCGTGGAGAAAGACATCCGGCGCCGGCTTGGGCTTGCCGCTAGGCGTCTCGAGTGCCGAAAATATGCCGCCTGCGAAAAGAGGGAGAAGCCCGGTTTTGCCCAGCGTGATTTCAATCCGCTCGGTGCGCGAGTTGGAACATATGCAGCGCGGCCCCGCAACAGCTGCAACAGCCTGGGCTGCCCCCTCGATCGCCCGCACATCCCTGGCCAATCTCTGGTCGATCAGCGCCTCTGCCTGATCGATCATGGAGGCCTGGAACGGAATGCCGGCCTTTTCCTCGATAGCGATGAGGATGTCCTTGAAGGTGAGGCCGGCATAGGTTTCGGCCAGTTCCTCCGGGGTGATTTCATATCCTGCTGCGGTGATGAGCTCGGCTTCGACACGCGCGGCTATGATTTCAGAATCGACGAGGACGCCGTCGCAATCGAAAATAACGAGATCTGGCTGGGACATGATGTTTTCGGCAACAGGTGGGCAGACGGGGGGCGGCATACATCATTGGGGCATGCACGGCAAATCCCTGCGTCGCTTCATTAAATCTTTACGCGAAACGGTAACCATAACGGCAGGTAAACAGTAATGCGTTGCGGGTGTAAAACATGTCGGCCGTGCGTCATCTCGACGAGCTTTCCTCCTTCCCCCAGAATGCCGAATGGCTCGACACGATCCTGAAAGGAGATTGCGTCGCCGCGCTGGATCGTCTCCCCGAGCACTCGGTCGACGTGATCTTCGCCGATCCGCCATACAATCTTCAGCTTGAAGGCGAGTTGCACCGGCCTGACCAGTCCAAGGTCGATGCTGTCGATGACCATTGGGACCAGTTCGAGAGCTTCGAGGCTTATGATGCCTTCACACGCGCCTGGCTGCTGGCTGCGCGGCGCGTGCTGAAACCCAGCGGGACGATCTGGGTCATCGGTTCATACCACAACATCTTCCGGGTCGGGGCCAAGATGCAGGATCTCGGCTTCTGGATCCTGAACGACGTGATCTGGCGCAAGACCAACCCGATGCCGAACTTCCGCGGCCGCCGTTTCCAGAATGCGCATGAAACGCTCATCTGGGCCTCGCGCGACCGCAACGCCAAGGGCTACACCTTCAACTACGAGGCCATGAAGGCGGCAAATGACGATGTGCAGATGCGTTCCGACTGGCTGTTTCCGATCTGCACCGGAGCCGAGCGGCTGAAGGACGAAAACGGGAGCAAGCTGCATCCGACCCAGAAGCCGGAGGCGCTGCTTGCCCGCGTGATCATGGCTTCGACCAAGCCGGGCGATGTGATCCTCGATCCGTTCTTTGGTTCCGGCACCACGGGGGCCGTCGCCAAGCGGCTCGGCCGCCACTTCGTCGGCATCGAGCGCGAGCAGGCCTATATCGACGCTGCAAACGAACGGATCGCAGCGGTACGACCGCTGGAGCGGGAGGACATTTCCGTGCTGGCCGGCAAGAGGGCGGAACCGCGAGTGGCTTTCGTCAGCCTGATCGACAGCGGCCTGGTGCGGCCGGGTGCTACGCTCTACGACGCCAAGAGGCGCTGGTCGGCGAAAGTGCGCGCGGACGGTACGCTGGCGGTCGGCTCAAGCGCCGGCTCGATCCACAAGATGGGCGCCCTGGTGCAGGGAATCGATGCCTGCAATGGCTGGACCTTCTGGCACTACGAGCGTGCGGGAGGGCTGACCCCGATCGATGAACTGCGCCGCATCGCCCGCCTGGGAATGGAGAGGGCGGGCGCGTAGCCGCAACAAATCCATCGCGTCAGCCCGCGGCGTCACGAGGCGCGCCGGCCGCTCGCGCCTGCTGTTCAGACCCGTATTCCCAGTCGATCAAGGTCACGAATCAGCGTCTGTGCGTCCGTGAACTGCACCGCCTGCCAGCCTGCTGCCTTTGCGCCTTCGACGTTTTTCGGGCTGTCGTCAATGAACAGGGAGGCGGCGGGATCGAGGCCGAAGGCCTGTGCATGGTGCCTGTAGATCGCCACGTCGGGCTTGATGAGCCGGACGTCGGCCGAGACTGTGACACCCCGCGGGCGCTTGAGAAATGGAAAGCGTTCCGTTGCTTCCCGGAACGTGTCGGAGGCGAAGTTGGTAAGCATCGTGACGTCGCGCCCGGCATCGATCAGCGCTTCCATGATGGCGACGCTGTCTTCATAGGCATGCGGTACCATTTCATGCCAGAGCCTGCGGAAATTGCGGATATTCTGCTCGTGGGCGGGATGCAGCTCGATCAGCAGCGCCTCGGCCTCTTCCCAGGTCCGACCGCGGTCCTGCTCAAGATTCCATTCGCCCGTGCAGACATTTTCGAAGAACCATTTGCGTTCTTCGGGATCGGGAATCAGGCGGCTGAACGGCAGATCGGGGTCGTAATGGATAAGCACCTTGCCGATGTCGAACACGATGTGGCGGATTTCCGTCATCTTTTCCCTGCTCGTTTTGTCGTTCCCGAAAGTGCTGCCTCGATGGCCTTTTTAATGACCGTCGGCAAGGCCTCGCCGGAAATCTCCGCTGGGCCAGACCAGAAGTGCCCTGGAGGCGCTGGCCCGTCATAGCCTGCGCGAAAAACCGCAAGCTCCAGCGCGAAATGCGTGAATATGTGGGTGATGCTTCCGCAGGCGACCCAGTCTGCGAGGAAGGGTGCGGCCGCTGGGGTCGATTCCCCGTCCTGCCGCGCCGTCCAGTCCGTGGTCGGAACCTCGGTCATGCCGCCGAGCAGACCGGAGGTCGGCCGCTTTCGCAGCAATATGGCACCGTCTTCCCGCACGGCGACAAAAGCCGCCCCCCTCCGCGCGGGCCTTTCCTTGCGTGCCAACCGTACGGGGTAGAATTCGGGATCGCCTGCACGCAGTGCGGTGCAATCTTCACGCAGTGGACAGAGCATGCAGCGAGGCCGTTTTGGCGTGCAGACGGTTGCGCCGAGATCCATCATGGCCTGGGCGAAATCGCCGGGACGGCTTGCCGGGACAAGGCGCTCTACCAAGGCGCGTATTTCCGTCTTCGCCTGCGGTAAGGGCGTCGTTACGGCGAACAGCCGGGAAACCACCCTTTCCACATTGCCGTCGACCACAGCCGCCTGTCTGTCGAAGGCGATGGCCGCGATGGCGGCCGCCGTATAGGGGCCGATGCCGGGCAGGGTACGTAGCCCTTCTTCTGTATCCGGGAACTTGCCTCCGGCCGCTGCAATCCGTTCGGCACAGGCCTTCAGGTTGCGCGCGCGTGAGTAGTAGCCAAGGCCGGCCCAGGCCTTCATGACATCCTCGCGCTGCGCCGCAGCCAGTGCATCGACAGTCGGCCATTTGTCGACGAACGTGTTGAAATAGGCCTTTACTGCCTCCACGGTGGTCTGCTGCAGCATGACTTCGGACAGCCAGACGCGGTAGGGGTCCGGCCGCGCGCCATTCGCCAGGTCCCGCGGCGCCACCCGCCAGGGCAGTTCGCGGTGGTGCGCGTCATACCAGGCAAGCAGGCGCGGCGCGATTTGCGACTGCACAACGTTGCCGGGCTTGCGGCGGGGCTGCTGCGGTGCCATTGATCGAAAGAACCGTTATTGTGCCGGCAGAGCCGGTCGAACTGGAGAACGCATGGCAGCGAAAACGCGGTTCGGCAATCCCGTTCCGGTGAGCGACGTCGCCACGGGCATTCTCGACCCGGTGCTGCGCAAGCGTGCCGGAATTTCGGTCGGGCTGGCGCAGTCCTGGGAGGAAATCGTCGGGCCGAGACTGGCCACTGCCTCGCGGCCCGAAAAGATTCAATGGCCGCGCCGCCTGAATGAGGAAGATCCCTTCGAGCCGGCCACACTCGTCATTGCCTGCGAGGGCATGGCAGCCCTTCACCTTCAGCACCAGACCGGCGAAATTGTTTCCCGCGTCAATGCATTTCTGGGTTTCAACGCTATCGGACGGGTCCGCATCGTACAGAAACCCCTGAGCGGGCAGCACAAGCCGCCTCGGCCGACTCCTCGACAACTATCCGGCGCAGAACGGGCTCGTCTGGCAGAGGTGGTGGCTCCGCTCGAGGATGACGGCCTGCGCACCTCGCTGGAGCGGCTCGGGGCGTCTATATTGGGGCAACGAAAATAGGATTCTCGCATATTCGTGATTGCCCTTGGCGATGTTGCCGATTGGATTGCCCGCCACGATGCCTTAATTCGCGCAAACTCTCGCCTTTCCGTGCCATTGCGTTGCACAATCAAAGTTCCATCAGGTGATTCGCATGACCCGCATCCTGTCCCGCAGAATGGTTCTTTCCTCGCTCGCCATGATGCCGGCGGCGCTGGCCATTGTGGCATGCAGCGACTCGGGAGCGGAGGCGGAGGCGCAGACCACGGCTCCGGCTGCTCCGGCGGATGGCGCAAAGCCTGCCACCGAGGCTCCGGCGGCGCAGGGCACGGTCGACATGGCCAAATTGCTCGAGCCCGGCGCGCTGCCTGACAAGGTGTTGGGCAAGGACGATGCTCCCGTCACGATCGTCGAATATGCCTCGATGACCTGCCCGCATTGCGCGCATTTCAACGAGGCGACCTTCCCGGAGCTGAAGAAGAATTACATCGACACCGGCAAGGTGCGGTATATCCTGCGCGAATTTCCCTTCGATCCGCGGGCGGAGGCCGGCTTCATGCTGGCGCGCTGCGCAGGCGACAATTACTACGCCATGATCGACGTGCTGTTCCGCCAGCAAATGCAGTGGGCGGCGGGCGAAAATACCAAGGATGCGCTGCTGCAGATCTCCCGACTGGCCGGTTTTACACAGGAGAGCTTCAACGCCTGCTTGACGGACCAGAAGCTTCTCGACCAAGTCAGGGCGGTGCAAAGGCGCGGCGCCGACGAATTCAAGGTGGATTCGACGCCGACCTTCTTCATCAACGGCAAGACCTACAAGGGGGCATTGTCGATTGCGGAAATGTCCGCCATCATCGACCCGCTGCTGTGAGGCTTCCTTAGCCTCCGGGCTCCCGCGTCTGCGCGGGCGGGAGTTTTGCGCATGAAGTTTTCGCGCCTCCGCCTGCTCGGTTTCAAGTCCTTCGTCGATCCCGGCGAGTTCGTCATCGAGCGCGGCCTGACCGGCATCGTCGGGCCGAACGGCTGTGGCAAGTCCAACCTTGTCGAGGCGCTGCGCTGGGTGATGGGCGAAAGCTCATACAAGAACATGCGCGCGTCCGGCATGGACGACGTGATTTTTTCCGGTTCGGCCACCCGGCCGGCGCGCAATACGGCCGAAGTCACGCTGTTTCTCGACAATTCGGACCGTACGGCGCCGGCTGCCTTCAATGATTCCGACGAATTGCAGGTTTCACGTCGGATCGAGCGGGAGGCGGGCTCCGTCTACCGGATCAACGGCAAGGAGGCGCGCGCCAAGGATGTGCAGCTTCTATTCGCCGACCAGTCCACTGGCGCGCGTTCTCCCTCCATGGTCGGCCAGGGCCGTATCGGCGAGCTCATCCAGGCCAAGCCGCAGGCGCGGCGCGCCCTGCTTGAAGAAGCCGCAGGCATATCCGGCCTGCACAGCCGCCGCCACGAGGCGGAATTGCGGCTCAAGGGAGCAGAACAGAACCTTGAGCGGCTGGATGATGTCGTCGGCGAATTGCAGGGGCAGATAGAAAACCTGAAGCGCCAGGCCCGCCAGGCTTCCCGTTTCAAGAATCTTTCGGCCGAAATCCGCAAGGCAGAGGCGATTCTGCTGCATCTGCGCTGGACCATGGCCAAGCAACAGGAGGCAGAGGCACAATCCGCCCTGTCTGCTGCCACGTCGCTGGTTGGCGAGCGCGCTGCTGCCCAGATGAACGCGGCCAAGGAGCAGGCCGTAGGCGCCCACCGCCTGCCTGAACTGCGCGAGGCCGAAGCTTCGGCCGCGGCTGCCGTTCAGCGCCTTTCGATCGCAAAGGCCCAGATCGAGGAGGAGGCAGGCCGCATACGCGCCCGCCAGGCCGAGCTTGACCGTCGGCTCGAACAACTCGACGCGGACATAGCGCGCGAGGAGCGCATGGTGCGCGACAACGCCGACGTTCTGGAGCGTCTGGCCGAGGAAGAACGCCAGCTGAATGCGGAAAACGCAGGAGCCTCCGAGCGGGAAGCAGCCAAGCACGCTGCCTTCGAAAGCGCCGCAGCTGCGCTGGCGCTCAGCGAGAAGGCGTTGGCAGCACTGACCGCCGAGCGCGCGGAGGCGGCTGCCCAGCGCAACCAGTTCGAGCGCACGCTGCGCGAGGCTGTCGAGCGGCGTGACAGGCTTGCCCGGCAACTCGCTGATGTGGACCGTGAGGCGGGAGAGATAGCCGCGAGGCTCGCCGAATTGCCAGATCCCGCCGAGAAGCGCGCATTGGTGGAGGAAGCGGAAGCCAAGCTCGCTGCTGCCGATGCCGCCGCCATAGCCGCTGAAAAGGCGGTCGGGCAGGCGAGGGCGGCCGAAGCCGCGGCGCGTGCGCCTCTGCAGGAGGCGAAGGCGGAGCTTGCGCGTATCGAGACGGAGGCGCGTACCCTCGCAAACATGTTGAATGCCGCCGCGGGTGGCGGCCAGTTTCCGGCGGTTGTGGAACAGATCGGTGTCGATCGCGGCTTCGAGACGGCTCTGGGAGCGGCGCTGGGAGAAGATCTCGACGTACCGCTCGACAGCAGCGCGCCCGTCCATTGGGGTGACAGCGAACCGCACCCGCACGATCCGGCCCTGCCGGAAGGCGTGATTTGCCTCGCCTCGGTGGTGCGTGCGCCGCCGCAGCTTGCTCGCCGCCTGGCGCAGGTCGGCATTGTCGATGCCGCTGACGGTCCACGCCTGCAGAAGTTGCTTGCGCCTGGCCAGCGCCTGGTTACCAGGGAGGGCGACTTGTGGCGCTGGGACGGTTTTGTAGCCAGCGCGGACGCGCCTACTCCGGCGGCTCTGCGGCTGGCGCAGAAGAATCGCCTTGCGGAACTGAATGCGGCCGCCGCAGAGGCAACGCAAAAAGTCCGCGCCTTCGAGGAGCGCCTGGCAGAAGCAGAACGCACGGCGCGTGAGAGCGCCGAGGCCGAACGCCACGCGCGCGATGCATGGCGCGCC
>SMEK01000463.1_pt1 | contig 28205 bp, 31 predicted proteins | sample 2456371 | NCBI WGS metagenome assembly SMEK01 (sample SAMN10132590, study PRJNA489261) | soil metagenome | isolation source: day1 antibiotic-loamy sand soil ammended with composted manure from dairy... | place: USA | collected 2015-04-01
GCCAGGATAAAAGGCGAGCCTGCGACGCCGGAGGACAGGATCGCGAAGGCCGACATACCTGAGATCAAGGCCGTTCCATCCGCCTCCCCGCTCGAAAACGCTCCCCTTCAGCCCCTGAACGACGAGGCGCTGAAACCGACGACAGGCGACCGGAACCATGACCTGCCGCCGGCGTCGACCGAAACAAAACCGGATGAGAAGAAGCCGAGCGACGCAACCCAAAGAGCGGCAGCGGAGATTCAGCGCCAGCTCGCCGAGGCTTTCAAGGAAGACCGGATAGGCGCCGGCATCTCGGTTGAGGCAACGGACAAGGGCGTGGTCGTTTCCGTTACCGACCAGTTTGATTTTGGCATGTTCGAGATCGGCTCGGCAGTGCCCCGCAAGGAACTGGTGCTGGCAATGGAAAAGATCGGCCGCATCGTCAACGGCCATAAGGGCAGCGTCGTCATTCAGGGTCATACCGACGCTCGGCCGTTCCACTCCGAAACATATGACAACTGGCGGCTCTCCACTGCCCGCGCACACTCGGCCTATTACATGCTTGTTCGCGCTGGCGTGGACGAACGCCGTATCACGGAAGTTTCCGGCTTCGCCGACCGCCGGCCCAAGGACGCCAGGGACCCGTTGGCAGCCGTGAATCGCCGTATCGAAATCCTTTTGGAGACGGACGGATGAAACGGCCCGTCCGGTGTTGCGCCATCGCCTTCGCCGTCATCACGGGTGGAATGATAACGCCCGTTCTGGCGGGAGAACGCCTGCATCCCTACCAGATGGTGCGTTCGCTGCAGTTGGTGCAGGACCGGATAGCGGCCGGTGATCATGCCGCCATGCCGATGCAGGCAAAGCTGCTGGAAATGATCGACGCCCGATTCCGCAAGGCGGCAAGCGACGACTTTGAAGAGCCCCGCAACGTGCGCGCCCTGCTTGTCTTCGGCATGAGCGGGGGCAATCCGGCCACCGTCGCGGCCACCGTGGCACGCGCCAGACTGGCGGCAAGCGAACAATCGCTCGCTGCAGGCGTCGTCAGTTATCTCAATGGCCAGCCGGCCGAGGCGATCAAGGCACTGGAGCCGATCGATCCGGTGAGCCTGCCCGAAGAACTGGCCGCCTTCGTGGCATTGGTGAAAGGATCGCTGCTTGCCCCGGAGAGGCCGGTGGAAGCATTGCGCCTGCTCGACCACGCCCGCCTGCTAAGTCCCGGCACGCTGGTCGAGGAGGCTGCGCTTCGCCGTTCTGTCGGCATCGCCGTGGACATCGGGGATGCCTCGCGCTTCCTGCTCGCTTCCACCCAGTATACGGCGCGCTTCCTGCATTCGCCCTATGCCAGCCAGTTTGCCGACGCCTTCGTGTCAGGCGTTATCGCGCTGCATCTGTCGATCAACCTGGACAGGATCGCCGACATTACCGCCATGATGGATGCCGAGCGGGAAAAGGTCATCTATCTGCGCATCGCCCGCCGCGCAGCGATCGACGGATTGACCGAACTTTCGGCCTTCGCCTCGGCAAGGGCCGAACAGGGCCGAGACGGCAAGGACAACCGGGACGATCCCCGGGCGTTGCTCTACGCCAGCCTCTCCTCAATGACCTCGGCCACGATCGAGGAGCTCCGCGCGACATTGAAGAAAATAGATCGCAACCAACTGTCGGATGCCGACCAGGCCCTCCTCGACGCAGCCATGCAGATCACCGACGAAATTACAGCCATGCCGAAGGCTCCGACAACCAGTATCGGCCCGGCCTTGCCGAAAAGCCACGCCGCATCCATAGCCGCACCGGCTGAGGAGCCAGCCTCGGCAGCCGCTGCCGACATGGCCGACATTTCCGACCTTCCTCCGGTCGAGGGTGCTCGATCGGAAGAGTTGCCGAACGAAACGCCGCAAATGGCCGAAACGGGAGAAGTCCCGGACGCGGCTTCAGACCGACTGGATGCGAATCCCGCAACCGACGACAAGGCATTGTCAGCCGGGGCGCCCTCCCCCGACGGCACGGACGAAGCCATCGTCCAGACCCGACGCAAGCTCGACCAGATCGACCAGTTGCTTGGAGCATCGCCGCTATGACAATCGCAATTGGCAGCACACCCATCGAAACTCCTGCGAACCGGCCAACCAGAAGCGGCGGCGCCGGGCATGATGGCCAGGCTGATGACGCGCCCCGTTTCGACGATCTGGTCGAAGGTTCTGGCAGCAGGCATGCAAAACCCCTCGCAGGCGGACCTGGCCGCAAGGATAATGCAGCCAGGCTTGGCGGCGGTAACGCAGACAGCCCTTCCTTGAGCCCTCCTGCTGACGGGTCGCTGGATGAGGTGCTTGCCAGCGACCAAGAACACGGTCCCCAAAAGACCCGGGCTGACAGGCGCGAGAGGCATGGCGATGAAACGAGGGAGCATTGGAGCGACAGCGAGCACACGACCACCCTGCCGCTCCGCGACCGCGCCCCGCTTTTCGCGACGCTGAACCAGCTCGGGCAGCGCGGCGATGAAGTGTCATCGGCAGGCATTGCCGCCTCCCTTTCCGCTCAGGCAGCAGAGTCACCGGACGCAACTGTCGCATCCTCAGGGCGACAGGCGCGCAAGCCCGGTCTTGATGGCTCCTTGCTTCGCTTTGCCACGCAGGACACAGGCGATGCGCTCGACGGGAAATTGCGTGATGACATGGGCCGGCCTGCCATAAAGTCATCCGGCACCAACGAAGAAAGGCTTCTGGCCGGCAACACCGACAAGGGAAGTGAAATGCCGGAGAAGGCGCGGGCGCCGCGCTCCCTCACCGCCGAAAAGGAAACGCGCAACTCGGACGCTGCCCGGTATGGCCCGGATCGGCCCCTAGCCAAGCCCGCCACTGTCACGCAGGACCGGGCTTTTCCCGCACCCGCCGCGCATACGATGAGCCCCGCGACCGCAAGGGTGATCCAGGCACTATCCGCCGGCAACAACCTCGCTTCCGTCATACCTGCTTCGACAATTCAGCCGCCCGCCACGATCGCCCCGGCGCATATGCTGAAGATAGAGCTGCACCCTGCCGAACTGGGGATGGTGGTGGCGAACCTGCGCCTTTCCGGCGAGCAACTGTCAGTTGAACTAAGACCGGAAACAGCCGAGGCCTACCGCCGGCTGGTTGCGGATTCCGAGGTCATCGCCGGATCGCTGAAAAGACTCGGATTCGATATTGACAGCGTCACGATATTGCAACCTTCGCTTGCATCAACCCCGGTGGCCCGCTCGGATGCGACCCATCTCGGTCCATCCTCATCCATGGTGGGTCGCGATGCCTCGCAATTCCAGTCGGGCACGCCCGGCGGCCAGGGCGGCGGCTTCAGCGGGCAGCAATCAGGAAGGAATGGCGGCAATGAGCAGGCTTTCGACCGCCCTGCACCGGCACATCGCGAGCGCGCTGGCGGCGGGCTTTTTATCTAGCCTGGCGACGCTCTCCGCCCACGCTGCCACCAATCCGTGCGAAGCGGAGATCCTGCGGGCGGCAGATCGCTACGGCATCCCCGCCGGCATTCTCTACGCCGTCGGATTGGCGGAGACGGGGAAGAAAGGAAGCCTGCAGCCTAACGCCTTGAACATTGAGGGAAAATCCGTGTTTGCGCGGTCCCGGGCGGAGGCCTTGGCCGAATTCGAAAATGCGCGGCGGCAGGGAAAGAAATTGATCGATCTCGGCTGCATGCAGATCAATCACCACTATCACGGTGCTGCGTTCCGCAGCGTTTCGGAAATGCTCGATCCGCGCCGTAATGTGGACTATGCGGCGCGTTTTCTCGCCAGCCTGCACGCACGGCACGCGACATGGTCGATGGCCGTGGCACGCTACCATGCCGGACCGAACAATGACCCTGCGCAGAAGGTATATGTCTGCCGGGTGATCGCCAACATGGTCGCAGTCGGCTTCGGCAAATGGACCGACAATGCACGGTCTTTCTGTCGCCCCTAGGTTGTATTCTCCTTCTCGCACCCGACGACACCCCAGCGGTGCCCTTGGCCGTTTCTCTGTTCGATGACAGGAGCGAAACGGCTTCCGACTCCCAAGAAACTATCCGCAAGATTTGACGGTTGTCGCCGATTCCTCACAGCGATTACCCATTGTTGCACAGGGGCACAAAAGTTGATTCGGAGGGCGGGCCGATGATCGTGATCGTAGACGAGCGCGAGCTTGTAACCGAAGGTTACAGTTCGATGTTCAACCGCGAGGGCGTTGCGAGCGCGGGCTTCGCGCCGGATGAGTTCGAGGAATGGGTTTCCAGCGCGGCCGACGATGATCTGAGGTCCGTACGCGCCTTTCTCATCGGCGACTCCTGCGAAAGCAGCGTTTCACCCCGCCAGATCCGCGACCGCACCGGGGCACCGGTCATCGCCCTGAGTGAGCAGCCTTCCCTGGAAAACACGCTCCGCCTGTTTGAAGCCGGTGTGGACGATGTCGTGCGCAAGCCGGTCCATATCCGCGAACTGCTGGCCCGTATCACGGCGATCCGCCGCCGGGCGCACGAGGACACCGAGTTCACCGAAATCGGCGCCCTGCGCATCTTCATGGATGGCCGCGATCCGGAGGTGAATGGCGAGCCTTTGCCGCTACCGCGTCGCGAGCGGCGCATTCTGGAATATCTCGCCGCCAATCGTGGCAGGCGCGTCACCAAGACCCAGGTCTTCAATGCCATCTATGGGATCTTCGATGAAGAGGTCGAAGAGAACGTGGTGGAGAGCCACATTTCCAAGCTGCGCAAGAAACTGCGCGAAAAACTCGGCCACGATCCCATCGATTCCAAACGCTTCCTTGGCTACCGGCTTGTCGCCTGATGCGCACGTTCGATGGGCCCGTGCACCGCGCCAGCCTCGCGCAAGACAGGTCCGCTATTCTCGTGCTCTCTAGCACGGGATTTGAGGAGACGCTTCGATGAGCTTGTACGGAATGATGCGGACCGGCGTTTCAGGAATGAACGCCCAAGCCAATCGCCTCTCGACCGTCGCCGACAACATCGCCAATGCCGATACCAACGGCTACAAGCGTTCGTCTGTCGAGTTTTCCACCCTGCTCATGCCGAGCACTGGCGGGGCTTACAATTCCGGCGGCGTCACGACCACGGTCCGGTCCTCCATCAGTTCGCAGGGCGTGCTGCAATACACGACTTCGGTCTCCGATCTTGCCGTTGACGGCGAAGGTTTTTTCGTCGTCCGGGATTCCAGCGGAACGCCGTATCTCACCCGTGCAGGCGCTTTCGTACCGGACGCGCAAGGCAGGCTGGTCAACGCCGCCGGCTTCCAGCTCATGGCATACAGCTTCGAAAACGGCGTGCCTTCGGCAACGCTGAACGGATTTGATGGTCTTGTCCCGGTGGCGATAACCGACGATGGCATGACCGCGACGCCCAGCACCCAGGGCAGGTTCAGCGCCAACCTGCCGGCAGGCGCAACCCCGGTGGCGGCGGGCGATCTGCCTTCCCTTAACGCCGCGGGCGCGCAGTACACCGCCAAGTCATCAATGGTCGTTTACGACAACCTCGGCAACAAGGTGCTGCTCGACGTCTATTTTACGAATACCGGTACGGGCACATGGGAGGTTTCGGTCTTCGACCAGTCCCAGGCCACGCCCGGAACATCATTCCCCTATACGGGCGGCGCGCTGGGTACCGCCAACCTCACCTTCGACATGACCACCGGAAAGCTGACAGGCGCGGTGGATAGCGTGTCCCTCACCGTTCCGAACGGAGCCGCCTTCACGCTCGACCTTTCCACGCTTACTCAGCTTGGCGCGGACTATACCCCGAGCGAGCCGACGGTAAACGGCAACGCGCCCAGCACCATCGACAAGGTGGAAATCAGCAAGGATGGTACGATCTACGCTCGCTACAAGGACGGCGCAGCCCGGGCTCTTTACAAGATTCCGCTCGCGACCGTCACCAGCCCCAACCAGTTGAACGCGCTCGCCGGCAACGTCTTCACGCAAAGCGCCGATTCCGGTCCCGTCACGGTGGGCTTCGCCGGGCAGGGCAAGCTTGGCGCCATTATTTCGGGCGCCCTGGAAAACTCCGACGTCGATATCGCGGAAGAACTGACGAACATGATCGCGGCGCAGCGCAGCTACACCGCAAATTCCAAGGTGTTCCAGACGGGTTCCGACCTGATGGACGTCCTAGTCAACCTCAAGAGATGAGTAGTACCCGATGGCGCGGGTACGCCACGGCTGAAAGACGAAAATGTCCCTGTCATCCGCATTAAGCATCGCCCAGTCGTCCCTTCTGGCCACTTCACGCCAGACCACGGTCGTCTCCCGAAACGTCGCGGATGCATCCAATCCCGACTATACGCGCCGTATTGCGAGCATAGTCTCCACTGCGCCTGGCGCGCGATCGGTCGACATCCAGCGCGTCACCAACGAAGCGCTGTTCAGGCAGAACCTCTCCGCCCTGTCAGCATGGGCGGGACAACATGCGCTCTATGGCGGCCTGGACGAGTTGAAGCTGGCCGTGAACGGTGTGGAAAACGCCTCGTCCGCCTCGACGGCCATCGGTGCGCTGCAGCAAGCGCTTCAGCTCTACGCGACGACGCCATCCAATCGCAATCTCGCCAACAGCGTCATCGACGCCGCACGCCGGGTCGTCCGCTCGCTTAACGACGGAAGCAAGGCGATTCAGAACTTCCGCGTCCGTACCGACAGTCAGATTGCAACCGCAGTCGGCGAACTCAACGCGCTTCTCGGAAAGTTCCAGGAGGTCAATATCGCCATAGTTTCCGGGAGCCAGTCCGGAAACGACGTTTCCGATGCACTCGACCAGCGTGACGCGCTGCTGAAGAAGATTTCGGAATATGTGCCGATCTCGACCTTCACGCGCGGCGCAAACGACATGGTAATCACCACGGCCGATGGAACGACCCTGTTCGAGACGATTCCGCGCACGGTCAGCTTCACGCCCAATATCAGCTATGCAGCCGGAATGGCCGGCAACGCCATCTATATCGACAACGTGCCGCTCGCCGCAGGTACCGGAGGCGATACGACCGCAGGCGGGATGCTGGCTGGCCTGCTGCAACTGCGCGACGGCGTCGCCTCGACGATGCAGAGCCAATTGGACGAGATCGCACGCGGCCTGATAGACGCCTTTGCCGAAACTTCGCCTACCCTGCCAGCTGCGGCCGGACTGTTCACCTGGTCGGGCGCGCCGGGAATTCCTCCCGCGGGAACCCTGGTCCACGGCCTGGCTGGACAAATCAGCCTTCATGCGGCGATGGACCCCGATGCCGGCGGCGATCCGACCCTGTTGCGCGACGGTGGCGCCAATGGCGCAGGCTATGTCGCCAATGTCGGTGGCGGCGCATCCTTTGCGGAGTTGCTGATCGCCTATGGCGACCGCCTGGACCAGCCCACGACATTCGACCCCCAGGCGGGGATTACCGGCAGCTTCGGCGTCGCCGCCTATGCAAACAACGCGATCGGATGGTTCGAGGGCGTACGCCAGCAGGCGGCGTCGGCAGCCGAAGCCAAGGAAGCGCTCGCCATGCGCACAGCCGAGGCGCTTTCCAACGCCACGGGTGTCAATGTCGACCAGGAATTGTCCTTGCTGCTGGATCTGGAACACACCTACCAGGCATCCGCCCGCATTCTGAACAGCGTGAACCAGATGCTGGACGCGCTAATGGCAGCCGTCAGATAGACCCATGAAGACAACCTCCGTTTCCTCCGCCGCCATATCCAATGCAATGCGCTATGCGCAGGCGCGCATGCAGGCTGATCTGGTCAAGGCGCAGAAGGAAATGGACAGCGGCCGCGTCGCCGATGTGGGCCTGGCGCTTGGCGCGCGCACGACGCAGTCCGTCACCTTCGCGCGGGACCTGGAGCGGCTTCAGGGCATAGTCGATTCGAACGCGCTGATCGCCTCCCGGCTCTCCTCGACGCAGGACGCGCTCGGCCAGCTGACTGATACGGCAGAAGCGCTCATGTCGGCCCTGCCAAGCGCGATCTCCGGCGACATGAGCGTGAACGTGACGCGCGACGCCGGCAAGGCGGCGCTGAAGTCCATGACGTCGATCCTCAACACGTCTGTCAACGGCGAGTATCTGTTTGCCGGCATCAATACGGATGTGAAGCCGATCAACGACTTCGATGCGCCGGCTTCACCGGCCAGGGCCGCTTTGGAGGCCGCATTCCTTGCCCGTTTCGGATTCACCCATAACGATCCGGCCGCAGCCAACATAACGGCCGGCGACATGGAAGATTTCCTGGTCAACGACGTCTTTCCTCAATTCATGGGGGCGGATTGGCAGACGAACTGGTCGAATGCCACCGACCAGCAGATCGTCAGCCGCATCGCACTCAACGAAACCGCTGAGACTTCGGTGAGCGCCAATAATGACGGCGTGCGAAAGCTCGCCATGGCAGCAGCGGTTGTGGCGGTGTTCTTCGATTCCAACCTTGGCTCCGAGGCGCGCACAACCACCGCATCGCGTGCCTTCTCCTGGGTCGGGGAGGCGGTGGGCGAACTCGGTCAGGTGCAATCCCGGGCCGGCCTCATCCAGAACCGGCTTTCTGCCGCGACCGAGCGGATGAACACGCAGATTGACCTCTTCAACAGACACATTGTCGATCTCGAGGGCGTCGATCCCTACGAGGCAGCAAACCGCGTCAACGACCTCCTGACCCATATACAGACCTCCTTCGCCCTGACGGCTAGAATCCAGCAGCTCAGCCTTCTGAATTTCCTGACCTGAGGCACGGAAGATACAGCGATGTACCAATTCTCCTACGCCGACATTCAGACCGACTCCGTGGCGGACGCCAAGGATCGTGAACGGCAATTGCTCACTCGCTCCATCGACCTCCTCACGGCTGCCGCGGCGGCTGGCCGGGACTCAATGGAAGCGGTCGAGGCTCTCCATTTCACCAACAGGGTCTGGACCGCCTTCATAGAGGACCTCTCCTCCAGCGAGAACGCCTTGCCCAAGGAACTTCGGGCCAATCTCATATCCATCGGGCTTTGGCTCCTGCGCGAGGCCGAAGACATTCGTCAGGGCCGCGCGGACAATTTCGAGGGCCTGATCGAGGTATCGCAGATCATCCGGGACGGCATCAAATGAACACGCTCAAGCTGTCGCTGAAGCCAAACGAGAAGATCTACGTCAATGGCGCGGTGATCCGCGTCGACCGCAAGGTAACCCTTGAGCTGCTCAATGACGTGCAGTTCCTGCTGGAAGGCCACGTCCTCCAGGCCGAAGACGCTTCCACGCCGTTGCGGCAGTTGTATTTCATCGTTCAGGTCATGCTCATGAACCCGCAAGGCGCGGCAGATGCGCGGGACATGTTCCGTCGCTCGCTGCCCCTGCTGCTGGCGAATTTCGCGGACGAGCAGATCCGCAACTCGCTCAAGCACGTTGACCGCCTGGTCAGCGAAGGCCGTGTGTACGAGGCACTGAAGGCGATTCGGTCGCTTTATCCGCTGGAGAGGATCGCGCTGGACGCCGAGCGGGAAGAAGGCGACGAAACAGGCCGCAAGATGGCGATGGGAGCAAGCTGATGAACGTCGACATGACCACCACCATTCCAGCCACCGCCAGTCAAGCGCCTGCGAAATCCAAGGCCTCGGTGGATTACCAGTCCTTCCTGAAACTCCTGATCGCCCAGATGAGGAACCAGGACCCGACGCAGCCGATGGATTCCACCGAGTACGTGGCCCAACTTGCCACCTTCTCGCAGGTCGAACAGTCGGTTCAGATGAACGCCAAGCTGGACAGCATCCTGCAGTCCTCTGCGCTGGCGCAGGCGGACGCGCTGATCGGCCGCGTCATCACCGCCGCTGATGGCGTAACTTCCGGAACGGTGGCGGAAGTGCGCCTTTCCTCGAGCGGGCTTGTGGCGGTGCTGGAGGACGGTACGCAAATAACCGTCGGTCCCGGTGTCACGGTGGGTCCGGCCGCCAGCTAGGCTCAGCCTGCGCGCGACCGACCTCAGGCTGGCACATGAACGAAGCCGACGCCCTTGATATTGTCCAGTACGCCATATGGACGGTGCTGACCGCCTCCGGGCCTGTCGTCTTGGTTGCGATGGCGGTCGGTGTGGGCATCGCGCTCATCCAGGCGCTCACTCAGATCCAGGAAATAACGCTCACCTTCGTGCCCAAGATCGTCGCCATCATGCTGGTGGTGGCCCTGTCCGGTCCGTTCATCGGCGCGCAGATCTCGTCCTTTACCAACGTCATCTTCGAGCGCATAGAGAACGGCTTCTAAGCACCGCCGGCCTGCCGCTGGAACATTCTTTTTGCCGGCGATTATCGCCAATTCACTCGCATTCTCCCGACTCTCGTCTAACTTTGCTGGCAAGTGCTGCGCCTACTGATTCACGGGGAAGGCAATGCCGCTCGACAGCAGACCCTCGATAGATGAGGACGAAAGCGGGACCGAGCGCGGCGGAGCCCTCGCGCCGTTCCAGCATCCGGTCTTCCGCGCAGTCTGGTCGGCAAATCTCGTCTCCAATTTCGGCGGACTTATCCAGGGGGTAGGCGCCGCCTGGATGATGACGTCGATTGCAACGTCGTCCTACCAGGTAGCCCTGGTCCAGGCTTCGACCACCCTGCCCATCATGCTGTTCGCGCTGGTTGCCGGCGCCATTGCCGACAGTTTCGACCGCCGCAAGGTCATGCTGGTTGCACAGTGCTTCATGCTGGTGATGTCGGTGCTGCTTGCCATCTTCACCTGGCAGGGCTGGATGAGTCCCTGGCTGCTGCTGGCCTTCACCTTCCTGATCGATTCCGGCACCGCGCTGAACAGCCCGTCTTGGCAGGCCTCTGTCGGCGACATGGTGCCGCGCGCCAAGGTGCCGGCGGCGGTGACCCTCAACTCCGTGGGGTTCAACATCACCCGCAGCGTGGGGCCGGCGATCGGAGGCATCATCGTCGCCGCCTTCGGTGTCGCTACGGCCTTCGCCGTCAACGCGCTGAGCTATATTGGCCTGATAGTAGTGCTCTCCCGCTGGAAACGCGAGGAGCAGCCGGCGTCCCTGCCCCGGGAGTCCCTGGGTGCCGCCATGGCCGCCGGCGTACGCTATGTCGCCATGTCCCCCCATATCGGCAAGGTACTGGTGCGCGCGGCAGCATTCGGCTCGACGGCCGGCTCGGTGCTGGCGCTGCTCCCCCTTGTGGCACGCGATGTCGTGCACGGCGGCGCGCTCACCTATGGCATTCTGCTGGGTGCATTCGGCGTCGGCGCCGTCTGTGGCGCACTGGTCAGCGTCAGGCTGCGGCAGATCCTTTCCAGCGAGGTCATGGTGAGGTACGCCTTTGCTGGTTTCGCGCTATGCGGCTTAACCTGTGCGCTTTCCACGCAGGCCTGGCTGACGGCACTGGGTCTTTTGATCGGCGGCGGCTGTTGGGTCCTCGCTCTGGCGCATTTCAACACAACGGTGCAGATGTCTACGCCCCGCTGGGTGGTGGGGCGCGCGCTGTCGATCTACCAGACTGCCACATTCGGCGGCATAGCGCTGGGAAGCTGGATATGGGGCGTAGTCGCCGATGCGCATGGCGCCCCGGTGGCGCTTGTTGCAGCAGCCATCGCCATGCTGGCCGGCGGGGCTTTGGGCCTGATCCTTCCCCTGCCCCAGCTTCGCAACCCGAACCTTGACCCACTCGACCGGTGGACCGAACCCATGCTGGCGCTCGATCTGCAGCCCCGCAGCGGTCCGATCGCCATCATGATCGAATATGTGATCCGGGAAGAGGACGTGCCGCAATTCCTTGCCCTGATGAACGAAAGAGGCCGCATCCGCCGCCGCGACGGTGCGCGCAACTGGACTCTGGCACGTGATCTTGAGCACCCTGAAATATGGATGGAAAGCTATCACACCCCGACCTGGCTGGACTATGTCCGCCAGAATCGACGCTTCACCCATGACGACGCCGCGGTCACCGAGCGCATCCGCGCTCTGCACCGCGGCCCGGACCGCCCGCGCGTGCGACGGTGGATCGAGCGCCCGACCAGCAGGGGCACGTTGGTGGCCAGAAAGGAACAGGCGGAACAATAGCGGCGCGGCGTCGTTCATCCCTCTCCGGGTCTGACTTGTCCTGAGAAATGAGACGCCTGCCATCGAACTCATTGCCGGTGACGGCGTTTTATCTCCTGTTCTTGGCGGGCTGCGCGTCGCCGATCGGCAGTCGGGCCGGGCAATCCTGCGCTGAACTGGACGCTGCGGTCGGGACGACCTCCAGGCAAATCTCCGCCGTAGCCATCAGTCGGGGCAAGGTAGACCGGCTTTCCGTCCCCTTCTGGCTACCTGGCGGACAAAAGGCCGTATCGGCGGTAAAGGCTCGCCAGACGCGCAGGATCGAACGGTTGGACGGCCAGCTTGCTTCGCTGAGAAGCGAGCGGCAGTCCAGATGTCCGTGACCGTACCGCCCCGCCTCCCATTTTCGCACAAGCTTGAAGGTTTAGGGTCCGCGAGCCTGGGCGCATTGCGCCGCCTTCATGACCGGTATCGAGAATGGCGATCAGCGAAAGCATACCTTCCAATACGGCGCGAAACGGGCGCGACATTTTCTTCGCGCTCGGCATCGTCGTCATACTGACAGCGCTGTTCCTGCCGATCCCCGCCTTCCTCATCGATGTCGGACTGGCTACCTCAATCGCGCTTTCCGTTCTCATACTGATGGTTGCGCTGTGGATTGAACGTCCGCTGGACTTCTCGTCCTTCCCGACCGTTCTCCTCATCGCGACCATGATGAGGCTGTCGCTCAACATCGCCACCTCGTCATGAGCGGTGACTTCGTTATCGGCCTGATCGTCTTCCTGATCCTGATCGTGGTGAACTTCATTGTCATCACCAAGGGCGCAACCCGCATAGCCGAGGTGGGCGCGCGCTTTACGCTGGACGCCATTCCCGGCAAGCAGATGTCGATTGACGCCGACCTCTCGGCGGGCATGATCGATGACAAGACCGCACAGTTGCGGCGGCGCGAACTGGAAGAAGAATCCTCCTTCTTCGGTTCCATGGATGGCGCCTCGAAATTCGTGCGCGGCGATGCCATCGCCGGTCTCATCATCACCGCAATCAACATAGTCGGCGGCATAGCAATCGGCTATCTGCGCCATGGCATGAGCCTGGGCCAGGCCGCCGACATCTTCGTCAAACTTTCCGTCGGCGACGGTCTGGTGACGCAGATACCTGCCCTCATCGTCTCGCTCGCCGCGGGCCTGCTGGTCTCCAAGGGCGGCACGCGCGGCTCGGCCGACCAGGCCGTGTTCGGACAGCTCGGCGCCTACCCGCGGGCGCTATATGTCGCGGCTGCGCTCCTGGCGCTGCTGTCGCTAATGCCAGGCCTGCCGATGTTCCCCTTCCTGGCGCTGGGAGGCGCAATGGCCGGCCTCGGCTATGTGATTCCCCTGCGGCAAAGCCGACGGCTGGCCGAAGCGGATTCGGCCCGGAAGCAGGAAGAGGCAGCCAAGGTGGAGGACGAGAAGAACTCCATCAAGGCCTCGCTCGCCACGGCTGAAATAGAGCTTCTCCTCGGCAAGCAGTTGTCCACCCGCCTGCTGATCGCCCACCAGGAACTGGCGTTCCGCATGGGCAAGATGCGCAAGAAGTTTGCTGCCCAATATGGCTTCGTCGTTCCGGAGGTAAAGCTCACCGACGACTTCGGCATCCCGCCGAAGAAGTACCAGATAAAGATACACGGCACGGTCGTGGCCGAGCATGAAATGCGCGTCGGCGAGCTCATGGTCCTGCTCGGCAACCGCAAAATTCCCGACATACCGGGAGAAGAAGTGCGCGAGCCTGCCTTCGGCATGCGCGCCTACTCGGTGATGGAGACCTTCGCTGAAGACCTGAAGCGCGAGCAGTATACCTACGCAGACAACATGTCGGTGCTGCTAACCCACCTCTCGGAGGTGATTCGAAACAACCTGCCGCAGCTCCTGTCCTACAAGGACATGAAGGCCCTGCTGGAACGGCAGGATGCGGAATATCGCAAACTCGCCGATGAGATCTGCTCGCAGCACATTTCATATCCCGGCCTGCAGGCGGTCCTGAAACTGCTGCTTGCCGAGCGTGTCTCGATCCGCAACCTGCACCTGATCATCGAAGCGATCGCCGAGATAGCGCCGCATGTGCGACGCACCGAACAGATTGTCGAGCATGTGCGCGTGCGCATGGCGCAGCAAATCTGCGGCGACCTGACGGAAGGGGGCGTGCTCAAGGTGCTGCGGCTCGGCAACCGCTGGGACCTTGCCTTCCATCAGAGCCTGAAGCGGGACGCCAAGGGAGAAGTGCGCGAGTTCGACATCGACCCGCGCCAGCTCGAAGAATTCGGCCAGGACGCGAGCAAGGTCATTCGCAAGCACCTGGAGGCTGGTGAGCGCTTCGTCCTCGTCACCGCCCCGGATGCCCGTCCCTATGTACGCATGATCGTCGAGCGGCTTTTCCCCACCCTGCCGGTCCTTTCGCATGTGGAGATCGCCAAGGGCGTGGAAATCCGGGTTCTCGGAACCATCTCATGACCGGCCTCGCCGGCCTTTCGCAGGAAGTTATTCTCGCGGCCTTCCTCGCCTTCTGCCGGGTCGGCGCCTGCTTCATGATCATGCCGGGATTTTCCAGCGCGCGCGTGCCAATGCAGGTGCGCCTCTTCACCTCCATCGCCGTCACGATCGGGCTTCTGGCCTTCCTGTGGGATCGGATTTATCCCTTCGTCGACCCCCGTCCCCAATTCCTGTTACCGATGATCGCGTCCGAACTCCTGATCGGCGGCCTGATCGGGGCCATGACACGGCTCTATATGGAAGCGCTGCGTTTCATCGGGGCGGCAATGGCCATGCTTATCGGTTTCAACACGAGCGGCGGCACGGCCATCGAGGAAGCGGAGCCGCAGGGGCCGATGACGGAGATCATCGCCTTTTCAGCATTGCTTCTGCTTTTCGCCCTCGACTTCCACCATGAAGTTCTACGCGCGCTCGTCAGTTCTTATCAAATCGCGCCGCCCAATGTGCTGTTCAACCCGCAGGCTGCCCTGGTCAACGTCACCGATACGCTGTCGGAGACCTTCTTTTTGGTGGTGCGGCTGGGCAGCCCTTTCATAGCCTACGCCATACTGGTCAACCTGACCGTGGGTTTCGTCAACAAGCTGACGCCGCAGATACCGGTTTATTTCATTGCGCAGCCTGCCATCATCGGCGGCGGGATCGCGCTCTTCTACCTTGCTGTTGCCACCCTTCTGTCGCTTTTCACCGACGGCTTCGTTGACCTTACCCTGGCTCGCTCATGACGACGCGAAAGGAACGGTTGAAAAAACTGGCAAGCGTGCAGGCGCAAGTGAAGGCCCTGCATGAGATGCGACGCGCCACTTTGCTGGCGGATGCGGCAGCGGCTGATGAGGAGGCACGGGCATTGGCCGACCGACTGAACGCAGCCGATTCCCTTGCTGCCCTCTTTCCGGACATATACCACAACCGCATCGCCGCTGCGCTCGCGCGCCGGGACGCCAAATTGGCTGAGGCAAGGCACGAAACCGGCCTCGTCGCCACCGCCACGGTGCGTACGAACATGGTAGAGCGCGCCTACAGGGCCGCAAGGCATGAGGATGAGCGCCAGCGCGGCGACCGCGAGCGGCTCGAAATCATTGAGCAGGCGCGCAGCCGCGCCAAGTAAGCCTGCGGCAAGCTTGTCCGGCCATGATCCAGGCGATTGAAACGGCAGAGGATCTTTTCGTTTGGCGATTTCCCCTCCCAGCGACATCGTGCTCGACGTCGCCCGTGCGGCCGGGCCGACCGAAATCGCTGCAGCGCGCGAAGCCCTGGCCAGGAAGGCCGGCGCCTCCGAGGCACCCTTCGCCCTGGGCGAACCCACCCTGTCCCGGGGGACGGCAGCCCGTGCATCAGAAGCGGACGGCAACAGCGCCAGTCAGTACCAGCGATTTGAGGCGCTTGTTCTGCAGACCTTCATCCAGAACATGCTGCCCAAGGATACCGAAGGCGTCTATGGCAAGGGGCTGGCCGGCGACATGTGGAAATCACAGCTGGCGGAACATCTTGCCAATGTAGTGGCCGAGCGTGGCGGCATCGGCATCGCCAGGAACATGCTGGCCGACCACTATATGGAAGGCAAGCGCGTCGTGCCCGTGGGCAATGTTTCCCAAAGTACGGAACGTGCGGCGCTCGACCAGTTGGAAAGCCTCTCAGCGTCGCTCGTGCAGCAGGTCCAACGTAGCATCATCCGTTCCCTTGACGACGAGGCGGCAAGCACCGCAACCGCAGGAAAGACTGCGCCATGAAAAGCTATTCGGAATTCGGAGCCAATCTGCCAATGCAGGCCAACATGCCCGAGCCGCCCCTGAAAAAACGGCCTCTTGCCAGTTTCAGCGCGCTACTCGGCCGCATCGAGGCGGCAGTTGAAGAGGAAACCGCGGGCATCCGCGCCAGCGCGGGCTTTGACCTGAAAGCCTCCAACGCGCGCAAGAGCCGCTATCTCTACGAGCTCAACCGGGCCATGAAGAGCCTGGACCGGGCAGAACTGCTGGCCGAGCACCGCGAAGGGCTGCTGCGGTTGCGCGAAAAGCTGGCAAGGAATGAGGCCGCCATCCGCGCACATCTGAGCGCCGTCGCGGAAGTTGCCAATCTGCTGACGAACACCATACAGCGCGCCGAGGCCGACGGCACCTATTCCGAGGATGAATTCGGCTGGTCGCAGCCATGAGTTTTGCAGAATGATCAAGTTCGCGGCAGCCGCGCTATGGATCTGCGCCGCCACCGTCGGCGCCGTCTTCTATTCATACCAGGTCGCCGGCCAGGACCCGAGCGAGACGACGAAGCCCCTGCTCGGTGGCCTGGACTATGTCGATAGCGATATCATTTCCGTTCCGCTGATCCGCGACGCTGCGGTACAGGGCTATTTCCTGACCAAACTCGTCTTTACTGCCGATCCTTCGCAACTGAAAAAGCTTTCGGTACCGGCAAAGGCCCTTCTGGCGGACCACGTCTATTCCTACCTCTATTCCAATCCGCAGCTCGACTTCACCCGGACGTCAACCCTGGACCTGGACGCGTTCCGCAAGAATATCCGTGACTCGGTCAACGAACGGGTCGGCGCCGAACTCGTGCACGACGTGCTGGTCGACCAGGTCAATTTCCTTTCGAGGGACGAGATCCGCGACAATGCCGTCAAGCGCCGCCAAAGCAGCGCGGAGGCGGCCAGAAGAAAAAACCAGGCCACTCAGGAACAGTGACAAGCGCCCGGCGTGGCCGTCGCAAACCACAGCCGCGGGCGGCTCCCGGCAAGCAACAGCATGACCGCTCGGACGGCCGGTGCCCGCTTCCTTTGCAGACTTTGCTTTGCCGCGCCGTTCAGGCAAGGTGAAGCCATCGGAATCAAGGAACAGCGAGACACCTCATGGGCATCCAGGACATCGCCGAAAAACTCAAACCACAGGTGGCAAGTGCCGGCTTCGACCGCTCGGTAAAGTTCGACACCGGCGCCGACGGCGTCATTCTCATCGACGGCGGAACGGTCTCGACCACGGATGGCCCTGCCGACTGCACCATCAGCCTGTCGCTCGACGATCTGGAATCCATGATCGCCGGCGAGTTGAACCCGACCACTGCCTTCATGACGGGAAAGCTGAGGATCGAGGGCGACATGTCCGTCGCCATGGCGCTCAGCCAATTGGTTGGCTGAGCGCCCGTCCTGGGAAGAGTCCAGCGTCGCTGTCAGGCGGCCCAGCCATGCGGCCGCATGGCTGGCGAGCATTTCCTGCCGGCAGCCTTGAGCACACCGGCTGCGCCATCGAGCACGCCGGGTTCCAGCTCCAGCGCCAGCAGCCGGTGCCGCTCATAGGGACCCGGCATGGCAAGCATGCCGGTCTTGTCGGCCGAGAAGCCGAAACGCTGGTAATAGGGCGCGTCGCCGACGAGCAGAATTGCGCCGTGGCCAAGCCGAGCCGCCTCCGCTATGGCATGCCGCATCAATGCGGACCCGATGCCCGCACCCTTCAGCGAAGGCTCGACGGCGAGCGGGCCAAGCAGCAGCGCGCCCTTCTTTCCAGGCTGGAAGGAACGAGCAACAGCCGAAGGGCCTGTAGGCTGGGCACTCCCTTCGGCTTTGAGCCACGGTCCCGTGACCAGGCCGGAGGAACCAGCCCCGAACGTCACGTCCCACAGTCGGACCGTTCCCACCACTGTACCGCTCGCATCACGAGCGATGAATGCCAAACCTTCGGACGGCCGACGTCCGCGACGCAGCTTTTCCGAAGACTTGCGCTTGCGTCCGGGCCCCATGGCGCGGTCAAGCAAGGCTTCCCTCGCCGCGATGTCCTCATCGGTCTCGGCACCAATGCTGAAATCCAGACTCTCGGTGGGCGCCACTCTTGCGATGTTCATATCCGCAGAATCCTCTCGCGAGCGAAGATCGTTCCTCAAGCGAAGGCGGACGGGTGGTCCACCTTGCCGGGTGATCTGGCGGCCGAAGCCGTCAGATCACGTAGGATCGCAGCGGCTCGAAACCGTTGAAGGCCACGGAAGAATACGTCGTCGTATAGGCGCCGGTGCCTTCGATCAGCACCTCGTCTCCGATCGTGAGGGTGACTGGAAGCGGGTATGGCGTCTTCTCGTACATCACGTCGGCCGAATCGCAAGTCGGCCCCGCAAGCACGCACGGCGCCGTTTCGTCGCCATCTCGCGGCGTGATGAGCGGATAGCGGATGGCCTCATCCATCGTCTCGGCAAGCCCACCGAACTTGCCAATGTCTAGATAGACCCAGCGCACATTGTCATTGTCCGCCTTCTTCGAGATCAGCACCACTTCCGACTTGATCACTCCGGCATTGCCTACCATGCCGCGGCCCGGCTCGATGATGGTCTCGGGAATGCGGTTGCCGAAATGCCTCGACAGTGCGCCAAAGATCGCCTCGCCATAAGCTTCGGCCGCCGGCACGTCCCTGAGATAGCGAGTGGGGAAACCGCCGCCCATGTTGACCATTCTCAGCATGATTCCTTCGGCCGCCAGCGCATCGAACACCTGCCTGGCATCGCCCAGCGCACGGTCCCAGGCATCGAGATCGGTTTGCTGCGAGCCGACATGAAAGGACACGCCGTAAGCATCGAGGCCCAGTGTCTTCGCCTGCCGCAGCACGTCTACCGCCAAGGCCGGCACGCATCCGAACTTCCTGGACAGCGGCCACTCCGCACCCGCGCCATCCGTAAGCACACGGCAGAAAACACGACTGCCGGGCGCCGCACGCGCCACCTTCTCCACCTCTTCAACGCAATCCACTGCAAACAGCCGGATGCCGAGCTCGAATGCGCGGGCAATGTCGCGCTCCTTCTTGATGGTGTTGCCATAGCTGATGCGCTCGGCCGGCGCGCCCGCATCCATTGCCATCTCGATCTCGGCTACCGAGGCCGTATCGAAGGACGACCCCATGGAGGCAAGCAGGCGCAGGATCTCCGGTGCAGGGTTGGCCTTCACCGCATAATAGATCTTCGAGTCGGGCAAGGCGCGGCGAAACGCGTTGAAATTGTCGCGGACCACTTCGAGGTCGACGATGAGGCAAGGTCCGCTCGGACGTCGCGTGGCAAGGAAATCGAGAATGCGCTGTGTGGCCATGGAAGTCTCTCCAGCCGCGCTTGCGCGCAGGCAAGCTCATGCGCGCGGGCCTGCGGGCCACGCTTGCATGCGGTCAAACAAAGTGCGGGACGCTTCCTCTCCGGACCCGGCCGGTGGAGACACCGGGACCGTGGGTTGCCGTCTCGCGGCGATGGACTTCCGGCCGCCCGGCCGAATGTCCGCTTTGTCTGCCTTGGCTTGGATGGGAAATCCCAACCGCACTGCCGGCAATGAAGGTGTGCCTCTTCAGTAACCCCGATCTATGGACGATCGGCAGACACCAGAAAGGCCCGCACCGTCGTTGCTTCAAGACGTCCTCGATCATGTGGCTGGCCACTTGACCGACCGGGTTCGTTACTCCCCGGGTACCGTCCCGATCACCTCGCCATTCCGAGGCTCGGGGGACGCCCACAGGCACGTGCGACTTTGGGCAAGGCGCCATATAGGGACATCGTCATTTACAATCAAATAAAATCGCCGGTCAGGTTGAAAAAATCGCACCAGCGAACGATGGTGCGAAAACTGTATCCGCTGACTGAACGATGACAGGCACTGTTCCTCCCCCCCAACGCATTTCCTTGGCACCCGCAAGCCTTCGTTTCCAATGGAGAAACAAGACCTTTGATAGCGCTCGAGTTCGGCGTGAAGGACATACTCGACGCCGCCGTCAGCGACCTGGGCCTCATCGCGCTGGGTTGCCGGATCCTGCAAGCAGCCGGAAGGATGTGACCGATGGATACTCTCACGCGCATGCGCGCCTTTATCGAGGTGGTGGAAGCCGAAGGCTTTTCTGCCGCCGCGCGCAAGATCGGCCGCTCCAAGGCGCTCCTTTCCAAATATGTGCGCGAGCTGGAGGACGAGCTCGGCGCGTTGTTGCTCAATCGCACGACACGGCAATTCTCGCTCACGGAGGCCGGCCACACCTATTATCGCCGCGCATCCGAGATCGTGCGCGAGATCGACAGCCTCGCCGACAGCGTACGCGAATCCTCGGGCGATGTGCGGGGGCGGATAAAGTTGACGGCTCCCCGCACCTTCGCCGACGCCCCCGTTGGCGAATCGCTGATCGACTTCGCAAAACAGCATCCCGACATCGTGCTCGAGATCCATCTCGACGACCGCTTCGTCGACCTTGTCGAAGAGGGATTCGACCTCGCTATCCGGATTTCGCGCCTGGAGAGTTCCTCCCTCATCGCCCGCCGTTTGGCGCCGTTCTCCATACGCGTATGTGGCGCGCCGGAGCTGATCGAGCAAGTGGGCATGCCGGCGCATCCGCGCGACCTTGCCCGCGCGCCCTGCATCATAGACACGAACGGTCGCTGGCTTGCCAACTGGCCGTTCAGGGGAGACGACGACGAGACGATCAGTGTCGCAGTTTCCGGACCGATAGAGGTGAACAGTCCGATCGCCGCGCGAGCGGCCGCCGTCGCCGGCCTGGGTTTCGCCGTGTTGCCGGATTTCATCGCTGCGCCCGAAATAATGAGCGGCCGGCTGCTTCCGGTGCTGGATGAGCGCATCCTGCAGGGCGGCGGCATCTTTGCCGTCTATCCGCACCGCCGCTACCTGCCGGCAAAGGTTCGCGTTTTTGTCGATTTCCTGGTGCAATGGTTCAAGGCACGCGAGGCGGCATGAGGCCGCGCCGACCCGTCCCAATTCCGCCGGCTTTGTGATGTCCATCGGCTCCATTCGAACGAATCACGCCTGCGAGGTGCAATGCTGAAGAGGCCGGTTGCGATCGTGGCCGCTGCATGCGCGGCGCTGCTTGGCATGACCGGCGGGGCCCGCTTGCACCCTCATGTCTTCGCCGAAGCCAGGCTCGACGTGGTTCTGTCACCCGACGATCGCAGCGTGATATCACTGCGCCATCTGTGGCGCTTCGACGAGCTTTTCTCCAGCACGGTTATGCTGGAATTCGACAGCAATGCCGACCTGAAACTGGATGACGAAGAACTGAATGAGGTGGCCGACACCATTTCCTCGTCTCTGGCCGAATATAACTATTTCCAGATCGTCACGGCCGATGGCAGGGACGTGAAGATGAATGCTCCGTCGCAGATCATGACGAATTTCGACGACGGGCAGCTGATTGTCCTTTTCGAATCCAAGCCCGAGGAGCCGATCGGCCTCTCGGGCATCATCGATCTGGCCGTCTACGATCCCACATTCTACACCGCCCTCGAATTCATCGAGGACGACCACATGGCGGTTGATAGACTGCCCGCGGCCTGCAGCCGCCAGGTCATCCGCCCGGACCCCGACACGGCGATTGCGCAGAACCAACAGACCCTTACGGAGGCATTTTTCAACGATCCGTCCGGCAATGACCTGAGCAAGATATTCGCAACCAAGCTTCAGCTGACCTGCACGCAATGACAGGCCAATCCTTGAATGCGACACCCGGAAAGATACGGGTTGCTTCGCTTGCGGTGGCGATCCTGGCTGCGGCCATGCTGGCATTGGCCGTGACCGGCGACGCCCTTGCACAAAGCTCGCTCGGCATCGGCACCAATGATGCGATGCCGGTCAGCACCGGCCTTTTCGCCCGGCAGCTTGCGTGGATAAACCTCAAGCAGCAGGAGTTCTATCGGGCGCTCGCCGGTGCCATGAAAGCGATGCGACAGGACGACTCCAAGCTCTGGGTCCTCCTCGGCCTTTCCTTCCTTTATGGCGTTTTCCACGCCGCCGGACCGGGGCACGGCAAGGCGGTGATCTCTGCCTATATGGTGGCGAACGAGGTCGCGCTGCGGCGCGGCATCCTGCTCTCCTTCGTTTCCGCCCTCCTGCAGGCGTTCACCGCAATTGCCCTGATGCTGGTCGCCTTTCTCGTCCTGCGCGGCGCGGCAATATCCATGACAGATGCGGCCTGGTTCCTGGAGATTGCCAGCTACGTCTTCATTACGGGCTTCGGCGCCTGGCTGCTGTGGAAGAAGGCAAGCCCCGCCCTTCTCGCCGCCTTCTGCCGTCCTCCGGTCTACAGCCTGTCAACTGCCGGCGGGGATGCTCTTCACAGCGCATCGCCACAAGGCGGCCGCACCATGCGCCGCGCCCGACTCAATCACCCGGACGCGAGCCCGACACCGCTCTGCAGCCACGATCGCGCCGCCGGCACGGTGTGCGAGAGTTGCGGGCACAGCCACGCCGTGGACCCTTCCACGATCTCGGGCGAGCGGCTCGACCGGAGTGCTGCCTGGGCAGCGGTTACGGCAGTGGGAATACGCCCTTGTTCAGGCGCATTGATCGTCCTGTCCTTTGCCTTCCTCAATGGCCTCTGGCTGGGCGGCGTCCTGTCGGTTCTCGCCATGGCGCTTGGAACGGCCATCACCGTGGCGATACTGGCAACGCTTGCCGTCACGGCGAAGGACTGGGCAGTGGCGCTCGCCGGCGGAGGGCGTTGGGGCGACCGCATTCACGGCGCCGTCGAGATCGGTGGCGCCGCCCTCGTCTTCCTGTTCGGCCTGCTGCTGCTTTCGGCCAGCCTAGCCGCCGTATAGCGCGCGGCGTCAGTTGGACAGTTCTATTCTTTCATCCTCGATATGCGCCTGGATGATCTCGTCGAAGCTTTGCTCCGCCTCAAAGCCCAGCTCACGCGCGCGCCTGGCTTCGAAGCGGGTTGGCCAGTTCTTCACGATCGACCAGATTGTCTCGTCAGGCTCCTCGCGGATCAGCCGGGTGACCTTGCTGCCGGCGATCCGGCCCAACGCTTCGATCTGCTCGCCCACGGTGACGGAAACGCCAGGCATGGTCAGGTTGCGGCGCGGCCCCACGCGCTCCCCGTCGATCTCGGCCGCATGGATGAGGAAGTTCACGGCAGAGCGCGGACTGGCATGAGTGTGCAATACCGAGCGCGGCACCGGCAGCACCGCCTCTTTCCCAGCCAGCGGCTCTCGGATTATTCCTGAAAAGAACCCGGATGCCGCCTTGTTGGGCTTGCCCGGCCTTACGCAGATGGTCGGCAGGCGGATGCCGATGCCGTCGAAAAACCCGCGCCGCGTATAATCGGCCAGCAATGCCTCGCCGATGAGCTTCTGCGTACCGTATGAGCTGAGCGGCGTTGGATGGAACTCATCTGGGATCACATCGGGAAACGGCGCCCCGAACACGGCAATGGAAGAGGTGAACACGACGCGCGGCCCCTGCCCGCTCGCGCGTATGGCATCGAACAATGCTCGCGTACCGTCAAGATTGACCCTGTAGCCGAGCTCGAAATTTGCCTCGGCTTCGCCGGATACTACCCCCGCCAGATGAAAGATCACGTCCGGTTTTGCCGCAACCAGTTCCTCGGCCACGCCCGCGCGAGCCAGGTCGCTGGCCAGGATGTCGACGGCCGCTTCCGTCTCCGGCACTTCGGCCGGCACGATGTCGTGCAGGTCGAACGCGTCGATGGTCTGCCCTCGCAGCGAGCCTAGGCGCGCCAACCTCTCCACGAGCTTGCGCCCTATCATGCCTGCCGCCCCCGTGACGAGGATGCGCATGGCCTATCCTTTCCGCTGCGAGCGGCCCCGCAGCCACAGGAGGACAAACAACGCCAGTACGAACACGACGCCGACGGCCACGGCAAGTGCTTGCGAGATGTTGGCCGCAGCCATCATGAGCGTGGGCAGGAAATAGGCGAAGATGCCGAAGCCGAAGAGTATTGCAAAGGCGGCGACTGCCGTCTTGAGGGTTTCGCTATCCCTCATTGCCACATGGCCCTAGTGGTAGTGCCGCCGATGAGCGGGCGGCTGGTGTCCCCCGTGAGACGCATGATCGTGCCCATGCTCCCCTCCTTCATGATGGTCACGGCCGAGCGTGTCATCGGCGCACCTTCCATATTCCGGCTCGACCGTGGCGTGTTGTATGCCATGTTCAGCGGCCAGGCGAACCTTAATGGCACTTATGGCCATGTGGGCGTCCGTCCCCTCATGCAGACAGGCGTGAAGCGTGGCAACGAAGTGGCTCCCGTCCATTGACCAGACATGCATGTGATGCACTTCGCGCACGCCCGAAACGCTTTGCTCGATGTCGCGCGCAATCGCGTCACGGTCGAGACTTGGAGGCGTTCCCTCCAGCAGAACATGCGCCGCATCGCGCGTCAACCGCCAGGCCGTGCCCAGGATCAGGACTGCGACCAGGACCGACAGGATCGGATCAATGGGCGTCCAGCCCGTGGCCAAGATGACGAGCGCCGCGGCGATGGCAGCGACCGAGCCCAGGAGATCGCCGAGTACATGCAGGATCGCCCCGCGCATGTTGAGGCTGTCGCGGTCTCCGCCATGCAGGATGAAGAAACCGGCAATATTGACCAGGAGGCCGATGATGGCGACAACCAGCATCGGTCCGCCCAGCACCGGCGGCGGTGCCTGGAAGCGTTGCCAGGCCTCATAGACAATCCACAGGGCGATGACAAAGATGGCAATGCCATTGGTGTATGCAACAAGCGTCTTGACCCGCCCGAAGCCGTAGGTAAGGCGCTCCGTGGCTGGCCGCTCACCGAGATGGAAGGCGTACCATGCCAGCGCCAGCGCCAAACAATCCGTCAGCATGTGGCCGGCATCGGCCAGCAGGGCGAGCGACCCCGTCAGCCAGCCACCGATCGCCTCCGCCACCATGAAAGCGCCGGTAAGCAGCGCGGCGAGCAGGACGCGCCGCTTGTCGCTCGTGCCGTGACCGGCGCCGCCATGGGAGTGGCCGCTGTGGTCGTGAGAATGCCCATGCGCCATGGCAGAGCCTTTCGCGTAACAGAATAACTTTACGCGCCAATCACTTATGGAATTCCTGGAGGCGTCGCTTCTGGACGCCATCCCTATCAAAGTTGTCCGGATCGAGCCAGCCCTCATAGGCCTTTTTGAGCGCAGGCCATTCGCTGTCGATGATGGAGAACCAGGCCGTATCCCGGTTCCTTCCCTTCACCACGAGATGCTGGCGGAAAACGCCCTCGAAGGTGAAGCCGAAACGCAACGCGGCACGCTTCGAGGGTTCGTTGTTGTTGTCGCATTTCCATTCATAGCGACGGTAGCCCAATTCATCGAAGACGTGACGCATGAAAAGGAACTGCGCCTCCGTCGCCGCCGGCTTTCGCGACATTGGCGGGCCCCAATAGATGTTGCCGATCTCGATCACGCCATGCGCCGGCTCGATGCGCATCAGTGTCTGTCGTCCGGCGATCTTGCCGCTGGCCTTGTCGATGACCACGAAGAAAAGAGGGTCGGAACTGGCCTCTGCCTTCTCGAGCCAGGGCTGGAAGGCGGCACGTGTCTGCGGGGGATAGTCCGGCAACCAACGGAAGCGCGACTCGGCATCATCGACGCTGGAAACTTCGAAGAGGCCATCGCCATGGGCGGCCGCACTCAGCGGTTCCAGCCGCACGAGCCGCCCCTCCATCACCTTGCGTTCCGGGCGCGGGCACGGTTGCCAATTCTTCATCTCGTAGGACACGCGGGTAACCCTTGATTGACAGAAGCACTTTAGCCTCCCAAAAATGCCGCCCATTCATTAGCGCCACCTTGGATCAGGAAGATGCTCCACACCATTGCCGCGTTCGATCGCCTCGGCGAGGAGAACGCCTTTGCCGTGTTGGCGCGCGCCACCGCGCTCGCCCATGAAGGTCGTGACATCGTCAATCTCGGCATTGGCCAGCCGGATTTTCAGACGCCGCCACACATCGTCGAAGCAGCCATCAAGGCGCTGCGCGACGGCCATCACGGCTACACCCCGGCGACCGGCCTTCTGGCGCTGCGAGAGGCGGTGGTGCGCCGCACCCTGACGACGACCGGGGTGGAGGTATCGCCGGAATCCGTCATGATCCTGCCCGGCGGCAAACCGACCATGTTCAGCGCCATCTTGATGTTCGGCGAGCCGGGCGCGGAGATTCTTTATCCCGATCCCGGCTTTCCGATCTACCGCTCCATGATCGAGTTCACCGGCGCAAAACCCGTGCCGGTGCCGATCCGCGAGGAGAACGGCTTTGCCTTTTCAGCGGAAGAAACGCTTGCGTTGATCACGCCGGCAACACGGCTTCTGATCCTGAACTCGCCCGCCAATCCGACAGGGGGAGTGACGCCGCGCGCCGAGATCGAGACCTTGGTAAAGGGACTCGAAAAACATCCCGGCGTCGCCATCCTGTCCGATGAGATCTACGACGTAATGACCTATGACGGCGAGCGTCATACATCGCTGCTGCAGTTCCCCGAGATCCGCGACCGGCTGATCCTGCTCAACGGCTGGTCCAAAACCTGGGCCATGACCGGCTGGCGCATGGGCTGGTCAATCTGGCCGACCGGGGAAAAGGGCGCCCATCTTTACGACAAGGTGCGAAAACTGGCTGTCAATTGCTGGTCATGCGTCAACGCACCTACCCAATATGCGGGCATTGCCGCCATCGACGGCCCCCAGGACGATGTCGAGAAAATGATGCGTGCCTTCGACCGCCGCCGCAAGGTCGTGGTGGAAGGCCTGAATGCGCTGCCAGGCATATCATGCATTACGCCGAAGGGTGCTTTCTATGCCTTCCCCAACATAACCGGCACGGGATGGAAGGCAAAGGAATTGGCATCCGCATTGCTGGAAGAGGCGGGCGTTGCCCTGATTGGAGGCCCGGATTTCGGCGTGCTCGGTGAAGGCTACATGCGCCTGTCCTACGCTAATTCGGAAGAAAACATCCTGCGCGCGCTGGAAAGGATAGAAGCCTTTCTCAAAAGATGAACCGGGCAGCGGCGTCGCTCCAGGCCTTGACGGGGAGGGTCACGCGCTACAGCCGCTTCTCGAACCAGTGATGGGCATAGGGGTTGTCGTTGTAGCGTGGGATCTCGACATAGCCCAGCTTCCGGTACATCGCGCGAGCCTCCGACAGCGTCCTGTTCGTGTCCAGCCGGACGATGCTGAATCCGGCATCTCGCGCCAGCGCTTCGAGCCGGCCCATCAGCCTGGCGGCCACGCCGAGACCCCTGGCGGCCGGCGCGGTCCAGACACGTTTGATCTCACCAGCCACTTCGTCCAGCCGCATCAGCGCGCCGCAGCCGACAGGCTCCCGGTCAATGCGGGCAACAAGCAACCAACCGTTCGGCGGCCGCATCTCCGACGAAGGGGGCCCGCCGCCTTTCCCCGGATCAAAGCCGTTCTCGAAACGGGCGGACAGCTCGGCAAAATATTGCTCCAGACACCAGCGCGCATCGGCACTCGCCGGGTCCTCAACGGAAATTTCCAAGGCGGCACCGCGCAAAAGCCGTTCGATCTCACCCATTGCGGCTATCAGGCGCTTGCGCCGCGGCTCGTCGAGCAGGGAAAGAAGGTCTTCCGCCACCTCGTCGGAAAGCGCCTCGTAAGCCTCGAATTCCTCGCGGCCCTTCTCCGTCAGAACCACGGACCTCGCCCGGCCGTCGCCTTCCGCCTTGCGGAGTTCGACCAGCCGTTGCCTCTCCAGCGAGCGCAGGAGGCGGCTGAGATAGCCCGAGTCGAGGCCGAGCCTGGTTCGCAGCAGGGCCACATCGCAGCCACCCGCCACGCCGATCTCAAACAGCAACCGCGCCTCGCCGAGCGGGCGTCCGCGTGAAAGATAGCTCTCCTCAAGCGCACCGGCCCGCTGCGTGACCAGCCGGTTGAACCGGCGCACCTGCTGGATGTCATCGATCTGCATTACCTGACTTTAGTCAGATGATTTTCCGCGCGCAA
>SMEK01000152.1_pt1 | contig 28079 bp, 28 predicted proteins | sample 2456371 | NCBI WGS metagenome assembly SMEK01 (sample SAMN10132590, study PRJNA489261) | soil metagenome | isolation source: day1 antibiotic-loamy sand soil ammended with composted manure from dairy... | place: USA | collected 2015-04-01
GGAGCGGAGAAGAAAAAAACAGGTGAGTGGGAAAGAGGATGTTTAGAAAGATGAATCTTTCTAGGCATCTTTTTTTATAAAATAGGAGTAATTAAAAGTTCTATTCAAAGGATATAACATAATCACTCAAATTATCAGAATAGTAGCAACAGTTTAGAAAATATATAATTTCCTATTACCTCCAATTTTGAATTGACGAATCTTTGAAAGTTCGATAAAATGCTTTCATATACTAATTCTCTAATTATCTAACACTCTAATATGTTAAAGTATAAATAACAGGATGTGTGAATATGTCATCAATCAAAAAGTTTGAAAAACCTCTAGGAATGAGAGATACATTCCCGCCTATATATGAAAAGATCGAAAGAACAAGGCAAATAGGTCGACAATTTTTACGTTCTCGTGGGTTTGATTTTATTGAGACACCAACTTTAGAATATTACGATACTGTTGGAAAAGCATCAGCTATTTCTGACGCATCCCTTTTTAAATTGGTGGATAGCCAAGGAAATACCCTTGTCTTGCGTCCTGATATGACGACACCCATCACAAGGGTTGCGACATCTAAATTATTAAAAGAAAAAATCCCACTCCGACTAGCTTATTCGGCAAATGTTTTCCGTGCGCAACAAATGGAAGGTGGAAGACCAGCCGAATTTGGTCAGATGGGCATTGAAATTATTGGAGATAAATCGGTTTACGCTGATGCGGAAGTACTGATAATAGTAATCGAATTGATGAAAGAGTTTGGAATTGAATCATTCAAATTAACCATTGGGCATGCAGGTGTACTGCATGATATTTTAAATGATTATACAGACCACGATTATCAACGGGAAACTTTACAAAGATTGCTTGTTGAGCGTAACTATGTGGGATTTGAAGAAGCGGTGCATGAATTTGATTTGCCTGTAACAAAAGCAAATGCATTGCTCGAATTTATTAATGAAGCAACAAACTTAGCTGCCATCGAAGATATGGAAAAATATGTACGAAAAAACGATGGTGTAGAATATATGAAACAACTTGCTAAATTAATTGAAGCATGCAATCTTTCACAATATGTTTCTTTCGATTTTACACTATCTAGCCACATGAATTATTATACTGGCATGTTATTTGAGATTTTCGCATCAGGAAGTGGTTTCCCACTTGGAAATGGTGGACGTTATGATGGTTTATTAAATTTGTTCGGTAGTGATGTAGGAGCAACAGGTTTTGGCATTCGCATCGATCGACTTCTTGAGGCATTGCCTAAAGAAGAAATGGTTGAAGAGACTGTTTGCATCCTATTTGAAGATGAGGAATTTAATAGGGCGTTAGAACTTGCAAATAAGTTAAGACAACAGGGTGCTCGTGTAACGGTACAAGCGAAAGAAGGATTGATTAATAAAGATGCATTTACAAAATTGTTTAGTCGGGTCGTTGAATTGAGCCAGGGGGAAGAACAATGAATAGTGAATTAACGATTGCTATGCCGAAAGGACGCATTTTTGAAGAAGCGTTTCAAATGTTAATAGATGCTGGATTTCAATTGCCGGAAGAAGTGGAAATGTCACGGAAGCTAATGATTGAAATTCCAGAAGAGAACATTCGATTTATTTTAGCGAAACCAATGGATGTTCCCGTTTATGTAGAGCATGGCGTTGCAGATATTGGAATTGCAGGGAAGGACGTATTATTAGAACAGCAAAGAATTGTGCATGAGCTATTGGATTTAAAAATTAGTAAATGTCATATCGCATCAGCAGGCTTGCCAAATACAGAAATGGATGAAATTGCACCTCGCATAGCTACGAAATATCCAAATATTGCAATGAATTATTATAAGGGCATTGGTGAGCAAGTGGAAATCATTGAATTGAACGGGTCTATTGAACTTGCGCCGATGATTGGTCTTGCTGATCGCATTGTGGATATTGTTTCAACGGGAAGAACATTAAAGGAAAATGGACTAGTGGAATATGAACACATTGCCGATGTGTCTTCTCGTTTAATTGCAAACCCAGTAAGCTACAGAATGAAAAATGCACGAATTCAAGAAATTGTATCCCGATTGAAGAAAATTGTGAAATAGAGGGAAGGTCAAACAACATGAAAATTTCTAAGTTATCTAAAAACATTTCGTTAAAAAGAGAACTTGAGAGCGGAAATGAAGAGCAGCTAAAAACGGTACGTCAAGTGTTGGCAGATGTTCGTGAAAACGGCGATCAAGCTGTTCGTAAATATACGGAAATGTGGGATGGAATTGTTCTTTCTGATTTACGTGTGACAGAAGAAGAAATCAATGAAGCGCTTCAACACTTTGACCCTCAATTAAAGCAGGACTTAGAAGAAGCGGCAAACAATATTCGCAATTATCACGAAGCGCAAAAAAGAAATGGGTATACATTGCCGTTAACTGACGGATCGTACCTTGCTCAACGGATTGTTCCACTAGATTCGGTAGGATTATACGTGCCGGGTGGGTCTGCCGCTTATCCTTCCTCTGTATTGATGAATGTTATTCCTGCTCAAGTTGCAGGGGTAAAACGCATCGTCATTACTTCTCCTTGTGGAAAGGATGGTAAACTTCCCCCTGCAGTTCTTGTTTCAGCTAACATTCTGGGCGTGAATGAAATTTATAAAATTGGCGGTGCCCAAGCGATTGCAGCGTTGGCCTATGGAACGGAATCAATTGCTCCTGTCGATAAAATTACAGGTCCAGGGAACATTTTTGTTGCATTAGCAAAAAGAGAAGTATTTGGTGAAGTAGCGATTGATATGATTGCTGGACCAAGTGAAATTTGTATAATCGCAGATGATTCGGCTTATCCAGATGAAATAGCAGCAGATTTATTAAGCCAAGCGGAACATGACAAACAGGCATGCGCCATTCTAATTACAACGAGCGAAAAGTTGGCACAAGCTGTGAGCGAACAGGTGGAAAATCAATTAAAACAACTTCCGAGAGAAGAAATTGCAAGAGCTTCTATTGAAAACTTTGGACATATTTATATTGCAGAAAATATGGATCAGGCAGTGGAAGCAGTAAATACGCTTGCACCTGAACACTTAGAAATTGTGACTGAAAATGCGGAAAAAGTGAGTGAGGGTATCCGCCATGCGGGTGCAATCTTTATCGGCCGTTACAGCTCTGAGCCGGTCGGGGATTACTTTGCTGGTCCGAACCACGTATTGCCGACAAATAGCACAGCGCGCTTTGCTAGCGGATTAAATGTAGATGATTTTATTAAAAAGACAAACATTGTTTATTATACAGAACAAACATGGAAAGAGAATGTGCAAAAAATTGCAAGACTTGCCCGCATGGAAGGCTTAGAAGCTCACGCAAGAGCTGTAGAATCGAGAGGTTGGAAGAAAGGTGAAAACTAAATGACACAAACAAAGAAACGATTTGCTCAAATCGAACGAACAACGAAAGAAACGCAAATCAAAATAGAATTTTATTTAGATGGAGAAGGAAAAGCAGAAGTTGATACAGGTGTTCCTTTTATGGATCACATGCTCGATTTGTTTATGAAGCATGGATTGTTTGATGGGAAGATTGTTGCAAACGGTGATACTCATATTGATGATCATCATACAACAGAAGATCTCGGAATCGTTTTAGGACAAGCAGTTCGAGAAGCGTTAGGTGATAAACGAGGCATTCGTCGATACGGAAATGCTTTTGTACCAATGGATGATGCATTGGCACAAGTGGTTGTAGACTGCTCTAATCGTCCTCACTTAGAATATCGTGTTGCGCCTGAATTGAAGGAAAAAGTAGGAACATTCGATACGGAATTAGTACATGAATTTTTATGGAAGTTTGCTTTAGAAGCAAGAATGAATGTCCATGTAATCGTTCCTTATGGACATAACACACATCATATTATAGAAGCGATTTTTAAAGCCCTTGCTCGCGCGATTGATGACGCTGTTCAAATCGATCCACGAGTTAAAGGAGTACCTTCAACGAAAGGACTACTTACATGAAAATTGGTGTAATCGATTATGGCATGGGAAATTTATTTAGCGTTGTACAAGCGTTAAAAAAATTAGATGCAGAAGTAATTCTTTCATCCAAAACAGAGGTGTTAAGTGAAGCTGATGCTCTCATATTGCCCGGAGTCGGCGCTTTTCCTGATGCAATGAAGAAGCTAAAAGAAACTGGGCTTGATCAGTTTATTCGAAATGAAGTAAAGAACAGTAAACCACTTCTTGGCATTTGTTTAGGAATGCAGCTGTTATTTGAAGAAAGTGAAGAAGTTGCTCCGACAAAAGGTTTCGGATTTTTTGAAGGAAAAATCGTTCGTTTTTCTGGAATTTCTGAGCAGGGAGAAAAATACCGAGTTCCTCATATGGGCTGGAACTCATTGATATTTCACTCAATTCCAAAATGGTTAGAGGGGGAAGGAATGCCAGAGGACAAACATGTCTATTTTGTTCACTCTTATTATGCAAATACTACCTCCTCTCAAGTGGTGGCATCTGCCGACTATTTTGGTGTGAATGTTCCCGGCATTGTTCAAAGCGGCAATGTTTGCGGTATGCAGTTCCATCCTGAAAAATCAGGAGAATTCGGCGTTTATTTACTGAAAAAGTGGCTGCAAGGGGTGAATTAGATGTTAACAAAACGGATCATACCTTGTTTAGATGTAAAAGATGGAAGAGTCGTAAAGGGTATACAATTTGTAGGTCTGCGGGATGCAGGAGATCCGGTAGAATTGGCAAAGTATTATGATGAACAAGGTGCAGATGAACTTGTGTTTTTAGATATATCAGCCTCTTTCGAAGGCAGACAAACGATGGTTGAAGTTGTGAAAAAAACGGCTACAGAACTTGCGATTCCATTTACGGTGGGAGGCGGAATTCGCACGTTAGAGGATATGAAACGAATTTTACGAGCTGGAGCGGATAAGGTATCAGTCAACACATCAGCAATCGAAAGACCAGAATTAATTAGAGAAGGTGCAGATTATTTTGGCTCGCAATGCATTGTTGTCGCTATTGATGCACGTTATTCTGAAGAAGACGGTACTTGGATGGTTTATACCCATGGTGGGCGAAATAAAACGAATTGGACTGCTGTTGAATGGGCAAAAAAAGCGGTGGAACTTGGAGCAGGAGAAATTTTATTAACAAGTATGAATAGAGATGGCGAAAAAACAGGATTTGATTTAGCGTTAACGAAAGCAATTCGTGATGCGGTGACTGTGCCGGTTATCGCAAGCGGTGGTGCAGGCAATAAGGAGCATTTCCGAGAAGTATTACAAGATGTTGATGCTGACGCAGCCCTTGCAGCATCGATTTTCCACTATAAAGAAACAAGCGTGGCAGAAGTAAAAGCCTATTTGCGCGAAAAAGGAGTTTGTGTCAGATGATGAAAATTGAAAATTTAAAATTTGATGAAAAGGGTTTAATCCCTGCTGTTGTACAAGATGCACGTACGAAAGAAATATTAACAGTCGCTTATATGAATTTAGAATCGCTACATAAAACGGTGGAAACTGGAGAAACGTGGTTTTTTTCACGTTCTCGTAATGAACTTTGGCATAAAGGAGAAACGAGCGGAAATACGCAAAAGGTTGTTTCAATAACAACTGATTGCGACCAAGATGCGCTAGTTGTTGAAGTCATCCCTGCTGGCCCTGCTTGTCATAATGGAACAACTTCCTGCTTCACAGAAACAGTTGTGGAGAAAGGGAAAGTTGGAAGCGTTGGTATTATCCCAGAATTAGTAGAAATCATTGAGAAACGCGAAAAAGAGATGCCAGAAGGAGCTTATACTACTTATTTATTCAATGAAGGCATTGATAAAATCTGTAAAAAAGTTGGCGAAGAAGCAACAGAAGTAGTGATTGGTGCGAAAAATAGAAATCCGGAAGAAGTAAAATGGGAAGCAGCTGATTTGATTTATCATCTACTTGTATTATTACAGGAACAAAAAATTAGCGTGTACGATGTGCTAGAAGTGTTGGTAGAACGCCATCAACAAAAGAGAGCGAGCACAAAAAATACAAAATAATTTCATCATTCTTTTAAAGCATTTGCCATGACGTAGGTTGGAAATGTGATATAATAAAATGGATTAGAAAAGGAACGTTTTTAAAACGTTCCTTATTTATTGTCTCGGAGGTTCATTTTGGAAAAGAAGCAACAGAAAGGTAAAAACAACATTGTCTCGTTTATTCCAGATGGTGAATATTATTTCAATAAAGCAATAAAAGCGTTGGAAAAGGACCAAATGGATCGAGCGTATAAATATATGAAAAGAGCTGCAGAATTGAGTCCGGATGATGCTCATGTATTAATGCATTATGGCCTATTAGAATTAAGCGCCCAAAATTTTGAAAAGGCTTATGAATTGATTCATACTGCATATTGCATTGAACCAGATGAACCGGAACATATTTATTATTTAGCGGAAGTGTCCGGTTATTTAGGTTTAATGAATGATGCAAAAAAATATGCAGAAAAATATTTAGAACTTGATCCTGATGGTTATTATGCATTGGAAGCTAAGGAAATAATCGATTTCGCTTATTTTGAACAAAATGAATTGGAAGATTTGGAAGAGGATTCATACGATCAATTCATTCAGCAAGAAAAAGCTCGTCGATTAATGGAAAATAGCCAATTTAATGAAGCGATTGAAGTGTTAGAAGAGCTTGTTGATCAATATCCTGAGCTTTGGGCTGCTTATAACAATTTATCTCTTGCATACTTTTATGTAGGAGATTTGGAACAATCAAAAGCAGTTTTACATCATGTTCTTCGAGAAAATGTTGGAAATTTGCATGCATTATGTAATTTAACCATCATTGCATATTATGAAAAAGACGAGTCAAATCTGAAACAATTAGTGGACATATTAAAAAAAGTACATCCATTTGATTTTGATAATCGATATAAACTTGGTGCAACATTAGCATTGATTGGAGAATATGATTTAGCCTACAAATGGCTTCACAGCATGTCGAAACGAATGGCACCAAGTGATTCAGGTTTTTATTTTTGGTTAAGTCAAGCGGCTTACTTTTCCAATCATGTGAAGGAAGCTGAAAAAGCTTGGGAAATGTTAATTCGTATTGATCCTTCGAAAAAGGGAATGGAGCCATGGAAACACATTAAAAATAAAGAAATCACAGAAATTCCAACGCTTGATCAAAATCGAGAATACATTATTAAGAAAATTAATAGCGATTATCCGGCACATCGAATGTTTGGCTTTTTCCTGCTCAGTAAATCGGCATTTAAACAGGAAATTATTTCTCATCCAAAATTAATAGATCTTTCAAAATACAACGGCTTAGAAAAACTTTGTTTAGCTTATGCACTTAATCATCAATTTAATCTTAAAAACAAAATGGAAAGAAATTTCACTCGTTTAATTGGAGTGGCGGAAGAACTTTATAATAAAACGGAAGCATTAACACTTGAATTACAATACTTATATCAAATGTGGTTTGTCCTATCTGAAAAAGCCTTTTTGAATGGCTATGAATTTAAAAATGTAAAAGCTCTTGCCGCTGCAGTGGAATATATGTATTTTTCAACGGTTAAGTCAAATCGAGTGACGAAAAAACAATTTGCGGAAAAACACGAAATTACTGTTTCTACATTAACGAAGTATGTTGACCAATTACTAAAATTTCTACCTTTTGACGAGGAATAAGCAAACTATTTGAAGTTCCTAATTCGTTAGACTACATTAGAAGTAATTAGGAGGAATTAAAAATGGCTGAAGAAAAAATTTATGATTGCATTATTATCGGGGCAGGTCCAGCAGGGATGACTGCAGCGGTATATACTTCACGTGCAAACCTTTCAACTTTAATGTTAGAACGTGGAATTCCTGGCGGGCAAATGGCAAATACGGAAGAAGTGGAAAACTATCCAGGATTTGAATCCATTTTAGGACCAGAATTATCAACAAAAATGTTTGAACATGCGAAAAAATTCGGTGCGGAGTATGCTTATGGCGATGTAACAGAAATCATTGATGGAGAGGAATATAAAATCATCAAAGCAGGTTCAAAAGAGTATAAAGCTCGTTCCATCATCATCGCAACTGGTGCTGAATATAAAAAATTAGGAGTTCCTGGTGAAAGCGAACTAGGAGGCCGTGGTGTTAGTTATTGTGCAGTATGTGACGGAGCTTTCTTTAAAGGAAAGAATTTAATTGTTGTCGGTGGTGGAGACTCAGCAGTTGAAGAAGGAGTATATTTAACTCGATTTGCTGAAAAAGTTACAATCGTGCACCGCCGCGATAAATTACGTGCACAGAAAATTTTACAAGACCGCGCTTTCGCTAATGAAAAAGTTGACTTCATTTGGAACCACACAGTGAAAGAAATTAACGAGAAAGACGGAAAAGTCGGCAGTGTAACGCTTGTTTCAACAGTAGATGGTTCTGAAAAGGAAGTTCCATGTGATGGTGTCTTTGTTTATATCGGTATGGTACCATTAACTGCTCCGTTTAAAAATTTAGGTATTTTAAACGATGATGGTTATATTATGACAAATGAAAAAATGGAAACATCTGTAAAAGGTATTTTTGCAGCAGGAGACGTACGTGATAAAATGTTGCGACAAATTGTTACAGCAACGGGAGACGGAAGTATTGCAGCCCAGTCTGCGCAACATTATGTTGAAGAACTAAAAGAAAAATTAGTGAACAAAAGGTAATGAGAAATTAACTATATTGTAACTTTTATTACCATTGATAAGGGGTATAATAAAATTAGAATTTAACCCCCCTTTTAGATTTATATATTTTGTTGTTTCCATTTTGGGAACAACTTTTTTTTTGAATATTCTACGGAACGCCTTCCAATCATAAATTAAAATAATAGATTGTTTCCATAGCATTTTTTGTACCGAACGAAAAGAGTCGCGGTATAATAACAGTAGTAGGAGTAACAAAGATTCGAGGTGTCGTTTATGCAAAGAATTGCAAATTTATTAGCAATACAAGATGGACAAGTTCTGCTTCTTAAAAAACCGAGAAGAGGTTGGTATGTCGCACCAGGCGGGAAAATGGAAAGCGGTGAATCCATTGTTGAAGCAGCAGTAAGGGAATTTCGAGAGGAGACGAATGTTACTCCTAAAAATGCCCATTTAAAAGGTGTCAATACAATTGTTATTAAAGAAAATGATGAAGTAATTGATGAATGGATGCTATTTACATTTGTAGCGACTGGTGTTGAAGGAATTCCAGATAAAGAAAATCGAGAGGGAATTTTAGAGTGGCGTCCAATTGAAGATCTTTACCACCTTCCAATGGCGGAAGGAGATCGAAAAAATTTATTATTTGCAGCGCTAAAACAAGGGATTCAATACGGTACGTGTGTTTATACAAAAGATTATGAATTAATCGAGGCGAAATATCAAACTTCGATGGAGCTAATCGAAGGGGATGAAAAAAATGGGTGAAATCGATCACGAACATGAATTAGTCATCATTACTGGCATGTCCGGTGCAGGCAAAACAGTAGCTGTTCAAAGTTTTGAAGATCTAGGGTATTATTGTATAGATAATTTACCTCCAGAATTGTTAACAACTTTTTTAAGATTGATGAAACAGTCGAAAAAAAGAATTTCAAAAGTTGCAGCAGTAATGGATATGCGAGGGGGAGAATTTTTCAACTCTCTCATTGATGCACTTGATATTTTAGAAAAAGAGAAAAATGTAAAGATGCGAGTTTTATTTTTAGACGCAGATGATGAAACGCTCGTTCGTCGATATAAAGAAACGAGACGCCAACATCCGTTAGCACAGGGTGGATTACCATTAGATGGAATAAAAAAAGAAAGAGAAATGCTATCAGAGCTAAAAGGCAGGGCTCATTATATTTACAATACCTCCAATATGAAACCACGAGAGCTTCGTGAGCGAATTGGAGAGGAATTCGCCGTATCAACGAGTCCAAAGTTTTCAATCAATGTGATGTCTTTTGGCTATAAAAATGGAATTCCTATTGATGCGGACTTAGTATTCGATGTAAGATTCTTAAAAAACCCTTATTATGTTGAGGAATTGCGCAATAAAACAGGGTTGGATAAAGAAGTCTATGATTACGTTTATAGCACAAATGAAACACAATTATTAATTCAAAAATTAGAAAACTTATTTGATTTTATTATTCCTCAATATGTTAAAGAAGGAAAATCGCAATTGGTGATTGCCTTTGGATGTACAGGCGGTCAACATCGCTCTGTAACATTAACTGAATATTTTGGAAAATATTTAAGTGAAAAATATCAAACGGAAATAACACACCGTGATATTCGATCTTAGAGAGGATTGTTTTAATGGAAAAAATCAATATCGTTGTCATTGGAGGAGGGACCGGTTTATCAACAGTATTACGCGGGTTAAAACTCTATCCATTTCATATTACTGCCATTGTCACGGTAACGGATGATGGCGGTTCTTCCGGAAGACTTCGGGATGATTATGATATTCCGCCTCCTGGAGACATTCGGAATGTCATTGCCGCTTTATCTGATACGGAGCCTTTAGTGGAACAGATGTTTCAATATCGCTTTTCCAATTCAAAAGATCTTGGGGGTCATTCATTAGGGAATTTAATGATTACTGCATTGACTGACATCATTGGCGATTTTTCCAGTGCCATTGCCGAGATGAGTAAAGTGTTGAAAGTTCACGGAAAAGTTATTCCATCAGCAAATAGACAAGTGAATTTACATGCAGAATTGTGGGACGGAGAAATCATAAAGGGTGAATCGAAAATTCCTTTATCCAACAAACGCATAAAGCGCGTTTTTTTAGTGCCAGAAGATGTAAAGCCCCTTCCAGAAGCAATAAGTGCAATCAAAAATGCAGATTTGATACTAATCGGTCCTGGTAGTCTTTATACAAGCATCATACCGAATTTGATAGTGAAAGAAATCGGTGAAACTGTTGTACAATCGAAGGCTAGAAAAATTTACATTTGCAATTTAATGACGCAACAAGGGGAAACGAATCAATATAAAGCGGCTGATCATGTCAAAGCAATATATGAGCATGTCGGGAAACCGTTCTTAGATGCCATTTTAGTGAACAGCAATGATTTGCCATCCCCCATAAAAGCAAATTATAAAGAACAAAACGCTGAACCCGTTAAAGTTGATGTGGAAGAATTAGAAAAGCTCGGATTAGAAATAATTAAAAAAGATATCGCTACAATTAAAAACGGCGTTGTGCGACATGAAGGTGAAGCGATTGCAGAATGGTTACTCGATTACTCATTAAAAATAAAAAATTAGTATGAACGATTTACATAAGAGAGGGGGGGCTTCGATGTCATTTGCTTCAGAAACGAAAAAAGAATTGACTCAAATTGAAGAGAGCGATCAATGTTTAAAAGCAGAAGTCTCTGCAATTATCCGCATGAATGGGACGCTCTCTTTTTCAAATAAACAACTTAGTTTAGATGTGCAAACAGAAAACGCTGCAATAGCTAGAAGAATTTATACGATTATTAAAAAGCTTTATCCATATAATGTAGAATTGCTGGTTCGCAAAAAAATGAGATTAAAGAAAAATAACGTTTACATTTGTCGCATTCGTGAAGGTGCGCAAGAAATATTAAAAGATCTTGATATTTTACAAGGAGAGTTTCAATTAAATCATTCTATTTCCCAATCGTTATTGAAAACAGATGAGCAAAAAAGAGCCTACTTAAGAGGAGCTTTTTTAGCTGGTGGATCTGTTAATAATCCAGAGACGTCATCGTATCATTTAGAAATTTATTCAATGTATAAAGAGCATAGTGAAGCTTTAGCCAATTTGATGAATGAATTTCAATTAAATGCGAAAACCATTGATCGTAAAAAAGGGCACATTACTTATTTAAAAGAAGCGGAAAAAATTTCAGATTTTCTTGGCTTAACTGGCGCATTTCAAGCGATGTTAAAGTTTGAAGATGTTCGTATTTTACGAGATATGCGTAATAGCGTGAATCGAATCGTGAATTGCGAAACAGCAAACTTAAATAAAACCATTGGTGCAGCATTAAGGCAAGTAGAAAACATAAAATTTATTGATCAAACAATTGGTATCGATAATTTGCCAGAAAAATTGCGAGAAGTTGCTAGGCTGCGCATCGAACATCAAGATGTCACGTTAAAAGAATTAGGAGAAATGGTGTCGACGGGAACAGTCAGCAAGTCAGGAATCAATCATCGTTTAAGAAAGATTGATGAAATTGCCGAAAAGCTGCGCCGTGGCGAAAAAGTAATAAAATAATAAAATTGAATTCACATTGTTCTTTTTAAATAATTTCGTTAAGATAGATATAAAATGAGATGAACGGTTTTAGAAAGGGTGTGAAAATGAAAATGGTTGAAACCACAGTGGAGGTTAAACTGAAGACCGGCTTGCAAGCTCGACAAGCGGCGTTGTTTGTTCAAGAGGCGAATCGTTATAAGGCAGATATTTTTCTGCAAAAAGATGATAAAAAAGTAAATGCAAAATCTATAATGGGAATCATGAGCTTAGCCATTGCAAGAGGTACAACAGTAAAATTAATCGCTGAGGGTAATGATGAAAATGAGGCAATTGAAGGATTATCTTCCTTCATCCAAAAAGAAGTTTGATTTATGAAAAAATTGAAAACGCTCGCAATTTTTCGAATCATTTCGAGAATTGTGAGTTTTTTTATTTTTAATTATTCAAACAAATTTTCAAGTGGGGAATATAACAAAGAATAGGGTTTTTTGAACGAAACGATATATTAGTATAAATTATGATGAATATTTGATATGTCGATTTGAGTAAAGACGGCAAGTAAACTTGTCGCATATGTTTTGTCGCAATTTATTAGTGACAAAACCTAGGGTTGAAAAAGGGCGAGGGCCTCGAGTTTGGCCTTGGAATCCAGCGAAAGAAAATCGACAAAATAAAAAATTATCACCCAATAATTATTGGGTGATAATTTTTATTTTCGTGATTATTTTTCCTCACTTGAAGAAATAATGTGGTCAATTAAACCGTATTCTTTAGCTTGTTCAGCTGTCATGAAGTTATCACGGTCTGTATCTTGCGCAATTTTTTCAATTGGTTGACCAGTATGATCAGCCAATAGTCTATTTAATTTATCACGTAAGAATAGAATGCGCTTAGCTGCAATTTCAATTTCAGTAGCTTGCCCTTGAGCACCGCCAAGTGGTTGGTGAATCATCACTTCTGCGTTAGGCAATGCATAACGTTTTCCTTTTGCACCTGCAGATAGGAGGAAAGCACCCATGGAAGCTGCCATACCGATACAAATTGTTTGTACATCTGGTTTAATATATTGCATTGTATCGTAGATTGCCATACCTGCAGTAATTGAACCACCTGGTGAGTTAATGTATAACGAAATATCTTTTTCTGGATCTTCTGCAGCTAAGAATAACAATTGTGCTACAATAGAGTTTGCTACATTATCATCAATTGGGCTTCCAAGTAATATAATTCGGTCTTTTAATAGGCGAGAATAAATATCGTAAGCACGCTCACCACGACTTGTTTGCTCAATAACTGTAGGAACTAAATTCATTATTACGTCCTCCTTAAACCAATAATTGATTTTCTTTATATTTCTACGTACCGAAACGGAAATTGTTTCAGCTTGTATGTTTATCATACACATATTAGTCAAGAATGGTCAAATATAAAGTAAGGGCAATTTATTGAATATACACAAATCCCAAATCATCTATAATAGAATAACTTTCTTCTTGCTAAATGGTTGAATTGTTATGAAGACCTGTGTATAATGATAAAGTCGTTAATATTCATAGACGAAACAGATTATTTACAACACAATGCATATTTATTATTATATGAAAAATAGTAATAAAATATGCAAATTTTGGGAAGACCTTTTATTTGATATGTGCCCTCGTGGTGTAATGGATAACACTCAAGATTCCGGTTCTTGCACTGGGGGTTCGATTCCCTCCGAGGGCGCTACAAACATCCGATGATACGACTGCGTTTGCAGTTTTTTTATTTTTTGGATATCTGAAAATATCCGATAGAATTACCAATTTCTTAACCTCATCAGTTTAGGTGCTTTAATTCCTTCTATTTTGTATCCACCTCCCCCCTTGATTATCACTTTATATGATCACAAGTAATGATTCCGTCCTCAATGCGTTCCAGTTGAGTAATTTTTACTGATTTCATTGATGAATTTTGGTACATAATTTGCTACTTACTTAGCAATAAGAGTCGGAGTATATTATAGTAAAAAATTATGCTGTGAAACTTAATAAGCTCATTTATTTAACAATGAATAATAAATTTACCTAAAAAGTTAAAACTTCTTATTATTTTGACGATAAGAAAAATGGCCCATTCATCGCAACTTTTCCGTCATAGGAAGTAAGTCTCAATTCGTTTTATTTTGTTCAGCAATTGGATTGATTAGATGCCATATTAATGTATGCAGAACGAGAGGTAAAAGAGCCATCTGTCTAGTTTATCTTATTTTTGCGTTTGAAACATTTTAACTTTATGGAAAGAAACAGAAACTCTGCTTTAAGAAAGGGGATTCAAAATGATTCTCATAAATGATCAAATTATTTCTCCAATTCTGGTCAAATCGTTGCAAGAACTTAATGTACCTGTTATTAAACAAGGTAACAGTTCGGAAATGCCAGATGGAGATTTTTTTTCTATTATTAACGAACATCAAAAGATATTGACAAACTCTGAAAGCTGCTTAGCATTGCTTGAATCTTATGCTCCTAATAGTGTTCAAAATCGGTGGTCAAAACAATTAAAAGATAAAGGAATGTTCCGTCAAATCCTTTCTAAAATGTACCCTGATTATTTTTATAAGGTAGTAAACCTGGATGAGCTTTTTAACATTCCGGTGGAGGATATTCCTTTTCCCGTTGTAATTAAGCCAAGCAAAGGATATTCAAGCGTTGGAGTGTATAAAGTAAAAAGTGCAGATGAATGGCAGGATGCAATACATAAGTTAAGTGTAGATTTACTTGTTATAAAAAACATGTACGACAATGAAGTGATTAACGGAGAGAGCATTTTAATCGAGCAATGGGTATTTGGAGAAGAATATGCTGTTGACTGTTATTACGATCATAATGGTAATCCTGTGATTTTAAATATTTTTAAACATTTGTTTAAAGACGAATATGATACGTCAGATCGAATCTACTATACATCAAAACAAGTAATTCATGAAATCTACGATGACATATTGGCTTTTATGCATAAGTTTAGAGAAGTTGTTCCGTTGAAAAATTTTCCAATTCACTTTGAAGTGAGAAAAAATAATCATGGCATTATTCCAATTGAAATGAATCCGCTCAGATTTGCTGGGGCGGGAACGACAGATCTCGGATTTCATGCTTATGGCTGTAATGTGTATAAGCATTATTTTGAAGGAACTAGCCCTAACTGGGAAGAAGTGCTTCGCCAGATGGACCAAGGTATTTACGGTTTCTTCTGCGCGGAAATCCCTATGGACATTTCACAAAATCTTATAAAGCACATTGATCATCAATCATTCAAAGAACAGTTTAACCAAATTTTGGAATATCGAGAAATACAAGCAACAAATGATAGAACGTTTGCTGTTGTGTTTTTCAAAAACGAAACAATGGAAGAACTTTATCAATTACTGCAAATGGATATACGGCCATTTATTGCATTAAAGGAAATGGAACATTCGAGGGAGAGATAAGGAATGAGAGATATAACTCTGAAAAAATCGATAAAAACCCAATTAATTGTTAGTTTTTTATTACCTTTTCTTATATTTTCACTGATTCTTTTTGGATTTGTTCGATATGTATCAGATTACATTATTCATGAACATGTAATCCCACAGTTTGACGAACGGTTAAAAGAAAATGGGCAATTACTAGCAAAGTCGATTGATACAGATTTAATTAAGAATACAATGGATTCCCCAGAGATATATGGGACGGAACTGAAGCAGAAATTAGATTCATTTTTTGAAGGAAAAAAAGGAATCGAATATGTATATGTATTGTCCAGACAAAATGGAAAGGATGTCATTGTCGCTTTAAATGGCAGTGACGAATTTATGGTTGAGTCTCCGTTTACAGATAATCAAAAATTATCATATGAACAAAAACAGACTGTTCTGAGTCCTATTTATAGAGATAATTGGGGTGTACATAAATCGTTTTTCCTTCCTTTAGAAGAAGATGGTGTGGAAGCCATTTTTGGAATTGATATGAGCGCTAAATTTATAGACGATTTAGAGAACCGGATATTGATTGTTTCGCTTATTGTAACAGTTGTTATGATTGTTATTGGAATCTTGTTGGCTTTATTTATTGGAAATAGAATTTCTAAACCTCTTAATAGTTTGGTACAATATGCGCAAATCTTTTCTACTGGAGATCTTAGCAAATCGGTAAATATTGAGCGGAAAGATGAGATCGGAATCTTAGCAAACAGCTTTGAAGATATGAGAAAAAATTTAAGTCACATCATTGATAATGTAAAAGAGAAATCGGTAGGAATTCATCATACTAGCCAAACTCTTTTCGAATCCTTTGAAGAATTAGCTCAGGCTTCTAAACAGATTGCGACGAGTACAGATGAAGAGGCAAAAGGTGCCGAAGAAAGAGCCAACCATATTGAACGAATTTCAAATATGGTATCTGAAATATCAACTTCGATATCCAATGTGGATGAGCAAACTAAATTAATAAAAGACCTTACTGATCAAACAAGTCAGCAAGCTGAACAAGGAAATGTTCAAGTTCAAATGATTACTGAACAAATGAACAAAATAAAACAAAATGGCATGGTAAGTAAAGAGAACTTGTCTAATCTAGGTAAAAAATTAGAACATATTAATGAAATCATTAAGATTATCCAAGAAATTTCATCCCAAATTCATCTTCTGTCTTTAAACGCATCCATTGAAGCAGCACGTGCTGGAGAGGCGGGTAAAGGATTTTCGGTTGTTGCCCAAGAAGTTCAGAAACTTGCAAATCAAACAGATGGATCAATCAAAACAATTTCTGAAGCGATAGATGAAATCAATGAACAGGCTAATATCGTGCTAAATCTGAACCAACAAGATTATGAAGACATTGTAAAAGGTGTTGAGATTGTCGAGGATAATGGGCGATTATTCAATTCTATTTTTGAGTCAGTAGAGCAATTGGCAGATGGAATTGAAACGATTGTTAAAAGCACGGAAGATCTGGATCAAGCATCCGATAAAATCTTAACGTCCGTTCAAGAAATTTCTGCAATTTCAGAACAGGGAGTGGCTGCAACTCAAGAAATTTCTGCTTCTGCTGTTCAACAAAACAACACAATTGATTACTTAAAACAACAAAATTCAGATCTAAAACTATTGGCTGACAACCTTCAAGATATGATTAAGCAATTTAAGACAAGTGAAACTGCAACAAAATAAAATGAAACTTTTTCAGGAGATTTCTTTATTTTCCATTAGTGGAGATGCTCTTACTTCTGAAGACTTTGATTCTTTTAACTTTATATTATATGGAATGTGTAGTTGGCGATGTTGAACAACAAAAGCGGCCAGATTAAAAACTATGGTAGATTCAACAGAAAATACTACTGATGATGAAAAAGTTAAAACAATTTTGAGGATGGAATTGGGCATGACATTACATTTGATATAACATAAATATAGATGTTGTTCCAAACGACAGGACAATAAGCCTACTTTTTTAAGTAGGCTTATTGTGCAAAAAGAAGGCGGAGAGACCTCCGCCTTCATGGATTTACGCACTGAAAATAATTATGTACAGACATAAATTTAACAACTGAAAAACATTGAAATATCGATACGTTTAGGTGCATGGTTATTATTCCTTCGAGGGTGCCATTTTACTTACTAGCAAGTAAATAAGTTGTACTCTTTAGTTTAACAGCCTAAAGACAGATGTGTGGAATAAAATCGAAAGTGAACATTTTATTTTATCCCTTATTCATTTTTTTAATCAATTTTTTTAAATAACTTTTTTCATAAAATTTAATATTCATTCAATAAGATTCCCCCTTCCTCATCTAGCGATTTCGCTTAGGTATGGAGGGGTTTTTTGGGTGTGTAGGGTATTTTTATACAAGAGATTGAAAAATCTATCTTTTCGAAATGTTATATCAATAACATCGAAAACTAAGATATTTCACAAAAATAATGTAATAAAATATAACTTTTTTAATAATATGAAAAATTAAATGTTGTATAAATATTTCTTGATTTATATAATTAAACATATCAGTGTCACAAATTTTTATCTATTGCTGATGAACAAGTTAATGACTAAAGGAGGATATTGCAAGTGGTGAAAAAAAATCGCAGTTTATTTATGATGTTACTTTTAACACTACTATTAATGTTAACTGCTTGTGGAGCGGGTGGTGAAAAGAACACAACAGGAGATGCTGGCGAGAATACAGGAGATGCCACAGGTGAAAATTCAGGATTAAAAGACAAAAAAATCTTAGTCGGAACAGAAGCGACATTCGCTCCATTTGAATATATGGACGATAAAGGAAATATCATTGGAATCGACGTAGATATTTTAGATGCAATTTTCGAAGAATTAGGCATGGAATATGAAATTCGCCATGTTGGTTGGGATCCAGTGTTCCAACAAGTGCAAAACGGCGAATTGGACATGGGGGCTTCTGGTATCACAATCACTGATGAGCGTAAACAAACTTTCGACTTCACTAACCCATATTTCGAGGCTACACAAGTGATTGTAGTTACTGAAGATTCAGAAATTGAATCAGCTGAAGATTTGAAAGGGAAAAAAGTATCTGTACAAATCAACTCAACTGGACACCAAGCAGCGAAAAAACTTTTAGGAGAAACAAGCCCAGATATTTTAGCGTATGAAAACCTTCCGTTAGCGATTCAAGAAGTAATCAATGGAACAACAGCAGCGGCAATTGGTGATAACGCGGTAGTGTATGAATATATTAAAAATAATCCAAATGTAAAATTAAAAGTTATTGAAGACGATGCATTCGATAAAGAATATTACGGCTTTATGGTGAAAAAAGGAAACACTGAGCTTTTAAATTTATTAAATGAAGGATTACAAAAAATTAAAGAAAACGGCAAATTAGCAGAAATTACTGGACAAGAAATTGAATAACAGAGTAGGGGGTGTTTCAGATGGAATTCCTGGATTTTCGCTGGGATATAATCTGGAACTACCGTGAAAGCTTCATACGTGGTATTTGGGTAACGTTAATCTTAACAATTTGTGGGTTTATAGGCGGATTCATATTAGGAGTTTTACTCGGATTAGGGAAAAATTCGAAAAAGAAATGGCTTTATTTCCCTTGTAAATTATATATCGATTTATTCCGAGGAACGCCTCTCCTAGTTCAAATATTTATTATTCACTTAGCTTTAATTCCAACGTTGTTTGGACATTCGCTAGGGTTTATGGTTTCAGGGATTACAGCACTTGTATTAAATTGTGCTGCATATACAGCTGAAATTATCCGAGCAGGGATTCAATCCATCGATAAGGGGCAAATGGAAGCGGCAAGATCACTTGGTTTAAATCAATTCCAAGCGATGCGGAAAGTTATTTTACCGCAAGCTTTCCGCCGCATGATTCCCCCTCTTGGAAACGAATTTATTACTCTATTAAAAGATTCGTCCTTAGTAACAGTAATTGCTGCCAACGATATTCTATATGCAGCAAAAGTCGTTTCAGGAGCATATTTCCGTTTCTGGGAACCATATCTTGCTGCGGCAGCGCTTTATTTAACACTAACGTTTATCGTTTCGAAAGTCGTATCACTCATTGAGAGACGCTTCAGCATTGAATACAATCCGCGCAAAAATAAAAATGAAGGGCGGGTTGGTGCATGATTAAGATCGAAAATCTTCATAAAAGTTTTGGCGAGTTACATGTGTTAAATGGAATCGATTATGAGATTCAAGAAAAAGAAGTTGTTTGTGTGATTGGTCCTTCTGGTTCTGGAAAAAGTACATTTTTACGTTGTATCAATTTATTAGAAGAAATTTCAGATGGCGCCATTTATATTGACGGTACGAAAGTCAATGATCGAAATACAGACATTAATAAAATCCGTACAGAAGTAGGAATGGTGTTTCAACAATTTAATCTATTCCCACATATGACGGTGATAGATAATATTACGATGGCTCCTATGCTCATTCGAAAAATGAATAAACATGAAGCTGAGGAACTGGCGCTTGAATTGCTTTCTAAAGTAGGTCTTCGTGAAAAGGCATACAATTATCCTCAACAGTTATCTGGAGGTCAGCAACAACGAGTAGCCATCGCAAGAGCACTAGCGATGAAACCGAAAGTCATGTTGTTTGATGAACCAACTTCTGCTCTTGACCCAGAAATGGTAAATGAAGTGTTGGATGTAATGAAACAATTGGCTTTTGAAGGAATGACGATGGTCGTTGTTACACATGAAATGGGATTTGCTCGTGAAGTTGCGGATCGGGTCATCTTTATGGATGGCGGCGTTATTGTGGAAGAAGGAAAACCAGAAGACATTTTTGGAAATCCAAAACACGAACGAACAAAAGCATTTTTAAGTAAAGTTTTATAAATCAAAAAGGACATCTCCACATATCAAGAGATGTCCTTTTTGATTTTTCATTAGTTAGGCATATCTTTTGCTCTATCTGCTTGACCATACATGTTTAACATAGTTTGCATATCTTGTGGTGAAAGTTGTGGAACTTGATAATATCCTTTTTTGTTTTGGTAAAGAGAAAGTTCGTATGCCATTTCAATGCAGTTTGGAACAGAGTCTTGCAATACGCGGCGTACTACTGGGTTTGTAGCTTCTAATGCAGCGGCTGTTTTACCAGTCGCCAACGCTTTATGCTGACTTAACATGAAACCTGAAATGATGCTGTCATCAATTTCATTTGCTGAAGTAATTGGTTTTTTCGGTTCAGATGGTGTTAAGCCGTATTTTGAATCATTTCCGATTTGCATGCAGTACTTACGAGTTGGATGGCTTGGATCTTGACCCGTTTTAAAACATTCAGCAGTAATATTGTATTCATCGAGCATAAACGCATATTGTCTATCTAAAATATTTAATAATTCAGGGTCTTGAACATGTGGACGTAACATGACAAACATGTTTAATGCGCCAATGGAAGCACTTAATACTTCATGAACATCCATCACCTCGTGAGCACCGTGATTCATCGACATAGGGATATTTTCTGAAGTTTGTTGTTGGTTTGTAAATTGATTTTCCATTGCATGTATCCTCCTTAATTTATGTTTCTGTACACTCGTACATAACTATTTTGGCTTCTTCATCATTTGATTATTCATTGAAGATTTGGGATAGTGAAAGTAGGAATTGAAGAAAAGAGGGAATGTCAATGAAAGTTCAATTTTTTAGCAGACCAAACTGTCATTTATGTGATGAAGGATTAAGTATTTTAAAGCTAGTCCAAGACGATATTCATTTTGAAATAGAAATCATCAATATTGAAGATGATGATGACATTCATGAAAAGTACATGTTGATGATTCCGGTCGTTGTAAAAGATGGTGAAATCATTCAATATGGCCAATTAGATTATGTGACGTTATACGAAGCTTTTTTGAATAAATAGAACATTAAATCATTATATTGATATAAAACCCTTTGCTGTGATTATTCCTTTGGAGGTTTATGAATACATGTTTTGAGGAAAAATGGAATGAAGGAAAATAGCAAAATGGAGGATGCTATATGACAATAAAATTGGCGATTAATGGGTTTGGTCGAATTGGACGTCTAGTATTTCGAGAAGCAATGAAAAAAGAACAATTTGAAGTCGTTGCAGTAAATGATTTAGCGGATGCAAAGCAATTAGCTCATTTGTTAAAATACGATTCCGTTCATGGCATTTATGATGCGGAAGTTCAACATGAAGAAGATGCGTTAATCGTCAATCATAAACGAATTCAAGTATTTTCAGAAAAAGAACCTGAAAATTTGCCATGGGAGGAAATGAATGTTGATATTGTGTTGGAATGTACGGGACTTTTTCGTTCGGAAGAAGATGCCTCTAAACATTTAACGGCTGGTGCAAAAAAAGTCATTTTATCCGCCCCTGGAAAAGGAGATATGCCAACATTTGTGATGGGGGTTAATCACCAACAGTATGATCCGAATCAACATCATGTTATATCCAACGCATCATGTACAACGAATTGTTTAGCACCAGTAGCGAAAATTCTTGATGAAAAGTTCGGCATGAAACGAGGTTTGATGACAACCATTCATTCGTACACAAACGATCAGCGGCTTCTTGATTTACCTCACAAAGATGCACGCCGTTCTCGTGCAGCAAATTTATCTATGATTCCAACAACGACAGGCGCAGCGATTGCTGTTGCAAAAGTGTTGCCACAGTTGAAAGGAAAACTAGATGGCTTTTCCATTCGCGTACCAACGCCTAATGTTTCTTGTGTGGATTTAGTAGCAGAGTTAAATTCGAATGTCACAATTGATGAAGTCAATGCAGCCTTTCGAGAAGCAGCGACTGGAGAACTAAAGGGCATTTTAGATTATAGTGATTTGCCGCTTGTATCAATTGATTACAATGGCAATCCTCATTCAGCAACGGTAGACGGGCTTTCGACGATGGTATTGGATGATAATATGGTAAAAGTTGTTGCTTGGTATGATAATGAAGCAGGGTATTCTGCACGATTAATCGATTTAGCGCTATACATTGCAAATCAAGGGCTCTCTTATTAATCAATGTGTCATATTCATTTTGCATTATTGAAAAAGTGTAGCATATTAGTGAATTTCTAATGAAAAAGTATAGCCTAAATATAAAGAACGATTTATAATAATGGAGGGTAAAAGGAGTGGTGGAATAACCCATCGCTTCTTATTTTTTGCTAATCAAATTGGAACAATAATTCAATAACTGTTGTCTTATATTAATGTGGAATGACGGTAAACACTTAGGAGGTTACTTCATGTTTTCGAAAAAGACGATGAATGATATTGACGTACAAGGAAAAAGAGTATTTGTACGTGTAGACTTTAACGTGCCAATGGAAAATGGAGCAGTAGTTGACGATACAAGAATTCGTGCAGCTATTCCAACTATTCAACAATTATCAGAAAAAGGTGCAAAGGTGATTTTAGCTTCCCACTTAGGTCGTCCTAAAGGTGAAGTAAAAGAAGATATGCGTTTAACAGCTGTTGGAGAGCGCCTTTCTCAACTAATGAATAAACCAGTTAAAAAATTGGATGAATCCATTGGAGAGCTTGTAGAGAAAACGGTAAATGAAATGCAAAATGGGGACATTGTGTTACTTGAAAATGTCCGTTTCCATAAAGGTGAAGAAAAAAATGACGAAGAGCTAGCTAAACAATTTGCTAAGTTAGCGGATATCTACGTAAATGATGCATTTGGTGCTGCTCATCGTGCTCATGCTTCCACTGAAGGAATTGCAAAATACATTCCAGCAGTTTCTGGATTGTTAATGGAAAAAGAATTAGAAGTATTAGGAAAAGCTTTATCCAATCCTGAAAGACCATTTACTGCCATCATTGGTGGAGCAAAAGTAAAGGATAAAATCGGTGTCATCGAAAACTTGCTTGATAAAGTGGACAACTTAATTATCGGCGGCGGACTTTCCTTTACATTTATCAAAGCGCAAGGTTATGAAATTGGAAAATCTTTATTAGAAGAAGATAAAATAGAATTAGCTCGCGGCTTCATTGAAAAAGCGAAAGAAAAAGGCGTTAACTTCTACATGCCAATCGATGCAGTTGTAGCAAAAGAATTTTCACCAGATGCAGAAGCGAAAGTGGTAGATATCGATCAAATTCCAGAAGACTACATGGGCTTAGATATTGGACCAAAAACAGCTGAAAAATATGCAGAAGTGATTAACAATTCCAATCTAATTATTTGGAATGGACCTATGGGCGTATTTGAAATGGACAAATTCGCTAACGGAACGAAAAAAGTTGCAGAAGCGATGGCCGAAACAAAAGGGTATACTATTATTGGTGGTGGAGATTCTGCCGCTGCAGTTGAAAAATTCAACTTAGCTGAAAAGATGGATCACATTTCAACGGGTGGAGGAGCTTCTCTAGAATTGATGGAAGGTAAAATTTTACCTGGTATTGCCGCGTTGAACGACAAATAAGGAGAGAAATTTAATGCGTAAACCGATTATTGCTGCTAACTGGAAAATGTATAAAACCTTTGATGAGGCAGTGGAGTTTGTAGAGGCAATTAAAGACAGAATTCCTTCTGAGAATAAAGTGGATGCAGTTGTTTGCGCCCCAGCCTTGTATTTGCCAACCCTTGTGGAAATTGCTAAGGAAACAGACTTGGCTATTGGAGCTCAAAACATGCACTATGAGGAAGAAGGTGCTTTTACAGGCGAAATTAGTCCAAAACAGTTAGAGGCTATTCAAGTTGACTATGTTATTTTAGGTCATTCTGAGCGCCGTGAATATTTCAATGAAACAGATGAAGCGGTAAATAAAAAAGTAAAAGCTGCTTTAGCTCACGGTATTGTTCCAATCGTATGCTGCGGGGAAACATTGGAAGAACGTGAAGCTGGCCTAACAGAAAAGAAAGTAACGAACCAAGTGAAAAAGGCTTTAGCTGACTTATCCCCAGAAGAAGTACAGCATATAGTTATCGCCTACGAACCAATTTGGGCAATCGGAACAGGTAAAACGGCTACGGCAGATGATGCAAATGCGGTATGTGGCCATATTCGCCAGGGAATTGAGGAATTGTTTGGAAAAGATGTGGCTGAAAACATTCGCATTCAATACGGTGGAAGTGTCAAGCCTGAAAATATTGAAGAATTATTATCAAAAGAACATATCGATGGCGCACTCGTTGGTGGTGCCAGCTTACAAGTTGAATCATATTTAAAATTATTGGAGGCGGGGGCAAATGCCTAGAAAGCCAGTCGCATTAATTATTTTAGACGGCTTTGCATTACGCGATGAAGTATTTGGTAATGCAGTGGCTCAAAGTAAGAAACCAAATTTTGATCGTTACTGGTCAACGTATCCACATGCAACTCTAACAGCATGTGGAGAAGCAGTTGGACTTCCAGAAGGCCAAATGGGTAATTCAGAAGTTGGACATTTAAATATTGGTGCAGGCCGAATCGTATACCAAAGCTTAACACGAATTCATAAATCAATTCGTGAAGGTCAATTTTTCGAGAACGAAAAATTGCTTGGAGCAATCGAACATGTAAAGAACAATAATTCCAAACTCCACGTTATGGGGCTATTGTCAGATGGTGGGGTACATAGCCATTATGAGCATTTATTTGCATTATTGAAATTGGCAAAACGTCATGGCCTTGACGAAGTGTATGTTCACGGATTCTTAGATGGACGCGATGTAGGTCCGAAAACAGCAATTGGTTATATTGAAGAAACAGAAAGACAAATGGATGAAATCGGAATCGGAAAATTCGCTACGATTCATGGTCGTTATTACGCAATGGACCGTGATAAACGCTGGGAACGAGTGGAATTATCTTACAAAGCTCTAGTTGATGGTATTGGTCATACTGCTGCTAGTGCAAAATTAGGTGTAGAAAACTCCTATAATCGTGATGTAACTGATGAATTTGTCATTCCATTTGTCATTACTGAAGAAGGAAAACCAGTAGCAACCATTGACGCAAACGATGCAGTCATTCATTTTAATTTCCGACCTGACCGCGCTATTCAGCTATCGACTATATTTACGAATGACAAATTTATCGCATTTAAGCTATCAGATAAGCATCCTGAAAATTTAAAATTCGTCACATTTACTGAATATAGCGACGAAGTATATGCAGATGTAGTGTTTGAAAATGAAGATTTAATTAATACTGTAGGGGAAGTAATCTCAAGACACGGTTTAACGCAATTACGTATTGCTGAAACAGAAAAATACCCTCATGTTACATATTTCATGAGCGGCGGCAGAGAAGAGAAGTTTCCTGGTGAGGAAAGAATCTTAATTGCATCCCCAAAAGTAGCTACATATGATTTAAAACCTGAAATGAGTGCTTATGAAGTAACAGAGGCACTGCTTAATGAATTAGAAGCAGATAAATTCGATGCCATTATTTTAAATTACGCAAATCCTGACATGGTAGGACACAGCGGTATGTTAGAGCCGACAATTAAAGCAATCGAAGCAGTAGATGAATGCTTAGGCCGAGTTGTTGATAAAATTTTAGAACTTGGCGGTACTGCCATCATTACAGCAGACCACGGCAATTCTGATGAAGTGGTTACATTAGACGGCAAACCAATGACGGCTCATACAACAAATCCAGTACCAGTCATTATCACAAAACATGGTATTGAGATGAGAGAAAATGGAATTTTAGCCGATTTAGCACCAACTATGTTAAAATTATTAAATATACCACAACCTGAAGAAATGACAGGACAACCACTTTTTGAGGTAGTGGAAAAGTAAGAATATTGATTATGATTTTCGCTTAATTGTTATAAATATACCCAATCTCAGCTAAATTAAAATTTTTTATATAGAGGAGAATTGATATGCCATTTATTACACAAGTATATGCTCGTGAAGTTTTAGACTCTCGCGGTAACCCAACAGTTGAAGTAGAAGTATTTACGGAATCAGGTGCATTTGGACGTGCTATCGTTCCATCTGGTGCATCAACTGGTGAATATGAAGCTGTTGAATTACGTGATGGCGATAAATCTCGTTATCTAGGAAAAGGCGTATTAAAAGCTGTAGAAAATGTTAACACAATCATTGCAGAAGCTTTAGAAAACAACTATTCTGTATTAGATCAAGTAGAAATTGACAATGCTTTAATCGAACTTGACGGTACTGAAAATAAAGGAAAACTTGGCGCCAATGCCATTTTAGGTGTTTCTCTTGCTTGCGCACATGCAGCGGCAAATTATCTTGATATTCCTTTATATCAATATCTTGGTGGCGTGAATGCAAAACAATTACCAGTGCCTATGATGAACATTTTAAATGGTGGGGCACATGCAGATAACAACGTAGATATTCAAGAATTCATGATTATGCCTGTAGGAGCAGAATCTTTCCGTCACGCATTACGCATGGGAGCAGAAATCTTCCACAATTTAAAAGCTGTATTAAAAGAAAAAGGTTACAACACAGCTGTAGGTGACGAAGGTGGTTTCGCACCAAACTTAAATAGCAACGAAGAAGCGATTCAAGTGATTTTAGAAGCAATCGAACGCGCTGGCTATAAACCAGGAGAAGAAGTTCGCATTGCATTAGACGTAGCTTCATCTGAGCTATACAACAAAGAAGATGGAAAATATCATTTAGCTGGTGAAGGCGTTGTTAAAACTTCTGAAGAAATGGTGGATTGGTACGAAGAATTAACTTCTAAATACCCAATCATTTCCATTGAAGACGGCTTAGATGAAAACGACTGGGAAGGCCACAAACTATTAACTGAGCGTATTGGCCATCGCGTTCAACTTGTAGGTGATGATTTATTCGTAACTAATACGAAGAAGTTAGCGCAAGGAATTGAACAAGGCGTGGGTAACGCAATTCTAATTAAAGTAAACCAAATCGGTACATTAACAGAAACTTTAGATGCAATTGAAATGGCAAAACGCGCAGGTTACACAGCAATTATCTCTCACCGCTCTGGTGAATCAGAAGATAACACAATTGCTGACATTGCAGTAGCGACAAACGCTGGTCAAATTAAAACTGGAGCTCCTTCTCGTACAGACCGCGTAGCAAAATACAACCAATTATTACGTATTGAAGATCAACTTGGCTCAACTGCTCAATATCTTGGCATTAAGTCATTCTATAATTTGAAAAAATAACATGAATTGAACTGAACCGAGCTTCCGAAAAGCGGAGGCTCGGGTTTTTTCATGGCAATGAGAGAATGGGAGAACTTCGGGGAAATAGTCAACCTCGAGAATTTTATTGCTAAAGGGAAAAACAGCAACAAGAGAGAACAGATAATAGTCAACTTTGAGGAGATAATAGTCAAAGTGGCTGCGATAATAGTCAATCTCGGGAATATAATAGCCAAAG
>SMEK01000154.1_pt1 | contig 28028 bp, 30 predicted proteins | sample 2456371 | NCBI WGS metagenome assembly SMEK01 (sample SAMN10132590, study PRJNA489261) | soil metagenome | isolation source: day1 antibiotic-loamy sand soil ammended with composted manure from dairy... | place: USA | collected 2015-04-01
GACAATATCGTTTTCCTTTTAATCATGAATTTTATGTTTATAACCAAAGACGCTACAATACCGTGTCACAACCAATAAAAGTGATAGCTGATAAGTATTACATTGAAGAGTCTTGGGTGCAAAAGCTATTTTTCATTGAAATGGATAAAAAGAAAGACTCTATTTCCATAAAAAACATTGACACTGAACAACAATAGTGAAAGCTTGGTGATGAAGATGCGAGTAGTAGCCGGTGAAAGGAAAGGGATACCGCTCAGAGCGATTGCCGGAACGACTACGAGACCTACAACGGATAAAGTGAAAGAAGCACTATTTAATATCATCGGGCCTTTTTTCGAAGGTGGAATAGCATTAGATTTATTTGCTGGCAGCGGCGGACTAGGAATTGAAGCATTAAGTAGAGGTGCGGAAAAAGCTATCTTTATTGAGAAAGATCGCCGAGCTGTTCAAGTATTGAAAGAAAATATAAAAAAGTGCCGTTACGAAGAGTTTTCGGAAGTGTATTGTACAGATGCAAGCCGTGCTGTAAAGGCACTGCTAAAAAGGGATATCCAAATAGATTATTTATTTGTTGATCCCCCATATAACAAGCTAGAATATTATGATTACATTTCACTTCTTGTAGAAGGCGGAAAGCTGGCTGACGATGCAATAATCGTTTGTGAACATTCGACTGAAGTACAATTGCCAGATGCTTACGGACGATATTCATGCATCCGAGATGAAACTTATGGAAATACTATTATTTCAATTTATCGAATGAATTAGGGAGAGGGAGAAATTGTCGCAAAAAATTGCAGTAGTACCGGGAAGTTTTGACCCGATTACGAATGGACATTTAGACATTATTAAACGGGCAGCAGATGTATTTGATCTTGTATATGTTGCTGCATTGAAAAATTCTTCAAAAAATCCGTTGTTTACTATTGAAGAAAGACTTGAGTTGATCGAAAAGGTAACGAAGGATATTCCAAATATTCGCGTTGAAAGTTCTTCTGGATTGCTTGTGGATTATGCGAAGTCTCGAAACGCCATCGCTATTGTTCGAGGTTTAAGAGCAGTATCAGACTTCGAATATGAGATGCAAATAACATCGATGAATCGTTTTTTAGATGAATCGATTGAAACATTTTTCATCATGACTAAAAATCAATATTCCTTCTTAAGTTCTAGTATTGTGAAGGAAGTTGCTCGCTATGGTGGAAGCGTAAAAGGATTAGTACCTTGTGAAGTAGAAGAAGCATTAAAGAAGAAATTTCATCAATAATCGAAAACTCGGCAAGATAAAATGCATCTGCCGAGTTTTCTCTTTTTATAAAGTTATAAAAATAATATAAAATATAGCAACGGAATAATAATCGTGATGAGAACTCTTAATAGAATGTAGGGTTTGAGCGAAATGTTTTCACTTTTTGCGATGACTGCTACTTGCATATGAATGCTTAAACTTTGGCTTGATAAGAAAGTAGCCATTAGCAAAGGAAGTATAATTGATTCATCGGCAAAAAACTTATGTGCAATTTGAAGTCCGTTCGTCATTTCTAAAGATGCTGCTGTTAATAGTAGTAGATTTTTATGTATATTTGGCAAAATTGTCTGAATTGTAAACATGACGACGGTATAAATGGTTGTAAAAAAGATGATTGTTGAACCGACGACAAGAACAGTAGGAATACTGTCTTTGATGCTAGAAATGAATGGATTTTCATTTCGTCTAAGGTTGTCTAATTTGATTTCTTGCCGAGGATTGGAACGATGGTAAAAATAATATAACAGCAAAAGGAATAGAGAAACTGTATGATATAAAATTAAATATTGCCAGCTGAAGCGGGTATCATGTAGTAAGTCATGTCCAACAAATCCTAATACGAATAAAGGGCTTGGACTATGACAAATACTTAATAAGCCGTTTGCTTCACTTTTTGAAATTTGATTTGTTCTTTTTAAATAGGCAATGGTTGCGGCACCGGTCGGGAAACCACCGAGAGCACTGATGCCGTATGTTTTAAAATATAATTTGAATCTTGATAAGGAATTTTCCTTTTCAGGTGTTAAGCGAATAAACCATTGTGTTAAAATCAAATACGGAAGTAAATATGGGAATAAAGCTTCCATGAATAGTTGAAGTCCAAGGTCCGCTCCTTTATGAGCGATTCCTGGAAATAGTAATAGTAAACAAATGAGCGTTATACATACGAAAAGATATAGTAGTGGAATAAGCCATCAACTCTTTTCAACTTTTGTTTTTTCGATGAACCAAATGCTAAACTAATATATGCACGATTTAATTTTTTTAGTCTTTTTCGAGCTAACATAGGAGGTGCTTTAACTTTTGAAACATTTTATTACGATAATCGTTACGATGTTGGTTTTATTTTTTTTATCTTTTTACAAGCTGGACTACTATATTATGAAACCTGGAAGCTCCTATGATGTTAGCGAATTTGTTACTGTGGAAAATGGGGATTTGGACGATGAAGGAACAATCAGTCTTATGACGGTTGCAATGGGACCAGCGACACCCTTGACATATCTCATCGCAAAGTTTAAAGAGTATGAAGATATTTTGAAAAAAGAGGAAGTTCACCATAAAGAAGAGGATGAACGGGAATATAACGTTCGTCAATTAAAGCTAATGAAGGATTCACAATTTAATGCTATTTACGTCGCTTATAATAAGGCTGGTTTACCGTATACAGTTGATTATCAGGGCATCACTGTTTTAAATGTATTAGCTGGTGGTGCCAGTGATGGGCAATTAGAGCCTGGAGATAAAATCCAAGAAATTGATGGGAATATTATAAAAAAAGCGGAAGATTTAGTTCATATTTTAGAAACGAAAAAAGAAAATGATGTCGTCCAATTAGTGATTCACCGCAATGATAAATTGCTGGATCGCACTATTACATTAAAGGAAATCCCAGATAGTGATGGGAAGGTTGGTTTAGGGATTACTTATTCCGAAAATAAAACGATTAAAACAGAACCGATGGTAAAAGTGAATGCAGAAGATATTGGAGGACCTTCTGCAGGGTTAATGTTCACTTTAGAAATTCTGAATCAACTGTTAGAAGAAGATATTACAAAGGGATATTTAGTTGCAGGAACTGGAGAAATCCATGAAGACGGCACAGTCGGTCGTATCGGAGGCATTGAAAAGAAAGTTGTTGCAGCTCATGAAGATGGCATGGAAATTTTCTTCGCTCCTGATGATGAAATACCTGAAGAAGTCAAGAAGAATAATCCAGCCATTCTTTCCAATTATGAAGCTGCTGTCAATATCGCAAAAAAATTAAATACCGACATGAAAATCGTGCCGGTAAAAACGATTGACGATGCATTAAATTATTTAGCAAGTCTTCCTGAAAAAGATAAATCGTAATTCTATAATCGTATTGGCGGAGTTTTATAATCTCCGTCAATTTTCTTTTGTGAAAATAATTCAACGCCTAAAGCATACATTTCAGATGCTCTAATGTCGATTTGAAGCATTTGATCCTTTGCTTGTGCTACTCGGCTAATAATCGGCAACTCTAAATTCTTTTTTCTTTCTGATAAATAAGCTTGTCCATTTTTTGTCATTCCAAGTAAACGAATGTAGGTTGGATGCTTGAATTGATGCAATTCATCTTTCGTTATGCCAGTAAAAATGTGCGTCAGCATTCTTTGCAATCTCGTCCAAGTATACCGCTTTGATTTTATGTCTGACATAAATTGTGAAAAGTTTTCACTATGTTTTACATGTTTGATGAGAGCATATTCAATTCCTTCCGAAACATCTGCAAAGGCTCTCAAGTTTTCTGGATTATAACGCATGATGGCATATTTTAATAGTGGCCAGAAAGCATCCCAGTCAACAAATTTTGAAAATTGTTGTTGCCATTCAACAAGATGGACATAAGTTGAATTTGGTACGAAATTACGTATCGCTTCAACATTTCTCTTTTGAAATATTTCTTTACGAATACCAGTTGCACTGGCGATTGTCGATGTTTCATTGATTGCATCGTGATAGCCTGCATGCAATCGTTGAATTGTCATTGGTTGAATTGATAAATTGAATTTTTTTGCAGCGGCAATATAGTGATAACCAAGAATGTTATTTGGTTTGGACAAGTCGATGTAATTTTCATTTTTCTTTTGTTTTAATTGTTCATAAGCGTAATATAAGCTTTGTGGATAACTAGTTCCTGTTGATACGTACTTCTTGATGAGCGCATTATATTCTTCATTATGTTCTTCAATTAGATTAGCAGTGTTAATGAAAGGTTCGAGTTTTCCTTCTTCGCTCCCAAATGAAAAAGCATCGCATTGTAATGCGTCAAGGAGAAATATCGCACCTTCAGCAAATACAGGTGCATTAGCTGTGCTATAAACATATGGTAATTCAACAACGATATCGACACCGCTTTGTAAAGCCATTTTTGCTCGATGCCATTTAGAGACAAGAGAAGGTTCACCTCTTTGTAAAAAGGGGCCACTCATAACAGCGACGACTACATCGGCGTTTGTAATCTTTTTAGATTGGGTAACATGATAGTAATGTCCGTTATGAAATGGATTATACTCAACGACTATTCCAACCGCTTTCATAAAAAAGCCCCTTTCAAATAATACAATCTTTCTTCTAAAATTATCTCTTTAGTTAATACTGAATTATAGAAGCGTTTTTGTAAAGTGACAAGAAAATATCTTGACATCTATATTACCTCATTATATAATCAACATTGTTGTCTCGGGGTGATTCGTGAATGAAATGGTCAATTCATCAACTTTCGAAGTATCGCCATAAAGGAATGCCGATCGATACAGTTGTGCAATTGGATGAAGTGAAAAAGCGAAATCAAGAAATTCGCGATATTTCACCCGTTCATGTAAAAGGTCACTGTACAATCGGAAGTTCACAAATGACTTGTCAGTTTACTTTGACAGCGACCTTAATACTCCCTTGTGCTCGTACTTGGGAGGATGTTGAATTTCCTATTGAAGTTGAGACGGTAGAAGTCTTTAGCTGGGTTGATCCAGAACTTCGGGGAAATGAAGAAGATGAAGATATCCATTACATAGATGGAGAAGTCATCGATTTGAAGCCAGTCTTAGAAGAAATCATTCTTCTTGAAGTGCCGATGCAAGTATTTAAAGAAGGTACTGAAGGTACTATTAAAGGTGGTAAAGACTGGAGTTATTCAACAGAAGAAGACGTTAGTCAAAAAGTAAATGACGAACCAAAAGTGGATCCAAGACTTGCTGGATTAGCTAAGTTTTTTGATCAATCAAAAACAGATGAATAAATCTGCAAGGAGGTGCCAATCATGGCTGTACCATTTAGAAGAACTTCTAAAACTGCAAAAAGAAAACGCCGTACACATTACAAATTATCAGTACCTGGTATGGTGAATTGTCCAAATTGTGGTGAACCAACTTTATCTCACCATGTATGCAAATCTTGCGGACATTACAAAGGTAAAGAAGTGGTAAGTAAATAATAAAGCGTAGATTCGTTATACGCTGCTTACGAAAGACTATTAGAGTGACCATGGCTCTCTAATAGTCTTTTTTTGCATTATGTTCATGAAATAGGTAAAAACCAATTGTTGTCAAAATTTAAAACCTTTATTACTATGAAAACATATCGTATTATGTTGAAATAATATCAAAAAGGGGATGTATTCATTGTCTTACCAAATTGAACAAAAGGACGGTATTCTAACTTTTACTATTGATAGAGAAGAAAAGAGAAATGCAGTAAATGACGAAGTAATGAATGGCCTAAAACAAGTAATTAAACATATTAAAGAGAACAGAGATGTGCGATTTTTAGTTGTTACTGGTGCGGGGGATAAAGCGTTTTGTTCTGGTGGAGATTTGACGGAATTTCATAGTTTAAAAACGGCTGAAGAAGCTTTTGGGATGTTAAGCAAAATGGGAAATATATTATATGAACTTGCTACATTGCATGTTCCAACCATTGCCTTAATTAACGGGACAGCCGTTGGGGGTGGTTGTGAAATCGCTACAGCATGTGATTTTCGTTTGGTGGCAAGTCATGCAAAATGCGGATTTATTCAAGGAACGTTGGCAATTACGACCGGATGGGGTGGCGGTACGTATTTATTTGAACGTGGATTGCGTCATGACCGTGCATTAAAAATGCTGATTGATGCGAAGCCATACACTGCTCAGCAATTATATGAAATTGGTTGGGCTATGAGAATATTTGACGGTCCAAAAGAAGAAGCATTGGAAGCGTTTATTGAAGATATGAAAAAAATTCATCCTTCTGTCCATCATGCATATAAAGAGATTGAACTTCGCAAATGGAGAGAGCGAAATATGTATGGACGTGTTATGGAAGAAATCAAACTTTGTGCAAAACTTTGGGAAAGTGAAGATCATGAAAAAGCAGTTGAACGCTTCTTATCAAAATCAAGCAATCATAAATAATACAAAATATTGTCTTCAACAATACTACTGAATAATCGGTTATATCCATTTGAAAATAGGTCGCGACAAAATTTTTATATGTCGCAACCTATTTTTTTCTATGTTCTTTAATTCTATTTACTCTCTTTTTGCATATAGTAGTAAAAAAATGAGAGGTGATAAGTATGGAAGGGAAAAGAAGGAAAGATCAATGGACAGCTGAAGATGACGAAAAATTAGCAGAGATTGTCATCACAGCTGTACAAAATGGAAGAACTCAATTAGAAGCGTTTGCTGAGGCTGCGCAAGTGCTGAATCGAACAAAGCAGGCTTGCGGTTTCCGCTGGAATAAAACATTAAGGCAACAATATGGTCAAATGTTAAATAGTGTTAGAAAACGACCAAAGCAATTAATGCGAAGCCACTTAAAGCTTGCTCTTAATAGTTTTGATGAATTGACAGAAGCATACAATGAATTAGAACTAAAATATCGAGAGCTTCAAACTGAGCATGATAGAGTGCTAAAATGGCTTCAACAAGGTGCAATATTCATCGAACAACAACAGCAAAAACAGCAGCAATAATCGCCATTATTCCTCTTTTTTATCACCATCATCCATCAATCAAGGTAAAGGAAGCTGCAGTTAAATATCGAAAACTTCAAATATTTCCAGTATAATATGAAAAAAAGGGTGTGACACTCTTTCGGTCACACCTTTTTGTCGTTTTCGTTCTTGAAAAAATAAGGATGTACAAACCAGCAAAACAATTAATATCAATTTAATGGAATAAATAAGTTGTAAAGAGGGAAGCGCGTATGAATATAGTTATAATTGGTGCAGGTTCTGTCGGAATGTTGATGTCCTCGTTTTTAGCTGAAAAATATGAAGTAACGTTAATAGTTCGAAGGCTAAAACAAGAAGAAGCAATACGAAAACATGGCCTTTATAGAAAAAATTTGGATGGAACTATTACGAAGAAATATGTGAATGTTACGACTACATATAATGAAATTGCGACAGCATCTTTAGTAATTGTGGCAGTAAAATATACACATCTGCAAGAAGTTTTCCTGCAACTTCAGAAGCTGCCACAGGACATACCAATTTTATTTGTACAAAACGGTTTAGCTCATTTTGAAGAAGCGCTGAAACTTCCTCAACAGACTATTGGATTTGGCTCATGCCAATTCGGTGCACAAAAGGCAAATGATTATACAGTTATTCATAATGGAATTGGTGTGTTAAAATTAGCAGTTGAAAGGGGAAATGACGAGGTTTTTCAATTGTTACACGGGATAGAAAACGAATTGTTTCCTTTACAATTTGTCGATGATGCTGAAAAAATGCTTTTTGAGAAGGCGTTATATAATTGTTTTATCAACCCCTTGACAGCTGTGTTGCAAGTAAAAAACGGCGAATTAATCAACAATATTCATGCGAAAAAATTGTTAAAAGATTTATATGAAGAATTAATGAATGCTTTCCCTGAACAAAGAATGATTGTCTCATTTGAAGATGTTGTTTCGTTGTGCGAAAAAACAGCTTCTAACACTTCTTCGATGTTACAAGATCGATTAATGAATAAGAAAACAGAAGTGGAATCGATTGTCGGAGCAATCATAAAAAAAGCAGAATTAAAAGGTAAAAGCTTACCGACTTTAAAAACGTTATATCATTTAGTGTTGTCACTAGAGGGTGAAAAAACGTGAAATTAGTTTTAACATACATTCTTGGCACCCTAATTTTATTGCCAATGACTGCCTTCATTATTTCATTTTTTTTATTTCGGAAATACTTGAAAAAACAGGCGGACAGTAGTTTTAGTTTAGCAGCAGATATCACGACCTTTTTTTTATTTTTCTCCGTCACCCTCTCCATTGCAACCCTATGGAACTCTACAATAAGTATTGTAGCCGTTGTAATTTCCATATTGATTGCGATGTTGATGACTTATAAAGAATGGAAAACGAAAAAAGAAATTAAAGTATTTCCTTTATTGAGAAGAATATGGCGCATGCAATTTTTATATTTAATTTTCATCTATACGATTGTTTGGATTGTAGGCATTATTCAAAGTATTATATTTTTTATTACATAGATTGAGCCATTTTCTTTTCAGACAATGTTTCAAAGATTACAATATAACAGGAATAAATATTTACTTTCAATGAAATGAACGTATTGAGTTAAGTAGAGGAGTAGTAATATGAAACTGGAAAAATTATCACCAGTTAACAATCAATTGTTATCTGATTATTGGGCGGAAAGTGAACATTTGCTCTCATTTTATCAATATCCATATAAAGATGAATCATTTCGAGTACGAGCTCATTATTTGAGAGAACAAGCGTATAATCGAAAAAGTTTATGTAACGTTATTTATCAGTATATGGAGCCTTTTGGCATTTCAGAAAAATCAATGGAGAATCTAAAAAAATTAGAAAAAGGTGCGTTGGCAGTTGTTGGTGGTCAACAAGCGGGATTGTTGACGGGTCCGCTTTATTCTGTTAATAAAGCAATTAGTGTTATTTTGCTATCGAAAGAACAAAGTGAAAAACTAGGTATTGATGTCGTACCGATTTTTTGGATTGCGGGTGAAGACCACGATATTTTAGAAATTAATCATACTTATACGATTGTCGATGGATTGCCAAAAAAGAAAATTTTTGACGTAGCTCCTCGCAAAAAGACGATTGCTTCCGAAACTCGGTTTGATCATTCGTTAATGAAAGATTATATTGATGAAATTTTTAAAGATTATGGTGAAACGGAATACACGCATGATCTCTATCATTCGGTACTACGACATATGAATGACAGTGAAACATTTACTGATTTCTTCGCTCGTTTAATGAATGATTTATTTAAAGATGAAGGACTGCTAATGATCGATTCGGCGTTTCTACCATTTCGACAATATCAAACTACTTTTTTCCAGCGAATCATCGAAAAAAATGAGGAGATTAGTTTAGCAGTAATTGAAAAGGAACGATTATTAGAAAAGAGAGGGTATGGTACTCCGATTGTTGCAACGGAGGAAAATGCGAACCTCTTTTATGTGCGAGATGGAGAACGATTTTTACTCGAAAGAAAGAATGGCTTATTTGTTAATTCGGCTGCAAACGTAAAATTTACCCTTGAAGAACTTTTACAAATTGCTGAACAATCACCAGAACAACTAAGTAATAATGTGGTAACGAGACCTTTAATGCAAGAAATGTGTTTGCCAGTATTGGCTTTTGTGGCTGGTCCTGGAGAACTTCATTATTGGGCGGCTTTAAAAGATGCATTTGAAGTATTAGACTTACAAATGCCGATTTTAGCCCCAAGGTTAAATATTACTTTTATTACTCGTCGTGTAGAACAACTGCTTTTTGAATATCAACTAACTTTTGAAGATGTTGTGGCTGGTGAAGTGCAAAAAATAATGAAACAATTTATTCAGGATATTCAAGAGGTTGAAGCAGAGGAAAAAATTCAGCGAATCAGAAAGATGTTAGACGAGCAATATGATGAGTTATTACAACTATTGAATGCGAAACAGCTCCATTTGGAAAGGATATTAGAAAGAAATAAGAATTACCACAATATGCAACTTGATTATTTAAGTCAAAAAATCGAACAAGAAGTCTTACTAAAACATCATCACACGATTCGCCGGTTGAATATAATTGTAAGTGAGTTGTATCCAAACAACAATTTCCAAGAACGTGTATTTAACCCATATCAATATTTAAATCTTTATGGCTTTAGTCTTATTACACACTTATTACAATTACCAATGAAAATTGGGAATTATCATTATTTGATAAAATTATAGCGTTTTTTCTATTTTTTTTAGAGCTATCTCGTAGGAGATAGCTTTTTTAATTCTTTTTTCTTATACACTGCTCTGTTTATGGAGTACAATTGGCATAATTTGTGAAAAGTTTACAAACTATGCGAAGAAATATGTGGTGGAAAGTGGGGGAATGTGGTACATTATTTACTAAAGTGGGGTGAGTAGCATGTTCATGGGAGAATATCAACATACTGTTGATGCCAAAGGACGTTTAATCATACCATCAAAATTCCGTGAATTATTAGGAAATACTTTTGTCATTACCCGGGGTCTTGATAACTGTCTTTTTGGATATCCTATGAACGAATGGCGAAAGCTCGAAGAAAAACTGAAAGACTTGCCAATGACGAAAAAAGATGCAAGAGCATTTGCTAGGTTCTTCTTTTCTGGGGCTACCGAAGTTGAATTAGACAAACAAGGGCGAATTAACATTCCTTCGAATCTTGCTACTTACGCAAAACTTGAAAAAGAATGTGTTATTCTAGGTGTTTCAACCAAGATTGAAATATGGTCTAAAGAACTTTGGGAAGAATATTTCAACGAAGCAGAGGAATCTTTCAATGATATTGCAGAAAATCTTATTGGCTTTGACTTCTAGCGAATACATCGATGAAGGAGCAATCAATTCATGTTCGATCACACAACTGTACTATTAAAAGAAACTGTCGATGGCTTAAATATTCATCCAGACGGAATATATGTGGATTGTACATTAGGTGGTGCTGGTCATAGCGAGTACTTAGTTCAACAACTTTCTAGCAATGGTAGACTAATATGTTTTGATCAAGACTTAACTGCCATTGAACATGCGAAAAAACGTTTGGAAAATTATAAGGATAGAGTGAATTTTGTGCATTCCAATTTCAGGTATATAAAACAGGAATTGGATAAACTTAATATTCAGAAAGTTGATGGTATTCTCTATGATTTAGGAGTTTCCTCACCCCAATTAGATACTCCGGAAAGAGGATTTAGTTACCAGCACGATGCTCCTTTAGATATGCGAATGGATCAAACTCAAGAACTAACTGCCTACCATATTGTAAATGAATGGCCATATGAAGAATTAGTGCGTATTTTTTTCCGTTATGGTGAAGAACAATTTTCAAAGCAAATTGCTCGAAAAATTGAAATGGCAAGGAAAAAAGCACCCATTAAAACAACAGGACAGCTTGTCGATTTAATTAAAGAGGGCATTCCAGCATCTCGTCGCCGTACAGGTGGACATCCAGCAAAGCGAGTTTTCCAAGCAATTCGCATTGCTGTAAATGATGAATTAGGGGCGATTGAAGAGTCGCTGACAGATGCCATTGATTTATTACGTATTGGCGGTAGGATAAGTGTTATCACATTCCACTCTTTGGAAGATCGCATTGTTAAAACTATATTTAAAGAGGCTTCATCATTACCAGAATTACCTCCAGGGTTACCAATCGTACCAGATGAATTCCAACCGGTATTAAAAAATATTACGAAAAAGCCGATTGTTCCATCGGAGGAAGAGTTGTTGGCAAACAATCGGGCGAGATCAGCAAAATTACGTATCGCTGAAAAAATTCATGAAAAAGGGCGTGGCTAAATGGCAGTTCGGGTTAGGCAACCATTATATTATCAACAACAAGAAGTACCCTATCAACAACCCACCAATCAACCAAATACAAGGCAAGTAAAAAAGAAGCAACGTAAAATCATTACTGCAAGGGAAAAGTTTTTATATATCGCATTTGTTATAGTTGTTGCAACTTTATCTGTATTCGTATTACATAAACAAAGCTCAATTCAAAAAACAACGATTGAAATACAAAAAATTGAAAGAGAAATCGCAGAAATTGAAAAAGAAAATGCGGATTTAAAAGTACAGGTTAGCGAATTATCAACATATGAAAGAATTTGGGAAAAAGCCAATTCACTCGGTTTAACTCTTAAAGAAGATAACGTAAAGGTAGTGCCGGGAGAATGAAGAAAAAGAAATTTCGTTTTCAATGGGGAGCCTTTCTAATGTTTTTATTATATGGAGGGCTCTTTTTTGCATTATTCTTAAGGATTACTTACATCCAAATAACTGGACAAGTTGAAGGAGAAGAATTAAAGGCAAGGGCTGCAGCATTGTACCAAAAGGAAGCGGTGATTACTGCTGAACGCGGAAAAATATTAGATCGGAATGGAAATGTAATAGCAGAAGATACGTTAAGCTATCGACTAATCGCCGTTGTCAATCCAGTTGCAACAACAAACCCAAATAACCCACAACATGTTGTAGATCCTGAAAAAACAGCTGAAATATTAGCAAATTATATTGATATGGATGAATCGACTATTTATAAGATATTAACAAAACGAAAGTCGGATGGTGGATATTACTATCAAGTTGAATTCGGTTCTGCGGGAAGAGGAATCAGTCACGAAATCAAAACGAAAATTGAAAAGGAAAAATTACCTGGTATTAAATTTGTAAGTGATACGAAGCGATATTATCCAAACGGTATTTTTGCATCCCATTTAATTGGTTTTACGCAAAGAGAAGAGCAAGAGGATGGAACGTTTATTCCTGTAGGGAAAATGGGATTAGAATTGATTTACAATGAACAATTAACTGGAGAAAATGGGAAAATTGAATATGAAAGTGATGCATTTCACTATTTATTGCCAAACAGAGATAAGATGGTCAAACCAGCGAAAAATGGTGACAATATTTATTTAACAATTGATAAAACGATTCAAAACTTCTTGGAAGATGCGATGACAAATGTGGACCGAGAATATAATCCTGATTCGATGGTTGGCCTTGTAGTAGATGCAAAAACAGGGGAAATTCTTGCATTGTCTCAACGTCCTACATTCGATCCAGAAACTAGAATTGGTTTGGAAAATAACTGGTTAAACTACGTGACACAAGAAGTAATTGAACCAGGGTCTACAATGAAAACATTTACTTTAGCTGCTGCAATTGAGACAGGCAATTGGCATCCGAATGCTACGTATCAATCTGGGGCATATAGAGTGTTGGACAGAACGATTCGGGACCACAATATTCATGGTTGGGGAAGAATTACTTATTTAGAAGGATTTCAACGTTCATCCAATACTGCGATGGCCAATTTGCTAGAACTAATGGGCAATGATACATTTATTGATTATTTAGAAGCCTTTGGATTTGGGAAAAAAACAGGCATAGATTTGCCTGGTGAAGTGACCGGAACCATTTTAACCCGATATCCAATTAACTATGTAACAACTTCATTCGGACAAGGCTCTACTGTGACGCCGATACAGCTAGTCCAAGCCATGACAGCCATTACGAATGATGGTGTTATGATGCAACCATATGTTATTGATAAAATTGTGGATTCTTCCACAGGAAAAGTGATTGAAAATCATCAACCGAAGGAAAAAGGAAAACCGATTTCTGCAAGCACAGCGAAACAAGTAAGAGCAATTTTGGCTTCTACCGTTACTTCGGAAGTAGGTACTGCTAGAAACTATAAAATTGATGGATATGAAGTAGCGGGGAAAACAGGTACTGCTCAAATACCGAATCCAAATGGAAGAGGCTATTTATATGGAAAAAACAATTATTTATATTCCTTCTTAGGTTTTGCCCCTGTTGATGATCCACAATTGATTGTTTATGTAGCAGTGAAAAGACCAAAACTTAAAGGAACTGAAATTGGTTCAGAACCGGTGGAAAAAGTATTTAAGCCTGTAATGGAAAATAGCTTAAAATATTTAAACATTAATCCAGAAGATGCGAAGCCTGTAGAGAAAATAACGATAGGGAACTATATTGGGAAAAAAGCTGCGAAATTAAAACAAGAATTAGAGAGTCAAGGATTAAAAACAATTATTATTGGTGAAGGCGGAGAAATTATTGACCAATATCCGAAAGAAGGAGTTTCAATGGTAAAAGATAGCATCGTCTTTTTAAAAACGGATGGCGTTGTGACATTGCCTTCTTTTGAAAATTGGTCATTGAGAAATTTACTAATCTATAAAGCGATGTCCGGTATAAATATTGAAATCGTAGGAGAAGGCTATGTAGAAAGCCAAAGTGTATCAGAAAATACAATGATTACTGATTCCTCCCCGATTGTTGTTAAATTAAAAACTCCTGAAGAATTATTCCTAATTAGTGGTGAGCAATCTGAGGAATTGCCCCAAGATTAGCTTAGCTTTTGAATAGATGAGAAGTTCGTTTCATACCTTGTAAAAAACGAGGTGTGATGTCGAATGAAGTGGATTTCAACCGTCTCCAAAAAACGGTTGCGGATTGTAATGTACGGCTTTATTCTTTTTGTGATAGCCGCCATCGTCCGACTGTTTATTGTTCAAATTATTCAGCATGACAAGTTGACAGAACTGGCAAAGGAAAACTGGGATCGAGAAATTCCATTTGCTTCAGAAAGAGGAGAAATAGTCGATCGTAACGGTGAAGTCATTGTAACAAATAAATTAGCGCCGACCTTGTATTTTATGCCTGCACAAAATGATAATATTGAACAAGCTGCCAAACAAATTGCTTCTGTCTTAAAAGTTGATGAAAAAAAGTTGTATGAAAAAATGAATTCAAAATCGTACTTAGTAAAGCTTGCACCAGAAGCAAAAAACATTACTTATGAACAAGCTGTTGAACTTCAAGGGTTAAAAATTGATGGTCTATATACAGGTGTCGATTATGTTCGACATTACCCTTATGGGAATTTATTATCCCGTTTTATTGGATTCACTGGCTATGATACGCAAGGCTTAGCAGGCATTGAATATCAATATGACAAATACCTCACATCAAAAGATGCGGCAATTCGTTTGTTTACGGATGCAAAAGGAAATACTTTACCACACGTAGATGATGAGTGGCGAGAAGGGCATCAAGGAGCAACTGTACAACTAACAATTGATTTAGAAGTTCAGCAAGTGGTTGAAAGAGAATTGTCGCAAGCGATGAAAAAATATAATGCAGAACAAGCCTTAGCAATCGCCATGAATCCAAATACGGGAGAAATTTTAGCCCTTGCTTCTTATCCTACATACGATCCAAGTAACTTTGAAAAAGTGAAACCTGAAATTTATAACCGCAACTTGCCGGTTTGGATGACCTTTGAGCCAGGATCAACATTTAAAATTATTACACTAGCCGCTGCCATTGAAGAAGGGAAAGTGGATATAGAAAAAGAGAATTTTTATGATAAGGGGTATACAATTGTAGAAGATTCAAGACTTCGCTGTTGGAAGCGCGAGGGACATGGACAACAAACATTTTTACAAGTAGTAGAAAACTCTTGCAACCCGGGGTTTATTGAACTTGGGCAGCGAGTAGGTCCAGATAAGTTATTGCAGTACATTAAAAACTTTGGTTTTGGTGAACCGACTGGATCAAACATTGCCGGAGAAGCGAGCGGCATATTATTCTCAAAAGAAGCTTTTGGACCTGTTGAGCATGCAACAACGTCTTTCGGGCAAGGAATTGCTGTAACGCCTATTCAACAAGTTCAAGCTGTTTCTGCAGCCATTAATGGAGGAAAACTATATAAGCCATATGTCGTTTCAAAAATTGTTGATTCAGAAACGGGAAAAATCATTCTTGAAAATCAACCGGAATTAAAACGTACGGTTATCAGTGAACAAACATCCGAAAAGGTAAGGTATGCGTTAGAATCTGTTGTTGCAAATGGCTCTGGGCGAAACGCATATCGTGATGGACTGCGTATTGGTGGGAAGACAGGAACTGCTCAAAAAGTAGAAAATGGTCGTTATAAGGTTGGGGATTATATTGTTTCTTTCATCGGCTTTGCGCCGAGTAATAATCCTCAAGTCGTTGTATATGTTGCGATTGATAGTCCGAAAAGTTCAGTCGTTTTTGGTAGTACCATTGCAGCACCTATCGTCGGGCAGATTATAGAAGACATTGCGCCAATCATCGGTTTGGAAGTTAATCGGGAAGGGCAATTGGAAAAGCAGTATCGTTGGGGAGATCCAATGACAGAACGGGTACCAAACTTAGTTGGAATGAAAGTGGATGAAATCATGAAGCTTCAATACCCATTCCATATTGAAATGCATGGAACAGGAAAAGTTGTAAAAAGTCAATTACCTGAACCTGATAATATTATTGAAGTGGATGGAACGATTCATTTATATTTAGGAGATTAAATAGAATTGAATTTTACTGCTCCTGCGGCAAGGAAGCTTTTCCCCGCGGGAGTTCATCAATAACAAGAGGGAGTTTCCTTATTTTGTTAATAGTACCATGCTTCCATCTATGATATTGTAGAAATCGATTCAGAATGAAGTTTTTGAGGGAGATCTAACATGTCTATTGAAATAACAATAACTATTTTAGCAGTATCCTTTCTTATTTCAGTAATATTGGGGCCGTTGATAATACCAATACTTCGACGGCTGAAGTTTGGTCAAAGTATTAGAACTGAAGGTCCCAAATCTCATATGAAAAAAGCCGGAACGCCAACGATGGGTGGAGTGATTTTCTTAATTTCCATTGTTACAACTACAATCGTTGTTGGAAAAATGCTTCAATTATTTACTACCCAATCCGTTGTTATGTTATTAGTTTTGGCAGGATTTGGTGTCATCGGATTACTAGATGATGGCATTAAAATTGTTTTTAAAAGAAATTTAGGTTTGACTTCATTGCAAAAATTAGTCGGTCAAATCATTATTTCAATTTTAGCCTTTTTACTATTAAGGCTAGGTACATTTGATACTTCCATCAGCATTCCTTTTACCGAATGGTCGGTTGATTTAGGAATACTTTACGTGGCCTTCTTAATTTTTTGGCTCGTTGGTTTTTCCAATGCTGTCAATTTAACAGATGGTTTAGATGGATTGGTGGCTGGCACAGCATCAATCGCCTTTAGTGCCTTTGGCGTCATCGCACTATTTAATGGGCAGACGGATGTGGCATTATTTACTTTTGCAGTAACAGGAGCTTTGCTAGGATTTTTAATTTTCAATGCGAATCCTGCAAAGGTATTTATGGGAGATACGGGTTCTCTCGCTCTTGGAGGAGCTCTAGGACTCGTATCTGTCATTGTAAAGGAAGAGTTATTGCTATTACTTATTGGGCTAGTTTTTGTAATTGAAACATTATCTGTTATCCTACAAGTAGTAAGTTTTAAAGCGAGAGGAAAACGCATATTTAAAATGGCCCCTATCCATCACCATTTTGAATTGTCTGGATGGTCGGAGCGAAAAGTTGTTGCTGTATTCTGGTCAACGGCATTACTAGTAGCAATGATTGCTGTGATAGCGGAGGCATATTTATGATTCATACAACAAAATTTCAACATAAAAAAGTTTTAGTATTAGGTTTAGCAAAAAGCGGTGTAGCAGCTTCAATGCTTCTACATAAACTTGGGGCATTTGTAACAGTTAATGATGCGAAGCCATTCGAAGAAAATCCCGATGCTCAAAATCTATTGAAAATGGGAATTACAGTAATATGTGGAAGACATCCAGAAGATTTGTTAGATGAAGGTTTCGAACTTGTTGTAAAAAATCCTGGCATTCCTTATACGAATTCAATTGTCAAAGATGCTTTGAAAAAGAATATACCTGTCATTACTGAAATTGAATTAGCATATCTAGTAAGCGAAGCACCAATGATTGGTATTACAGGAACAAACGGCAAAACGACGACGACGACATTAATTTTTGAAATGTTAAAAGCGGGGAATCGCAAGCCGAAAATTGCTGGAAATATTGGGACTGTAGCATGCGGTGTTGCTGAAAATGCCAGCATTGATGAAGTAATTGTAACGGAATTATCATCTTTTCAATTAATGGGGATTGAACAATTTAAGCCCAAAATTGCAGTGTTAACAAATTTATATGATGCACATTTAGACTATCATGGAACTTTTGAGGAATATGCAAAAGCGAAATTTGGTATTACCAAAAATCAAACAGAAGAAGATTATTTAATCTTCAACAAAGATCAAGATGTGGTTGCAGATTGGGCAAGTAAATCCAATGCAACAAAAATTCCATTCAGCATAAAAGGTCGCATGAAAGAAGGAATTAGTGCTGATGATTCAATGATTTACTGGGAAGGAGAACCGTTTATCCATCGAGAATTGATTGCCTTACCCGGTAAACACAATTTGCAAAATATATTAGCAGCTATTGCTGCTTGCAACATTTATGGATGCGACAAATCAGCGATGGAAGAAGTGTTAAAAAACTTTTCTGGTGTTCGCCATCGTACTCAATTTGTACGTGAATGGAAAGGTCGAAAAATTTATAACGATTCCAAGGCGACGAATTGCTTAGCAACAAAAGTAGCTTTAGAAGCATTTCATCAGCCGATTGTATTAATTGCTGGTGGACTTGATCGAGGACATTCCTTTGAGGAATTACGTGAAGCAATGAAGAATGTAAAAGCTGTAGTAGCTTTGGGAGAAACGAAACACCGATTTATCGAATTTGCAAAATCTTGTAATGTTAAGAAATGGGACATTGCTACAAATATCGAGGAAGCTGTTGAAAAGGCTGCGCAACTATCTGAGAATGGCGACGTTATATTATTGTCCCCAGCTTGCGCTAGTTGGGATCAATATAAAAGCTTTGAAGTGCGGGGAGATTTATTTATCGAGGCGGCAATGAAACTTTCTTAAAAAGCCAACTTGATTTTGAAGCAAAAATTATTAGGAAAGGATGCCATCACTGAAATTTACGTATAAAAGGCTATTTATCATTTCGGCATTCATACTTTCGATTATTGGTGTGATTTTCATTTATTCGGCAGGTACATATTGGAGTGCGATTCACTATGAAGGTGAAATTCCTTTTTACATTAAACAATCCATTTATCTTATATTGGCATTAATTGTCTTCAACATTGTTTCGAATATGCCGATATTTCACAATGAAAAAACATGGATTAGCTTATATATATTTTCTCTCGTACTCCTTGTTCTTGTCTTAATTCCAGGAATTGGTCTTGAGCGGAATGGATCACAAAGCTGGATCGGAATTGGTCCATTGACAGTTCAACCTGCCGAATTAGTAAAAATTACGACATTAATGTATTTAAGTTTTCTATTAAGCAAAGTGCCAAACGGCGAACGGGTTGTCCGACTCCAGCACTTCCTCATTATCCTGATCCCAAGTGCTTTAATCATGTTACAACCCGATTTCGGATCTGTGTTTATTTTAATTGTATCCTCTTTTATATTGCTCTTCATTGCAAGATATCCAATAAAACTGTATGTTGCATTTATCTTGCTTGGGGTTGCCGGATTAATCGGGCTAATTGCTACGGCTCCTTATCGCTTGAAACGAATTGAGGCTTTCATTGATCCATGGCAAGATCCATTAGGAAGCGGTTTCCAAGCGGTACAGTCTTTGCTAGCCATTGGACCTGCTGGGTTACTCGGGCATGGATTTCAACAAAGTAGACAAAAATTTTTATATTTGCCAGAGCCGCAAAATGATTTTATTTTTTCAATTATTTTAGAGGAAATCGGTTTTTTGGGCGGTTGTTTAATCATTGGACTGTTCTGTTTATTTATCTATTCGGGAATAGGAATAGCTCTGCAAGCAACTAGAAGCTTTGATTTTTTCGCCATTAGTTCCCTTGTAGCAATGATTGGTTTTCAAGCAGCGTTAAATATTGGTGTTGTAATCGGGCTGATTCCTGTAACTGGTGTGACATTACCATTTATTAGTTATGGCGGTACTTCGTTAATGATTATTTGGTTTATTGTTGGCGTCATCGTTTCAATATCCAATCGAACCGTATAAATTGGAAAGGAGGAGTAAAAATGGACAAAGTCATTGATATAGAAGAACGCATACCAACTTTGAAGAAAAAAAGAAGAAGAAGAACAAACATAAAGTTTGCTGTCATCATATCACTATTTGTCGCGACGTTATTTTTACTCCTTTATTTCCAATCTCCTTATAGTAATATACAAAAAATTTCGGTCCATGGAGCGGACTTGGCAAAAGAAGAATATTATTTAAAAAAGTCTGGACTTGAAATCGGCCATTCAATGTGGGGGTTTAAAACTTCAAACGTTGAAGAAAGTTTACAAGACGAATGGGTCAAACATGTAGTCGTAAGACGAAAATTGCTTACAACAGTAGAAATTGAAATAGAAGAATTTCGAAAAGTAGCCTACATCTTTGAAAATAATCATTTTTACCCGATATTGGAAAATGGGGTTGTTTATAAACAATCAGAAGAATTTCCTCCAATTGATGCACCAATCTTTTTGCATTTCCATGATGAGGACTTAAGAAAATTAGTACTAAAAGAATTGGCAGAACTTGATGAAGAGGTGCTAACATTAATTTCACAAATTAATTTAACTTCTACAGAAACGGATCCATTTGCGATTACATTGTTTATGAACGATGGCTATGAAGTAAGGGCGGAAATTACTTCTCTAGCTGAAAAACTTAAATATTATCCGGCAATCGTTGCTCAAATCGAAAGCACTGGAGAGTATGAAAAGGGAATTATCGATATTGAAGTTGGTTCTTATTACAAACCCTATTCAGAAGAATATAAGGTTTTGAATATAGGTACGCAAACCGATAGTGAGAAGGAAGAACAGGATGTGGAAAATGATGAATCCACTTCATAAGAAAAAACAAAATAAATTTAAGCGAAAACATTTTATCCTTCTATTCGTTAGTATCGTAACAGGTTTCATTATTGGCTATGCCTATAATTTGGCAAGAGACGATAAACAATTTGATTCGAATTATTTTGAACAGGAAGATATATACCGCACAGAGCTTATTGAGCAACAAGAGAGAAATAAAGAATTGATGGATGAGCTCAATGCATTAAAAGCTCAAATAAGAGAATATGAAAAGTCTTTTACTGAAAGTACAAATGACTATAAAGAATTAGCACAGGAAGCTGAAAAATTGAGGCTAATACTAGGCGAATTGCCTGCTCATGGTGAAGGAATCAGAGTTACACTAAAAGACGGACATTACAACCCGAAATCGACAAATCCAAATGACTATATTGTTCATGAAAGTCATATTTTTATGGTCATTAATGAATTAAAAATTTCCGGTGCTGAAGCAATTGCTATAAATGGACATCGATTGAAACCAAATTCTTATATTCATTGCAATGGTCCTGTGATTACGGTGGATGGAACACAATATCCTGCTCCTTTTGAAATTGAAGCAATCGGAAATTCAGAAACATTAATTTCTTCTTTAAAAATAGCAGGTGGAGTTTTTGATCAATTATTAAATGATTCAATTATCGTAACTATTCAAGCATTGGATAATATTGAAATGCCTTCAATAAATTCTTAAAAGGGGGCAGGCAGGTGGAAAATAAAGTAGTCATTCGAATCACGATTATTTCTTTTATTGTAGGGTTAATGATTGCTGTTCAATATAATACAATACAAAAACCTGAATCACGAGATACTAGAGACATTTGGGAAATACGTCAAGAGCTATCAGAAGAAAAAAAAGTGCACTCTGAACTATTAAACGAAATTGTTTCATTAAAAAAAATTGCAGCAGAATATGAAGATGCAAACATTGAAGAACAAGGAAAAGTATTACAATCAACTGTTGACAATTTAAAAAAGAGGGCAGGTCTGACAAAGGTGGTTGGTCCAGGAGTTCATTTAAATATTAGGCCTGCAGAAGAGTTGATTCTGAGCGGCTATAAAGTGGAACCAATATCCCCTGATCTTTTAATTAGACTTGTGAACGAAATATATCGTTATAACGGTCTTTATATTGAAATAGATGGACAGAGAATTGTCCATACTACTGCCATTCGGGATATTAATGGAAAAACGACAGTCAACAGTGTTCCAATAAGCAATTCAAATGTAGATATTTATATTATTACGGAAAACTTTGAACAAGCAGAAAAACTTCATAGCTATTTATATGCTTCGACTTTTCAAGATGATTTTTATCTCGATAATTTGAAGTTGACAATACACCCAGCAAAAGAGGAGATTACGATTGATGCCTATGATGGGGATTTGACTAATACTTATTTGCTGAAAAGTGAAGGGGATTAGAATATGTGGTTACCATTTTTAGGATTAGTATTAGGATTAACTTTAGGTTTATTGACCGATATTCAAATTCCTTCAGTTTATGAAAATTACTTATCAATAGCTGTACTTGCTGCGCTAGATACAATTGTTGGAGGAATTCGGGCAAATTTGCAACAAGTTTACGATGATAAGGTGTTTATCACAGGTTTTTTCTTTAATATCGCGTTAGCTATTGGACTAGCTTTTTTAGGTGTCCATTTGGGAGTAGACTTATATTTAGCAGCGGTATTTGCTTTTGGAGTCAGACTTTTTCAAAATATTGCAATCATTCGACGAATTTTGATACAAAAGTGGGAAGACAGACATGTAAAAAAGGATGAAAAAACTGTATAATAGCAGTAGAATTTATTATGTATTATGTTATACAAGAATTTACTTAGACATATATAGTATTTTAAAATAAAATGAGTGTAGTAGCATTCGAAGGAGGTGCGGTGAGATGAACCATCAAAATATATATATTTCACTCGATATAGGTTCCTCTTCTATTAAAGTATTAATTGGTGATGTAACAGATGGCCAGTTGCATGTTATAGGAGTTGGAAATGTCAAAACGAATGGCGTTAGAAAAGGTGCAATTGTTGATATAGATGCAACCGTTCAATCAATTAAAAAAGCCGTTGAACAGGCAGAACGAATGACAGGAATTCAAATTCGAGAGGTCGTTTTAGGTATACCTGCAAATCAAACAGCCTTACAGCCAGTGAAAGGTGTTGTGGCAGTTAATAGCGAAAATCGTGAAATTACAGATGATGAATTAGAGCGAGTGTTTGAATCTGCTCAAGTGATGTCGATACCACCAGAGCGGGAACTTGTCAATTTAATTCCAAAACAATTTATTGTCGATAACTTGGATGAAATTAAAGATCCCCGCGGCATGATTGGTATTCGACTTGAAATGGATGCCACAATGATTACTACATCTCGCACATTATTGCATAACGTTCTGAGATGTGTAGAGCGTGCAGGACTTGATATTAAAGAAATTTATTTGCAACCCTTGGCAGCAGGATATTTTGCTTTAACGGAAGACGAAAAGAACCAAGGTACCGCATTTATTGATATTGGTGGCGGTTCAACCACGATTGCCGTATTTGAAGATGGCTTGTTAACTCATACAGGAGTCGTTCCGGTCGGTGGCGACCATATTACAAAAGATTTATCCATCATATTAAAAACTCCAACTGAACAAGCCGAAAAAATAAAGAGACAATATGGACATGCCTTCTATGAGGATGCTTCGGAAGAGGAAGTATTTGAAGTGCCAGTTGTAGGTACAGATGCCACAGAAGAGTACAGTCAAAAATTCTTAGCGGAAATTATCAGTTCCCGTTTGGAAGAATTGTTTGATCTCGTTTTAGACGAATTAGCTCGCTTGGGAGTAAGAGATTTACCTGGTGGAATCGTTATTTCAGGCGGTGTTGCTTCATTAGAAGGTATTGCTCAACTTGCACGCCAAGTTTTGCAAACGCGCGTGAGAATTTATATTCCTGATTATATCGGGGTTCGAGAACCTTCATTTACAACTGCTGTTGGCTTAATTTGTTATGCACATATGGAAGATGAATTTTTTGGAAGAAGCCCGGTATCGAAAGCACCTGTTTATTCAACGGTAGGTTCAGTTACTACTCCTCCTAAAAAACAATCTCATGCATCTGAAAAAGCTGATAACGGTAATAAATCGAGCGTTATCGATAAAGCAAAAAGGTTATTTGATAAATTTTTTGAATAAATAAAAAGAAGAATATAAAAAAACTTAGACTAGTGTGGCAGGAGGAGAAAGAATGTTAGAATTTGATACGAATATTGACCAGCTAGCCAATATTAAAGTAATTGGTGTAGGCGGCGGTGGAAATAATGCTGTAAATAGAATGATTGAACATGGAGTTCAAGGTGTTGAATTTATTGCAGTAAATACAGATGCTCAAGCTTTAAAACTATCAAAAGCGGAAATAAAATTACAGATTGGTAGTAAACTGACTCGTGGATTAGGTGCAGGGGCAAATCCTGAAATTGGTAAAAAAGCTGCTGAAGAAAGTAGAGAACAAATAGAAGAAGTTGTTCGTGGAGCAGATATGGTATTTGTCACTGCAGGCATGGGTGGAGGAACTGGAACAGGTGCCGCACCAGTTATCTCACAAATTGCAAAGGATTTGGGAGCATTAACTGTTGGGGTTGTGACAAGACCGTTTTCTTTTGAAGGAAAGAAGAGACAAACACAGGCAATTAGTGGTATTGCTGCAATGAAAGAAGCGGTGGATACACTGATTGTCATTCCGAATGATAAATTATTACAAATTGTGGATAAAAGCACTCCAATGCTTGAAGCTTTCCGTGAAGCTGACAACGTATTACGTCAAGGGGTGCAAGGGATTTCCGACTTGATAGCTACACCAGGTCTCATCAACTTAGACTTTGCGGACGTAAAGACAATTATGTCCAATAAGGGATCAGCGCTTATGGGTATCGGTATTGCTTCTGGCGAAAATCGTGCGACTGAAGCTGCGAAAAAAGCGATTTCCAGTCCACTACTTGAAACTTCCATTGATGGCGCGAAAGGTGTCATTATGAATATTACTGGAGGAACAAATTTAAGTCTATTTGAAGTGCAAGAAGCAGCTGATATCGTTGCGTCTGCATCTGATGAAGAAGTGAATATGATCTTTGGATCAGTGATTAACGAAAACTTAAATGATGAAATCATTGTAACAGTGATTGCAACGGGCTTTTCAGAAGATGCTGCACCTCAAAACACACAAAGTGTAAGACCTTCTATCAATACTCGTAGCTCACAGCAGAACATAGTTCAACAACAACAACCAATGCGGGAACGCAATGTAGAACCGCAACAGCAAGCGGAATATAATCGCAATCAACAAGAAGATATTTTAGACATTCCAACATTTTTAAGAAATCGTCGTCATCGAAACCAATAACTATTTTAAATTAAGAAATAATGTTACACAAAAATTGAAAATTCGACATTTTCTCAAATAAAATATTTATCTATCAACGAAAAAAGTAGCAAAGGAACAATATAGCGTATTAAAAATTACGCTAGATTGTTCCTTTTTTTATGCATATTTTCTCGGTATATGCAATATTTTGTCAATAAAAACTCCACTTTCCCTACAACGTTTTGACATTTTCCACATGGAGACAGTGATAATCTATCAATAGGAGGACGCTAAAATGATTGGAGAATTACTCGTACTATACAATACGTTATTTAATTACTTTTTATTAAAGTTTACGAAGGAAATAACGGGATTGTATGTAAGGAAAAGAAGATTGTTATTTAGTGCATTCATTAGCGGACTCGTGTCTTCAATACTTTATCACACATTTATAGGAGCAGTTGCAAGTTTTCTTTTATTAATTGGACTCGCTTTCTCCTTTCGAATTCAAACACTGTTGAAACAAGGAACAGTGTTGCTTGTTGCCACCTTTTTTCTAGGTGGGTTGCTCACAAGTTTATTACCTTTTTTACTTAGACAATCGGATCTTATTTTTTTTATCTTTTGTTTAAGTATCGCTGTTCTTAGTTTAACTTTTATTCATTCGAAATGGAGAAATATGACAAAAGAAAGGTTGCAACAATCCTTTGTCGTTGATTGTGAATTAGAGCTATTTCAAAAAACATATTCGTTGAAAGGATTCATTGATACGGGAAATGAATGTGTGGAACCGATTAGCGGAAAACCGGTTCATTTCTTATCGTATCAAGCGGTAGAAGAAAAATTGCCAAAAGAGTTAAAAGAAGGTTTGCTTACGTGGGACGACAAGAATCCTTATCAACTAACAATGTTTCCTAGCTTTATGTACCCTAAAATCAGAATTTTGACATTGTCAACGGTCCAAAAAGAAACGTCAACCGCATTAGCATTTCGTTTTGACCGTCTGATTCTTTACGGAAACGTAAAGAAGGAAATATTGGATGAATATGTAGTTTTTACTAGACACGATGCTCGTTTTCCGCAGAATGCACAAATGATACTCCACGTTTTAGCGTTGAACTAATTCATAAAGGGGGAGAATGGTTGTTTGAAAAACTGAAAGAACTGATCACGAGAATATTTAGTAAGTTTCGCACTAAAAAAACATACTATATAGGAGGTCATGATTCATTGCCGGTACCATTGTCTAGAGAAGAAGAAATGTCAGTAATAGAAGCCTTTATGAATGGTGATATGAAAGCTCGCGATACATTAATTGAAAGAAATCTACGTCTTGTTGTATATATTGCAAGACGTTTTGATAACACAGGTACACCTATTGAAGATTTAATTAGTATTGGCTCTATCGGATTAATAAAGGCAATTGAAACTTACAATAAAGAAAAGAATATTAAACTTGCCACATACGCTTCTCGATGCATTGAAAATGAAATTTTAATGCATTTAAGAAAGACAAGTCGTATGAAGGGTGAAGTTTCTTTAGATGAACCATTAAACTCAGATCCAGACGGTAATGAATTGCTACTATCAGATATTTTAGGCACAGATGAAGAAATTATTATGAATGATGTTGAGAAGAAAATTGAACGTGCGTCGATGTTTGAAGCAATTAACGGATTAAGCGAGAGAGAAAGATACATTATGGAATGCAGATTCGGTTTAAACGGTAAAAAGGAAATGACGCAAAAAGAAGTTGCGGATCACTTAGGAATTTCTCAATCATATATTTCTCGCTTAGAAAAGAAAATTATTTCCGAGTTAAGAGAATCCTTAAACCAACCAATCTCATAAAGAATTGGCTGAAATTGGACTAGTAACAATACGCATATTCTTTTCCTTTTCGGACAAACTTAAAAAACAATCCAAGAGATAAAAAGTCTGGAGGAAAAGAAGATGGTGCGTACAAAAGTTGAGCTTTGTGGTGTTGATACTGCTTCTTTGCCAGTATTAAAACATGAAGAAATGAGAGAGCTATTTGTTCGTTTGAAAAACGGAGAAACATGGGTTAGAGATGAATTGGTTATTTGTAATCTACGTCTGGTACTGAGTATCGTCGGCAGATTCTCTTATCGAGGTGAACAAGCAGATGACCTATTCCAAGTTGGATGTATCGGATTATTAAAAGCCATCGACCATTTCGATTTAAAGCATAATGTAAGATTTTCAACATATGCTGTACCAATGATTATTGGTGAGATTCGAAGACACTTAAGAGATCATCATGCTCTTCGCGTATCAAGATCTTTAAGAGATATAGCTTATAAAGCAATGCAGGCAAAAGAAAAGTTCATATCTGAAAATTTATATGAGCCAACAATTGAACAAATAGCTGAAATGATTGACATGAAAAAAGAAGATGTGCTATATGCTTTAGATGCGATACAAGATCCACTATCTCTTCAAGAGCCGATTTATTCCGATGGTGGAGATGCAGTATATATCATGGACCAATTAAGGGATGAAGCCGTGTCAGAAGACCAATGGGTTGCGTATGTTAGTGTAAAAGAAAGTATTCAAAAGCTCGATGAACGTCAACAATTAATTCTTGCAAAACGCTTCTACTATGGCGAAACACAAACAGAAATAGCAAAATCCCTTGGAATATCACAAGCTCAAATTTCTAGACTTGAAAAGAATGCGATTGAAACCATGCAAAAAGACTATAAATTAGGATAAGGATCATCACTGTAAAATCCGACGCACTTTTCACAAGTGCGTTTTTATTTTTATAAAG
>SMEK01000186.1_pt1 | contig 28014 bp, 25 predicted proteins | sample 2456371 | NCBI WGS metagenome assembly SMEK01 (sample SAMN10132590, study PRJNA489261) | soil metagenome | isolation source: day1 antibiotic-loamy sand soil ammended with composted manure from dairy... | place: USA | collected 2015-04-01
TATCAATTGTTAAAAAAAAATTAAATTATTTTTTGAAAAATTTATCTTCCAAATTTCTTCACATTATTCATAATTGTAAATGAGCATTTTGCAAAATTAGATTTTTTGGATAAAAGTATAAAAAATAAAGCACTCGACAAATAGCTACCAGCATGTTATTTTACAAAATATTACAATAATCCTGTTTTTGGGCATACCTGCAGAATTTTTCACATTGAATTTTTTTAAGCGGCTTTCTTCCCTTTATTTTCCTTTGCCATCGCTAGCGCTGAAACAAGTAATACAATAGCGTTCAGGTAAATATGGCTCTTTACTTTCTCAATTCCCCATACATGTAGGGAGTTCGCCGTAAGGTAGCTTTTCATTCTTGAATTACAGCGTTCTACACTTGTCCTCTCGTTGTAAAGCTCTTTCCAACGTTTTGTATCACGGTGCGGATTGGAATATCGGCGCACATCCTTTTTGATGTCGACTTTTACCACCATTCCATAGTTGGAAGATGAACAGGCTGCCATTCCTAATGGGCAATCCACTTTGCCGGTTGCGTGAGGACATCTGAACTTGAGCTGGTCCTTATCAGCTCCCCAATAAGTCATTTCATAACCCATGGAACAACGCGGAGTTCCATTGGAAGAAATCCCTTCAGGAGGCTCTTTTTCGTTGCGCAAATTGAGCGGGATAATGGCTTGCGCTCCAATGTTTTTGGCTGATTCATAGTTTTTTAGTTGGTCATATCCGCCATCCATGATCAGAAATTCAATTTTGGATTTGGTACGCTCTGCCACTTGCTCGATTAATTCTGGTGCGACTTCTCCATCGTTCACATGGGCAGGGGTTACTTTTATGGCCATTGGCAGTTCGCTTGCGGTATCGACTGAAAGATGCATCTTATAGCCAAACCAGGTAATTTTATTGCCGAAGGAATCATATTTTGCGCCCCAATTGGCATTACCCGTTTGTTCACTACGCTTTTTGGGCTGTTTCTTTTCATAGGCATCAATGGCGGCACTGTCGATGGCCTGGTGGCTGCCGTCAATTATTCCTTCCTCCTGAGCTAACTGTACCAAGTCAAGGAAGATCTTTTCAGCCAGCTTTTTTTTGGTAAGTGCTGCAAAAACCCGGCTGAGAGTGGAGATAGACGGTGCGGGGCGATCAATCGATAAACCGCATTGATAACGGAAACGAAGGTCTTTATCCAATCGATGATGAAGGGCGGTAAAGGTGTCGATGCCTTCGAGTGGGGCAGCGATGAGAGCCCTTAGAATCCCTTCTCTGGAATGACCGTCAGCCCCTCGGGGTGAAGAACTTCTCAACTGTTTAGCATAAGGGCGTAAATCAAGCGAGCTAAAAAAGATAGGTAATTTCTCTTTTGACTCTAATTTTTGCAGTTCTTCAAAGGAAAATAGGCTTTCTTGTAGAATATACAAAGTGACTTCCTCCTTTTGAATTTTTTGTTGTTTCGTCACTTCAAAAATTCTACATTTTAGGGGTGAAGTCCTTTTTTATGTCTTTGAAATCCTTATGGCTCTTGGGTCAAAAAATATGCAAAATGCTCATATAAATAACGATTAACTAGTAGAATCAAAGAAATATATAGTTTTTTCTATTTAAAAGATTGTACAATATATGTAATAGATTTTGCGGACTAGAAAAGGTGGGATAAAAATGTTATCCATTCAAAGCACTGAACGTTTAACAGGGGGACGAATTAGTGGTGACTATTGGGATTTAGATGAGTTAATTAAGAATATCTACGAAGTTATTGGAGATGAAAATAGATATTATGATTACCGAGGTGCGAGACAACGTATATTAGGGGTTTGTCTTAAATTGCGGAAAGCAACTCAAGGAGAATGTAATATCGAGTTTGTAGCGAACGGCATCCATAAAGGAATTGAAAAGAAAAAAGACACGCTTGCTCCTGAAAAAAATGTATATTTCTCCGTTGAAATTTTATGGCCTGAATTAATTTTTACAGCACTCGCTTTAAACGACTTCATCGATTTATACAATGAATTTATAGACAATAATCCATGGAACCCACATACTACATCCATTCGAAAATTCCAATCTCTTGTTACGGAATGTTTAAAAGAACATTTGCCTGAAGAACATTACAATGTATTTATACACTTAATGTTATCAAAATCGCCTAAATACTTCCGTTATGCAACTCAATATGTAGATATTTTAAACTTAGAATATCTTAAGCTAACATTTGAAGAAAGAAAAAAGCATTTAGGTGCCTTTGCTATTCGATTAATGGTGGAAGATGATGAATACTTGGCTTTAAAGGATCAAATATTAGCCACTGCCAATATTACAAAACATGAAATTCATGAATTACCTCTTCAAATGAAATATCCTGAATATATTGAATGGTAATATTAGATTGCTATTCAGTCATAATGATAAAAAAAGACTGTACCGAAAAGTTTCTCTTCTCTTTTCGGACAGTCTTTTTTATTATACTCCTCCCAAATATGCCGCCTTTACTTCTTCACTTTCTTGAAGTTCCTTCGCTGTTCCTGACAATACAATTTTTCCAGTTTCGATAACATAAGCTCGGTCTGCTATCGATAAAGCCATATGAGCGTTTTGTTCAACAAGTAAAATAGTTGTTCCTTCTTTGTTGATTGTTTGAATAATTTCAAATATTTGTTGAACAATTAGTGGGGCAAGTCCCATTGAAGGCTCATCCAACAATAGTAAATTTGGTCTTGCCATAATCGCTCTTCCCATTGCCAACATCTGTTGTTCCCCACCGGATAAAGTACCGGACAATTGTTTTCTTCGTTCCTTTAATCTTGGAAATAGTTCAAATACATGGTCTAAATCTTTTTTGATTCCATCGCGATCTTTCCTAAGAAAAGCACCCAACTCCAAGTTTTCTTCTACTGACATATTCGCAAAAACCCTGCGTCCTTCCGGCACATGAGAAATACCACTTTTCACAATCGCTTGAGCTGGTTTGCCACCAATTTGTTGCATTTTGTACGTAATCGTACCTTGCTTTGGTTTCAGTAATCCAGATAACGTTTTCAACAAAGTAGTTTTTCCTGCGCCGTTTGCACCGATTAACGTAACAATCTCACCTTCATTAACTTCCAAGGAGATATTTTTTAATGCATGAATATTCCCGTAAAACACATCAATATTATTTACTTGTAGCATTAGTGTACGACCTCCTCACCAAGGTAAGCTTCAATTACCTTTGGATTGTTACGTATTTCTTCCGATGTTCCTTCAGCAATTAATTGACCATGGTCTAAAACGTAGATTCTTTCACAGATTCCCATTACTAGACTCATGTCATGCTCGATTAATAGAATTGTTAAATCAAATTCTTTTCGAATTAATGCAATTAAATCCATCAATTCTTGTGTTTCTTGTGGATTCATTCCCGCTGCAGGCTCGTCTAATAATAGAAGCTTTGGTCCAGCAGCTAACGCTCGAGCGATTTCTAGACGTCGTTGCATTCCATAAGGCAAGTTTTTCGCTAATTCATCTTTATAAACGTCTAGCTCAAAGATTTTTAAAAATTCAATAGACTCTTTCTCCATAGTTGCCTCGCCTTTAAAATGAGTTGGCAAACGCAAGATGGAAGAAAGGATTGAATGTTTCGCAAGCTGATGGTTTGCGATTTTTACGTTATCTAATACCGTTAAATCCTTAAATAATCGAATATTTTGGAATGTACGGCTGATTCCTTTATGCGATACTTGGTATGGTTTTAATCCCTTAATACTTTGACCATTAAAGGTAATTTCACCTTCTGTTGGTACATATACACCAGTTAACATGTTGAAGGTTGTGGTTTTCCCTGCTCCATTCGGTCCAATTAGTCCAACAAGTTCTCCCTTATTTAAATACATGTTGACATTTTGTACCGCTTTCAATCCACCAAATTGTATACCGATATTTTCCAATTTCAGAAGAGGATTACTCATGCTTCAGACCCCCCTCTATTTTTTACTTTAAATAAGTCTTTTAACTCTTTTGTTCCCATCAATCCTGTTGGACGATATAACATCACGATAATCAATACGACAGAGTAAATGATCATTCGCGTTTCTGGGAACGCTTGCAAATATTGTGAAATTGCCGTTAAGAAAATAGCTGCCATGACAGAACCTGAAAGGCTTCCTAAACCGCCTAATACGATATAAATCAGAATTTCAAATGATTTTAAGAAGTTGAATGCTGTTGGTTGAATAATATAGAAATTATGTGCATATAAAGCACCTGCTACCCCTGCAAAAAGGGAACCGATTACAAAAGCAACAACTTTATAATAAGTTGTATTGATTCCCATCGCGTCGGCTGCTATTTCATCTTCACGAATAGCTAAACAACCGCGTCCATGACGAGAGTTTGTAAAATTAGAAATAACCATGATTGTAATAACCACACCGACAAAAGCATATGTCCAAGTTGTAGCATGATTGACAACCATCCCTGCTGCTCCGCCAACATAATCAACATTCAAGAATACAATTCGAATAATCTCAGCAAATCCTAATGTAGCAATCGCTAAGTAGTCTCCTTTAAGTCTTAAAGAAGGTACCCCGACTAGTAAACCTGCTACAGCTGCAACAATCCCCGCTAATATGATTCCCACAATAAATGGCAACCCTAGTTTCATTGTACAAATTGCACTAATATATGCGCCTACCGCCATAAAACCGGCATGACCAATAGAGAATTGGCCTGTAACCCCTATTACGATATGCAAACTTACAGCAAGCATCACGTTAATACAAATCGTAATTAACATGTTTTGATAATATAAATCGAGCATTCCACTTGCAAGCATACCTTGTACAACTGCATAGATTACTAGTGCAAATGCTAAATAACCCCAAAAGGCTTTCGATTTTTTCATTTCCCCAGTCACCTACACTTTCTCACGGATGTTTTTACCGAATATACCTGCTGGTCGTAAAATTAAAATTAAGATTAAGATGATAAATGCTGCGGCATCGCGCCATAGTGAATAACCTACAGCACTTACAATTGTCTCAATGATTCCCAATATAAAGCCTCCAACCATCGCTCCTGGAATGCTTCCAATTCCTCCTAATACAGCCGCAATGAAGGCTTTTAAACCAGGTAGAACGCCCATTAATGGGTCAATTCTTGTGTAATATGATCCGAAAATTACTCCTGCTGCACCTGCTAAAGCGGAACCAATTGCGAACGTTGCCGAAATTGTATTATCAACGTTAATACCCATTAGTCTCGCAGCATCTGCATCGTGAGAAACTGCACGCATCGCTTTACCAATTTTCGTTTTATGAACAATAAATTGTAAAAGAATCATCAAAATGATTGTAACTACAAGAATAAAAATAGTTTGAGAGTTTATATTCGCACCTAAGATATTAATATTTGTTTGCGGTAATACTTGAGGATAAGCCTCTGGTGTGGCTCCTCTAAAGAATATCATGGTGTACTCTATTAAGAACGATACCCCAATGGCTGTCGTTAACGCTGCAATTCGAGTTGCATTTCTTAAGCGCTTATAAGCAACCCTCTCGATGATCATACCAATGATTGAACAAACAACCATAGCTATAATTAACGCTGGAATGAAACCCATTTCCCAACGAGTGATGGCAAAAAAACCGATAAATGCGCCAAGCATGAAAACGTCTCCATGGGCGAAGTTAATTAATTTGATAATACCGTATACCATCGTATACCCCAACGCAATCAATGCATAAATACTTCCTAAGGAAATACCATTAATGAGTTGCTGCAACCAATCCATAAAGTCACACTCCTTTTATGAAGCAAATATTTTATCTGTCAATTCTTAAAAGTTCAGAACATTCAACTAATATTTGGAAATTTGGGATACGAACGGGAAAAGGGAGGCGGTGTGCCCCCCTTTCTTGTAAAATTAAGGTTCAATTTTAGTTTTAAATGTTTGTGTACCGTCTACATACTCTAAAATTGTTGCAGATTTCACCGCATTATGCTTTTCATCCACAGAGACTGTACCAGATACTAGCGAAATATTTTTTGTTGCAGCAAGCGCGTCTTTAATTGCTGCTCCATCCACAGATCCTGCACGCTCAATTGCATCTTTAATGAAGTAAACTGTATCATATCCAAGAGCGTGGAAAGCATTTGGTGATTCACCGTATTTATCATTAAATGCTTTTACGAAGTCTTGAATTTTTGGATCTGGGTCTTCAGATGAATAGTGGTTAATAATGAATGAGTTGTTTAAGTTTTCAGCACCAGCTAATTCAACTAATTTTGGAGAATCCCATCCGTCAGCACCCATTAATGGAACATCGATTCCTAATTCACGCGCTTGTTTAACAATTAAACCAACTTCTTCATAATATCCCGGAATAAAGATAAACTCTGGGTTTTTAGATTTAAGAGTTGTTAAAGTTGATTTGAAGTCTGTGTCTTTCGCTACATACGCTGCTTCCGCAACTACTTGTCCGCCATTTGCTTCAATTTGTTCTTTGAATGCAGCTGCTAAACCTTTCGCATAGTCCGAAGAGTTATCTGCAAAAATCGCTACATTTTTTACTCCAAGTTCATTTGTAGCAAAGTTTGCAGCAATTACTCCTTGGAATGGGTCGATAAAGCATGTACGGAATACATACTCGTTAATAGATCCATCTGCATTCTCAGTAACGTTTGGCGCAGTTCCTGAAGCTGTAACAAGCGGAATTTTATTGTCGTTCGCAATTTGAACTGTCGCAAGAACGTTACCACTTGTTGCAGGGCCAATCATTACGTTTACTTTTTCTTGAGTTGCTAATCTGATAGCAGCAGATGTTGCTTCCGCGTTTTCAGATTTATTGTCAACTTTGACAAATTCTATTTTCTTACCATTGATTCCACCGTTATTATTAATTTCTTCAATCGCAAGTTCTGCACCTTGTGCAATAGATGAACCATAAGAAGCAACAGCACCAGTAAGCTCAAGGTTTGCACCAATTTTAATTACATCGCTATCTCCACCGTTTGAAGAAGAACCATTGTCTGATGAAGAACTGCTTCCTTGGTCACCCCCAGATCCTCCACTACAACCAGCTAAAGCTCCCACAACTAAAGAAGATGCTAGAAAAAGAGAGGCAAATCTTTTAGTCTTTTTTGATTCCACCATGTAATACTCCCCCCATTTATTTAGATTTTGTAATAAAAACTAATTAGATATTAGATTTTTCAGAAAATAAAAACACTTATTTCAGAATATTAATTTCATAATTTTCTGAAAAGGGTTTCAATCCAATATCTATTTCAAATGTATTAGCTTTCTGTATTGTAAAACATTATTTTTATTTAGTCTAGTGTGATTTTTTTGGAAATTTAAATATTTCGCATTATACAAAATATTTAATTAATAATTAATTGATATTATTATCGATTCAAACTTTTAATATTATCAAATTTTTATATTTTTCCTTTACAAAATTTTCTATAAAAAATTATGAATTTTATCGTGATACTCCCAACCGTTCTCCTATTTCCATGCTTAAATTTTATGCGCCAAAAATACTATGCTCTTTTGAATCATTTGAGTCCCATTTTTTTTCTTTACGCATACACTATTCAAAGAAATGGAGGTATTCATATGAACATGTATAATGGCTATCCCTATTATTACGTATATGTTCCTGTAAATTATTACTACCCTCCCAATCCTTTATATGTACAACAAACACCGCAACAAAGACCAAGTGAGCAAGAATTGATACAACGTATTCGCACAGAGCATAGCAACTTATATACGCAGCTAGAGCAAGCTGGTGTAAATCCCCAAATGATTGATACCCTCATGCTTCTAACAATTTCGTACTTACGTAATCAACAAAATTTAAATCGCACTCCTACCCAAATTTATAATCAGTTCCAGCGTGATAATCCTTGGTTCCCACTTTTTATCCGTTCAATGAATTTCCCAGAAAGCACAGTAAATCGCATATTAATTCGAGCTATTGAATTGGCTTTAGCTTATATCCGCGGTGAACGACCGGCTCCAGAACCTGGACCTAGGCCAGAAGAGGGTTGGTCCGATTGGGAAAGTTTAGGTGGAACATTATTAAGCGCTCCTAGTGTAAGTTCTTGGGGACCCAATCGATTAGACGTATTTGCAAGAGGTAGTGACAATGCGTTATACCATATTTGGTGGGATGGTAGCCGTTGGAGCAATTGGGAAAGCCTCGGAGGCGTATTAACATCCGCTCCTGGCTCTGTTTCTTGGGGTCCAAACCGAATTGACGTGTTTGTAAGAGGGACAGATGATGCCATGTACCATAAATGGTGGGATGGCACTCGCTGGAGCAGTTGGGAAAGTCTTGGAGGCACATTAACAAGCGGTCCTAGCGCATCTTCTCAACGTGAAAATCAATTAGATGTATTTGTAAGAGGCGCAGGAAATCGATTGTATAAGAGGACTTGGAACGGTTCTTATTGGGAACCTTGGGAAGATCTCGGAGGAAATTTAAATTCTGAACCAGCTGCGATTTCTTGGGGACCAAATCGAATAGATGTTTTTGCTAGAGGAGTAAATAATGATTTAATTCATAAATGGTGGGACGGAAACCGCTGGAGCGATTGGGAAAGCCTTGGCGGTACATTAACAAGTGCGCCAACCGTTTCTTCTAAGCGTCCAAACCATCTTGATGTCTTTATAAGAGGCGTAGGAAATCGATTGTTTAAGAGAACTTGGAATGGCACTCGTTGGGAACCATGGGTAAGCTTAGGCACTACTCAAATTACAAGCGCACCAGCAGCAGTATCTTGGGGACCAACTAGAACAGATGTATTTGCCAGAGGACAAAACAACGATTTAATTCATCGTTATCAAGGAAATTAAATAAATTAGGTTTGTCAAACTCCCTATTAGGTAGATAAACATTCCTAATAGGGCTTTTCTTTATACCTACCATTTGGCAAATATTTTTACCAGTATAACTATTATCACGTTTTTGAAAAGTGAATTTTCCTAGTTACCATTATTGCATTATTCCATCAGTATTACCTGTATATATATTGGATAACGTGTTTAAATTTTGATTTATTGGCTATTATAATTTGCAATTCTAAAATGGAAATCATATAGTTCACTCACCCGATATTTTCTGTAACATAATTACATACTTTATGACTCAACTGAAAGAACAATATATAATAAAAATTACCATGCAGAACTGAGTCTAGGAGTGAAGACATGACAACAAAAATTTATTTCAATAACGAAAAATTTATTGCTGGCATCACGTTAAAAAATGAAAAAGAGTTAGAACAGCATAACATGGCCCTTCATGTTTGCGATAATGAAGAAGATGTCGTTCAAAATCGTCAAAAGCTTGCTGCATACATCGGTTGTGATATCGAACAATTTGTATGTGCCAATCAAACCCATAGCGATAACATATATAAAGTTACAAAAAAAGATTGCGGACGAGGAGCACTTTCAAAAGATACTGCCATTCCAAATACCGATGCCCTTTATACAACAGAGTCCCACATCGTCCTTTGTACTTTTACAGCTGATTGCGTTCCAATTATTTTTTATAGTGAAAAAAGCGGCATTATAGGAGTGATTCATTCTGGTTGGCAAGGAACCGTGAAGGAGATAACTAGAAAAGTATTTGAACACATCCAAAAGAACGAACAATGTGATATTAAAGATTTCCGTGTTCATCTCGGTAGTGCAATTAGCCAAGAAAAATTTGAAGTTGATGAAGATGTGTATGCTAAATTTAAAAATTTAGGTTATGCAAATGAATTTATTTATTTTAACGAAGAGACGGGTAAATATCATATCGATAATCAACAAACGGTTAAAAAACAATGCGAACTTAGTGGTATACCGTCTGAACAGATTACCATTGACTCAACATGCACCTATAAGCATCCTCAAGGATTTTCTTATCGAGAAGATAAAAAGGCTGGACGTCATTTAAGTTTTATTATGAGAAAAGTATAAATAAAAAATAAAGCATACCTCTCTATCCGAGAGATATGCTTTTTTACTTACGTCAACTCTGGTTTTCCACCGATTGTTTCTAACTCTTTTTCTACGACTTTATTTTTCGCTTTTCTGCGCTTGAAGATTCTTCTTTTCGGTTTACCAGTCTTATCTGAATCATCTTTGTTAAAGATGTTTTTCACTTTTTCTGATATGTTATCAATCACGACATACATAACTGGAACGAATACTAAAGTAAAGATTGTAGAAGAAGTTAATCCGAATACAACTACTACAGCCATTGGTTGTTGGTTTTCCGCACCTTCACCAATTGCAAGGGCTAGCGGAATCATCGCTAAAACCGTAGTGAGTGTTGTCATTAAGATTGGACGCATACGGCTTTTTCCTGCTTCTACAATAGCCTCCATTCGCTCCATTCCATTTCTTCTTAAAATATTAATATATTCAACAAGTAAAATACCGTTGTTTACAACAATCCCTGCAAGCATAATTAGACCGATAAAACCTGGTAAACTTAACGGTAATCCTGAAATGAGTAGCCCTAATATTACCCCAATCACCATAGTAGGCATGGAGAACATGATGATAAATGGATAAGTAATGGATTCAAATTGAACAGCCATTACCATATATACAAGGAATATACCTAAAACTAATGCTAATGCTAATTGGACGAAAGATTCCATCATCGTTTCTACTTCTCCACCCATGGAAATTTCATATCCATCAGGTAAATGGATTTGTTTTAATTTCGCATCAATTTCCTTTGAAACCGTTCCTAAATCTCGTCCAATTACATCACTCGTTACGTTAATTGTACGCTCTTGATTATTTCGAGTAATTTGAGAAGGCCCTTGTACTGGCACTATTTCAGCAACGGCAGATAACGGAATATCCTCCCCTGCATTATTCCGAACAACAAATGTTTCTAAATCACGAACAGTCTCCGTTTTATCATCAGGTAATGCAACCGTTACGTCATATTCGCTACCATCGTCTTTATACCTAGTCGCCACTTGGCCGTTAAACGCTACATTGATTTCATTCATAATTTGTTGGTAACTTAGCCCAAAAGCAGAAGCCAGTTCACGATTTACAACCACTTGCAATTCTGGACTTCCTTCTTCAACCGAACTTTTCACATTCAACGTTCCATCGATATCCTCTAAAATCCAAACAACTTGCTGTCCTAAATCAGTTAATACATCTAAGTTATCCCCTGAAATCGAAAGCGAGATTGGTGAACCAGTGGACATTCCATGGCTATTTTCCGATATAGTAATTTCTGCCCCAGGAATATCGCTTACTAAATCGTTTAATTGAGCAATGAATTGATCAGTAGTAATATCCCTTTCCGATGAACTAACTAGTTCAATCATATAGGACGCCACATTTTTACTTCCTGCAGTAATACCATTTGTAGTACCACCAATACTTACATAATTCACTTTAATTATATCTTCAAAGTTTTTTAACCGTTCATTAATTTCCTCTACGATAGATTCCGTTTCCTCTAACTTCGCACCGTTTTGCAACTGTGCAGTAATTGAAACTTGCCCGCTATCTGTTGCAGGCATTAGCTCCATACCCACAACTGGCATTAAAGCTAAACTTCCCACAAAAGCAGCAGTTACGATGGCAATAACTGTTTTCCTTCTACGTAAGGCCTTTTCTAGTACATTTCCATAGAAATTTTTAATTTTGTTTAAAACACGATTAAAGAAGTATTGTCCATTATCCTCATCTACTGAGATTTGAACATTACGCATAAATTGCGTTGATAGCATTGGCACCAATGTCATGGCAGCTACTAGCGATGCTGTCAATGCAAATACAACCGTCAATGCTAACGGACGAAAAATTTGTGAAGCAAGCCCTTCTACGAATACGACTGGAACGAATACAGCTGCAGTCGTCAGTGTAGAGGCAATAACAGCAGGGCCTAATTCCGAAGCACCATGGTATGCTGCCTCTTTAATCGATAATCCTTCCGAACGCTTCTTGTATATGTTTTCTAATATAACGATGGAGCTGTCAACCATCATCCCGATACCGAGAGCCAGTCCACCCATCGAAATAATATTTAATGTTTCTCCTGTGAAGTACATTAACGTAAATGTACTAATAATGGAAATCGGCATTGAAACGGCAATAACTAACGTCGCTTTTAGACTCCTTAAGAAGAGTAATAGGATGATTGCAGCGAGTGATCCCCCTACAATCATGTTATCTAGAACTGAGTCAATTGATGCAGTAATATACACCGACGTATCCATAATCGTTTTTACTTCTAATCCTCGTTCGGTATATTTTTCATTCAATTTCTCAATAACTTTTTTAACTTCTTCTGCAGTTTCAACGGTGTTCGCATCCGACTGTTTCATAATGGTGAAAATTAATGTATCTTTACCGTCCACTCTAGAAATTGACGATACTTCTTTAAATGTATCTTCGACATCCGCCACGTCTTTTACGCGAACGGTATCACCATTATTTAAAGTGATGAGCGTATTTTCAATATCACTAACGGATGTATATTCTCCAACAACGCGTAGTTGCACATCTTGATTTCCTTGTTCAACCGTTCCTGCCGAGATTGTACGATTCTCCGCTTGTAATGCAGCAATCACTTGTGAACCTGTTAGTCCATAGTTTTTCAGCATTGATTGATTCAAATTGATGCGAATTTCGCGTTCTTTTCCACCAACAATGGTAGCAGAGGCAACACCAGGCGCTCGTTCAATTGCCGGTTGAATATCACTTTCTGCAATATCTTGTAATTTTTCCAAATTATCTCCTGAGAGGCTTGCAATCACTACAGGTGTCGCATTTGGATCAAGTCGCATTACCATCGGATCATTTGCACCATCTGGAAGCATCCCCGATATTTGATCGACTTTTTCTCTAACATCGATTAACGCATCATCAATATCCCGACCATAATCAAACATCATTAGTACTAGAGAAGCTCCTTGACTGGATACTGACTGAATTGTATCCATGCCTTCTACCGTACTTACAGCTGATTCAATCGGTTTTGAAATCAATTCTTCTATTTCTTGTGGAGCAGCTCCTTGATAACTTGTAGCAATAACCGCTATTGGCAAATCAATTTTCGGGAATAATTCTACCTTCAATTCCCTTAAAGAGATAAAGCCCAATAGAATAGCACAAATAACAAACATGATAACGCCGACTGGACGTTTAATTGAGGTGTTTACAAGTTTCAATGTCTACTCCTCCTCCATTATACGGACTTTATTTCCATCATCGAGGAGGTTCTGTCCACTGATTACAACTTGTTCGTTTTCTTTAAGTTCTCCCACGACAGCCACCAAATCTGTACTGTATTTGAGAATTTCTACTTCTCTTTGTTCTGCTTTTCCTTCTGAAACGATGAATACAACGGTTTTCCCTTCTTTTTGTACGATCGCTTCAACAGGAATAAGAAGCGAGTTGGCTTGTTTAATTTCTTCCACAATGACGGAAGCAATCATGCCTGGTCGAATTTTTTGTTCTTTATTATCGATATTAATATCAACAGTAAATAGTCCAAATCCTGAACTCACTGAAGAAACATAGGCAACATTTCCTTTAAATGTTCCTTCTAAACCGGCAACTTTCACATCTAATACATCCCCGACTTCGAAGGAAGATAGTTGGTTAGCCGTAATTTTCACACTTAATTTCACTGAATCTTTTGCTACAATCGTTGCAAATGGGTTGGCATTAGAAGCCATTTCCCCTACTTCCCCATTGATTTCTGTAATTTCTCCTGCAATCGTCGCTTTAATCACTTTATCATCTAAACGATCCTTAGCAGCATCTACAGCAAGTTGAGCTTGATCTACTTGTATTTGTGCCTGTTCCACTGCAATTTCCGCATCTTTCATGGAAGTTTGCGCCAGCTCCACATTGATTTGAGCTTGCTCTACAGCTACTTCTTGCATTCTAATGCCTTCATTTTCCGTTGTTTTTTTCGATAGTTCTGCTTGGTCTAAAGCAATTTTTGCGCTTCTCTCCGCATTTTGAGCATTTTCATAATCTTGTAGAGAAATCAAACCAGCTTCATATAAAGCTTTCATTCTGTCTAAGTTTCTTTTAGCTTGTTCCCAAGAATTTCGAGCATTTTGAATTTGAAAATCTAAATTTTTTAAATTCTCTTTTGCTTGTTGTAAAGAAGCTTCAGCTGATTTTAGTGAGGCCTGTGCTTGTTTATAACTGTTTTCAGCTCTTACCTTGCCATTTTGTGCGCTTTTCAAACTAGCCTGTGCTTGCTCTAAGCTTTTTTGCTGCTGTTCCATCGCATTTCTTTCAGCTGTATCATCAAGCTGGGCTAGAATATCGCCCTGCTTTACTTTATCTCCTTTTTTTACATAAATTGCTTTAATTTCTCCAACAGCTTTCGGTAAAACTGCAACCTCATTTTCAGGTAAGATGGTGCCCGATAACTCATTATCATCTGTTAAAGCACCGAAAGTCACTGTCGCAACTTTTACTGGTATTTCTGTTTCAGGAACCTCTGTTTCTTCTGTCGAATTATTACAACCTACTAATAGGATGATAGATGTTAACAATAGAAGGGTCCCTATTATTCCTTTCTTAGTCATCTATTTAAAGCCTCCTTAGCAAAGGAAAAATCCAAAGCCCTGATTATCAATTTCTAACAATAACACCTTTATTCATTAACTCTACTTGTTTTGTGAGTAAATAATATTGGTATTTGGCGTTGTTATAGTTAAATTCCGCTTGTTTTATACTTGTATTGGCTGCATCAAATTCTTGTTTTGAAAGTAAGCCTAAATTGTAGTAAAGCTGTGTATCAGCATAATCAGTTTTTGCTTGTTCTAGATCTTTTTTCGCTTCATTTAACGCTTCATATTGTTTTTGTACTTGATGGAAGGTATTTTTTATAGCCTTTTCTAATTCTACTTGAAGAGCTTCAATTTGCAATTTAGCTACCTCAACATCATTTTCAAGCATTTTTTCTCTTTCTCTTGTACGATTTTCTTCATCATCAAAATCATCTAATGCTTTTTCTTTAATTCGTAAATTTGTTCTTGCATTCACCATGTCAAAGCTATTTTTAATAAGTTCTTCTGTTGATTTTTCCTGTTTTATTAACGCCAATTCCCCTAAGTCCGGTCTTATCAATTTAAAATCTTCATCATATGTAATGCCAATTGTAGTAGCAAATACCGCCTTATCATGTTTAAGTTGCTTTTCAAGTTCAGCAATTTGCGTTTCTAAATCAGATATGTCTCTTTCTGTTTTTTCATAGTCTTTTCTCGATACTAATCCTAGTTCATAACGTGTTTTCATCCCGTTTAATTGGCTTTGTTGTACTTCGAGTGTATATTTCATAAAATCAATTTGCTCTTCAGTTAAAAGCAAGCTAATAAAATCTAATATGATTGGTAGCTTTAATTGTTCACGCATTTGCACACGGTTATTAAACATTTGAGTTCGTTGAATATCTAAAGTATCAAGCATGTTTTTATACTGATTCACTTGGAAATAGAGGTTGCTTAAATTGCTTTTTAGCACATTCAATTGCTCTTTTACTAATTCTCTTTGCTGATATTTTTCATATTCATCCACGTATTTCATGGCATTTTCCAAAAAATTGATTAAATATCTTATTTGTGTTTTAACGATTACATTATCAGAGTCTGAAGGATCGATATCTGGTTCAAGGTCTTCCGGATTGATGTCTAATAATTCTTCTAAAGATCGCTTGAGATTAGTTACTTCTTTCGCTAAATCAACTGTCACAGTATCTTTTGAAGTAGATTCTAAATACTTATTTAACTCTTCTATTTTTCTCTGAGTACTCTCATAAGAACTTTCTGCAACATCGAGAAGATCCTCATACATATCTTCTTGTAATTTTAAGTTTTCAATAGTATACTCCAACTCAATTAAAGAATAGTTACTGTTTAATCCATATCGAATCGCTTCTTCCAACGTTAACTCTTGGACTTTCACTTTTTCGACAAAAGATTTTTCTTCCTCTTTTTTGTTTTTCGTTTTTGCAAATACATGATCAGGAGAATTTGGAGCAGCGGCGACGACTGCTGGTGTAATACTACTTGCCGCAAGAGCGGCAGCTATACCAATAGTCAAACTTTTCTTCACAGGAAAAACCTCACTTTCTAATCATTTATTTTCTATATAAGACATCCACCATCTTCCAAAACAACCGTTAAGCGATAATCCATTTTATTTCCCTCAAACCATTTTATACCGATGGTTCAATTTTTACAACATTATTGCAAAAACTCTACGAGACATTGATATTTCAATTTTAATTATTTTATACTTATAGTATAAAATGTTGTTTTTCTTGCGGAAAGGGTGGCGAAATGAACAAACGTAAAAGGCAAATTATTCAAGCAGCTCGCGAATTATTTATTAAAAAAGGTTTCAACAATACATCCATTATGGATATTATTGAAGCTGCTAATATTTCCAAAGGAACATTCTACAATCATTTCACTTCTAAAAATGAATGCTTAATCGCTATTTTAGAAGAATCAAGAGAAGAGTTAGTCAATGCTCGCTATCAAATAGCTTCAAATAAAGATACCTCTGATATCAATTTACTAATTAATCAAATTGCTATGGGTTTTCATTTAAGTAGAAAACAAAATTTTAATGAAATCTTTTCAACAACCTTCGACTCCAATGATAAGGATATAAAAGAGATTATTGAAAAACATATGGTCATTGAAATAGATTGGTTAGCAAATCGTTTTGTCGATATTTATGGAGAGAAAATCCGTCCTATCTCTTACGAGTGCGCCATCCATACTTTTGCTATCATCGTATTTTCATTGCATTTTATTCATATCGCAACTGGGGTTAAAGTTGCACCTGAATCGATTATCAAAACAGCACTCAATCGCGTCATTGCCACTATTCCAAACATATTAGAAACTGGTGATGTCGTATTTAATGAAGAAATCGTACACGCTTTAAAATCAAAAGTTAATTCAAAAAAATTATCTAAAGACTTCATTGTCAAACAGCTTGAAGGATTTGTGAATCAATTAACTAAAAATGATTCAGAAAAAGGAGTAGAATTAGCCAATTATTTACTCGATGAATTGAAAAAGCCAGAAGAAAAATTATATGTTCTAGAAGCACTCATATCATCTTTTAATAGTGCTTTCAATAACACATCACATCAAAAAGAGGCGAAAGAAATTTCAAATGCCATTTGGAATTATTTAAATTCAAAAAAACCAACTTCGCGCAATTAATGGATATAGGTAAATTTTCCCCTTAATTTAGTACGTTCCAATATAGAAGTAAGTTTCAAAAAAAAGAGAAAGTCTTCAAAAATGGAAGACTTTCTTTTTACTTAAGCATATGAATTAGCAGTGTGGAACATATAGTGCATTATAAGAATTAGGAAGGAGGCATTCGTCTGAGAATTCATGTCGTGCAGCAAGGAGACACCATTTGGAAATTGGCAAGTATATATCACACAAGCATGAATGCCATTATCCAACTAAACCAACTTCCCAATCCCCGAGAATTACTCATAGGCCAAGCAATCGTGATTCCAGATACAACAACACCGCATATCATTCAATTTGGAGAAACATTATGGTCGATTGCAAGCAATTATGAAGTTTCCGTTCAAGCTATCCAACAAGCAAACCCTACCATCAATCCATATAATTTAATCCCCGGTACAACAATCTATATCCCTCCGCGCTTACACTTGGTTCAACTAGGAGAATCGATGTGGCAAATTGCAGCGTATTACGGAACAACGGCAGAATCCATTATTAAACAAAATGGTCTGCATAATCCAGATAACATCTACCCAGGGATGGTGCTAATCATACCTAGACCGAAACCATCTATTGAAATCAACGCTTATTCATATCAACAAGATGAAGAAGGGGCAGAGTCTGTTAATGCAGTAGGTAATTTACTTACTTATTTCACACCTTTTTCTTACATGATTAAAGAGGATGGTACGTTAGAACCTTTTGCTGATGAATTAATGCTTAATGCTGCAAAATCTCAACAAGCTATACCGATGTTAGCCATTTCTAATTTTTCATCTACAAGCACTGGCTCGAACCTAGCCCATGTTGTTTTATCCAATCAAGAATTAAGGGAAAAATTAATCAACAGCTGCCTAAAAGTAATGGAAGAAAAGGGCTACCGTGGATTGAATATCGATTTTGAGTATGTGCTTCCAGAAGATCGGGAGAATTATAATGAGTTTTTACAGCTGACAGTCAATCGCCTTCATGAAAGGGGATATTTCGTATCTACCGCGGTCGCACCAAAAACAAGCAATGAACAGGAAGGTTTACTATATACTGCCCATGACTATGAAGCTCATGGCCGTTTAGTAGACTTTGTTATTCTAATGACTTATGAGTGGGGGTGGAGGGGAGGTCCACCACGAGCCATCTCTCCAATTAATCAAATAAGACGTGTAGTAGAGTATGCATTAACGGTTATTCCTGCTCAAAAAATATTTTTAGGATTTCAAATATACGCAAGAGATTGGAAAATTCCTCACGTAGAAGGGGCAATTGCCGAGACCTTTAGTCCACAGGAAGCTATTCGCCGTGCAACCCGTTATAAATCTGAAATCTTTTATGATGAAAATGCTCAATCTCCATTTTTCCGATATGTGGATGAAAGCGGGCAAGCTCATGAAGTATGGTTTGAAGATGCAAGAAGTGCTCGAGCAAAATTTAATTTAGCGAAAGAATATAACTTACGGGGCATCAGCTATTGGGCTTTAGGTTATCCATTCCCACAAAACTGGGCATTATTAAACGATTATTTTGATATTATTAAATTGAATCGTTAACATACTTACATTTGCAGTGCAAACGAAAAATAGATTGTTTGTGCTGCTATTTTTTATGGAGATTTAAGACATAAAGATTCAGTACAATTACAAAACTTCTAAACTATTAACCTAAATTTTGGGAAATTTCATGAATTTTGTTTCTATTTTTTGCGTAAAAAAATAAATAATCTTATAATTAAGTTAATACTTTAACCCTTGGTTTAGTTAACAATTGAATATTTCACCTATAGAACATCTTTTACTTCATTGTATTGGACTCTACCATTACTTCAAGAAGCAACAAAGATGTTTTTTGTTTATTCTTCGGTAAATGGAGGGATTGTACATGAAGAAAATAGCAATTATTTATTGTGAAGGCCAATTTGGTTCAATGGATGGAAAAACCGCTAATGGTCTGATTCGTGAGCCAGGATATTATGAAATAACCGCAGTAATTGATAGTACAAAGAGTGGTTTGGATTCTGGTGAATATTTAGATGGTGTCAAAAATGGAATCCCTTTATGTAAAAACCTCAAAGAAGCATTAACAATTTCCAAAGAAAAACCAACAGATTTTATCCTCGGAATTGCCCCTAGCGATGCCTTTTTAAAAGATGAAGAAAGAGCCGTCATTTTAGAAGCGATGAAGGCTGGCTTAAACATCATTAACCCACTGCAAGAATTTCTAACTGAAGATGATGAAATGATGAATAATGCAAAAAAATATAACGTAACCATTCGCGATATTCGAAAGCCAAAACCGAAAAAAGAGTGGCATTTATTTACTGGTGGAATTTTAAAAATCAATACACCGATTATTGCAGTACTCGGTACAGATGGTGCTTGCGGAAAACGTACAACTGCGAAAGTGCTTGAAAAAGGTTTCAGAAACCGCGGATTCAATCCAATCTTTATTGCCACTGGACAAACAGGTTTAATTCAGGGTGCAGAGTATGGTTTTGCAATGGATGCTTTCCCACTCCAGTATTTAATTGGAGAATTGGAGGGGGAAATATTGCGTGCCCACAAAAATGAAAATCCTGACATTATCATTGTGGAAGGGCAAGGTGCGCTGAGCCACCCAGCCTATGCTAGCTCATGCGGTATTTTAAGAGGTGCAAGACCACAAGCAGTCATCTTGCAACATCCGCCAAAACGAAAAGTGTTAGGAGATTTTCCATTTATGCCAATGCCGGATGTTCAAGAAGAAATTAACTTAATTGAACATTATGGAAATACAAAAGTGATTGCCATCACATTAAATCACGAAAATATGACAGATGAGGAAATCGATCAAACAATTGTAGAATACGAAAATAAATACCATGTACCTGTTAGCGATGTGTTGAAAAAAGGTGATGAAAAAATCATCAATGCAATCATTGACTTCTTCCCATCCTTAAAAAATAAGGATAAGGTCGTGAGTTCAATATGAAACTAAAACCCATTCCTCGAATTGAAATCAATCTTGATAAAATTCAACACAACGCAATCGTTCTAAAACAATTATGCGAAGCAAAGGGGGTGGAAGTGACAGGAGTAGTCAAAGGCGTTTGTGCTGATTTACAAATCGTCAATACATTAATTCAGGCGGGAATCACAAGACTTGCCGTATCGAAAATTATTCATTTAGAAAAATTAAAAAAGGCAAATATCAATGCAACCACTATTTTACTTCGAACCCCTGGGATGTCTGAGATTCCCAATGTCGTCAAATATGCAGATATCAGCATGAACACTGAACTTACCATCATTCGTGCATTATCATAAGAAGCTATTAAACAAGGAAAAATCCATAAAATTATGATTATGGTAGAAATGGGTGACCTTCGTGAAGGTGTCATGCCAAAAGATCTACCAGCATTTATTAATGATGTAATAAAACTCCGAGGTATCGAAATTGTTGGTTTGGCAACAAATTTTGCTTGTTTTGGTGGCGTCATACCGACAGAAGACAAGATGCGAGAGTTCTCTTCTCTTGTTCAGCAAATTAGGCAACAATTCTCTTTACAACTCCCTATCGTATCAGGCGGAAACTCTGCAAATATTAAATGGCTAATGGAAACGAAAAATATTGGTGTAATCAATGATGTACGTCTTGGTGAATCGATTCTATTAGGAAGAGAGACGACTAAAGGCGAAGTCATACCGAAACTTTATCAAGATACATTTAAATTTGTTGCAGAAGTAATAGAGGCGAAACAAAAACCTTCTGTCCCTTATGGTAATCGTGGCAAAAACGGCTTTGGTGAATCAATCGAATTCCATGAACAAGGTTGGATTAACCATATTCTCGTTGGAGTAGGAAGGCAAGATGTATCTGTTTCGGGCTTAACACCAACAATGCCTGTGAAAATTCTTGGTTCAACCAGCGACCACATTGTGTTAGATGGAAAAAAAATACTTTTCAAACCTGGCGACGAGATAACTTTTATCCCCAACTATGGAGCGTTACTTTCCATTATGACCTCTCCATACATTCATAAAACTTATATTGAATTTAAAGGAAGTAAACATGAGAAACAAAACAATGTATACAGTATTTATAAACAAAAAATTATACCACGTCATTAGTTGACTTTTGGGATGCTACTTATTCACGAAGCATCCCAAATATATTGCCCCAAATTGTTGTGCACCAATATAAGCCTCTCAATAAAACTTATTCTTTTCATTCCTCCAATTAATGCTTTTCAATGTGATAAAAAAATCGCATCTTGCCATATTAAGATTAACTATCAAGAAAGGAGATCTAATATGGGAAGAGATAATAAACAAGGCCAAACCAATAATGCAAGTTCTTTGCCACAAACACCAAAACAAGAAAAAATCTCTGCTAGAGCCGCGCAAGAAGAGTTTTCTCGTGAACTATCCCAATTAGAACAGTTAGTGTTGGAAAGAAAAAGAAACAAAAAAAATAAATAACATTGTATGGTGGAATTCACATAATAAAGCAAGGGAATTGCTTATATCTATGTGAATTCCACTTTTTTTAGAAAGTTGCTTAAATGGTTATACTATTGAAAAAATCTATAAGGTGTATTGAATGAAAAGAAACAAGCAAATTTTTATATTGAGTTTATTGGTTGCAATCTTAAACATATTTGATGGTATAGCCACACATTATGGTTTAATGAATAATTTCATAAAAGAAATAAATCCTCTGATGAGATTCTTTTTTGAAGCAAATCCATATTTATTTCTAGGAATTAAATTCAGTCTTTCCGTATTCATTTTTATTGTTTCTAATCTTGTTATTTTAAAATGCATAAAATCATTTCAACGGTTCTATCTTTATGCTTTAACAGGTATTTCAATCTTATATTCTGGGCTTTTTTTCGTACATCTATATTGGTTATGGATGAGTAATTATAGTTTCTAGAATGCATCAAACTTCTCATTCCAAACTTCTCTTAAAGTCTCACGAAATAGCTTATCTAACTGGACAGTTGGATTATTCTTTTCTCCATACAGATTTTTTATATAGTCCTGCAATGAATACAATTCATGTTCGATATAATCATTGAATATTGGAATAGGCCGAATGGTTTCCCGTTTGTCGAAAACTTTAGATTTCACCAACTGCTCAATCTCATTTCTCAATTTACCATCAATCTTCATTTGTGAAAGCAAATGCTGAAAATGTATCGGTGGGATTTCATTGAACTGTTCAATCCATTTACAAGCGAACAATGAGCGCAAAGCGTATAAATAGCTTTTTACCTTCACATTCTCTCCTTGGAGAGATGCATAATTTTGTTTGGCAATTTGTATGTAATGTGAAAGCATCGATTTCGGATTAAAAACCTCATCCTCCAATAAGCGCAACTTAGAAATAAAGCTATATGGTTGTAAATAAATGGGGCTACTTCTCATCCATTCTAAAATAGAAGGATTACATTTTCGGAATAACCTTAAAGCTTTTGTAACTTCCCAACCGCTTATATCAAGATGATCGTGAATCGGTAACTCGATGACATCTCGTTTTTTTCCAATTCCTTGGGGATCGATTGTAAGATACCAGTCTACTGGATGGATATAAATAAAGCGAACATCGTAATCACTTTCTTTTGAGGCAATTCCCCATGCTCTACTACCAGATTCAACAGCAAATAATACTTTTACATGATGACTGCGTTCAATTTGTTTCAGTTGATTGACAATGACTTCATACATTCATTACAGCTCCTCAAAAAATAAGGGACTAAATAGATTAGTCCCCGCAATTTCTCAATGATTGGCCTGCCCATACTTCCGAAAGTCTACTTTTTAGGTCTAAACGTTTTACAGCAAGTTTCTTCTGATGATTTAGCCCTTTCCTCAATCTCTCGGAAGTCTACTTCTGAAGCAAACTCTGACGACTTATCTTTGGAATCTGAATCCGTATCAATTAAAATTTTCTCCGCACCACAGATATTTCCTTTTCTGTGGAAATAGCAATTGGAGACGGTACAGTTTACTTCTACATTCGGCATAGCAATCCTCCTCATTGAGATAAAATGAGAAACAGCATTACTATTTCTCAAATTGTATTTTGCTCATTTTTTCAACCATTTATTTTGAAAAAAAATAACTAAGAAGTAAATAATTGAAGCGCATTATTTGTTTAAAGGGTGCAAAAAAAAGTGTCTAGAAAGTCTAAACTTTCCAGACACTCTTATATAATCAACCTTTGCTCCTTGAGGTAGTTGAAACAAGTATCCTCGTCGCAAAGTGCCGTTTCAAAATGGCTTTTTCAGACGACCACTTCTAAGTTTATACTTGGGATATTATGGCAGATTAATTCGTTAATAATTTTTCTAAATCATCTAACATCAAGTTTGCTGAAATTACACCGCCGGAAGTGTTCCAAATTGCATCGCTCACTTCAAAAGCATTACCGTTTTTAACGGCATTTAGATTTTGCCATAGAGGATCACTTGTCCATTCCTTTGCTGTATTTAATGCCTCTTGATCTCCCTGTGGAGCATACGTGAAGTAGAATAGGTAATCTGCATCCATTTTCGGAATAACTTCTTTTCCTACTTCAACAGCTAAATTGCCAAGTTTATTATCTGAAGTAAACAACTCTTCCTGATGAGCAACACGCTTGAAACCTAATTCATTGAAAATAACCCCTGAAAATGAATCAGTGTAATAAATACGGGATTTTCCAGCCATAAAGCGAACAACAGAAATTTCTTTGTTCACTTTGTCACCAAGTTTTTCTTTCACGTCGGCAACGTGTTGATCGTAATGACCTAATACCTCATTTCCTTTTTCTTCGAGATTTAACGCTTTAGCATATAACTTAAAGTTTTCTTTCCAATCACCACGTAAAGTTTCAGAAAAAACAGTAGGTGCAATGGCATTTAATTGATCATAAATTTTTTCTTGGCGAAGCTTGTTCCCGATAATTAAATCAGGTTTTAACGAAGCAATTTTCTCCACATTCACTTCACTCTCAGTCCCAACAACTTCGACGCCTTCCATATCCTTGCTAATATGTTCATACCAAGGATCACCAAGCCAAGATTGAACCGCACCAACTGGCTTTACTCCTAGAGCCAATAACGCTTCGGTTCCTTCGTTTGTAAGAATAACAACTCTTTTTGGAGTACCTTTGATTTCTGTGGATTCCATTGCATGTTCAATTGTATACGTACTTTCTTCTGTCGTTTTTTGATCTGTTTTTTCAGTTGCTTTTTCTTCTTTGCCGCCACATGCCGCCAGCAATAAAACGGCTATTACAGAGAAAAGAAGCAAAAATGTTTTGAACAGTTTCACTTGTACTGTATCCTCCTTAACTAATTGTAAATGATAATCAATTTCAATAAGCTAATCATAAAGCAACCTATACACCTCTGTCAATATATAATTGAAAATGATTATCAAAGTCATTGACAGCTATGTTTAGTTGTATATAGACTTAAAATAAAAAAGAGAGGTCTTCAAAAAGATGTTGTTGAAAAGGACTTCTTATAAATGGATTGGCCTTTTTGTTACTTTCCTATTAATGTTTGGATTTATGTGTGCCAGTGTTATCTTTGGATATGCAGATACTACGTGGAGAACAGCTATTGATTCTTTTACCCATTACAATGGATCGAATGAACATGTTATTATTCAAAAAGTAAGAATCCCAAGGGCATTAATAGCTGCGGCAGTTGGTGCAAGCTTGGCAATTGCCGGAGTTCTAATGCAGACGTTAACAAAAAATCCGTTAGCTTCACCGGGGATTTTTGGTATTAATGCGGGAGCAGGCTTTGCAGTTGTTGTTGCTATGACAATATTTTCTGTTCATAATATGCAAAGTTTTAACGTACTTGCGTTTCTTGGCGCTGCTCTTGCTGCCTTTAGCGTTTTTATTATTGGTTCTTTTGGGCGTGAAGGGCTGACACCGATGAAGTTAACCCTAGCAGGCGCAGCGATTTCTGCGATGTTTGCTAGTTTTACCCAAGGATTGCTCGTTCTCGATGAAGCACTACTTGACCAAGTATTGTTTTGGCTGGCAGGGTCTGTTGCAGGGAGAAATCTTGAAACGCTTATTTCAGTTATTCCTTATATGACTATAGCCTGGCTTGGTTCAATATTCATTTCAGGAAAAATGAATATTTTTGCTATGGGTGAAGATGTTGCCAAAGGATTAGGTTTAAATACTGGTTTCATAAAAATTGCGATTGGAATTTTGGTTATATTATTAGCTGGATCTTCTGTCGCTGTTGCAGGACCAATTGGCTTTGTCGGAATTATCGTCCCACATCTTGCAAGAGCAATTGTAGGAATGGATCACCGCTGGGTTATTCCAATGGCCGGAGTTTTGGGGGCAATTTTATTATTAGCAGCAGATATTGCTGCCAGATACATAGTAATGCCATCAGAAGTCCCTGTTGGTGTGATGACCGCCGCAATTGGAACTCCATTCTTTATCTATATTGCAAGAAGGGGGTTCAATGCGCGATGAGTAAATACAAAAATTTACGTCTCTTTAACGGCAAGATGTCATTACTAATTGATCGAAAAGCTGCATTTATTTATACAACCTTAGCTATTATCGCATTTGTTGTTTTTGTAATAAGCACGGGTTTAGGGGAAATGAAGATCAACCCGTTGACAGTTGTTAAAGTGCTACTTGGTTTAGGTCCAGAGATGGAAACATTGGTTATCACATCATTCCGTCTGCCAAGAATTATCGTCGCCTTAACTGTCGGTATTTCCCTAGCGATTGCTGGCGCCATTTTACAAGGAATGGTAAGAAACCCACTTGCATCACCTGAAGTTTTGGGAATTTCTGGCGGTGCGGCAGTAGCCGTTGTCGGTTTTATGGTGCTAGTGTGGTGGGGGTCTTAGTTTATTTCCTTTCATGGAAAAATGGGGTATCCCCTATTCGCCTTGTGTTGATTGGCATCGGGATTTCCGCACTTATGCAGGCGTTCACCACATTTTTAATGGTAACTGGACCAATCTATCAAGCAAGCCAAGCAAATATTTGGATTACGGGCTCAGTTTATGGATCGAATTGGACAAACGTTGCAATTCTTGTTCCAGGGGCGGTTATCTTAATTATCCTCGCCATTCTTGCTACTAGACTGCTTAATATTCAGGAATTAGGTGATGATGTAGCAACTGGGCTAGGCGATAACGTTCAAAAACATAGGTTTCTATTATTAATGTTAAGTACAGCGTTAATTGGCATTTCAGTAGCTTTTGCCGGCACGATTGGTTTTGTTGGGCTGATGGCTCCCCATATGGCAAGACGGCTTGTTGGCTCATCCTTCGAGGCGTTGATTCCTACATCCGCATTTATTGGAGGAATACTTGTAATGCTTGCAGACTTAATCGGCCGGACCGTCTTTTCACCTTTAGAGGTGCCTGCAGGCGTATTCACTGCAGGAATTGGAGCGCCATATTTTATCTATCTGCTTTTTAAAACAAAAAATTCTTAAAATGAAGTGAATGAGTATCAGAAGAGATATTTTCTTTGAAAGTGCTTGGAACGAAAGTATTCGAAAACTAAAAATAAAAAGGAGCTAGCAAGATGACGAGTGCGATTGAGACGAAAAATTTATCGATTTCCTATGGAAAAAACCTCATAATTCACGAGTTGGATTTAAAAATACCAAAGGGTGAGATTACCGTATTTATTGGGGCAAATGGCTGCGGAAAATCGACGCTTCTTCGTTCGATCGCCCGTCTGCTGAAGCCAACATCTGGTACGGTTATTCTTGAAGGTAAAGCAATCGCTAAGCTTTCTACCAAAGAAGTTGCTAAACAATTGGCAATCCTTCCTCAATCACCATCTGCACCGGAAGGCTTAACAGTTTTGCAACTGGTAAAACAAGGACGCTATCCTCATCAAACTTGGCTACGTCAATGGTCAGAAGAGGATGAAGAAAAAGTAAACAATGCTTTGAAGGCGACACGACTCGAAGAATTAAAAGAAAAACCGGTAGATGCTCTTTCCGGTGGACAGCGCCAGCGTGCTTGGATTGCCATGACTTTGGCTCAGGATACGGATATCATTTTATTAGATGAACCAACCACTTATTTAGACCTGACCCATCAAATCGAAATACTTGATTTGCTTTTTGAATTAAACGAAAAGGAAAAACGTACGGTGGTAATGGTCCTACACGACTTAAATCTTGCTTGCCGATATGCCCATCATATTGTGGCTATCAAGAATCAAAAAGTTTTTGCCCAAGGGAAGCCGGAGCACGTCATTAATCGAAGTCTAGTAAAAGCTGTCTTTGACATGGATTGTGAAGTAACACCAGATCCTTTGTTTGGAACGCCGCTGTGCATCCCACATGGCAAAGGTAGATGCATTTTAAAAGAGGTAGTTATTTCCCATGGTTAATACATTAACAGAGAAAGAATTACAGATATTGAAAAAATATAGATTAAATTCTGAATCGATTCATACTTTCAATGTTTATCAATTAATGGATGAAATTTATCTTAAAGAATTCATTTCAAAAATTGCCGAGATGATTGGTGCCCCTTCAGAAAAAGTTGCAGCTTCCATTTTTATGAAGAGATTTGCTTTCGTTGCAGTTATTTCTTTATTTGCTATGTCTGTCTGGAACAAAAAACTCAATGTTGAACTGAATATGATTGAAATGGAATGGCCAGAGAAAGGGGAAAACTGGATTCCAATAATTAATCTTAAGGATTTAAGCTTTGAGGAATTGAATCAAAACTGTCAAAGCCGTTCCTTTTGGCGGCAAGAGGTTAT
>SMEK01000156.1_pt1 | contig 27929 bp, 24 predicted proteins | sample 2456371 | NCBI WGS metagenome assembly SMEK01 (sample SAMN10132590, study PRJNA489261) | soil metagenome | isolation source: day1 antibiotic-loamy sand soil ammended with composted manure from dairy... | place: USA | collected 2015-04-01
CTGAGCGCGCAGGGCAGCAGCGAACTCGGCGCGATCAGTCTCGATATCCAACCCTGAACATCCTTCCCCCGAATCCTACGGAGCGAACATGCACAAGCGCACATTGAAATGGATCGTCCTTGCCGCCGCGATCGCCACGCCACTGGCTGGCCAGGCACACAAGATGTGGCTGGTGCCGTCGGCCACCAATGTCTCGGGCGCCGACCCGTGGGTGACGGTGGATGCGGCGATCTCCAACGACCTGTATTTCCCCGATCACCATCCGGCGTCGCTGGACCAGCTGGTGATCACCGCACCGGACGGCCAGACGGCCAAACCGCAGAACGCGGCAACCGGCAAATACCGCAGTGTGTTCGACCTGCAGCTGACCCGGCAGGGCACTTACAAACTGGCGCTGGTCAACCAGGGCTTGTCGGCCCGCTATGAGCTGGACGGCCAGAAGAAGCGCTGGCGCGGCCAGGCCGATGAACTGGCCACGGCGATTCCGGCGGGTGCGAAGAACGTCGAAGTGACGGCTTCCAGCAGCCGCGTGGAAACTTTCGTCAGCAATGGCAAGCCGAATACCGCCGCGCTCAAGCCCAGCGGCAAGGGTCTGGAACTGGTGCCGGTATCCGGCGTCACCGATCTGGTGGAAGGCGAGCCGGCCACGTTCCAGTTGCTGCTGGACGGCAAGCCGGCCGCCGGACTCAAGGTCAGTGCGATCGCCGGTGCCACGCGTTATCGCAACGCGCAGGGCGAGATGACCACGCAGACCGGCGCCGACGGCAAGTTCGAGTTCACCTGGCCGCACCCGGGCATGTACTGGGTCAACGCGTCCACCCAGGACGACAAGAGCGGCGTGAAGCAGGCGAGCAAACGGCGCCTGGCGTATACCGCGACGTTCGAGGTGTTGCCTGAGTAACGCGTGATGCACTTTCGCCTGTCCCTGCCTGGGTTGCTGATGTTGTGGGCCGTTGCCGCGCCAGTCGCGGCAACCAGCTTGCAGCAGTGGCATGGACGCACCATGGGTACCACCTGGTCGGTGCAGGCCAGCCTGCCGTCCGGGCAGTCGGCGCAGGTCGTGCAGCGTGGTATCCAGGCGGAACTGGATCGCGTTGACGGACAGATGAGCACGTACAAGCCGGATTCGGCCTTGTCGCGTTTCAACCGTGCGCCGGCCGGCAGCTGGCAACCGTTGCCGCCGGAGTTCTTCAGCGTGCTGCAACACGCATTGCAGTTGGCGAAGGACAGCGACGGCGCCTACGACCCCACGGTCGGTCCGCTGGTGAATCTGTGGGGGTTCGGTCCTGACCAGCGCCCGCGCCAGCCGCCCACGGCACAGGCGATCGCGGCGGCGAAAGCACGCGTCGGCTGGCAGAGGCTTCAGCTGGATGTGGCCAGACACCGCGCACGGCAGCCGGGCGGTGCATACCTCGACCTTTCCGCAGTGGCCAAGGGCTTTGGCGTCGATCAGGTTGGGCGATACCTGGAACGCCTCGGCGTGGATGCCTGGCTGGTCGAAGTGGGTGGCGAGCTGAAGGCGCACGGGCGCAAACCGGATGGCAACGCGTGGCGGGTCGGCATCGAGCGGCCGGACGCCGCGGCCGGCCCGGTGATGTCCGTCGATGAACTCATTGACACCATCGAACTGGACAATCGTGCGATCGCCACCTCGGGCGACTATCGCCATGTGTTCGAAGACCACGGTCGCTATTACTCGCACCACATCGATCCGCGCAGCGGCCAGCCGGTGCCGCATGAGGTGGCCTCGGTCAGTGTGTTGGCGGTGGACTGCATGCAGGCCGATCCGCTGGGCACCGCGCTCAGCGTGATGGGGGCCGATCGCGGCATGGCGTACGCGCGCAAGCACGACCTGGCGGTGCTGATGATCGTGCGCACCGCCGAGGGTTTCGAGCAGCGGCTGTCCCCGGCATTCGCCGCGAGCCTGCAGCCATGAGACAGCGCGACGCGACCGCCGCACGACGGGCGGCCCTGGGCAACACGATGATGCTGGGCGGCTTCTTGCTGCTGTCGGCGTTGTTGCTGTGGCTGCATATGGATGACTTGCACTGGTCCGATCCCGGCGCCGAGCGCTGGCTCGACGCCACGCTGGTGCTGGCCACATGGCTGGGATTGTCGGGTTGGCTGCGCTTTCGCCGCCGTGCGCCATCGTCGCGCAAAGCGGCGAGCGATCCAGCGATCAGCGCGAGCCCGGCGATGACCCCTGTCGAGCACTTGGCGGGGGCTATTCCAGCCGGCGCCGCGGTCCGGGTGATCCACGCCAGCCAGACCGGCTTCGCCGAGCAACTGGCGCGGCAAACCTTGCAGAGCCTGCTGGATGCCGGCATGCAGGCACGCATCGACAGCTTCGACGGGTTGGAGCTCGACACCTTGCGCGATACCGAGCGGGTGCTGTTCGTGGTCAGCACCACTGGTGACGGTGACCCGCCGGATACCGCCGTGGCGTTTGCCCGTGCGGCCATGAAACAGCCCGCTTCGCTGCCCGGCCTGCGTTACGGTCTGCTCGCCCTGGGCGACAGCGACTACGAGGATTTCTGCGGCTTTGGCCGGCAATTGCGCCAGTGGCTGGAGGCCAGCGGTGCGCAGTCGCTGTTCGATCCGGTCGAGGTGGATTGCGAGGACGAAGCCGCGTTGCGTCATTGGCAACACCACCTGGCGATGCTGTCCGGCGCCAGTGACCTGCCGGATTGGCAGCCACCGGCGTACCAGCGCTGGCAGTTGACCGAACGGCGCCTGCTCAATCCCGGCAGCGTCGGCGAAGCCTGTTACCACCTGGCACTGAAACCGCTGACCGGCAGCGCAAACTGGCAGGCCGGCGACCTGGTCGAGATCGGGCCGTGCCATGCCGCGGAAAAAGTGGAGGCCTGGCTGTCGGCCAACCACCTGGATGGCGGTGTATCGGTGAAGTACGGCAAACAGAGCCTGCCGCTGGCGAGTCTGCTCGCCCGCTGCCGCCTGCCCGAGGCCGACGAGGTGGGCGGCCTCGACGAGGAAGCGGTGGGCGCGATGCTGCAGTGGTTGCCTCATCGCGAATATTCGATCGCCTCACTGCCGGGTGACGGCGCGCTTCACCTGCTGGTGCGCCGCATGCGCGGCCGCGGCGGGTATATCGGCATCGGTTCGGGTTGGCTGACCGAGCATGCGCCGGTCGGCGGCGAGATCGCGTTGCGTGTGCGGGCCAACACCAATTTCCATGCGCCGCGCGACGAGCGCCCGATGATCCTGATCGGCAACGGCACCGGGGTTGCGGCACTGCGCGCCCTGCTGAAAGCACGCATCGCTGCCGGTCACCATCGCAACTGGCTGCTGTTCGGCGAGCGCCATGCGGCGCACGATTTCCACTATCGCGACGAGATCACGCACTGGGTGGCCGAGGGCCGGATCGAGCGGATCGATTTCGCCTGGTCGCGTGATCAGGCCGAACGCATCTACGTCCAGCAACGCCTGCGCGAAGCCGGAAACGATTTGCTGTCATGGGTGGATGCCGGCGCCACGATCTACGTGTGCGGCAGCCTCGACGGGATGGCCCCGGGCGTCGATGAAGTGCTGCGCAACGTGCTGGGGGATGAGCGCGTCGAACAATTGCGCGAGCAGGGCCGCTATCGCCGCGACGTGTATTGAGCGCTGCCCGGCGGCACGCGAGAGCGCGGCAGATTTGGGGTGAGCGAAGCGAACCCCGGCATCCCTTGCAGCGTGGTGTTGGGATTCGCTTCGCTCACCCCTGCCTACGGTTCCTGCCACTTGTTTCGCCCGCGAACGGGCTTCTGCGCCGGAGCCACGCGCGAGATGCGACTGGCACGGATCGTCCGCGAGCATGACCTCTGGCCTATGCCATCGAGACCGGTTGGGCGCAATGTGCGGGGATTGTCCGGGGGAGCAGCAACATGCGGTCAGCACTACGCAAGTGGGGATATCTGTGCGCGATGGGTCTGGTCTGGCCAACGCTGGCGACGGCGCAGCAGGCCGATCAGGTCATGCCACCGGCGTCGTCGGTGATGGCGCCGGCCAGTGCGGCCACCGTGGCAAGTCCCGATATTCCGTTCGCCGCTGCCGCTGCCGCCGCGGTCGACGTGCCGAGCGCGCCCGACGCGTGGGGTGGCGAGCGCAGCGGCAATGAGGAAACCCTGTCCGATCGCGTGGTGAGTTATCACATCGACGCCGAGCTGGACGCGGCGAAACACTCGGTCACCGGCAAACAGCGCATGACCTGGCGCAACCGCAGCGATCGTCCGGTCCATCACATCTATGTCCACCTCTACCTCAATGCGTTCCAGAACGAGGGCAGCACCTGGTTCACCGAACGCGAGGTGCTGACCGCGCATGGCCGCTCGCGTGGCGCGGCGGTGCTGGAGAAGGGCGAGTGGGGCTGGATCGACTTGACGCAGGTGAAACAGGGCGCCGCCTCGCTCACCTGGCGTTTCGTGCAGCCCGACCACGGCCCGGCCACCGACCAGACCGTGGCGCGCATCGACCTGGCCGAGCCGGTGCCTGCCGGCGGCACGCTGACGCTGGATATCGACTTCGTCAGCCAGTTGCCGCGAGTGGTGGAGCGCACCGGCTGGTTCGGCGATTTCAACCTGGTGGCGCAGTGGTTTCCGAAAATCGGCGTGCTCGAACTGCCCGGCGAGCGTGGTGCCACCGCGGCGCGCTGGAACGTGCACGAGTTCCATTTCAACAGCGAGTTCTACGCGGACTTCGGCCTGTACGACGTGCGCCTGACCGTACCCAGCGACTACACCGTGGGCGCGGTGGGCAAATTGCAGGGTGAGCCGCAGACCGCCAACGGCAAGAGCACCTGGCACTTCGTGCAGGGCGACGTGCATGACTTCGCCTGGGTCGCCGCCAAGGGCTACAAGACGCTGGACGGCAACTGGCAGGGGCCGGGCAGCCCGAAGGTCGACGTACGGGTGATCTATCCCGAGGAATACGTGGCCAGCGCCAAACCGGCGCTGAAAGCCACCATCGATTCGCTGGCGTTCTTTTCCAAATCGCTGGGTGCGTACCCGTACGGAACGGTGACGGTGGTGATCCCGCCGTACAACGCGTCAGAGGCCGGCGGCATGGAGTACCCGACCTTCTTCACCGCCAGCGGCTATGCCAAGGTCGAGCCGGGCACGCTCACCCAATACCTGTTGGATTTCGTCACCATCCACGAATTCGGCCACGGCTATTTCTACGGCATCCTCGCCTCGAACGAATTCGAGGAGCCGATGCTCGACGAGGGCATGAACGAGTACTGGGATAGCCGCATGACCCGCGAAAGCGGCGAAAAGATCGTGATCGCGTCGAGCTGGATGAAGCGCCTCGGCATCACGCCGTCGATGACCGGCTTCGAGTCGGAACGGCTCGGTGCCAGCTTGCGTCGGCCGGCCGATCCGCTGGGCCAGAACGCGTGGAATCGTCTTTCCAGCAGCAGTTACGGTACGGTCTACTCGCGCACCGCCACGGCCATGCATGACCTGGAGGAGCGCCTCGGCAAACCGGTGCTGGAGCGTGCCATGCACGAGTATTACCGACGCTGGCGCTTCCGCCACCCATCCACGGCTGACCTGCGCGCCACCCTCGCCGAGGTGTCGGGTAATGCGAAGGCGGTCGACGAGATCTTCGATCAGTACGTCTACGGTACGGCGCACATCGATGATCGTGTCGCCAGCATCGACACCGTCGAGGTGCTGCCGCATGCCGGCAACGTGCTCAAGGACGGCAAGCGCACCGAACTGGACAGCGATGCGCTGGACAAGCAGCTCGACAAGCAGCGCGAAGACTGGGACAAGGCGCACCCTGACGCCAAGCCGGGCAGCGGGCCATTCCCGTGGCGCAGCACGATCACGGTGATCCGCGACGGCGCGCCGGTACCGCAAGTACTGCGCGTGACGTTTGCCGATGGCAGCAGCGAGGAGGTGCACTGGAACGACAACCGTCGCTGGGCGCGCTTCGACTTCACCAAGCCCGCCAAGGCAGTCTCGGCCACGCTCGATCCCGAGCAGAAGGTTTACCTGGATGCCAACAAACTCAATGACAGCCTGACCACCAAGGCCGACGGCACCGCTTCGCGTCGCTGGAGCGCGGACGCCGCCTCCCTGCTGCAGGTTTTCCATGCCTTGATGGGGTCGCTGTGATGACGAAAAGACATGTTTCACGCCGTGTGGATGCCGGCGCCGTCGTGCGTGCCCCGCTGGCTGCGATGCAATGGCGCCTGCTGGTGTTGTGGACGCTGCTGTTGTTGCTGCCCACCGCGGTGGTCAGCTTGCCGTTGTGGCGTACGTTGAGTGGCCTGCTCGACCACTCGGTTCATGCGCAGGCATGGGCGACGGGTTTCAGCCCGTTGATGTTCGGTGACGCCATGTCGGCCATGAGCGGGCATACCGGCTGGCTCAGCGGTGCGGCCCTGTTGGGCATGGTGATCACGCTGTTGCTGTCGCCCTTTCTCAACGGCATGGTGATCGGCAGCGGACGCGCCGGGCGGACGCTGGGCTTCGGCCATCTGCTCCAGTGCGGCATTGTCGAATACGGACGCATGTTCCGCCTGATGCTGTGGGCGATCCTGCCGTATGCGGTGATGATCGCGTTGATCGGCATGGTCTTCCATGTCGTCGACGGCGTTGATGCCAAGACCGTGCTGGAATCACGTGCAGACCGCGTGGGCTACCTGGCCCTCGGCGCGGCCGTGTTGGTGTTCGTGCTGGCGCAGGCCATCGTGGATTCGGCGCGCGCCGCTTTCATTGCCGATGGCGGACTGCACTCGGCCACCCGCGCTTTCGGTCGCGGCTTCATGCAGTTGTTGCGGCGCCCGTTCAGTACCTTGCTGTGCTTCGTGCTGATCAGCGCGGTCGGTTATGCGATCGCGCTGGCGCTGGGCGTGGGCCGCGTGCATACCCCGGCAATCGGCGTGGTCGGCCTGTTGCTGGCGGTGCTGCTGACGCAACTGGTGGTGCTGGTGCTCGGCTGGGTCCGCGTGGCGCGGCTGTTCGCGCTGGCCGAAGTGGCGCGGTCGTTGTCCTCATCGCGGCAGCGCAGCGGTTTGCCGCCGGCGTTGTAGGTCTTCGCGCGGCGGGCATTGCCCGCCGCCTCGGTCCCGTGCAGCGAAAAGCCTGCGGGTAGTGCCGCCCAGCGAGGTCCGGTTGGATTGAAGCTGCTGCCGGGATCGAAAATCAGCCGTAGGCGCGGTGGGGTTCCCGGTGCGGCGGGTAATAGGCAAACACGTGGCTGTGGCTGCCGTAAAAATCCATGTCGTCGATGTGCTCGCCGCCGAGTCGCTCCGCCACGCGGTCGGAGGCTTCGTTGCCGACCCGCACCAGACTGATCACCCGCAGGACGTGCAACTGGCTCCAGGCGAAATCGAGTACGGCACTGCCGGCTTCGGTGGCATAACCCTGGTGGCGGTGTTTCGGCTTGAGCATCCAGCCCATTTCCAGGTCGGGCCAGCCCTCGGGATACATCAGGCCGGCACGACCAATGAATTCACCGGTGGCCTTCAACTCCAGCGCCCACATGCCGCAACCGCGCAACTGCCAATGGCCCAGCAACATGGCCAGCGAGCGCCAGGCGTTGGTGCGGTCCAGCGGCTCGCCGTCGCCGATCCAGCGGGTGCTGTCCGGGTCGGCCAGCATCCTGGCATAGTCATTGAAGTGCTGTTCGGTCAGCGCGGTCAGGCGCAGGCGCGCCGTTTCAAGGGTGGGGATATCAAACATCACGATCAACGCAGCCCAGCAGTCCGGCCAAGGCGCGGGTACTGCTGGCGAGACTCTCATGCCAGGACAATCCGGTAATTGTCTCACCTGTGACCGAATCGACAAAATCCTCGGCCTGGCCCGGTGCCAGCAGGTGTCGGTAGTCGACGGTGATTTCGGTTCCGACGGTGAGGTCGGCCAGCGCGAACACGAAGCCCAGGTGCCACAGCCCGTTCGGCGCGAAGCTGTGGTTGATGTAGCACTCGTCCGGCCAGTCCGGCGACAGCGTGTAGCGGTCCTCGAACCAGCGCGCGGCAGCGTGCAGTTGTGCGCGCAACTCCGCGGAGGCGGCGATTTCCGCGAACCGATAGGTGCGCTCGATCGTGTCCGGTGCGGTGACGATGCTCCCTGCCTTGACCGTCTCGTCGAGGAACAATCCCTTGCCGGCGCCGCGGATGGCGGACGGGGCAATGTGGTAACGCGGCAGGATCATGGCGGTGTGGCGGCGACTTGAGCGCGCGAGTGTAGCGCAAGCGGCGCGGCCCGCCATGGGCCACGCCGCTTGGTCCGGGCATGCCTGGCAGGGCGTGCCTACGAGGCCGGACGGGCGGTTTACTCCTTTGCCGCGTGCGGGCCCGGCGCGGCTTTGGGGTCCGTGCTGGCGACGGTGTCTGCCGCGTCGTCGGCCAGCAGGATGGCGCTGCGATTGCGTTCGATCGTGGCCTTGCCGAAGCCTTTGACGTGTTTCAGATCGTCGACTTTCTTGAAGGGGCCGTGCGCTTCGCGCCAGTCGACGATCGCCTGTGCCTTGCTTTTGCCCACGCCGTCCAGCGATTTGGCGATGGCGGCGGCACTGGCCTGGTTGATGTTGACCGGCGTGGCGGCGAACAGCAGCGCCGGTGCGGCGAGCAGCAGTGCGAGGGCGAGTGCGGCGAATTTGTGGAACATGGGATTCCTCCTTGAATGATGAAAGACGCGCGGCGATGGAAGGCATGGGATGTGCCGCGATTCCACTGTGCGCGCCGGTACGCCTGCTCGCAGTCGGTGCCGCTGCCTGACCGTCGTGCGCAGGGTGCGTCTGCCCGTGTGGGAGTTGTCCCGGCTCGTGTGGGTGTTGCGCGGGTGCCGTCCGGGCACGCTGCTACAATGCCGCTCTTGATCGCCTGATGGAGCTTGACCATGGATACTGCCCGCCTTTCGACATTTGTCAGCGGCCTGTGGGACGATGAGATCGTTCCGCAACTGGTTGAATACATTCGTATTCCCAACAAGTCGCCGATGTTCGACAAGGACTGGGTGGCGCACGGCCACATGGATGCCGCGGTCAAGCTGATGGAAACCTGGGCGCGCTCCAAGCTGAGCCAGCTGCCGGGTGCCACGCTGGAAGTGGTGCGGCTCGAAGGGCGCACTCCACTCATCTATATCGAGGTGCCGGGGCAGGGCGACGACACCGTGATGCTGTACGGCCATCTGGACAAGCAGCCGGAAATGACCGGCTGGAATGAAGGCCTCGGCCCGTGGACGCCGGTGCTCAAGGGCGACAAATTGTATGGTCGCGGTGGCGCCGACGACGGTTACGCCATCTTCGGCTCGCTGGCCGCGCTGCTGGCATTGCACGAGCAGGGCATCCCGCACGCGCGCTGCGTGGTGATGATCGAGGCTTGCGAGGAGTCGGGCAGTTACGACCTGCCGTTCTACGTCGACCACCTGGCCGAGCGCATCGGCAGCCCGTCGCTGGTGGTGTGCCTGGATTCCGGCTGTGGCAACTACGACCAGTTGTGGCTGACCACCTCGCTGCGCGGCATGACCGGCGGCAACCTTACCGTGCAGGTGCTGGAAGAAGGCGTGCATTCGGGTGACGCCTCCGGCGTGGTGCCGTCGAGCTTCCGCATCCTGCGCGAATTGCTGTCGCGGCTGGAGGATCCGGCCACCGGCGCGATCAAGCCGAAGGAGCTCTACGTCGAGATTCCGGCGCAGCGGGTCGAGCAGGCGCGGCTGTCGGCCGAGGTGCTGGGCGACGACATCTACGACAAATTCCCCTGGGTCGACGGCATGCAGCCGGTGACCAAGGACCTGGCCGAACTGGTGCTCAACCGCACCTGGCGCCCACAGCTGGCGGTGACCGGCATCGGCAGCATCCCGCCGCTGGAAAGCGCCGGCAACGTGCTGCGTCCACAGACCTCGGTGAAGCTGAGCCTGCGCGTGCCGCCCACGCTCAGCGGCGCCAAGGCTGGCGAGTTCGTCAAGCAATTGCTGGAAAAGGATCCGCCGTACGGCGCCAAGGTCAGCTTCACGCTGGAAAAGGACGGCTCGGGCTGGAATGCGCCGGCACTGTCGCCGTGGCTGGCGCAGGCGGTCAGCGATGCCTCGCAGAACTATTTTGGCGCGCCGGCAACCTACATGGGCGAAGGTGGCAGCATCCCGTTCATGGGCATGCTGGGCGAAAAATTCCCCAAGGCACAGTTCCTGATCACCGGCGTGCTGGGCCCGCATTCCAACGCGCACGGTCCGAACGAGTTCCTGCACATCCCCACCGGCAAGAAGGTCAGCATGGTGGTGGCCGAGGTGGTGGCGCGCCATCATGAGAACGGCGGCAAGGCCTGACGCTGCGCGGATGGACGTCGATACCACCTGGCTGGCCGCGAACTGGGCGCAGATCCGTCGCCGTGTCGATGAGGCATGCGTGGCGGCCGGCCGCGATCCGGCCGAGGTGTCGATCCTGCCGGTCAGCAAGACCTTCGGTCCGGAACTCATCCGTGCCGGCGTGGCGTTGGGCATGCAGCGTTTCGGCGAGAACAAGGTGCAGGAGATCCGCGACAAGGCGCCGCCACTGGCCGATTGCGGCATCGACTGGGTGATGATCGGCCACCTGCAGACCAACAAGGCCAAAGACGTGGCGCGGCTGGCCAGCGAAGTGCAGTCGCTGGATCGGCTGGAACTGGCCCAGGCGCTGGATCGGCGCCTGCAGCACGAGGGCCGCGCGATCGACGTGCTGGTGCAGGTCAAGACATCGCCCGAACCCAGCAAGTACGGCTTGCCGCCCGAGCAGCTACCCGCCTTCCTGGAACAACTGCGCCGCTTCGGCACCTTGCGGGTACGAGGTCTGATGACGCTCGCCATCCATTCCAGCGAGCCGGTCGAAATCCGCAGCTGTTTCCGGCTGCTGCGCGAACTGCGTGACCAGTCGGTAGCACAAGGTCATGATTTGCCGAGACTTTCCATGGGCATGAGCGGGGATTTTCCGCTGGCCATCGCCGAGGGGGCCACCGAGGTACGCATCGGCACGGCGATCTTCGGCACCAGGCCGTATCCGGACTCCTACTACTGGCCGGAAGCGCCGGGGGAACCGTAGGAGCGCACCCTGTGCGCGATGCTCTTGCGAATCCCGAATCCCGAATCCCGAATCCCGAGTCCCGAGTCCCGAGTCCCGCGAAAAAAGCATCGCGCACAGGGTGCGCTCCTACAGTCAGGGCTTCGCAGGTGGTTTTCTGAAACGACGGAGTTCAGTTAACCCGAATGCAACAACTTGACGACTTCTTCTTGTTAAGTTCACCCCTTCGTCACGTCGTCAGCTTCGCTGGGCGGCTAATCCTGTGAACTTCAAGGGATTTTTCCCGGCATGCCCATCAAGTCATTGACCGTTTTTGCAGCGCTTTTTTCGGTACTGCTGGTATCCGGTCCGCTTCGAGCCAACTCCATCGAGGTCTCCAGCCTCCCGCTCGACAACACGGCCACTCTCGATACACCGGTCAACGCCTCCCTGGTTCCGTCGATATCCCAGGCGTTTTCGCTTGCTGATCCGGCATCGGCGCTGGCACAGTCGGTCGTTCCGACCAGTCTCGAAGCGTTGATCTCCGGGCAGGCTGCCGATGCCACGGCGGACCAGGCCGATGGTGCCGCGCAGGCTACGGAAGTCACCGACCTGCGCAAGGCGCTGCTGGCGATGGCGATGAAGCTGCGCGACATCCGCTATGTGCGTGGCGGCCGCGATCCCTCGACCGGCTTCGACTGCAGTGGTTTCGTCCGCTACGTGTTTGCGCATGCCATCGGCCTGCAGCTGCCGAACAATTCCGCTTCGCAGTTCCTCGCTGGTCTCAAGGTGCAGCGCGCCGACATGCAGCCGGGCGACCTGGTGTTTTTCCGTACCCACGGCAAGCGGCGCATTTCGCACGTGGGCATTTACATCTCGAATGGCCGCTTCATCCATTCGCCGTCCACCGGCAAGTCCGTGGAAATTTCCCGTCTGGACCAGGGTTACTGGGCCAAGCGCTTCGCTGGCGCCAAGCGGCCCGAGACGATGGCGCAAGTCAGCGACAAGGGCTGAGCGATTTCGGCCCGGAAGCACGAAAAGCCGCCGCGAGGCGGCTTTTGCGTTGGTGCGCCGCTGAACGATGCTCGCGGGCGGTGGTCGATGGGTGGCGCTGGCGGCATCGCGCCATCGTCGTTACGCTTGCCTTTGCTTTCCGGGAAACCACCTGATGCCTTTCGATCTGCCGCCTGTCACCCGCAATCTGCTGATTGCCAACGTCGTGGTATTCCTGTTGCAGCAGGTGATGGGGCCGTTCCTCCTGCAACACTTTGCGTTGTGGCCGTGGGGGCCGGATGAAATTTTCCGTACGGGCGAAGGGCTGGCGTCGATCGGTTTCCGGCCCTGGCAACTGGTTACCTACGCTTTCATGCACGGCGGAGTGACCCATATCCTGTTCAACATGATTGCGCTGTACATGTTCGGCGGCACCATCGAGCGCACTTTCGGCGCGCGCAATTACCTCGTTTATTATTTTGTCTGCGCGATCGTGGCGGCGCTGGCCCAACTGTTCGTGGTGCACTGGTTCACCCATGGCTTCTACCCGACGCTGGGTGCGTCGGGGGCGGTGTTCGGGTTGCTGCTGGCGTTCGGGATGCTGTACCCGCACGAAAAGATGATGCTGATCTTCCTGCCGGTACCGATGCCCGCGTGGCTATTCGTGATCGGCTATGCCGCGATCGAACTGTTCCTTGGCGTCACCGGCACCCAGGCCGGCGTGGCCCACTTCGCGCACCTGGGTGGCATGCTCGGTGGCATCGTGTTGATCCAGTACTGGCGCGGTCGGCTGCCGATCAAGCCGTCCCGGCGGTTGATGCGCTGACGCCGGCGCTTGCGTACGGCGTCCGGGCCTGTTGCTCGCGGTGACGTCGCATCACGACAGCTGGTCCGTTCCTGCAAGCGATCCTGGCGAGGAACGTGTTTCGTCCCGAAGCTGATTGCCCGCGTCCGGCCACGAAACCGGCCGCTGCGTTCATATGCCCGCCGGGTGGCAAGCCCTATCATCGACCTACTTGATTGCCGGATTTCCCCACGTTGGCCTTAATGACCCGTACTCGTTCGTTAGCGCGCCGCTGCTGGCCCTGGCTGCGCATCCCGTTCTGGATCGGCATGGGCCTGTTGGTCGGCTTCGTGCTGCCGTACACGCTGGTGTTGAACAAGCGGGTGCAGGATCGTTTCAACGACCTGGTATTCGCGGTACCGACGCGGGTCTATGCGCGACCGCTGCCGCTGTCGGTGGGCGAGCCGATGACGCCGGCCGCGCTGGAACTGGAGCTGACATTCGCCGGCTACAGCAACGATGGCAAGGGCGAGGTCGCCGGCAGCTGGACGAAGAAGGGCAGTCGCTACACGATCGCCTCGCGCGGCTATGCCGGTCCGGACGGCGGCGAATTGCCCAAACGCATCCACGTCACGCTGGGCCGCGGCACGGTGCAGTCGGTGCAAGACACCGGCGGCAAGAAAATCGAACTGGCCCATCTTGATCCGGCACGCATCGCCACCCTGTACGGCGCCAGCCAGGAAGAGCGCCGCTTCGTGCGCCTGGACAACGTGCCGCCGCTGCTGGTCAGCGGGCTGCAGGCGGTCGAGGACCGTGACTTCAAACACCACATCGGCATCGACTTCAGCGCGATCGCGCGCGCCGCATTCGCCAACCTGCGCGCTGGCCACACCGTGCAGGGCGGCTCCACGCTGACCCAGCAATTGGTGCGCAACCTGTTCCTCAGCCGCGAGCAGAACATCACGCGCAAGGTCAACGAAGCGTTGATGTCGATGCTGCTGGAGGCGCATTACAGCAAGGGACGAATCCTCGAGGCCTACGTCAACGACGTTTTCCTCGGGCAGAAGGGCGCCCAGGCGGTGCACGGGTTTGCGGCCGCATCGGAGTTCTATTTCGGGCGTCGGCTGGAGGATCTGCGGCCGCAGGAAATCGCCCTGCTGGTCGGCATGGTCAAGGGGCCGAGCTATTACGATCCGCGTCGCTCGCCCGAGCGTGCGCTGACCCGGCGCAACCTGGTGCTGAAGGAATTCTTCAATACCGGATTGATCGATGCCGGCCAGCTCAACGCGGCGCAGGCGGCGCCGCTGGACATCATCAAGAACGGCCAGTTGCCACACAACCGGTTCCCCGCCTTCATGGAACTGGTACGCAAGCAGATCACCGCCGATTTCGATGAAAAGGCACTGCGCGACGGCAACCTGTCGATCTTCACCACGCTTGATCCGGCCGCCCAGCTTTACGCCGAGCAGGCAATCACCAGCACGTTGAAGGGCCTGGGCAAGCGCGGCGACGGCATCCAGGCGGCGGGTGTGGTGACCGACGCGCACAGTGGCAGCGTACTGGCCGTGGTCGGCAGCAGGACGCCCGGCGACCCCGGTTTCAATCGCGCGCTCGATGCGCGTCGGCCGGTCGGCTCCACCATCAAGCCGTTCGTCTACCTGGTTGCCCTGACCCAGCCGGAGCGCTGGAACCTGGCCAGCCTGGTGGATGACAGCCCGATCAGCATGCGCCAGCCCGACGGCAGCTACTGGACGCCGCAGAACGACGATCACCGCAGCCACGACCCGCTGATCATGGTCGATGCGCTGGCCCATTCGTGGAACCTGGCGACCATCCACCTGGGCATGGACGTGGGCTTGCCGCGGATCCAGTCGTTCCTCAAGTCGTTCGGCATTGGCGACGTCAATCCCAGCCCCTCGCTGCTGATCGGTGCGCTCGACCTGGCGCCGCTGCAACTGGCCCAGCTCTACCAGTACCTCGCCGCCGATGGCCACGCGCTGCCGCTGGTGGCGGTGCGCGGCGTGCTCGACGGCAACAGCCGCACGATCAAGCGTTATCAAGTGCAGGGTGGTCGTGGCGAATACCAGGAGGCGGTGCGGTTGACCACCTGGGCAATGCAGCAGGTGGCCGAATACGGCACCGCCAGCGCGATCGGCAACTCCTCGCTGGGATCGCTGCATGCCGCCGGCAAGACCGGCACCACCAACGACCTGCGCGACAGCTGGTTCGCCGGCTTCACGGGCGAGCACCTGGCGGTGTTCTGGATGGGCCGCGACGACAACAAGCCGACCACCCTGTTCGGCGCCAGCGGCGGCATGCGTGCGTGGCGCGACCTGTTTGCCAAGTTGCCGACCAAACCACTTTCCGCCGCACCCGGCGCGGGCCTCGAAATGGCCTGGGTCAACCCGGCCAGTGGCAAACGCACCGAACCGCAATGCGAAGGCGCGCAGCAGGTGCCGGTGATCGCCGGCAGTCTCCCGGCCGACACCGAAGGCTGCTTCTGGCAAGGTATCCAGAGCCTGTTCGGTGGCGGCGAGCAGCCACCGGCCGACGGTACGATGCCTTCTTCACCCGGTACACCCGACGGATATTGACCATGCGACTCACGATCAAACGTTTCTTCATCGCATCGGTGCTGCTGGAAACCATGCTTTTGGCCGGTTGCGGCATGTTTGCCACCGCGCCTGCACCCGAACCGGCAGTGGTAACGCCGACCTACGATCAGGTAGCCGCCATCCGCGCCGCCGGTGAGCGCGAGCAATCGATCATCGACGTCAATCCGCTGCGCGATCCCGGGGTCGCCTCGCTGCAGGAGGCCGCCAAGCGCGATGAGCAGGCCCGCAACTATGCCGATGCCGCGGCCAAGCTGGACCAGGCGTTGAAGCTCGGCCCGGACGCGCCCGAACTGCTGCAGGAGCGCGCCGAAATGGCGATACGCCTGGGTGATTACGCGAGTGCCGAACGCCTTGCCCAGCGCTCCTGGTCGCTCGGCCCGAAGCTCGGCCCGCTGTGCGCGCGCAACTGGCAGACGATCGTTGAAATGCGCCTGCAGGCGCACGACCAGGCCGGCGCGGCCACGGCACGCAAATGGGTGCAGCAGTGCCACAAGGCGGGCGTGCCGCGCTACTGACTCCATGCAGGTAGTGCTGTGCTATGCCGCGTGTTTTGCGCCTGACGCGGCAAGGATCTGCTCGACCCGCTCCAGCGGAATGCGGTCGCCGGCGTCACTGCCGTAGTACGCCTCGACGATGCGGCCTTGCCCGTCGATCAGGAAGTCGGCCGGCATCAGGTTGCCGGTATCCAGACCAGCCAGGCCGACCAGGCGCAGGCCGCGGATCAGGGTCGGCACGCGCGTCACGATCGCCTTCAGCTTGCGCCACAGGGAACGTTCGATCCCGTAGATCTCGTGTGCGCTCGAGGTGGGGTCGGCAGCCAGCGGAAACGGGCGCGGCCGATGTCCGGCAAAGCGCAACACCTCCACCTGCGAGGCACTGAAAACGGCGACGATGTCCAGCCCGCGCGAGGCTAGCTCCGCATGCCGGCCGGTCAATTCGTAGATGCGGAAATTGCAGAACGGACAGGCGGCGTCGCGGAAGAACGACAGCAAGGTGAGACGTCCCTGCCGGCTGATCGCAATCGGCTTTCCATGGATATCGACCAGGTCAAGCGCGGGTGCCTCTTCAGGAGCGAACAGTCTCATATCGGTTTCCCCTTGTTGCCATGCGAACGTTGCCCAATGGATGTGGCAGCCGCAGCCGAGGTTCCCGCCGCCGGTTTGCCGCGCGGTGACGCTCCGCCATACTTGGCGGATGATCGATCTTGATGACAGCGGGAGCGACGATGTCGGCGCCCTGCTCGGGGCCGACGGCCCGTTTGCCCGCGAACTGCCCAACTTCGCACCGCGCCTCGCCCAGCAGGCGATGGCGCGGGCGGTGCAACAGGCCATCACCGGGCGCGACACGCTGGTCGCCGAGGCCGGTACCGGTACCGGCAAGACCTATGCTTACCTGGTGCCCGCGCTGCTCTCGGGCGAGCGGGTGATCATCTCCACCGGCACCAAGGCGCTGCAGGATCAGTTGTATTTCCGCGACCTGCCGAAGGTACGCTCGGTGCTCGGCACGCGCTTGAAAACCGCCCTGCTGAAAGGCCGCGCCAATTACCTGTGCCTGTACCGGCTCGACCAGACCGTGCGTGAAGGCGCCAGTTTCGAACGCACCCAGGCGGCGCAGCTGGCCACCATCCGCGCGTGGTCGGCACGCACGCGCCGCGGCGACCGCATGGAGCTGGCCGAGGTGCCAGAGGAATCGCCGCTGTGGCCGCGGGTCACTTCCACGCCGGAAAACTGCCTCGGCGTGGAGTGCGCGTTCTACGACGACTGCCACGTGTTCAAGGCGCGCCGCGAGGCGATGGAGTCTGACGTGGTGGTGGTCAACCATCATCTGCTGTTCGCTGACCTCGCGTTGAAGCAGGAAGGCTTCGGCGAAATCCTTCCCGGCGCGGCGGCCTTCATCCTGGACGAGGCGCACCAGATTCCCGAGCTGGCCGGACAGTTCTTTTCGCAAAGCATCAGCGCGCGCCAGCTCACCGACATGGCCAAGGACGTGTTGACCGAATGCAATGGCATCACCGGCGCGATCGGCCTGTTGCTGGAGCCGGTGGAGGCGTTGCAGGATGCGCTGCGCAAGCTGCGCCTGGCGATGGACCCGCTACCTTCGCGCGGCGCCTTCGCGCTGCTGGAGGATCGTGCCGAAGTACGCAGTTCGTTGCGCGATCTGCGCGAATTGCTGGCCACCCTCGCCGAATTGCTCGCCTCGCAGGCCGAACGCTCGCGTGGCCTCGCCAACCTGCACGAACGCGCCGAACTGTTCACCGAACGGCTGGACCGCATCGTCGAATCGCACGGCGACCAGGACGTGCGCTGGTACGAAACCTTTCCGCGTGGCTTCGCGCTGTACGCCACGCCACTGGATCTGGCCTTGCCGATGCGCGGCCTGCGCGAACGCACCCAGGCAGCATGGATCCACACCTCGGCCACGCTGTCAGTGGCCGGCAATTTCGATCACTTCACCCGCCAGTTAGGGCTCGACGAGCCGCAGACGCTGAGTCTGGAAAGCCCGTTCGACTACGCCCACCAGGCGCTGTGTTACCTGCCATCGGGGCTGCCCGATCCCAACGCGCGCGACTACACCGAGCAGGTGGTCAATGCCGTGCTGCCGGTGCTGCAAGCGTCGAACGGTCGCGCCTTCGTGCTGTTCACCTCGCACCGCGCCCTGCGCCGCGCGGCCGAGCTGCTGCAGGACAAAGTGCCGTGGCCGCTGTTCGTGCAGGGCACCGCGCCACGTCCCCGGCTGCTGGAAGAATTCCGCGCCAGTGGCCAGGGCGTGCTGCTCGGCGCGGCCAGTTTCTGGGAGGGCGTCGACGTGGTCGGCGAAGCGCTCAGCGTGGTGGTGATCGACAAACTGCCGTTCGCCGCGCCCGACGATCCGGTGTTGATGGCCCGTCTCGCCGCACTCGAACAATCCGGCATCAACCCGTTCATGGGCTGGCAGGTGCCCAGCGCGGTGATCGCGCTGAAACAGGGCGCGGGCCGCCTGATCCGCAGCGTGCACGACCGCGGCGTGCTGGTGTTGTGCGACCCGCGCCTCACCAGCAAGGGCTACGGCAAACTGTTCCTCGCCAGCGTCCCGCCGATGCCGCGCACCCGCGAGCTGGCGGATGTGCAGGCTTTCTTCGATGATGCGACCGTAACCATCTCCCCATAGGAGCCCGCTCGGGACGATGCTCTTGAACGGAACAGGGGCAGGGTCCGAGGGACGGAAAAGCATCGCCCGCGAGCGGACTCCTGCGATTCGGCCCAAGTGAGGAAATCATGGCCAAGGTCACCGGACTGGGCGGCATTTTCTTCAAATCCGGGGAGAGCGAGTTCGGCCGCTTTGGCTGGATCGTCGACCCGAAGGCACGCGCATCGAGCTGAGGCAACCGCCGGCCCGAGCTCCGCGCTGGCGCCGGCTAGTAGGTCGCTCGCGTCGCCAGCATCTGAATAGGATGTGCTGCCACGCGCGCCATCTCGTTGCGCCTGCCGCGCGACATGCACTACGCCCGAGGATGCATCCCCTCAAGGCGTTCGAACAGCGCATGCGTGCCGACGCCGGCGTACAGCGCGCGCTGAAGTTGCAGAAGCTCGATCAACCCGACGCCTGACCGGGTCGCCACACAAGGCCGCGACCCCCCACGGCCTCGCCGTGAATGACGACGTACCGGCGATACCCAGCCGATCTCGGCAAGACGCGCACTGGGCCGACTCGATGGCGCATCCCGTGCTCACACCCTCACACGTCGTCATGGTTGCGAAGGCAGGCCTCGCGTTTCCTCGCCTGCAAAAAGCGCGTATGTGCCTTCCGATGGAAGTCCGCCCAAGACGGGTGCAGTCGGCTCCCGTTTGGAATCTCCTGCGTCGTCGCAGGAGCGGCGGGAAGCAGGATGCGATGCCTGAGCCGATGCGCTGAGCCAGCCAGCCGGGCGGACGCGCAGATCCGCGCACAGCCTGCCACTGCCTTCACGCCAGCCATCGAGCGGGCATGGCAGGATGGTTGCTGACACTCGCGCAGAGGAGACTGCCATGGTTTCGATCGTCGATCGCGCGCGCCCCGGCGGCGCCCATCTTTTCCATGCGGCGGTGCTGGCCGGCGCGCTCGCGCTGTTCCTGAGTGCGCTGTTGGCCGACTACGCCTACTGGACCAGCTACCAGATCCAGTGGAGCAATTTCGCGTCCTGGCTGCTGGTCGGCGCCATGGTGCTGACCTCCATTGCCGTCGTCTGCGAAATTTTCGCTCTCGTCCGTGGCGGCCGCAGCGTCATCCCCATGCTGGTGCTGGCGGCGATATGGATCGTGGGCTTCTTCGATGCGCTTTATCACGCGAGGGACGCGTGGGCGATCATGCCCACGGCCCTGGTGTTGTCGTTGATCGTTGTCGTGCTGGCGTTCGTGGCGACCTGGATCGGCTTCGCCAGCCTGCGCACGGGAGGTGCACGATGAAACTTGCCAGCCTGAAAGTCCTGCCGGTCGCTGCCGCCGTGATGTTGCTGGCGAGCTGCAACAAGGCGCCCGATCTCAACCAGTACGGCGCGAGCCCGGCGCTTCCATCGCCGGCACGCGGCGTGATGCCCGACATGACCATCGCCAAGCCCGCCGCCTGGGATGGTCAGTTGCCGACCGTGCCCCAGGGCTACACCGTCACCGCGATCGCCACCGACCTGGGCATCCCGCGCCAGACCCTGGTGCTGCCCAATGGCGACATCCTGGTCGCCGAAGGTCGCGGCGGCAACGCGTCCACGCTCAAGCCCAAGGACGTGATCGCCGGCAAGATCAAGGGCAAGGGCAACACCGCAGTCAAGAGCGGCAACCGCCTGACCCTGCTGCGCGATGCCGATGGCGACGGCAAGTACGAGTTGAAGACGGTCTTCGCCGACAAGCTCGATGCGCCGTACGGACTCGCGCTGGTGGGCAACAACCTTTATGTCGCCAACCAGGGCGAGCTGGTGCGCTTCGATTACCGCACGGGCCAGACCCGGGCCAGCGGTGCGCCGGTCAAGGTCACCGACCTGCCGTCGGCAATCAACCACCACTGGACCAAGGCGCTGGCGGCCAGCCCCGATGGGCGCTTCCTGTACGTCGCCATCGGCTCCAACAGCAACATCACCGAGCGTGGCATGGACGCCGAAGTCGACCGCGCGCGGATCTGGCAAGTGGACGCCGCCACCGGCGCGCACAAGGTCTACGCCACCGGCCTGCGCAACCCCACCGCGCTGGCGATCCAGCCCGGCACCGACACCTTGTGGGCGGTGGTCAACGAACGCGACGAGATCGGCCCCAACCTGGTGCCCGACTATCTGACCTCGGTCCGCGAAGGCGCCTTCTACGGCTGGCCCTACGCCTACTGGGGCCAGCACGTGGACACGCGGGTGATGCCGCAGGACCCGGCGAAAGTCGCCACCGCCATCGCTCCCGACTACGCGCTGGGCTCGCATGTCGCCGCGCTGGGTGTGTCGTTCTCGGTGCCCGCGATGGGCGGGCCATTCAGCGATGGCGTGTTCGTCGGCGAGCACGGCAGCTGGAACCGCGATCCACCGGTCGGTTACAAGGTCGTGTTCGTGCCGTTCCGCAACGGTCGCCCGACCGGCGAGCCGATCGACTTCGTCACCGGTTTCCGCACCGGAGACGGCCACACCCGCGGCCGTCCGGTCGGCGTCACCGTCGATCCGCGCGGCGCGTTGATCGTGGCCGACGATCTGTCCAACACCATCTGGCGCATCACGCCCACGCGTGTTGTGCCGGCGTCGGCTTCATCGGTTGGCGGGCCGCCTCCCGCGCAATGAGCGGCTTTGGACGCGGGGCTTTCGGGCCAACGGAAGTTTCCGCGTGATCTCCTGTTTCTGCTCACCGCGGCAAAGAGGCGCCCGGGTAGAGCAGTGGGCCATCGTGGCCCGCACTTTTCAGAAGATCCAGAGTAAAGCCTGAGCAGCGCGCTGGCCTGCAACTTCCGCCACCCCGCATCAGTCGATGTAATCCACCTGTATTTTGGTGCGGTGGCTGAACTGCGTGGCGTTGGCCTGGATGGCTTTCAGCTGTGTGCCACATTCCGACCGCGACAGGTGCACAGCGCGGACTTGCGCCGGGATCATGCGCACTCGGCGGAAGATGTGTGCCTCGATCAGCAGGTGGTTTTCCGCGCTGTCGGGCCGCGGATTTCCGTTGCGGGCCGAGCTCAGCAGATCGGCGATCAAGGCCTTCGAATTGGCCAGGTGGGTCGGACTGGGATTTCCCAGGTACTGCGATCGCGTCGCCAACAGGATCGCGCCGCCAAACGTGTTGAAACTCACCTGGTAAAGCTTGCTGCGGTCGGCCTTTGCCTTGACGCCGCTGCCGGTGGAGACCGGGGTGAAGGTATCCATCGCAAAGTAGATCGCGTCTTTCTTGAAGCCATCGTCCAACTCGAACACGCTCTTGCCGTACTCGGTGTTGGCGCCATGCGGCCGACGGCCATAATTCAGCGCTGCAAACACCTGGGAGTCCGCCGCCCCGCCCGGGGCCGGCGAATGATTGTGGGAGTAATGCAGGGTGGCCGGCGCGGTGGTGCCGCCCGTTTTCTTCACGTGTGGCAGCGCCAAGCCGGCAGCACCCACCTGGCTTTTTCCATCGGCGAACTGCCCATACAGTGCGTGGCGGTCGGCCTTGGCTCGTACATGGGCCGGATTCTTTGGATCCTGGTTGGCGGTCAGTGCCGCGTCGGTGGTGTGCCGATCCCACATGGTGATGTATTCGTCGAAGCCGGCCCCTGTGCCGAACCAGGACGGTGCCTTGAAGCCGATCGTCAGCGGCGCCTGTTTGGCCAGGTTCTGCAGCGGCGTCACCACATCGGTCATGAGCTCCTGCAGCAGATCTGTGCCCAGTCCGACTTCGCTTTTGCCGCCCAGCACGCCACCCAACTTGCGCACCAGATCGCCAGCGGATTTCGCGCCGTTGCGCAGCACCAGCATCGTGCGCCAGCGATCCTTGACCTTCTTTGCCTTGCCGCCGAATGCTTCGGCCCACAGATCCCAGTCGTCGATGAGCTGGAAAATGTCGGCGGCCAACGTGTTCGCCGGCCAGTAGCCGTCCACCTGCGTGATGCGCCCAGCCACAAAGGTCTGTGCCGCAGCACTGCGCCATTCTCCGCTCATGGAATTCCCCCAATGAAGTGACGAAACGGCCCCGTCCCCGCGACGCAGACCATGCCCCGACAACCCCGCGATGCTACTCCGATGCGGGCCAGGCCAGCGCGCTCCCGCGGATCGGCGCCGCGACCGTCGGGAGGATGGCCTTAAGTAAGTGCGATTCCACTCTGCCTCCTTTCCGACGAGCTCGCCTTGGCGGCACCTGCTTCCCCATCAACGGCGAGCGCGCGCGTAATGCGCGGGCGACTGACCGGCGCAACGCGTGAACGCCACGCTGAAGGCACTGACCGAGCGATAGCCGACGCGTTCGGCGACCTCGGCGATGCGGCTTTCATTTTTCCGCAACAATTGCTTGGCCAGCGCCATGCGCCAGGCGAGCAGATACGCCATGGGCGCCACGCCGACGGTTCGCTTGAATCGTTCGAAGAACGTCGAGCGGGACAGCGCGGCTTCCCTGGCCAGATCGGCCATGGTCCACGCATGTGCTGGCCGCTCGTGCATCGCGCGGAGGGCATGCGCAATGCGCAGATCGGCAAGCCCCCGCGCCAGGCCCTTCGACGTCGCGGTCCCGGTCGTCAAGCGCAGCGCCTCGATGAACAGGACTTCCAGCAACCGCGACAGCACCACGTCCCGCGCCGGCAGTTGCCCGCGCGACTCCTCGCCCACCAACGCGACCAGCTGCGCCAATCGTCCCGCACAACGAATATGCACAAGCTGCGGCAACAACGGCACCAGCAAGCCGGCGTCGGGTGACGCGAAACTGCAATACCCGATCAACATGCGCAGATCGATGGGCCCGCTCTCCGCGCCAACCCGGAATTCGCCGTTGCCGAGCGCGACATGGGGCGAGTCGACGTCCTCGGCTGGCGGTTCACGGCTGGCCACCCGCAGGTGGCGCGCGGCCGGAAGCAGGACGAAGTCGCCCGCCGCAACGTGGATCGTGTCGTGTCCGTCAACGCTGAGCTGGCAACCGCCTTCGAGGATCACTCCGTAGAAGGGCTCCTGGTTGTCCGGTGGCGTGATGCGCCAGGAGCCGGCCCCCACGACCGTCTTGGAGAACAGCGCACTCGGTTGCAGCAGCAGGACGATCTCGGCCAGTGGGTCGATCAATGCCGGACTCTCGCGAATAAATGGTGGACTTTGCAATGTAGTTCGTACGGGTCGCGCCGTCTATCGTGGTTCTACCGTTCGTCAAACCAGGAAGCGTCATGAAAACGATACTGATCACCGGTTGTTCCTCGGGCTTCGGCCGCGAGGTCGCCCGTTATTTCCTCGACCGTGACTGGCAAGTCATCGCCACCATGCGCACGCCGCGCGCGGACATCCTGCCGGCATCCGAACATCTGCGTGTCCTGCCGCTCGACGTGACCGATCCCGAGAGCATCCGCCGCGCGGTGGAAGCCGCCGGGCCGATCGACGTGCTCGTCAACAATGCCGGCATCGGCGCAGCGGCGCCTTTCGAATTGACGTCAGCGACACTGGCGCGCGAGCTGTTCGAGACCAACACCATCGGCACGATGGCCATGACACAAGCCGTGCTGCCGCAATTCCGGCAACGCCGCGCGGGCGTCATCGTGAACATCACTTCCAGCGCCACGCTGAAACCGCTGCCGCTGATTTCGCTGTACACGGCGAGCAAGGCCGCGGTCAACGCGTTCACCGAATCGATGGCGCTGGAACTTGCGCCGTTCAATATCCGTGTGCACCTGGTGGCGCCGGGCCGCTCGCCGGAGACACGCTTTGGCGACAATGCGCGTGACAACGAACGCGCGGCGGGATTCGACCATGCGGCCTACGCCGAACTCGCGCAGGGTTTCATGACGCAACTGGCCGATACCTCCAGCCCGCTGACGTATGCCAGCGACGTGGCCGAAGCCACGTGGCGCGCCGTGAACGACGCGGCGGCACCGATGCGGATTGCCGCTGGGGAGGATGCGGTGGCGTTGGCGGAGGCGGCCTGAGGCGCGCTTCGACAAGAGCGGGGCCACACCCGAAGCTCGGGACGAAGTCTGGGATGCCCAAGCTGCCGCGCAAACCTGTAGGAGTGCACTGGTGCGCGATGCTCTTGCGCTGCCTGCGACATTTGGAGCAAGAGCTTTAGAGCAAGTGCTTTCGTCTGCCTGCGGCAGCCGAGTTACTTTCTCTTTGCGTGGCCACGCGCGCGCAGGATGCGTGCGCGAACAGCGAAGCTGGCCCGAAGGGCGAAGGGCAGGATGCCCGGAGTAAAGAGAAAGATAACCAAAGAGAAAGGCCACCCCGCTTGGCGCTTGTTGGGCATCCTGCCCAACAAGTCCGTGAGCCGGGGCCGGGCTTTTCGACAGCACATCCATGTGCTGGCGAAAAGGCATCGGCATCGGGCAACCGCTCCCGCGTTGCCTCAACTCGGGCATCCATGCCCTCGCCATGCCGATGCCCGCTACGCGGCCTGTCGTCCCCAACTCACCGCCGCACAGGGGCCCCGGGTAGAGCAGCGGGCCATCCTGGCCCGCACTATTCAGAAGAGCCAAAGCAACAGCCGTGCGGCAGGTACCGCACGCAGATGTCGCATTCTTCTTAAACAAGAAAGGGAGATGCTTTTTTTAGCTTGCTTCGATCGCCTGCTTTCGACCCAAAAGCGGACATAATGTAGAAGCCCAAGAACCCCATGACGATAGTGATCCAAAAATGATGGAAGTCGACTTGCGCTATTTGGAAGGCCGTGGAGCTATCGGTGAGTGTATACGGGCTCATGCGGGTGGTAGTCCGAACGATCAACAAAAATCGTTCGCTGCCTCATGCCTCTTACATGGCAGGCTCTTCTGGCAATCCGCGGCGTCCGCTACTTTGGAAACTAGGCCGCTACTCCTCTACTACGGTGCTGCGGCGTACGCAAAAGCCCTTGTGATCGCCTTTACGGGGTGTCAGCCGGGAGACTTGGCCCAGTCACATGGACTGCAGTGTTCCGCAAAAAACGGAGAAAAAATCGCGGACTTCCGCATCAAAGCGAAAGGCGACGGGCTGTTCCAGCAGTTCAACGATGTCGTGGCATCACAGAATCGCATACGCTTTTTCGAGGGTACGAGCGCACGCTCGAAGATCGTTCCTTCCTCGTCATCTGACAGGCTGGCCAATCTGGAAGTGTCACTAAGCGATTGCTTTGCCCACATTCCTGATTTGCAATCCGTGTATGAGTTGTGCACCGGACGGCCTTCGAATGTTCAGCATCTGCATTTCGACAGTGACTTTCAAAGCAAGGGTGGGTATGGGATTAGGGTCGATATCCCGGAGCTATTTGACAACATCTCGTCGCTACAAAGCCTCGTAAACGCAGTTCGAGACAAGGTGCCTTTCCTAAAGCACTGGCGAATTAAGGAGGCAGTCAAGGCCTGGGATAACTCGGTATTCCAGTTTGAGAACATTGAGCCGGCCCTGGACGAATTTGCTTTTTTGGCCGGAGACGCAAACCACTATCGCGCAAGTACGCCCGGCGAAGTGTTCGACCCTTTCGAACATCTTGCGCCTCTTGCCGGGGGTTTCGGCGCAAGCTCCGCCTATATAGAAAGTATCAGTGGCGAGCAAATTTCCGAGTTCAGTCTGATGCTAGCCTCGCTTCTTGGGCTCAGTAACCTTGTTCGCTATTCTCCGCACATTTGGACGTCATGCGTTTACCGGCAGCCGATCGCTGGTAGACCTGTGGACGATGAACTACTTCCCGTGATTGAACAGTTTCTTGGGAATGTTACAGATCGTTTTCCCATCTTGGTCACCAATCTTCTGCTTAGTTGAGGTCCCTCACCGACCCAAAGTGGACGGTGGCGGCGAGAACGTCCAGAGGGACCTCTAAGGTGCCCTGATTAACGAGGTGGACCCCAAAGCATGCTTTTCTCCGAAATGGAACGCTCAGACTCTTCACCCAAACGCGTCAATGAAAGCAGCTTCGCCTTTCTTGACCGTTCGGCATGGGCGCCAATCGGCGTGGTTCGCGAAATGATGGAGGCATGCCTTGCGAACTATCCCGCGGATGGAGCAAAGGAGCTGGTTGAACGAATCCAGTGCGGCGATGCTCGCCACTTTGCATCGGCGTCTTTTGAACTGTTCATTCATGAGTATCTACTGCGCCTGGGCATGAAACTGTTACCGCACCCCGTGCTACCCAATGGTTCGGCCAAGCGACCGGACTTTTTGGTCGAATGCACAGATGGGCGGAAGCTGTATTTGGAAGCTGTTTGCACCTCCGATGATGTGGGGAGAGATCCTGGAGCTGAGGCTAGGAAGGATGTGGCGCTTCAAATGCTAGACGATGAGTTCCATCCGAATTTCATACTCTCTATCGATTCGCGCGGCGACCCTGATACGCAACCGAGCGGCCGGCGACTCGCGAGCGACGTGCTCACATGGCTGAACACGTTAGATCCGGACAAGCTGCTGCAGCTGCCACCGGGAGATGGGCTTAAGGCGCTCCCCGAATTTCATTGGCAGCACGAAGAATGGCATGTTCGCATCCAGCCGATCCCTGTTCGTTTAGAAGCCAGAGGGAAGAAGCGGCGCCTGATCGGTGCACGGACGTTCGGCGCAGGCTGGGTAGACGGCTGGAGCCCAATTCGCGACGCTGTTGCGTCCAAAGGTCAGCGTTATGGAGACCTTGACCTGCCTCTAGTCGTCGCTGTCAACGTCAACACCTTCAAGCTTGATCCAATCGACGAAGCGCAGGCACTCTTCGGGCAAGAGCAATTTGTCTTTAGCCGCGCGGATCCGGATAAAGAGCCAAGGATGGCGAGGGCACCTAATGGGGCTTGGCGGGGGCCAGCCGGGCCTCGAGGCAAGCGGGCAAGTGGCGCTTGGCTCTTCGATAACCTTTCGCCTTATACGCTAGCGAGGAAGAGGCAAACCTTGTATGTCAATCCTGATGCGAACCATCCGATTCCTGATTCGTTCTTGATCGTTCCTCACAGAAGGGTTGTTGACGGATTCCTACAAAGCTTGAAAGGGATCGACCTAGCAACGGCTTTCGAGCTTTCGTCTACGTGGCCAGAGTGAAGATTCTCTATCAGTCCAGACCGCCCCGGCGGTTGCTGAGCTACCAAGTTGGGTGTCCGCTTCTGGCCGATGGCAGACTTCGTCTTCACTTGAATGATCGTCCACCGCCGCATGCCTTCGCTCTCGCAACCGCGCAGCGGTTGCGCACCGAGTGCGGGCCAGGATGGCCCGCTGCTCCACCGGGGCCCCTGTGCGGCGGTGAGGCGGGTCGACAGGACGCGTCGCAGGCATCGACATGGCGAGGGCATGGATGCCCGAGTTGAGGCAACGCAGGAGCGGTTGCCCGATGCCGATGCCTTTTCGCCAGCACATGGATGTGCTGTCGAAAAGCCCGGCCCCGGCTCACGGACTTGCCGCCCATGGATGGGCGGCAAGCGCCAAGCGGGGTGGCCTTTCTCTTTGGTTATCTTTCTCTTTACTCCGGGCATCCTGCCCTTCGCCC